>Ga0302185_10000005_pt1 | contig 376773 bp, 312 predicted proteins | sample II_Bog_E1_1_FD_200231 | JGI IMG/M metagenome (GOLD analysis project Ga0302185, IMG submission 200231) | Peat permafrost microbial communities from Stordalen Mire near Abisko, Sweden - II_Bog_E1_2 | ecosystem: Environmental > Terrestrial > Soil > Wetlands > Peat | place: Sweden: Abisko... | reverse complement strand
CGGAAACGCTACTACAGTAACAGCCAGTGGAGCTACTTCCTATACATGGTCTCCAAGCACAGGATTAAATACCACAAGTGGAGCAACCGTATCGGCTAATCCAAGTGTAACAACTGTTTATTCTATTAATGCAACAGGCTCAAACGGATGTACAGGAACGCAGTCATTAACCGTTACTATAAACCCATTACCAACCTTAACACTAAGCCCAAGTTCCCCTGCTGTTTGTAACGGAAGTACGACTACCTTAACCGCAACAGGAGCAACAACTTACTCTTGGTCTCCCGCAACAAACCTGAGTGCTACAACAGGAGCAAGCATAACCGCTAACCCAACCACCGCCACAAACTATACCCTAACCGGAACAAACTCAAACGGATGTGTAAACACCAAAGCGTTTTCAATAGCTGTAAACGCATTACCAAGTCTTAGCATCAACCCAAGTTCAGCAACCATCTGTACAGGAACAAGCACCAACTTAACAGCAAGCGGAGCTACAACTTATACTTGGTCTCCATCAACAGGATTAAGCGCTACAACAGGTTCAGCCATAACAGCTAACCCAACCGCAACACAAACCTATTCCATCAGCGGAACAAACGCCAACGGTTGTGTAGGAACTACAACTGTAACGGTTAATGTAAATCCATTACCTACGTTAAACATCTCCGCTACACCAACAGCTATATGTATAGGTGCAAGTTCTAACTTAACAGTAAGTGGAGCTACTACCTATACATGGTCTCCAAGCACCGGACTAAACAACACCAACACAGCCAACGTAACAGCTAATCCAAATACAACAACTTTATACACAGCCAGCGGAACAAATTCAAATGGATGTGTGGGAACTCAAACAATAAATCTTATCGTAAACCCCTTACCCAATCTTAGCATTAATCCAAGCACGCCTATTGTATTAGGCGGACAAGGTCCAACAATTACAGCAAATGGTGCAAATACGTATTCTTGGTCTCCGGCAACTAATCTTAGCTCAACAAGCGGAAATACGGTAACAGCAAATCCTCAAATTACAACCAATTACACTTTAACCGGAACAAGCTCTGCTGGTTGTGTTAGCAACGACATCTTCTCTGTTGGTGTTGAACTGTGGCAACAAACGGCTGATACGTTTCATGCGCCAATTTACTATAATGGAAACGTGGGTATAGGAACAAATAACCCAACAGCTGCTTTAGATGTGGTTGGTAATGCCATCGTTACAGGAACCCTAACAACAGGTGGGTTAAACTCGACAAGTTCTAATTTGAATGTAACTACTCCGGCTATTTTTACGAATACGGTTACGGTTTCAACACTATCGGTAACTGGTGGTGCAACTTTTGATAGTTTAGGAGTTGGACAAAGACTTAATTTTAGTCAAGGAACAGAAGGAATTTCTTTTAAGAAAGATACTTCTTCAAATAACCAAAACGTACTATTTTTTGGAAATAGTTCTCAAGCCACACAATATACGGCTAGGCAACCGACTTCAAGATTTTGTAGTGCCCTTCCTATAAATACGACTAATCATTTTTTTCTAGATAATATTACTGTAGGCAATGGACTGGCTTCCAATGTAAGTTATGTTGCACCTTTGGGGCCAAGGTATCTTGATATATTGGTTAGTAATGCAGGGGCAACTATAGATTTAGGTAGTTCTGTTAATACGGATATGTTATTTATAAATTCTAGTTGTGGTAAAAGTGTTGCAATTTGTGCGGGTGGAAGTGGGCAAGTTGCTATTGGGACATCTTCCCCTGCTCCAGGTTCTATATTAGATATATCAAATGGAAATAGTTACCATACTTTTTTCTTAACTCAAGCGGGAGCCGGGTCTTACAATCCTTTAGTGCAAACGGGTGACAATGCTATAATTTGGGATGATAATACAGGAGGTTACCCAAATGCAAATTCTAAAGGTTTTGTCATCGGAGCTTGGGATAATGTATCCCCAACTGCTGGGATAAGAATAGGCGCGAACGGGGCTATTACAATTCCTGAACTTAACACATCACACATATCCAGTACTGGTCCTTACCAACCTTTGTTAGTGGATGCAAATGGATTGTTGGTTTCTAATATTCAGGCAGTAGCCGAGGGTGGTTTAGCAGGTACTTCATGGGTATTAGGGGGTAATTGCTGTACCAACAATCTTTTCCCTAATAATGCAATAGGTACTTCCGATGCAAGTGATTTGGTTTTCATTAGCGGTGGTAATGCAACTTCAAATGAAAGAATGCGTATTACATCAGGTGGGCAAATTTTTGTTGGACTACCAAGACCAAATGGATATAATGTTGCCGGTAATCAAGCATTAAACGTATTTGGAGGTATTAATACAACTGCTCTTTATGTTACTGATCCTGCATCAAAATGGAGCGATTTTGTATTTGACAACAATTATAAGTTAATGCCATTAAATGAACTCGAAATTTTCTACAAAAAGAATCATCATTTGCCAAGTGTACCTACAACTAAAGAAATACAGGAAAACGGAAATAACATAGCTGAAACCGAAGCTATTCTTTTACAGAAAATAGAAGAGAACACGCTTTACATAGTTCAGCAACAAAAGCAATTAGAAGAGCAGAAAAAAGAAATTGCAGAGCTAAAAGCATTGATTAAGAAAAACAATAAGTAATAAATTTTTAATACCTAAAAAAGAAGTATGAAAAATTTAATTAGCCGAAAACTATTGCTTATTGCCATGCTTATAGCATGCAGAGCAGGATTTGCACAAAACGGAGCCTCTGATACTCTGAAATTTAATAAATATAGAGAATTTCCGGATTATGTCACACAGGTTTTTAAAAAGAACCACCCTGAGCTTACTTTTTTAAAGTACAGAGTTTTTACACCTACTACAAATATTTTTGATTGGTATAAAGGATATTCATCACCAGCCTATACTAACAACGAGGGGGGATATACTGTTCCGGCACATACCGATTCGATTTGTAATGCCATAAAATACCTCGGCATGGTAAATTCTTTGGAGATTTCTAATTATGATACCGTGGGTAACATTAATTTACAATATACTTTTAATAATCTAATCAATTATATGTCAAAAGGGTATAATCCAATTAGTTTATCTTTTATAGAGTATAGTGAAATTAAAGACACTGCCATCTATCTAAATTGTATAGGGTTTAACAATAGTACCAGCCAGTTTACTGAAAATGCTCCCAATGGCTTTAATCCTTTTCAAAAAGACAGGTTGTTTGCGGCTTCATCGCTAAACCAAGTTGTTTATACTTCGCAGGTAAATTTTCTAATAAACGACAGCCTTATACTATCTAATATACCTAGTGCTATAGATAGTATTTATATAGATTTTGCTGATGGAAATGGTTTGGTACCCGTAACTAAAGGTAACGTCTATAGTATAAATTATGCTACAGAAGGGATCAAAAACCTACAACTGAAAATTAAGGCAGATACTGCTTATTACTCTTCCTTTTTCACCATGTACGATTCGGCAAGTGTAGGAAACGCGCAAAACAGGACTTCAGGTGGTAACTCCATCAACGCAGGTTGCGATGATGGAGTAGATTTACCGGATAGAATAAGTTATATTAGTGCGACTGCCCCAAAACCTTGGTTACAATCACCAGGTGTTGTTACTGGAAGATATGGTGTTTGGTATGCTACGTGTACTAATAATGCAATTGTTTCAGGTTCACAAGTTCTTAATCCATTAGATCCGTATGGGTCTTTTCTGCCGACTGTGTTTAGCAGCCCTCGTAAGATAAGAAAGCCTTTTATAATATCTACAGGATTTAATCCCGGAAATGGGAAACAGATTTTAGAAAATGGTCTTGATGCTTTTGGTAACTTAGGTACTTTTTTAAATTTTATACTTGATCTAACAACTGTGGGTCAGTTGGATGGAGAGTGGAGAGGAACTATGTATGAAACCTACAATGGTGCCATTATAGCCGCTTTTGATCCCGGTACCGGCTGCCCTGATAATACAAACAATGGAGACAATATGCTTGACAGATTGAGAGACGAGGGATATGATGTGATTATTTTGCAGTATGATGATGGCGAAGACTTTATTGAAAATAATGCAGCTTTAATAAAGCAGTTAATAACGGATATAAATACTGAAAAAATGAGCTCGCCAAATCCTTCCTTTTTTGAAAACATAGTAGGAGGCCCCAGTGCGGGGGCAGTTAGTACAAGGCTTGCACTAGCACAAATGGAACAGGATTTTATTCACAGCGGGGGGCCTCATCCTCATACCAAAGAGTGGATAAGTATAGAAGGCGAACACGCCGGATCAGGTATTCCTTTAGGTTTTTCTTATCTAATTGATTATCAGTCAAACGCTACACATCTTATAGGTGATATAGGATTTATAGTTGACCCTCTATTAGCAGCTGCAGATTTGGTTAATACGCTTGTGGCAGGAATAGCTTCCGGGTTTAACCACTCGCCTTGTGCAACAGAACTTACCACTTTCAATTCTGCAGACCCAATTGGTACTGTTGACCCTTTAAGACAGGCTTTACTGCATACATTTGCCACAACCAATGGGTCTAACGGATACCCCGAGTTTGTAAGAAGAGTAGGTGTAAGTATGGGCTCCGGTACAGGAGTTCCATTAACACACTCCTCTAATAGTATATTTGATGTGCAATTAGGTTGGGGTGGTTATTATTCCCATCTTCCATGTATTCCTTTTGCGTGTGAAGGGTATAATTGGAATTGGCCCGGGTATTCAAAAAATATGACTGCTAACTACTGGGATAATAGCAACAACCTCCCACTTTTTACGGCAGGGCTTAATTTAAGTTCTTTTACTATTTTGCCCGAGACCTGTGTGCAGTGGTGGTTGCTTGACCCTTTTTGTTGTTGTGATCATTCGCAATCCTGTGGTACATGTATAGCAACTTTTGGACCTTTTAATGTGCCTGCTATTACCTTTGGCAATGTAACTGTGCTTAAACCATCAACTAGCATAGGACAGAATATAGACGAAGCACCTAGCAGCACACAAACCACGCAGTTATCACTTTATAACCAAAGTGCATATCCCTTATTTAATGACGCTGGTGTAGGTAGCTCGTATTGCAATGTAGATGCTGATATGCACACTTTTGTGCCTACCGTTAGTGCCTTTGATATACAACCTGCTTTTCTTAATAGTAGCAATCCTTTATTTACATCCCCTGTAACAGATTTGAATTTGATGTTTAATAAAGTAGTAGTAGGTACACCAGTAGCTAATCCTTTTAACACCTTTGGCTTCCCTTTTATAACTCATCCTACTAACCCGCGTGCGGTAACACCTTTTGATGCGGTATTTGCCTGTGGTAACCTTGACCCAAGTGGAAACGGAGTTGGTTTTAGAGCCGATGGTGTTACTCTTAGACCAAACAATCAATACCATGTAGAAGACCCGCTGAAACCCTATACCGATTTTTTGGTGCGGGTAGAGGTGGCACCTCTTGATTTATATTTGAGTAATCGCCAGGTGGGTAGCACACTATTGGGGACTTGCGGCACGCCTGGTTGTTACACGGCAGAATTTGAAGCTCGCAATAGCATAACCGTGGGGAACGGCATATATGCTATTAACCCTGGTACTGACCCTAACTGGCAGCAAAATAACCTGACACCTGATGGGGATTTTGGAGTGATGAACGGGGCTAAAGTAATATTACACAGTGGTGGCATGCCTACCGGTACAAGTGGGGGCATAGCCCTTATGCCGGGTGTTAATTTTCTACCAGGAGGAGAGGCAGATGTGTTTATAGATAATTTCCCCTGTCCTTTGGAAACCGATCACCGTCAATCTTCTAATACTGTGCCAAGGGGCGGTATACATGGAGGTAACAGCATAACGGCTTCTACCAATACTTTACCTTTGGCGCAAAATGCGGTAAGTGCACAAAAAACATCTACTATAAAGGTTTATCCAAACCCAAGTAATGGTATGATAAGCATAGATAGACAAACCGAAGAACCTGCTGATATTATCATTAGTGATTTAAATGGTAAAATAGTTTATACAAGTTCTATAACCGGTAGTGGTGTAAGTAATATAGATATTAGTACAGTACAAAATGGGGCTTACCTTTTGCAGGTAGGCAGCAATAAATTTAAGGTGATGGTGGTTAAATAATATAACGTATATTTACGTTATGAAAACTGGAATAAAATTTTTATTAGTGTTCTTTATCCTTTTTGCAATATCCTGCAAAAAGGATAAGGATACAGATACGGTTACCACCCAAATTATACATGGGCAGGTATACAATTTATGTACTGATAGCGGTCTAGTAAATTGCACTGTTTTTTTGATTGAAAATGGTAGTACCTTAGCACAGATGAGTAGCGGTGTCAATGGTAACTTTACCTTTAGCAATGTGCAAATACACAGCAGTAGCAGCTATAGCTATTCTTTAAAAACTATTGATAACCCTGATGGGGGTAATGGACTACCTCCTATTTCTGGAGATGCAACTAATTTGGATAAAGGAAATTTGAATCAAATATATAAACTTCAGGTAATCCCTTTAGTATTACAATGGTTCTTATACTATCCTAAAGGTACTGTTGTTTCATATACTAGTAATGATACTCTCTTACTCACCCTTCAGCAAAAAATATTTCATAAAAATTTTCCTTCAGGTAATTATCTATTAACGTTAGGTAATGCTCCTACTTATACATCTTCAAGCACTAGTAATTTTATTGGTGACCTTAGTTTTGAATGGATGGGCTGGTGGTACAGCACTTTGAGTAAAACCAAAAATGGAGTACATACGGTAAAAACAGATAGTTTTTATGTGGGTTGGAATAAAAATGTAACAGATACGATACCTTGGTAATTAAAAAATAAAACATGAAAAAGATAATTACAGTTTTAAGTCTTGTATTTTGCTTACATGCAAAAGCACAAACTATACCCAATGCCGGTTTTGAAAATTGGGTAACTGATACCGAAAGTCCGCAAAATTACCTTGTCCCACAAAACTGGTTATCAATAGATGTATTCGTAAATTCTATTAGTTCTACCTATACAGGCACTACTGTTTCACAAACCACACAAAGTCATAGCGGGCTATATGCAGTGCTTCTTCAAAACTATATTGGCGGGGGTGATACTGTAGGTGGAGAGTTGTTTTCCTGTAACACGCTTGCAAATTTGGGCGGGACTTTTGGTTACTATGGTTTTCCCTATGGTTTAAGACCCGCGGCTTTTCAGGGATATTATAAGCTTACTTCTGTTGGAGGTGATATTGGAGCAGTAAGACTGACACTTAGCAAATGGAATACTGTTACCAATTCTCGCGATATATTGTTTCAAAATTATTTTTATGCCTTTAGTCCTGCTTCATCTTATACTCAATTTAATTTGCCAATAACTTATGCCTTTAATGAATTCCCCGATACCGCAAGCATTGATGCCGTTATGGCAAGCAGTGGTAGCCACACACATATTGGCACTCAATTTTATTTAGATGATTTATCATTTAGTGGTTCTGTTGCATTGGGCATTGAACAAATAGCGGGAAGTAATAATCAGGTATCAGTTTATCCTAACCCCAGTAATGGTAGTTTTGTTATAGAGCCAAACAACGAAGCAAAACAAACCATGCAGGTTTATGATGTAAATGGTAAAATGGTTTTAAGCGAAGCTATAAATGGAAAAAAAATTATAGATGCAAGCAGCTTAAACGAGGGAGTTTATAATATAAGTTTACAAAGCAATGAGGGTACGGTAAATAAGAGAGTAGTTATTATTAGGTAGCATACTAATAAATCACACATGAGTGTCCTCCAACTCAAAATTACTTTAAAACAAACCGCACCTCTAATATGTCGTGAAATACTCATTGAAAGCAATTCAACTTTCTTAGAATTGCACATAGCGATACAATTAGCAATGGGTTGGAGAAACGACCATCTTTTTAACTTTAGGTTAGAAGGAATAATTATAGAAGTACCTACAGAAGAGAGCAAGTATTTTGATATGATTCTTCCAGAAGAAGGCATAGAAAAATTAAATGCTTCCCAAACAATCCTTTCTAAATATTTAAGCAAACCCGGACAAACAATCATTTATCATTATGACTTTGGAGACGATTGGGAACATGAAGTAACAGTAGGGAAGATATTATTAAAAGACAAAGGAATTACCTATCCGGTTTGCATAGCCGGAGCGATGAACTGCCCACCGGAAAATAGTGGAGGCATTTATGGCTTCTATCAGAAGCTGGAAATCCTCAAAGACAAAAAGCATCCTGATCACAAAGAAATAAGTGAGTGGCTCGACAAGGATTATGATCCTGAATACTTTGATTTAGAAGTGGCTAATTTAAGATTACTTCAAATAGATAGCTTTTAAAAAGGCATTACTGGTTCAAAAAAACCATTCATTTGATAGAAAACGATTCTATTCAATAGAATAGGCCATATTCATAGATAATTGAATTCAAATTACTAGTTCAATTAAAACAATAGCTTTAATGAACCAGCCCCGGATTGAAGCCTAATAATATAGCGTTCAACCGGGTAAATATCCTTCCTGAGTATTTATTATATCAACCCATATAGATTTGTTTTCTATGCGGGCCACACATAAACCCTTTTCCTCACTAAGTATCGGGTGGTTACACCGGCATACATACCAACCAGTTTTAAGTAATCGTTCTGTTTAGCGAGTGAATTGAGTACATTAAAAAGTAAGTCGTCAACAGTAATATTAATCCCTACCTTACCGTATTCTTATTATTAATAATAATTCCTTTTTAAGGAATCGAAATACCGAATTTGTCAGGAGAACTATACTCCAATACTCAGTATAGCAAAATCATCAGTTAGACGCGTTGCCTATAAAAAAACCGTCTTTATAAACTTCGATAGCCGTAAGTTGTCCATTTTGGTTATAGACATAGTTCTTTCCTTCCATTAAACGATTGTTTTTAAACGTGCCGTCCTTAGTTATTTGCTGGTTTTTATTATAGATTTGATAATAGCCATTTAAAACAACTGGAAGTTTTTTTGTGGGATCTGCGGATATTTCATCTTTAGATACCGATAAAGTTTTAGTTGGTGGTTGAACCGCTTGAGCAGGAATTGTGTTATTAGCAGGAGCGGGGTTGCTACCCGGAAGAACAACCGAGACTCCACCACTTGCAGGGCAATTAGCCAATCCGTTTTTAGCCTGTGCATGGTCCGGTTTTAGTTGCAAACATTTTTCAAATGCCGCGCGAGCTCTTGCATAGTCTCCTACAGAGAATGCCGAACCACCTAAGTTATACCATATCTCCGGGTCTTGCGGGAATATCTTAGAAGCTCTATCAAACCAATACAAAGAGTTTTGAAGTTTCTTATCCTTCGCATCCTGAAAAGCCTGTTGAATATATACGTTTGAAAGCACACGGTAATAGCTTACCAAATACGGGTTACTTGGATACAATCTATAGGCTGTATTCCAAATTTCTTCGGCTTTATTATAATCACGTAGTTTAAAGTATGCCAAGCCTAAATTTAAATAACCGTTTACATATTTTGGATGCAACTCTAATGCATGGTTCAAATACTTTTGTGCTTTCTCTAAGTATTCTTTTTCGTGTGCCTTGTTCTCTGGGCGTTCAGATAAGTCTATCCAACGTGCGCCTGCGTTACCTAAACAAAGCACAGAGTTAGGCATTACATCTACATCGTGTGTAAATAAGGTAATATCATTCTTCCAGATTTCGTTTCTGGTAATGGTTCTTATACCAAATAAAATAGTTAAGATAATTAATACCGACCATAATACTGCCTTATGCATTTTTTCGGATGAGAAATACTTTCTTGCTCCTTCGGTAAAAATCCAAGCTATGCACACCGCCCAACCCAGGGAGGAATGAAATATCAAACGTTCTCCCATGGTAGCACCAATATCAAACAGGAAGTTGGCTATCATTAAAAAGTTAGCGAAGAAGAATATCAAGCCCCATGCAGCCGGATGTTTTTTACGGAACAGTTTGTATGTATATATCAATAAACCTATATAAATAATTAAGGATACCCATACTTCAGGGTTTGTAAAATGACGATACGGGATACTGTTGTATGAATAATCTGAGCTTAATACATAAGGGAAGAAAAGCAGTATCAGATACTTTAACCAAACAAATACCTTGGTGGCTTTCATTTGGTCGCCACGCGCTAATAGATAGGGGTTGTTTAGTAATTCTGTATCGGGAATGCCTGTTTTGGCAACCACAATAGAGAACCTGATGCAGAAATAAACAAACAAGGCAACTCCCAAAGCAAGAAATAGTTTAATGTAATTCTTCAGTTTAAAATTATCGGTTAACAACCAAAGCGTAACAGGTATTACGCCCGCCAAAGTAACCGCGTACTCTTTTGAAAGCAGTGATAAGAAATAATTCACGGCGCTCCAAATCATGTATTTATTATGCTTGGTTTCGGCATACTTAAAGACATTTATAAACGTGAGGGCAATAAATATCATAGAGAAGATTTCATCTCTACTCTTCATGTTGGCAATTACCTCTGTATGTATGGGGTGTATGCAAAACAGTAAAGCCGCCACAAAAGCCATATCGGGGTACTTGCTAAACAAATGATTTCTAAACATGGCATAAATAAGCAGTACAGCCAGTACATAAAACAGCACGTTATTTATATGCCGCATCATGCAACCTTTTGTCAGACAATCGTTATCATTATATAAACCATCGTTGTTTATGTCTTCGGCTTTGTCGGGTTTGCCATTGGCGTTATAATCCCAACAATTGCTGGGTGGCAAGTGACCATCAGGGTAACTGCCTATAAACTGTTGCTCAATGGCAAAACTCACAATAGATAGCGGACGGTAACGACCACCTGCCAACTGGGCTTTGGCATTCATTTGTTTATAGAAACTATGGTAAGCATCGCGAGACATAATACTATCTATACCCGCAATACCCTCCATTACGTACTCGTTTTTATGAATAACAATACCATCATCCAGCGCAAACTCGTTCTTATAGGTATTAATGTAAAATATAAAGGCTAATAAGCCTAAAATAACGTAAGGAACAATAGGTTTGGTAAACGGAAAAAGCGTGTACGGGTTTATGGTTGGTGTAAATAAATTGGAGGTTGCCTTTTGCTTCGCCATACTAATTTTAGAAATTGAAACGCAAATATAGTTTTTTTACTGTTTCAAAAAAGCGTGCCGTTATTTTACAATAACCAACAAAAAGCCCCCATTTTTAGCGGGGGCTTTTTATTTAGTTACCCTGAACTTGTTTCAGGGTCTGTGAGATGCTGAAACAAGTTCAGCATGACGCTGTTACTTCTTATCGTCTTTTACTTCTTCGTAGCTAACATCCTGCACGTTATCATCTTTACCACCTTCGCTATGCGCATGTTGTTCTGCACCTGCTGCGCCACCGCCTTGTGCTTGTTGTTGCGCATTCATAGCGGCATATAACTCTTGTGAGGCAGCTTCCCATGCTTTGTTCAAATCAGCTAAGTAGGTATCTATTTTAGCTAAGTCTTTTGCAGCATAAGCTTCTTTCAGGTGTTTTAACGCATCTTCAATAGGCGCTTTTTTCTCTGCCGGAATTTTATCTCCATAATCTTTCAATTGCTTTTCAGACTGGAAGATAGAACCATCAGCTGCATTTATTTTCTCCACCTCTTCTTTCGCTTTTTTATCAGCATCAGCATTCGCTTCGGCTTCACGTTTCATTTTCTCAATCTCCTCTTTGCTTAAGCCCGAGGAAGCTTCGATGCGTATATTTTGTACTTTTCCGGTAGCTTTATCTTTTGCCGATACGCTTAATATACCGTTAGCGTCAATATCAAAACTTACTTCAATTTGAGGCACACCGCGTGGTGCAGGCATAATGCCATCTAAGTTAAACTGACCAATAGTACGGTTATCTTTTGCCATTGGGCGTTCGCCTTGCAATACATGTAATTGTACGCTTGGTTGGTTATCGCTGGCAGTAGAGAATGTTTCTGTTTTTTTACTTGGAATGGTTGTGTTAGATTCAATTAATTTAGTAAACACACCGCCAAAGGTTTCGATACCTAAAGAAAGCGGGGTTACATCTAACAACAACACATCTTTTACATCGCCGGTTAACACACCACCTTGTATAGCGGCACCAATAGCCACTACCTCATCGGGGTTAACACCTTTGCTTGGGGTTTTGCCAAAGTATTTCTCAACAGCAGCTTGTATGGCAGGGATACGGGTAGAACCTCCTACTAAAATAATCTCGTCAATATCAGAGTTTGATAAACCCGCGTTTTTCATAGCAGATTTACAAGGCTCGATAGTGCGTTGAATCAAGCTATCAGCTAATTGCTCAAATTTTGCACGGGTTAAGGATTTCACTAAGTGTTTAGGAATTCCGTTAACGGGCATAATGTATGGCAAGTTAATTTCAGAAGTTGTAGTGCTTGATAATTCTATTTTGGCTTTTTCGGCAGCTTCTTTTAAACGTTGCAATGCCATTGGGTCCTGACGCAAATCAATACCTTCATCTTTTTTAAACTCATCGGCTAACCAATCAATAATAACCTGGTCAAAGTCATCACCACCTAAGTGGGTATCACCATCCGTAGATTTTACTTCAAATACGCCATCGCCAAGCTCAAGAACTGAAACGTCATGCGTACCGCCACCGCAGTCGAACACCACAATTTTCATTTCTTTCCCTTTCTTATCCATACCATAAGCTAATGCAGCGGCAGTTGGCTCGTTAATGATACGACGTACTTTTAAACCCGCGATTTCTCCGGCTTCTTTAGTTGCCTGACGTTGAGCATCGTTAAAGTAGGCTGGTACAGTAATAACGGCTTCGGTAACTTCCTGACCCAAGAAGTCTTCGGCTGTTTTTTTCATTTTCTGTAAAATGATAGCTGAAATTTCTTGTGGAGTGTATTTACGGTCGTCAATTTCTACACGCGGGGTATTATTATCTCCTTTTACAACAGTATAAGGTACACGTTTAACTTCTCCGGCAACCTCATCGTAAGTATGCCCCATAAAACGCTTAATTGAATAAACTGTTTTCTTTGGGTTGGTAATTGCCTGACGCTTGGCAGGGTCCCCTACTTTGCGTTCTCCGCCTTCTACAAAAGCTACAACCGATGGGGTTGTGCGTTTTCCTTCATTGTTTGCAATAACAACCGGCTCGTTTCCTTCCATAACAGATACGCAACTGTTGGTTGTTCCTAAATCTATTCCTATAATTTTAGACATGATATATTGTATTAAAAATTCAGTAAGCGTTAAGTCAATGATTGTGCCAAAGGCAAGAATTAGCTTAAAAACTGACAGACTGTCATTTCTGTTAATGACAAGGAACTAAAGTATTGTTAGAATTTAAAAACTGTAGTTTACAGGTTACAGAACTTCCGGCAAGGGTATCAACAGAATGCGGATCTAATTGCCTTCTAAATATTTGTTGATAACGGGAAGAAAACACGCCTACTCCCCCACCAGATATATTACTGTAGTTAGGTACGTTTTGAGATAAAGGCGTAGCGGCATTTACCTGATTATATAAAGCCAAATCAGGTCCACCGGCTGTAAGTATAAATTTTATATCATCAATTTGCCGTGTAATAGACGAATTTGCGGGAGCAGGAATAGTAGCCGCTATATAACTTAAAAAAGAACTGCTTACATAGTCGAATTTCTGATTTTGCCCTCCTACTGTAGAATTAGGGTAGTAGGTGCCCAAACCAAGATCTACATATTTAGATACTCCGCTACCGGATTCGGTATAAAAAAGGCGTATGGTTAAACCACAAACACCCGCATTTACCGGCGAATTATACTGACATGTAACAATATCTTGTCCACCCGGAAGAATGTTTACGGGATAGGAAGAATCTGCCAGTATAGACGGAGCTAAATTGTTGTTGGCATTAGGCACGCTTATTAGCTGAAAACCGGCAACCATAGAGGTTTGTGAAGTATATTGTTTACCCGTTTTATTATTTTGAATAATGAGTTTATAAACACAATTGGTATCATACGCATATAATTTATGATTGGTTTTATAAACGCGTGCATTTTGATTAAAAGTACCCGCATCTAACTGCATCAAGGTATCAGTTAAAACAATTTGCATATTAGAAGTTGCGGGAACATCTACCGAAACTTGTGCGCCGGTATATAAATTCCATCGCTGTAAAGAAACAGTCAGTTCTCCGGCGGCAAAATAAACCGAGTCTTGATTTTGAGCCATGGTATAAGCGTTTCCCGCGCCTAAAAAAACACGCTCTATCCGTATATAATTAATAGCATCCGTTGAATCTAATAATCCGTAAACACTTACACTCTCTTTATAGGGTGCGAGCAAGTTAAGTTTATTGCTGCATCCTCCAAAAAGGGAGTATATAGCCAACAAAAAGAATACCTTCTTTAACATAGGGCATCAAAATTAAGTTTTTTATCGGTTAAAAAAATTAATGGCTACTTTTGTTTTGTAAACGGTAGCTTTTAACATAAAAACGGTCATGTCGATAGCAAAAAAAGAGTTTAAAAAGATAACTACCCACTCTATTCAGGAAATGAAAAGCGCGGGTGAGAAAATTTCTATGCTTACGGCATACGATTATACCATGGCAAAAATATTAGATGCCGCCGGTATTGATGTGCTTTTGGTGGGAGACAGCGCCAGCAACGTGATGCATGGGCACGAAACCACTTTACCAATTACCTTAGACCAAATGATTTATCATGCCGCATCGGTTGTGAGGGCGGTTGACAGAGCCTTAATTGTAGTTGATTTGCCTTTCGGAACGTATCAGGGTAATTCTAAAGAAGCTTTAAACTCTGCCATACGTATTATGAAAGAAAGCGGCGCGCACGCTGTAAAATTAGAAGGTGGAAAAGAAATTAAAGAATCTATAGAACGGATACTTACGGCAGGTATTCCGGTAATGGGACATTTGGGTTTAACACCTCAGTCTATTTACAAATTTGGAACCTACACTGTTAGAGCTAAAGAAGAAGAAGAAGCTGACCTATTGATAGAAAACGCTCATGTACTACAAAAATCAGGTTGTTTTGCGTTGGTGTTAGAAAAAATACCTGCAAAACTTGCCGGACAAGTTGCCAAAGAACTTTCCATACCTATTATTGGCATTGGCGCAGGCAATGGGGTAGATGGACAAGTATTGGTTACGCACGACATGATGGGGATGACCCATGAATTTAATCCCCGTTTTTTAAGAAGATACCTAAGTTTATATGATGAAATGTTGGGGGCAACCGAGCGTTACATTAAAGACATCAAAACAAAAGATTTCCCGAACGATAAAGAACAATATTAAACATGAGCAATCAAGTAAAAGAGTTTAATGAATATCGTTCTAAAATGAACGACTTAATACTTAGCAAAGATAATCTGGTAATAAAACGCCTGTATAATTTAGATGCCAATACTTATGCCGCGGGCGCTCTTGATGTAAAAACAAAAGAGATGTTAGGCTTGGTTGCCAGCATGGTTTTACGTTGCGATGATTGCATTAAATACCATTTAGAAAAATGTTTTGAAGCAGGTACCAAAACAGATGAGTTGTATGAAATTTTCGCTGTCGCTAATATTGTTGGAGGCACGATTGTAATACCTCATACCCGCCGCGCAGCTGAGTATTGGGAGGCGCTGCACACAAATTAATGTCATTTTCTGAAGAAAAAATAACAGCCATTATTTTAGAAGAAATATTTAAACTTACTTATAAAAAAGTTTTTTCTGCAGATGAAGAATTGGTAGATAAAGGGATTTTAACTTCCATTACCGTGGTAGAATTAGCGGTAGAGTTGGAAAAAGCATTTTCTATTTCCATTTCGTTTATGGAAATAAATAAAGAAAACTTTAACTCGTTAAACGCTATAAAAAAACTAGTTCAAAAAAACAGCCAATAAATGAAGCTGATTCTTTTATATGTTATGGCAATGCTATATGTGGCAGCAGGCGTTTATCATTTTGTAAACCCGAGATTCTATCAGAAAATAATGCCGGCCTATTTACCATGGCACATACCCTTAATATATATCAGCGGTGTTTGCGAAATAGTGTTTGCTTTATTACTGATTCCTGAAAGTACTCGCCCTATAGCCGCTTGGTTAATAATCATTTTATTAATAGCCGTGTTTCCGGCAAACATACAAATGGCGGTAAACTATTGGCAAAAACAACGCCCCACTTTATGGATTGCTCTGGTAAGACTACCCCTTCAATTAGTTCTCATTTGGTGGGCATGGATGTATACTAAAAAGTAAAGCCCATGTATTTTGATGTAGCTACCAAAACATTTAACGAAGAAACTAACGAGGCTGATAAAATTGCCTTTGTTGCCGCAAATAAAACACTTACATGGCAAGAATTAAAAAAATTATCTGATGAGCTTTGCAAAACACTTGAAAAGGCAAACATTCCAAAAGGACATCCGGTTTTAGTATATGGCGATAAAGAAGCTTTTTTTTTAGTCGCGATACTTTCCTGTTATAAAATGGGCTTGCCTTTTGTTCCCATAAATAATCATTTGCCCGAAAAAAGAATTGAAAAGATAATTGAACAAACACAAAGTCAGGCAATGATTGTGGCTGGAAGTTATACCGCTATTCCTCCAATGCCTGTAATAATTAAAGATGATTTTTCTATTTCAAGCAACACAAGTTCTCCCCTTTCGGGAGAGAATTTAAGAAGGGGCTATGCCTATATTCTTTTTACCAGCGGTAGCAGCGGAGAACCCAAAGGAGTTATTATATCGGATGAAAACATTATTTCATTTACACAATGGTTTGTAAAAGAACTTCCCATAAATAAAGAAACCATATTTATTAATCAAGCAAGCTTTTTATTTGATATTGCTTTGGCAGATTTCTTTGGGGCTTTGCAAATGGGAGCTACGGCTATTTTTAATATGGATAAAATTACAGCTGATGCGGATTTGTTTTTTGAAAGAATAAATACTCACAAAGGCACTTACTGGAACTCGACACCTTCTTTTATTTCCATTTACTTAGCCCATAAAAACTTCAATCAAAACACCTTACCAAGCATTGCGCAATTTGTTTTGTCGGGAGAAGATTTGCCAGTAGCACTTGTTAAAGAACTTAAACAACGGTTCCCCCATGCAACTATCCTTAATGCATACGGACCAACGGAAGCTACCATTTATGCTTCATTTGCAGAAATTACCAATGATATGCTACACGAAAATTCTTTACCCATAAGTAAGGCAAGTAGTGAGGCTATTTATTTAACCGATGAAGAAATTATTATTACAGGAAAACAAATTGGTGCGGGTTATTTAAACAATGAAAGTATTACGCAACAAAGATTTTTCTCTATAGAGAATAAAAGAGCTTTTCGTAGTGGGGATATTGCTTTTATAAAAGGCGATTTCATTTATTATAAAGGGAGAAAGGATACTCAATTAAAACTAAATGGTTACCGCATTGAGCCAAATGAAATACAACACGCGCTTGAACGTATCGACTTTGTTAAACAAGCAGTTTGTATGCCAATCATCATAAACAACAAAGTGAAAAGATTAATTGCTTTTGTCTTGCTTAAGCCTAATCAGTCTGCTGCTTTAGAAGATGATGTAATGCAGGAATTATTGAAAAAAGAACTCCCGAATTATATGATTCCTTCCGAAATAAGGGTACTTAACGAATTTCCGTATACCGAAAGTTTTAAGGTTGATAAACAAAAACTGCTGCACAATTATTTAAGCGGAAAATAAGCAAATGAAATTTTTTGTATCTTTATAGTAGGAAATAATGAAAGGACTTTCAACTATATTACTTTTTTGGATTTGTTTGTTAACCGTGCAGCCTGCTGTTGCAATGGTTTGTAAAAGCGCACAGGGCAAAGAGCACTGCTGCGCGAAAAAATGTTGCAAACAAAAAGGAAACAATCCCAACAAAAAACAAAACAGTTGCTGTGCTAATGGTTTATGTAGTCCGTGTGCTGTTTGCTTTTGTTGTTTTACGGCAACCATAGAAAAATCTACTATTGCTTTTAAAAGAAATTCAGAGAAAAATAATTTACAGATAAACAAAAACCGGAACTTTTTTTCAGGGTATCTAACCCAATGCTTTCATCCGCCTGAAATTGTTTAGTGCAAGACTTTTTAAAAGTTCATTCTAAGAAACAATTTCAATAACCATTTAATTTATAATAAAAATGAAAAAAGTAATCATGAGCGTTGCTGCCGCATTAATATTGGCAGGCGCATCGGTATATGCTACAAATAGCGTTACCCACAAAACAGATAACACAAATGCGAAAACCAATTGTTGCCGCTCGGCTTGCCCCGGCTGCGATGATTGCGCTTGCAGTTGTTGCACTAAGTAAGTTTAACTTGCTTTAAAGTAGAAAGTCCCGGCAAATTGTCGGGACTTTTTTATGAATCTTAATAGACCCCATTGCTGTACGAACTTAATGTTAGGAGCTAATTGAATTATCTCATCGCATTTTCGGAATAACGATTTAATCTTTCACTCTGCTAAAGCTTAGTGTTTTAAGCATCCAATCCGGCAGAGGCTTTTCCGGCTTACGCTTACGTAAATCTAAATACCAGCCAAATTTTTTAAAGATGGGAATTTTAAATGTTTCCACAAATTCAATAAGCGCTCCATCAGGGTCTTCTATATAACTAAAATGCCCTGCGGCATCACCCATCTCAAACGTAGTGCCACTATCTACCGTAAATGGGTGTCCGGCTTGGGCACATTTAGTACGCAAGGCATCCATGTTTTTAATATCAAAGCACAAGTGTATAAAACCCAAGTCTCCCCAAAAACGATTTTCAAATATCTTGCGTGGCGCTCTGTCATATACTTTAACAAGCTCAATATAACTGCTGCCAAGCATACGAGAGAAACTCCCTTCGCGCGGCTTTCTATGTGTAAGCAATACCCGGCGGCATTTGTTTTTACCGGCAGGCAAGTCTTTTAAATCGGCAAACGTATCTTCTTTATCAAACAATACTTTATCGTATCCTAAAATATCGGCGTAAAACTTTATAGACTTATCTATATCGCTAACACCTATTACCACGCCAATTGGTCCGCCTGTGGCATGAAGACTTTTACCAAACATTTCATCACTTTCAATTACCTCAAACATATTTCCAAAAGCATCATTTATATAAAAATGTTTTTGTTTGATGGGGTTATCAGAGATTTCAGAAAGAATGTTCACTCCTTTTTTGTTAAAGAATGTAAAACTTTCATTAATGTTTACTGTTTTTATTTTACCAATTAATATTCCCAAATCGCCCAATTCTATATTAAAGGAACAAGGCTGAGGTGTTCTGCTGGTATATTGCCATATCTCGAACCCGCCACCGCCTTTACCGCTAATAGCAAGAATGGCGTGGCGTTGATGCGGTTTTTGTCCGGTATAAGGCAGCATTAAATTAGCTTCGGATGCTTCATCTAAAATAGGAATATCAATGCCAAAATTTTGGCGGTACCATTTAAAACCCTCGTGTACATTTTGTACACCTATTCCCAATTGTTGTATCCCCGATATGATGTAAGACATAAATTTGTAATTTGGCGTAAAATTAAACCAAAATTGATATGACAAAAATTGTTGCGAGAGTTTTTATTGTTATGTTATTTGTTTTTTGCAAATCGATTACAGCGCAAACGGCTTCTAAATTTCAACAAGCACATACACAATTACTGGATGACTATGTTTTGTTTATTGATTCTGTAGAGAAAAAACATCAAAAGATTAAATACATTGATATATTCAAACATAAACATATATCGGAAGTTGAGTTTACAGATAGCCTATTAGTTTACCGTATTCGTAAAAAAGTAAAAGTGTATAAAAATGGCTTACGTTACGAGAAAATTGACTGGTCAATACGTTATCACCATAAATTCTTTCATCATAAAATATATGAAATAAAACAGTTAGGACATGACTATCGTTTTATTGAACAAATAAATTACGCGTATGAGAGAAAATTGAAGCGAACAAAGGTTACCAGCAGTTTTGATGATAATTATATATTAATACGAACTTTTCATCCGAAAGACAAAAAGGGAAGTCGCTTTTACGTGAAACCCATGAGTAGTTTGCCGCTAATACATCAGGATTAAATTACTGCTTAATACAAAGAACCTTATTCTCGTAATAGCCCAGCAAGTAAGCTTTTTCATTACTAATCAGGTTGCAATTATCAGGTAGTTTATCTAATTTAATTTCCGTATCGGTTGCTTTATTCCCCACTATATCTAGTAAGAATAATTTATTCGTATTTTTTTCAAGTACGGCATATATATGTTTCCCTTTAAATAGCAAAGAGATTATACGAGGATGAATCTTTATATCCAAAGCCATTTCATAAAGCTTCTTGCCAAAAAGATCAAACACATCAACACCTCTCTCTGTAACACAAACTAATTGAGGGGCTAAAACATTTTCTAAAGTATCTATAAAGGCAAATTGAATATCATTTTCTTCAGGGATTGCAATCTGTTCAAGTTTATCTGTTAAAGAAATCTTACAAAGTTTTTTTTCTGTTTTATCTACGTAACAAATATTAGTAGTTTCGGAGTTTTTACCTTCTTCTATAAAAATAGTTTGTGCGCCTTCTGCAATCTTTGATTTCATTTTTATACGACTTTCTCCTTTTCGGTTTACCACATCTATTTTACCCAAACTGTCTATTAAAATAAAATAGTCTTTCCGCTGAAGCACCATTCTTTTTACTTCTCCGGTATTGTTTACAGGAGCAAAATCAACCAGCTTCTTTCCATTGATAGCATAACAAATACTGGTATTGTTTTTTAAAGGAATCCATAAACGATAATTCTTATTCGAATCATAATCAAACAGCGTTAATCCGTTTGCTGCCGGAGTGTTTAACTTTACAGGGAAGCCACTTACATTCTTTCCATTTCTGTCAATCAGATATAAATAGTTTTCTGTATTAAAAAGAAGTTGCAGCTTATCGTTATCAAAATAATCTATCTGATGTATTTCTCCAAGTATTTTTTCATTGATATTTCTTTTCCACAAAATCTTTCCGGTATTAGAAAGGAGATACAAATTGTTTTTTGCGTCCACGCAAACCAATTCTTTTTCATTGGTAAGATGGTTTTTTACCAGTGTTGGATTCCTATACAAATCAGTATCTAACAGGGTTTCCCACAACGTATTTTGATATAACTTATTTTTAGGATTAAAGTTTGCACACGCTTTAAAGAAAAGATTGCTCTTTAGTTTCTGTAAGCTAAACGCAACTGATTCATACTTATCAAGCATTTCGGGAGATTGACTAAGTATTTTATTTATGTCCGTTGATACCGCGTTTGTTATCACTTCTTTATTCTTAAACACATCCGCATAAAACAAATAAGCGCTTTCTGTTGCAAGATTCTTTTGTATAAAATTTACTACCCGTTCATTCTCCAGTAAATTATTTCTTTCTGATACGGTATTCTTATAATCAACTAAAGCGGATACTTCATTACTAAAAAGAATACCGTTATCAACGCTGACAGCATATTGAAATTTGCTGTCAAAAAAACGTGCGCACAAATCAGAGAATAAATTTTGTTCCGCATCCTGATATGTTTTCACAGAGTCTTTCGTTTCAAAAACAGAATCGCTTACAGCTTTTAAAAATTCAAGGGCTAAGTTCTCTTCAGAAACATGAATCAATCCATAATCTTGGTCGCTATCACTACCCCTTGCTTTAAAAAGTATAGCGTAATCGCCAATAAATTTTTCTATTTCAAGCTCTGCATCCGCATTAGTTTTATCTGAATAGTTCTTTAAATAACTTTTTCTTGTGTTAGCGTTAGTCGCGTAAATACGTTCAATAAACGGTTTGTAGTTACTTATACTTATAGCTTGAAAACGCAAGGTGTTATAGGGTAACACGCTTAATATGGTTTTAAAGCTAACAGTCTCTTGGTTTTTAAGCGTATTGTAAAAAGCGGAAGAATCATTAGAAAGAAAGCCCTGCGTGTTTAACTCACTTGGTGTAATAATTACATCCGCAGACACCCATGCTTCATGTTTTGCACCATAATTATTTTTACTTATCGTAGTTTCTTTAAAGAAATTATCCCAACCTGCATTATAGAAGCAAGGCAAATGCAGGAACATATTTACATCACTTTCTTTATCGGATGTTTGATAGGCTTCTGTAAATAGTTTGTTTTGAGCTAAAGTGGTTTTATTGCTTTGTATGGCATTTTGCAGAAAGGTTGCATCGCCTGAAAATACTACTAATCCTGCATTTACATACACATAAAGAGTATAATCGGGTTGTTTGCATTCATAAATGAAAGGGGTATTCCCTTCATATTTTTTAGCGCCAAAGCTTTTTTCGAGGAAGGCAATAAACAAATCGTTGGTATTGATGTCGGCTAAATTAAACGCGGCAAGCAGCGGTGATTGCTTGTTTTTGTATAACGCCACATATACATGCTGCACGCCAAAAGCATTACTTGCATTGGAGTTACTGATTAAAGAGTCCGCCTTTTGAAGTGTTTTATTAAACTTTTTAATGGCATCTGCTTTTAAAAGTTCTTCCCATAGTAAGTTACCTTGATTAAGTTTTTCCGAAAGTTCATGCAGGCTTTTTGTTTTTAGCAACATATAACAGCTGTCGGGCAACACACTAAGCGGACTAACCGTAGGATGTTTTAAATCGCGTAAGTATAAATAGCCCCATGTTCCGCAGGCAATGGCAGAAACTAATAACAGCGCAAAAGCAATTTTCTTAATCACAATAAAGAGTAAAGATAAGGCATGAGGATGTTTATATAGGTGTAAACCATAAAAGGTTATGAAACAAAGCTTGTGAAAATCTACTTTGGGTAATGGAGCGCTGATGACACAGATTATCGCAAATTTAATCCGCGTAAATCATATCAATCCACGTTATCTGCGTTCTATTCAAAACAAAGCAAGTTGCGGAGGCAACAGCGTAAAGCTTTTACGATGATACTTGCACGCCCCATGTTTTCTTATTCCGGCGCGATGCAGCATAGTAGGATAGCCCTTGTTTTTATCCCAACCATAGTAAGGAAACTCTTTGTGCAAGTCCCACATCAAATCATCACGGTGAGTTTTTGCCAGTAAGGATGCGGCGGCAATGCTCATATAAATAGCATCTCCTTTAACAACGCAGAGGTGCTTAATATTTGGGTAAGGTTTAAAACGGTTACCATCTATCAATAAAAAATCGGGGCGAAGTGTAAGTTTATCAACCGCGTGGTGCATAGCCAGTATAGACGCGTTTAAAATATTAATGCTGTCAATCTTATTGTTATCAACCACGGCAACGGAGTATGCCAGCGCATCTTGTTTTATTTGTCGGGCTAACTCGTAACGCAGCTTCTCGGGTATTTTTTTAGAATCATCAATATGCTTATTCTTATACCCAACGGGCAATATAACGGCAGCCGCTACCACCGGACCAGCCAGACAACCCCTGCCTGCTTCATCGCAGCCGGCTTCGGTGTTTGTTTTTTTATAGTGAGATTTTAACATTAGTAATTACTTTCTTGGGTTATTCCAATAACCTATTACAATACAAACACCAAAATAGAAAGGATTAAACCCCGAAGGGCTTATAATACTCTTGGAAAGATGAAGTCCAAAACCAATACCGTTGCGTGCATAAATCAAAGCTTTAAATTCAATTGGGAATGAAACTCCACTATATTCCTTATACGTAACAAAATAACTATTAATGTTTTCGGTTACATTAATATTTGCATATGCAATACCAGCTGAAACAGATAGCATAGCATGTTTAAACCGAACTGACTCTCCAGCTAAAAAACCAAAATAATTTGCTGTATAAATAAACTGCCCAGTTCCTACATCTTGAAATATTGTAGCAGCACCCGCCCGGGTTAAAGTAAATAAATGACTCTTATAAGCAAGAGAAGCACTTAATAAGGCTGCTCCTCCTCCTATTCCATTAGAATTATAAACACCCGTAAAATGAACATTACCTCCCCCAATACCTGCTGAAAGATAAAGACCAAAATCCGATACGGTTCTTTGTTTTGTACCATTTATTCTTTGATGAAAAGGCCCATAATAATTATCAGTAATATGAAGAGCTTTTGAGACACTTGTGCAATCAGATTGTGGCTCCCTGTTTTTTGTTGGGTGTTTAATTTCATCTGCCTTTTGAAGATCTGCTTGATACCCATTGTAATCGTCTAAAAATAGTTTTGCTTTGGCTCTATCTATATATGCTTGCGCATTATTGGGCACTAATGCAATTACTTTATCATAATCTTTAAGAGCTTCCTTATATTTCTTTAATCTGTAATAGGAACTCGCTCTTTTATAATACCCATTTACGTTGCTACTATCTAACGTAATTACTTTAGTATAATCTTCTATAGCCTCATCATATTTATCTAATTGGGTTTTTACCAATCCTCGGTTATAATAAGCATTCGTATATTTTGGATTTAATTCAATAGCCTTTGAATAATAATCAATAGCTTTTCCTAATTTCACTTTATAAAAAGCGTCATTTCCTTTTTTTAACCAAGTTGTATCACTCTCCTGCCCCTTCACAGAAACAAAACAAATCATCAATAAACAGCAAAGGATAAAGCGCATAGGTTGTTATTTACACTCAAATATATAAATAAAAGCTATCAGGTAATCAGCCTTAGGATGTTTAGCTAAATATTGTAAATAAACGGTAATTGTTTTTCATGAGGAATATCACTGCAAGAAAAGTATGCTTACAAATAGTCTTTAGCATTAGGTCCCGCGTTAAAAAGCAAATCAACAGCGCTTAGGTTTGCTTTAAAAGGCTCTCCTTCATTAAAAAGTTGAGGGTAGGGTTTAAAAGGAATTTCTTCAATCTTTTTTTTAGGGTGAATAGAATTTCTGTAATCGTTTATAGAGGTTGAAACATCATAGGTTTCGGTAAATTTTATTTCGGTATTTAATTTAAAATTCTTCATCAGCAACTGAATCAGCTCCATGTTGTAATCAAACAGGAATTCATATTTCTTTTGATAAAAAGACATTAGCGCATCCGCGTAATAAATAAAATAAGGCGTATTGCGGTAAGCGCTTTCAATGGCGCGCCAGTGTTGCTGTTGCCATTTCTCATCATAAGAAATTTTTACATCGGTTATACGTTGTTTATCGTGTGTGGCAACAACGGGTATGCTTAATGGTAAAACTCCGTTAGCGCCTAACACAAGGCAACGGTTTCGATAACTTTGTTTTACATAATGTTCCTGCTTCTCTATATAAACACAAGTGTCTTGTTTTATCTTTTGAAACCAGGCAACAGGTGGCAAATAAGCAATGCTAAGGAGGGTTACCGGTTGCATGGATAAAACATGTTAGAAAGCGGCTTTGTATTGCAAATACATTTCATTGAACCGCTTGCGCACCGCATCAATAAAATCAGGGGTTATGATTTGTTTAAGAGCCTCTATACTTTTTACTTCAGTTATATCAAACTTAAAAACCTGCTCCATCATGGCCGCTTCAAATTTTACCAAATATTTATCATTCATCTGAAAGATGCTTATTTGCAAGGCAGGATGCGGAATGGTATCAACAATTCTCATAGTAGTATCGTACTAATTACCGAAATACTCTACATAATTATTTTCCGTTTCACATAGTTTAATACCATGCAATTTGCCACCCAACTCTTCTATTTTAGGAGCAAGAATATTAAAGATGGCAATGGCTACATTTTCGGTGCTTGTCATTATGCCCTGCAAAAAGTCAACATCCAAATTCAGGTTCTTGTGGTCAAGCTTATCGCAAATTTCTGTTCTGATAAGCGCACTTAAGTCTTTCAGATTAACAATAAAACCTGTCTCTGGATTTGTTTTTCCTTTTACTGTAACATACACTTCGTAGTTATGTCCGTGCCAGTTGGGGTTGGCACATTTGCCAAATACTTCCATGTTTTTCTCGCTGCTCCATTCGGTGTTATAAAGCTTGTGAGCGGCGTTAAAGTGTTCTTTGCGGGTAATGAATAGCATAATTTAATAATTGGTGCAAATATACCATTCCGCTTTGCTATATTTGTATATCAGATTAAAATTCGTTCAAAATAATATATGACTATATTAATAGTTTCCGCCACCATTTTTGAAATAGCGCCCTTACTAAAAGAGATGAAAGTTACTATAGAAGGAAAAATAATTTCTTCTTATAATTATAGGCAGCACCAGATTGATGTTTTAATCACAGGAGTTGGTGTGGCACATACAAGTTTTTATTTAGGAAAATACCTTAGCGATAAATATGATTTAGCTATTAATGCGGGTATATGCGGAAGTTTTAATTACACGCTTTCTATTGGTGATGTTGTAAGGATTGATGAAGATTGCTTCGCCGATTTGGGCGCGGAAGACGATGAAAAGTTTTTATCTGTTGAAGAGCTTAAGTTACCGGGCACATTTCACATAAAGAATGCAACTGTTTTTAATCACACATACTTACACTGTTTAAAAAACGTAAAAGGAGCTACTGTAAATACTACACACGGCAATACAAACAGCGTAGAAAAGTTCTTGTCGCGTACTAAAGCCGATGTTGAAAGTATGGAAGGCGCAGCCTTTTTATTCGCATGTAATCAGGCGCAAATAAAATGCTTGCAACTACGCGCTATATCTAATTATGTAGAGAAACGTGATAGAAGTAAATGGAATATTTCCTTAGCCATTGAAAGCCTGAACATCTTTTTAATAGACCTAATTAATTCAAGTTGCTAGTTAGTGAGTTTGTTAATTTGAAGAGCAAACACAAATAAAATCAGTTTAACCAAGAATCCATTTAAGGTAACTGCGTGTATGGTTCTTGGGAACATTTTTTTGATGTCGCTAATGGTTGTTTCTACTCGTTTTCTCATTTTTAATTTTTGTTGTACTTGCTGTTTGTTGTCTGGTCTTTTAGAGTTTGATTTTCTTTGTATTTTCAGTAAAATCAATTCTTGAGCAAATAAATGGTCTTCTATGCTATAATCGGTATAAGCACGATCAGCATAAACACTAGCTTCAGGGGGTAAGCCGGATACTATTTTTTCGAGTGATTTAATGTCTGCCTGATTGCCGGGCGTAAAACAAAAGGCAACAGGTATACCTGAACCCGTGGTTAGTAATTGAACTTTTACGCCGTAAAAATAGCGACGCATACTGGCGGTGTAACCTCTCCATTTTTCGCCTTTTACAAGCTTGCAATTCATAATCCGAATGTTATCGCATACGGAAACAGGAAAGGAATCTATGATATAGTGAAGTTCGCAACATACATCTTTAAGGTAGCAACCAACCTGTCTAAATAATTCATACAGTAAATGTCCTATTTGATGAAGTCTGCGGTTAAACCTACTTTTATCAAGCATCTTAGGAATATAGCCGTGACTTTTCATAAAATGAATCGCGGTATATTGATTGCCTCCAAAAAAAAGTGCTGAAACAACTGCCGTTACAGCTATTTCACTATCACTTACGTTTCGTCTGCTATCTTCTTTATGTTTAATGCCGATAAGTAAATCATCTAAAAAACAAAAAATTGATGTAATTTTATCTCGGGTTAGCATAGGTTTTAGTTTATTGATTCGCAAAACAAATTTACTTAAACCTTTGACTAACCCTGTTTTTAAAGAACTTTAACTAGCAACTCGAATTAATTAAGGTTTTTTAACATGCAATTCTTTATTTTAAAAAGGTTTGGCACGGTTCTTGTATGGTATATAATAACCAAAACAAAACAAATGAAAAAAATAAGTGTAATGGTAGTAGCGGTGCTTTTTAGCGCTAGCGTGTTTGCCAACGGAGCAGGTCTACCAAAAAAAGGAACAACAGTTAACGGTAACAAACCAAAAACTGAAATCAAAAAAGAACACAAACAAAAGGAGAAACAGAAAGAGACAACTAAAGAGAAAAAAGCGGCTAAAAAAGGAGCTAAAAAAGCCCCTGCTAAAAAGTAAGCTTGTTTAACTCCTTTCTAAAAGCGTGTGATAACCTCACATGCTTTTTTTATGTGTTATATTTGACTGATTTTGAAACTATCTTACACCCCATATTCTCTTCAGTTTAAACACCCGTTTGGTCTTGCCTATGGCTCAAGAACTACAACAGAGGTAGTATATGTGCAAATTGAATCAGAAGGTTTTACCGGATACGGTGAAGCAGCCCTTCCTCCCTATTTGAATGAAACACAAACTTCGGTAATAGCTTTTTTAAAGAAAGCAACCGCACTTTTAAAGAGTTTTAAATTATCCTTTTCAATGGAAGAGATTATTACTGCGATTGATGCCATTGCTCCAAATAATAACGCGGCCAAAGCTTGTATAGATATTGCCTTATACGATTTACTGGGCAAATCATTAAATAAGCCTGTTTATGAATTACTAGAGCTATCCAAGCCCCAACCAACAAACACATCAGTTACTATAAGTATTGGCGAATTACATCTTATTCCGGATAAACTGAAAGAGGTAGAAAAATATAAAATACTAAAAGTAAAATTAGGAAATAAAGAAGACAAGCAAATTATTGAGTGTATCAGAGAGCATACCGATAAGCCTTTAGTAATTGATGTAAATCAAGGATGGACAGATAAGTATATTGCCTTAGAAATGATAGGGTGGCTAAATGATAAGAATGTTTTGTTTATTGAACAACCTTTGGCAAAAAATAAATACGATGATATGGCTTGGTTAACAGAAAGAAGTCCGGTTATAACTGTGGCAGATGAAAGTATGCTGCGCTTTAGTGATATGGACAAAGTTAGCAGTTGTTTTAAGGGTATTAATTTAAAACTAATGAAATGCACAGGACTTTTTGAAGCGGTTAAGATTATAAACTATGCTAAAAAGAAAGATTTAAAGATCAATATAGGCTGCATGTCGGAGAGTTCCTGTGGGGTTGCCGCTGCCGCGCAATTAATGAAAAGTGCGGATTGGATTGATTTAGACGGGCCATTGCTTATAAAAAACAATCCTTTTGCAGGTATTGATTATAATGAGGGTAAACTACAACTACATAACTTGGTTGGAACAGGGGCTTCATTATCAAATAAAGAGTTGAGGTTTACATAACAAAATAGTAGAAATAAAGAAAAAGTCTATTAAAAATAGGTCTTTGGTGGGTAGGTGGTTGAGTGCAAAAACCGATGAAGTTGACCACCTAAGACCGATATAAGCTGACCAGTTAGACCGATTCAAATTGACCACTTTTCGGGGTATGTTTAAATGTGGCGAATGCGGCGGGCAAATAACGGCTCAGTTTGCCAAAGGCAACGGAGGAACTTACCGTTATTACCGATGCTCTAAAAAGTTCGGCGCATGCAAACAAGGGTATCTAAGGGAAGACTTGCTCTTGGCGCAATTAAAAGAGGAGTTTCAAAAGATTGCCATTCCTGATGATTGGGCTGAAAATATGTTGAAACAAATTGAGCTTTGGCAAAAGGAGGAACAGGCACATACAAAATCATTTACTAAAGACATAGATGCACAAACCAAACAAATAGATGTGCGGATGGATAAGTTGGTAACTGGTTACTTGGAAGGGGATATTGAAAAGGAAAATTACCTGAATAAGAAAGACCAGTTATTGAGGCAAAAATCGGATTTGAAACTCAAAAACTCGGATTTTGGAAAGAACAGCAAAAGTTGGGTCGAACTATTGCGTGGATGGGTGCAAACCCTTCATTATGCTGGGAAAATTGGCAATTCAACTGCCGATTTATCCGAATACAAGGTGTTTGCAGAAAAGATTGGGTCGAACCGTCTTTTGCAGGATAAAAAAATAGGATTTGATTGGTTGCCGCCATTTGATTTGCTCGCTAAGCACAAGGGCTTATCAGCTATAACAACAAAAAGCCCCGACAAGGCGGGGCTTAAAAAAAAGGGGGAAAAAGAGGAACTTCTCTATCAGCGGAGAAAGAGGGATTCGAACCCCCGGAAGTTTGACCTTCAACAGTTTTCAAGACTGCCGCAATCGACCACTCTGCCATTTCTCCGGCGGCAAAAGTAATATTTTTTTTAATCCTACGAACTAAGATATATCTTTAATTTAAAAAGTTTTGTAATTGTTGTACATTTGTAAAACGCATCTCACTTAATATAATTCAATTATAAGGGTATGAAAAAAACTTTTTATTCGCTCCTTCTCACTATCTGCGTTAGTACAGGTACTTATGCTAAGGTAAAAGCCTACTTAAACCATGCGGTATTTTATAGCCCGGGCAAAGGAAGCTATGTAGAGACCTATTTATATGTAAGTGGGTCATCTGTTTTGTTCAAAAAACAAAAACAAAAATTTGAAGCAAAAGTTCATATAGAAATTGATTTCAAACAAAATAACATCTCAGTATTGGCTAAAAACTATGATTTACTTAGTCCAGAAGTTTTAGATACGAATTACAAATCCGATATTATTGATTTGCAACGCTATCTATTAAAACCGGGTACCTATCAAGCGGAAATAAAAATAACGGATGCGTATAATGCCAAACAAGAGCCTGTAAAAAGCACTTTAACTGTTATAATACCTCAAGCAACAGATAGCATTTTTGTTTCGGATATAGAGTTGGCAGAACCTTTTTTAAAATCAACGGAACAAACTTCCTTTAGCAAAAGTGGGTATGAGGTTGTGCCTATACCCTTTACTTATTTCCCCGAAAAAGTAACTAAACTGAGTTTTTATGCCGAAGGGTATAATACATTAAAACAATTGGGTGCCGATTCTAAATTCTTACTTGTCTATTATATTGAATCTGCCGAAATGAAAGAAATTGTTACAGGCTATCACACCTTTATCAAGCATAAATCAGAAGAAGTAGTAGCACTTGTTGGGCAGTTTGATATTGAAAATTTAACCAGCGGAAATTATAATCTTGTAATTGAAATTCGGAATGGTACAAATGAACTTAAAGCGAAAAAGAAACTTCCTTTTATTAGGAATGCCCCTAAGGTTAAAATCTCTTTAGATAATTTAAGTTCCGTTGATACGGCCGGCACTTTTATCAGTCATGTTACAAACCCCGATACATTAAGAGAATACATAGCTTGTCTATGGCCCATATCCAGCACCAGTGAAAGGGATTGGCAACACAATCAAATTCAAAGTAATGATGTAAAAAAAATGCAGCAGTATATATATGCTTATTGGGAAAACAGAAATCCGGCAAATCCTAAGGTTGCTTGGGCTGCGTACATGAAAGAAGTAAGAAAAGTAAATAAAATATATCCTTGCGGTGGTCAGCCTGGTTATATGAGCGATAGGGGCAGAGTTTATTTGCAATACGGCGCACCAAGCGCCGCACAACAAGTAACTTATGAGCCTGATTCGTATCCTTATGAAATATGGCAATATTACCGCCTTCAAAACACCTCTACAGGCGGGTATCAAACAAACAAAAAATTTGTTTTTTATAATCCTACTTTAGATGGAAAATGTTTTATGTTATTACATAGCGATGCGCGTGGAGAACAAAAGGATGATCGTTGGCAAATAGATTTAAAGAAGCGAGATAATCAGATTTTTAATTTTGACCAAACAACTCCCCAGAGTAGTATGGGCGATGGCGCGGCGGATTTATTTAATAACCCTCGCTAATGTATGCAGAGTTTAAAAGTAGCGGTTGTCATTTTAAATTTTAACGGAAAACATTTACTTCAAAAGTTTCTTCCCACTGTAATTCAATATAGCACAAATGCCACAATATATTTAGCAGACAACAACTCTACAGATGATTCTATTTCGTACTTAAAAGAAAACTATCCCGAAATAAAAATTATTACGCTTACAGAAAATTATGGCTTCGCAAAAGGATATAACGAAGCCTTAAAACAAATTAATGCTGATTATTTTGTATTACTAAATTCAGATGTAGAAGTTACCCCTGATTGGATTAATCCTGTTGTAAATTTAATGGAAGCTGATAAAGCCATCGCGGCGGCTCAACCAAAAATACTTTCCTATAATGCAAAAGATGAATTTGAATACGCCGGTGCTTGTGGCGGTTTTATTGATAAGTATGGTTACCCATTTTGCAGAGGAAGAATTTTTAATAGTGTCGAAAAAGACAACGCTCAGTATAATGACACCATAGAAATATTTTGGGCGACAGGCGCCTGCATGTTTATAAGAGCGTCTGTGTTTAATGAGTTAAATGGGTTCGACGGTTTTTATTTTGCACACATGGAGGAAATTGATTTGTGCTGGCGTATAAACAATACCGGGCATAAAATCATGGCGGTTCCTCAATCTGTCGTCTATCATGTAGGAGGTGGTACTTTAGATAAATTGAGTCCAAAAAAAACATTTCTAAATTTCAGAAACAGCTTAATTTCACTGACAAAAAATAATGCGAATGGGATTTTAGCACTTAAAATACTAACACGTTTAATCTTAGATGGCGTTGCGGGTATTAAGTTTTTTATGGAGGGAAATGCCCGCCACTCATGGGCTATTGTAAAAGCGCATTTTTCTTTTTACGCTCACCTAAGATATACTTTACAACAAAGGAAGGAGATAAAATTATTAAAGGATTATAAACCGTATCACAAACAAATATACCAAGGCAGTATCGTTTTCGATTATTATTTTAAAAAAAGAAAGTCATTTTCCGAATTAAGAAAAGGCCTGTTTAACGGGTAACGGGTTGCCAAACACTACTGGTAACACCTTTGCAATAGCGTATAAAACCTACAAACAAAGCGAAATTCATTACTATAAAATGAGATAGTGAAGTAATTGCCTTTAACTTAACACCTGTTTTCAGCAGCATTTTATTCATTGTGGGAAGCAGTAAAATAATCAGCTGAAAAATAAATACATATTTAAAAAGCAAACAAGTGTTTGCCAAACACAAACAGCAAATACTATTTAGTAAAAATAAAAACGGCGTAACCCAACGAAAAACTTTGTGCGACAAATAAGCGAAACCTATTTTAGAAAACGGGGTTTGAAGAAGATTTTTAAAATAAACCAAATTCTGAAAATTACCGGTCGCGATACGTGCTTTCCGTCTGAATTCACCTGATGTATCCGCCTTGGCATCCTCGTAAACAAGCGCGCTTTCCTGAAAAACAATTTCGCCTTTACTACTTAAAACCTTGCACGTAATAAAAAAATCATCTACCGTAAAATTAGAAGGGATAGTCGAATAATTTTCTTTCCGCAACGCGTAACAACCACCTTCAGCGCCAATTACAACATTCCATAGTTTGCTTTCCGCGGATTTTATAAAGTTTTCAAAATTAAAATACTGCAATTCATTTTGAGTAATTGTCTCTGTATTAAGCGCGCGTTTACAGATATTGCCACAAACCATTTTTACTTTATCATCTTTAAACCCTTTTACTAATTCATAAAAAGTATCCTCTTTAAAATACACATTAGCATCCGTCATAATTAAAATGGGTGCTTGCGTCAGTGAACACAATTTATTTATAATGTTAATCTTACCTGTACGTTCCGTAAACTCAATCAGTTTAAGTGACGAATACTTTTCCTGGTATTTTTTAATAATAACTACCGTATCATCCGTGCAAGCATCTGTGCCAATATAAAAAGCGACCTTCTCTTTTGGATAAGTCGTATTAAAAATACTTTCTATTTTTTCAGCGATAACCACCTCTTCGTTATAAGCCGCGCAAATAACAGCTATTTCAGGTAAGGCATCGTTTGGTTTATATTGAATTCTGTTTTTAGGCGTTCTGTTTCTTGAAAGTATATATAGAAAAAAAGGATAGACAACATACGTGTGAATCATCAGATAAGCAGTAGCAAAAAACACTATTTGAAAACATAAAATCATGTTTACAGATTTTTATAAAAACCAACCAATTGTTTTACTAATATACTGTTTTCAAAATTTTGTTCAATAAAACACCTGGCTTCATTTTGCAAAGCATCTTTTTTCTCTATATCGCTAAGTATTTCTATCACGGTCTTTGCAAAATCATCAGGAGTATCTGCTAATAAACAATTCTTACCGGAAATAACCGGTATACCTTCAGCGCCAATACCGGTAGAAACAATTGCTTTTCCATAAGCCATTCCTTCAATCATTTTTATACGCATACCACTACCCGAAAGCAAGGGTACAACCATTAAACTATATTGATGATATACTTTTTCCGCGCTTTCAGTTTTACCAACTATCACCACATTGGGTTTGTTAAGTGATTCCACCTTGGGGCTTATTCCTCTACCAATAATATAAAACTTTGCTTGCGGTATTTTTTGCAGCACTTTTTCCCATACATTGTTTACAAACCAAAGTACAGCTTCTTCATTCGGCATCCAATCCATACTACCAAAATGGAATACACTAAAAGATAATTCTACCTGATGATTTATTTTATATTGCTGTAATTGCACACCGGTTGGCGACACATGGAAAGAATTGTGAATACCCCAGTTTTCAAAATATATTTTATCTACTTCCGTTATGGGAATAATGGCGTCAACGCTTTGCAAAATCCGTTTTTCAAACTTTTTTAATCGTGTCGCTTGCAGTAGCAAGTAGCTGCGTTTAATGGCATTGGTTTCATTAGCAATTATCCGTTGCCAGATTAAATGCTCCGCATTGTGAGTTCTTACGGCTATTTTTGCTTTACTGTATTTCCTTATCGTTGGAATATAATTCCCCAAAAAAATACTTTCTAATTGAACGACCTCAAACTCTTTTTCTTTTAGAATGGAAATTAATTTTTCTTCGAAAGCTTTAAAGTAAAATCTGGAAACAAAATAAGATTGATTGGAAAACAAATTAAAAAACGCGCCTAATGCCGTAACATCAGTGTTTTGATATACCGACTGATACTTGCTTTTGTTTTTAAATTCCGCATCTACTTTTTCATCGGGCTTAAAATGTTTTTTGGTGTTAATGCAAAGTAAAGTTAAATCAACGCCGTTGCTTAGCAATCCGCAACTCATATTATACATGGCTATAGAGCTGCCATCATTAGCTGGATAAGGGGGTTTATTAGTTAGTTGCAGCAGGCGCATTTTTCGCGGTACTTTTTTTGAAGAGTTTTCTAAAGAAATCGGAATATACGTTTGCATCAAATAAAGGAGAATCGTTAGCGGCTTTTATAGAAAGCCAAATACCAATGGGAAGAAATATGGTAGCTCCTAACCACATACCCATTACTACATTTAATTTATCCTGCAGAACCATTTTTTCGCAGGTAATAGAAATAACGTGGTAGGTAATAAAAAGGAAAACAGAAATTACTACCGGCATACCAAAACCGCCTTTGCGAACAATAGCCCCAAGCGGAGCTCCTACAAAAAATAAAATAATGCAGGCAAACGAAAGTGTGAATTTTTTGTGCCACTCAACGGCATAATTTGCCTGTTCAAAAATTCGGTTTTCTTCTTCATCAACTTTGGAAGTAATAAACGCGTCGGCACTTCTTGCCATATTTAAAGCGCCTTCTATCAGGTTTTTTTTTCGAATCGTCGGAAGCTTAGCTACGTAATCATCAATAGAAGTTATTTGTTTAACCTGTAGAGAATCATTTTTTTTGCATTGCGCCAAACTCTTTTGAAAATAATACAAATTAGAAAACTGTTTGTAAATCTGCTTATAGCTTTGTTGTCGTAATTTGACAGCTGTATCATTATACTGCGAGAGTAATTTCAGATTCATCATTCCGGCATTGTTCCTAAACAAAACTTCATCTGTATTTTGCATTTTAATTTTACTTAGGTCAATTTTAACCTCCTGTTCTTTAAAGTGCATAATCATATTAGGGCGTGTGCGCTCTTGTTTTGCGTCCTCTAAGGGTTGCGAATATCTGGTTCCGTTAAATAACTTTATAATTAAAAACTTTTTATCGTCCGCCATAGCAATTTGCCCGTCTTTGGCATACATCTGCGCGGTATTTCCGCGTCCCGCCGTGTGGTCGTATATATATACATTATGGATGCTGATACCATCTTCCTCCTTTTTACCAATACGAATGCTATAACCCTGAATTCCATTATAAAAAACACTTTCCTTTAAACTAATAGCGGGTTTAGAGCTACGCACATCATACAAAAGCCGACCCGCTTTTAAATTTACATAAGGCAGCGTATAGTTGCTGAATAAAAAACAAAAGCATGCCAAACCAACAATTAAAACCAATAGTGGTTTCATAATAGATAACAAAGATAGTCCGGCTGATTTCATAGAAGCTAACTCATAGCTCTCGCCCAGGTTACCAAAAGTCATAATAGAAGAAAGCAGTATGGCCAAAGGCATAGAAGGAGATAGAAACGTAACAAATATGCAACCAAACATTTTTGCTAATGTGATGTTGTCAATACCCTTACCTACTATCTCATCTATATAAGTAAACAGAAAAATCATGAAGAAAATAAACATGCCAATAAAAAGCGTGGCCAAAAACGGCGGTATATACTTTTTAATTAAATAGATATGGAGTGTTTTTATACCCATTAGTGATGCAAAGTTATTATTTCTTATCTGCCATAAAAGAAAGAAAGTCTACGTTCATTAACGAGACAATATGCTTTAATTAGATAAGCATAGCCAGGAAAATTTGGTATAGATTATGAATCTATAGCGCCTTCAAATATATTGATAGAATCAATATGAGCGGCTGTTTCCTTCAGATAAATGTGCGCGGGGACAGAAGGACCTACGGTGGTATCTTCCAGTAAACGCGAGTTATCAAATATTTGTCCTAATTCCACAAAATTAATATATGGGTCAAGGGCATAAAACAATATCCTTAATTTGGTATTATCACCAAAGTAATTCATCCAGTAATCAAGGTATTCTTTGTGTTTAAAAAGCGGGTTTTGGTCATCAACTAAGGTGCTGTTCTTAGACCATTTTTTCATGCTGGTAAGCAAGCTTTTAGAAACAAATTTAAAATCTGGTTTATCGGGAAACAAATGCTTAATGGCATCGGTAGCTTTTTTGGGCGTTGTAATAGATGCCGCGCCGCTTGAAATATGATACACACGGTATTTTCTTTTCTTATTAAACACCAGCTCTATAATAGCACGGGTGGCATAATCAATAGGAATAATGTCAATATTACTTTCGGTATGCATGGGCAGAAGGCGCATGTGATTGAGCGTTGCCAAAGCCCACAGTATTACATACGAACGCGGAACCCAGTCTCTGCTATCGCCCATAATGATGGAAGGTCTTACCACTAAAATTTTATCTTCGGGCAGATAATCTTTTAAGATAAGCTCGCCAATCATTTTAGTATAAGAATACTTTACCAAATGTTTCGCGGTAAGGTTTGGCGACATATCTTCTGTTACCACACAATCTTTTACCGTTGTGCCGCAAATAGTAGCGGTACCCACATAAGTAAACAAATCCAGATGCTTTAAAGTTTTAGCCCAACGAAGCAGCTGATGTGTACCACCTATATTTACCTTTTCAACTATCTCATCGTATATTTTAGTGAAGGAAGTGTTGGCAGCCGAGTGTATAATAGTATCAACATCTTTAATAAGAGGATTGTTTATTAAGCTATCGGCCAGGTTATCATCACTTAACTCTCCAACTATAGGGATAACTTTTTTAGTATCAAAGTGGTCGTTGTGTAAATCAAATACCTTTTTTAGCCTTGCCAAAGCTTTTGCTTCGTTTTGAGCTCTAACTAAACAATAAATTTTATCTATATCGTTTCTTTTAGATAGTTCAACCAATAACTCCCCGCCTAGAAACCCTGTAACCCCTGTTAAAAATAACTGCATATAATAAATCGACCTCTAATTTAATTAAAAAAACTCTAACCCTATTACTCCCAAAACAATCAACAAAATAGAAACTACTTTTAGTATTGTAACCGGTTCGTGCAAAAACAAAATACCCACTACTGCCATAACCAATATACCTGCGCTTGCCCAAATGGCGTATGCAACGCTGGTATCCATTTTTCTTAATACAAGAATAAGGCAACCTAACGCCATGGTATAAAACAAAAAAACAAACAGTATAGGCACTAACTTGGTAAAGCCTTCTGATTTTTTCATGAAAATCAGGGCAATGATTTCAAAAGAAATACCCAAAGAAAGCAGAAACCATTTCATAATGTCATATTGTTTTAAATTTTTGCATCATGCTGTTCGCCTAAAGGCTCGGGTCATAAATAAGTTAAAATAAAGACATCAAATTTACGATTATTTACGAGCTAATCTACCCTTGGCTGTTTTATAGAGTGATTCTAATTTATAACCTCTTTAAAGTTTTGAGTGGCTTGTGTGTGGAAGATCGTTTTGTCTTGACTTTTTGTTTCTTTTTCGTCAAGGAAAAAGAAAAACCATAAAGAATTTTTAGTCTTTAAATGTTTTAGGAACGGCAGGGTCTGTAATTATAATATAATCGCCCAGGTGCTTTTGTTTGCTCCAGTCTATGTTTGGAAATGATTCATCAGAGCCTGTAGAGAGGATTAGCGCTTTTATATCCGGACCATATTTTATTACTTGTTTGGCAACCGCAAAACCTTCATCGCTATGAAACCTGCCGTTTACCTGCATTACTTTTTTTGTTTTATTAACTTTTAAATACTCATGGATAGAATACGCCATTGTAGCATCCCAAAGAGATTGCGCCATAATTAAATTAAATGAACCCATGCCACCCATAGGAGGAGCTTTTACTTTTGCGGTATCGGTTTTAGAAAGCCCGTGTCCCGACATTTCCAACAGTTTTTCATAATACTTGCCTGTTGCGGTATCATAAGGAAGCGGAGCGAAATATTTTTTAGATTCCTTGGGTAATTCCATCAATGCTTTTTGTCCTTTTCTGCCGGCTAAGTTGGTATAGCGACTTGGCGCATTAGCGCAAATAACATCCAGTTTGTTGGCCTTTGCCAGTTCAACCATAGGTTTATAATCTCTGTAGTTATTCCATACACGGGCATCTTTGGTAAAGTTTTTCTCTCGAATAAAACCACCCAGGTATTCATTCATCACAGGTTGCACATCCCTATCAAACATCTCCATAGAAAGCGCCATGCTGTTTCCGTATTTCCGGTAAAGCATTTCAAACAGTTTGTTTTCTAAGTAATGTCCTACCGAATCGTTATGCTCTTCGCCGAAAAAAACAACGCTGTAATTTTTCATATCTTCTACAACATCAGTCAGGGTTACTTCTTTGCCCTGTTTTACAGAATATATTTTATAGTTCTTTTCGGTAACCTGCGCTATAGAGATTTGAGATATGATACAGAAGAATTGAGACAGGAACAATATGTAAATTAATTTCTTCATCATGTAACAAATATAATAAAAACCTTTAAACCTACTGCATAAGAGCCGGCAACTCGTTCTCTACACACAAGGGCATCCCTAAGAAAGATACCCTTTTTGCGTTTACGCAGTTTAGTTTTTCAAACATAAATCAATTAATTTTCTATAACTCAATACATCTTTTCGAGAACTCAATCTGTTTCTTTTAAAAACACCAAGCCACCTCTTACTTAACTTGCGCTTAATATTGGGATTTAACTTTAAAGTATTATTTTTGGAGACAAATACAACATAATGAAGAAACTACTTACTCTTTTAGCCTTAGTATTTTGTTTGACCGGGAAGGCGCAATGCCCAGTAACTGCAACAGCAGAGTATATGATTATTTGTAATGGGATGACAGATGTTTTAGCAGCAAGTGGTGCTACAACTTGTACTTGGCAACCTCATACAAATATAATATCTACAAGTATAACAGGTGATACTGTTTTAATACAACCTTCTACAAATACCATATACACAGTAACAGGTACTACGGGAACTTGCACGGCTACAAATACAGTATCGGTAACAGTAAATAATTGTACTCCACCCATAGTTAATTTTAGTAAAACCGCAGATACTATATGCGTTGGGCATTGTATTTATTATAAAGACTCTACACAATACACAAGCACAAAGCCATTAACCTATACTTTTGTATTTCAAGGTGGTAATATAACTAATATACCTACAGGTAGTTATGTTGTTGCAGATACACTTTTTTATTCCATAACAAATAATACCCCCGTGGGAAATATTAAGGTTTGTTATAATGTTAATAGCTCGTTAAATGAGAATGACCCTGCACATAATATTTATGGATATTATAACGTAACAGAAATAGTACAAAATGGGATAGGGCAAAGTAATTCGAAAACAGATAGTGTTATGGTATCCGGTTGTGTGGGCATAGAGCAATTTGCAACTATTAAAGAGCAGGTAAACATCTACCCCAACCCCAACAACGGCAGTTTTGTTATAGAGCCAAACAGCAATGTAAAACAAACCCTGCAGGTTTATGATGTGAATGGCAAACTGGTATTAAGCCAAACCATAAACGGCAAAACTACCATTGATGCAAGCACCTTAAATGAAGGCGTTTATAATATAAGCCTGCAAAGCAATGAGGGCGTGGCAAATAAGAGGTTGGTTATAGTGAGGTAGTGTAGTGTCATTTCGACCGCAGGGATAAATCTATATAATTCAAGTTGCTAGTTAGTGAGTTTGTTAATTTGAAGAGCAAACACGAATAAAATCAGTTTAACCAAGAATCCATTTAAGGTAACTGCGTGTATGGTTCTTGGGAACATTTTTTTGATTGTATGCCAAGCAGTGGTAAATTAATTATACTGAAACAGAATAGAAAACAAGTAAAAGAGTGCTACCTTAAATAAAGGTAGCACTCTTTCTTAAATAAAAACCCTAAAGATTTATCTGAGCAATAGCTATATCGCTATTGTGTATGCCTTGCAGCTTTAGAAATTCGTTTTTATTTACTTTATTAATAAGCGCAATATCTCCCTGCATTAAAGTAATCCCGGGCTCTATACAAACTGTTCCCGCATAAACATACACAGCTATTATATTGCAATCAAACGCAAGCTCTTTATTTTCTTTTTCGGTTAATGAAACCCCTTTAACGACAGCCTTTACAAGACCTCTGGTCATTACATTAAAATCGGTGGCTTTGCCCCTGCTCATAGTTTCCCAATCGCCCCTAAAGCTATCGGTATCAAATTTGTTGAGTTGTTTGGTATGATGATTTTTATGCTGAATAAGAAGCGCGCCCTGCAATACCATAAGTTCTCTGGCAATGTTTGGTAAACTTGTAAAAGTTGATTGCTCCACATCAATAGTGGCGGTACTTATTCTGAAAATAAAATCGAGATTCTTATACACCGCACCCTCGGGGTATATATACAGCTGCGTGGTAGTGCCGCCCTGCCAGGTATTCGTTTGCAGTTGTTCTTTTTTAGTAACTTTTATTTGCATAATCTTTTGTCATTGCAAGCGAAGCGTGGCAATCTCATTTAGGGCGTTCCGGCTAAGCGCCTTACTCTTATCCTTTAAAAATAGCTTTATGTTATCTTCAATTAAATTACGTATATCAACAGAATCTAATCTATGAGTTTCGGTTTCCATCCTTAGTAGGTAATCCATGTTTGTTTTTGGCTAAAAGACTAATACAAAGCTAAACATTAGTTTAATAATTGTGTTAGCAAGATGCCGTGCAGCGCGTATAGCCCGCCCCGCTAACGCGGGGAACGCCCAAATAATTTACTTTGTTTGCACAGATGCCGGTTCACCTTTCCATTTAAAGGTTTTAATCATGTGCATAATATCGCTTCGTATATAATCAATCACAATTTTTAAGGAATCTATATTAGGCGGGCAATTAAAATACAATGAGCCGCGCAGGAAATGTTTGCTACTATCGGTAATATAAAACTGTATGGCCGATGCGCTGTTGCCCGAAATATCATATAACAAGCCATACACACGGGCAGAATCGTTTATTAAAACTTCTTCATCTAAGCCGCTTGCTTTTACCTGATGTTTTACGGCAAGTTCACGAGAGTCTTCTATGTGCTGTCTTAAATTATCATGTAAAACATCGTAACTAATATACAACTGCGCTTTGTATATGGGGTAGAAAATGTTTAACCAACAGGGTCGCGCGTTTTTGCTTTTATCATCTTCTACAAAAGAATAAACCGGTGTTTGAAAGGTAAACGGACAAAGGCTGTCGTAGGTTTTGTATTTCTTTTCGGGGAAGTTAAGTCTGTAAAACGCACGAGGCTTGGGTGCAACGGCATTATCATCATCATTGCCTATGCAGGATGTCAGGCAACAGGTAATAGTTAATAGGAAACAGGCAATAATTATTTTTTTCATCTTTATAAGGGTAAATCATCTTTTGCATTGGGTTCATTAGCCTGTGTTCCGCCATCGGTATGTGGTTGAGATACACCTTCACTCTTTCTAATCAGCTGAAATGTTTCGGCAACTATCTCTGTGGTGGTACGTTGTTGTCCATCCTTATCCTGCCAACGGCGGGTTTGCAACTTGCCTTCTAAATAAATGGTATATCCTTTTTTAAGAATGCGTTCGGCACTTTCGGCAATGGCTCTCCACATCACAATGTTGTGCCATTCGGTTTGCTCAATGCGATTGCCTTCTTTATCTTTATAATATTCGGTAGTGGCTAAACTAAAACTAACACGCGCCACGCCCCCTTCTAAACGTCGTACTTCGGGGTCTTTACCCAAATTGCCAACTAAAATCACTTTGTTTACACCAGCCATATTTGTAATTAAAAATTCAAAATTAAGAATTTAGAAAGCAAAGTCTAACTTTTAAATTTTAACTTCTTACTTTTGACTTAGTAATGAACTACCGATACACCTCTTTTAAACAAGCTCAAATAGCTTACACCGTTAGCGGAAAAGGCAGGGCGGTTGTGTTGCTTCATGGCTTCTTAGGTTCTGCCCATAGTTGGGATGGTTTGCGAACTTCATTAGCCAAACATTTTAAAGTAATTTGTGTTGATTTACCCGGACACGGACAAAGCGATTGCTATGGCTATGTGCACAACATGGAATTAATGGCGCAGGCTGTTAAGGCGGTAACAGATAGCTTACACCTTAAAAAGTATGTGCTCATCGGGCATAGCATGGGTGGCTATGCCAGTCTGGCTTTTGCCGAATTATTTCCTGATTATATAAGAGGTTTGTGTTTGTTTCATTCTACATCTTACGCTGATAGCGAGCAGAAAAAGAAAGACCGCGACAAAGCCATACGTGCGGTAAAAAACAGTTACCCTATTTATGTAAAGCTAACCATTAAGAATTTGTTTAACACCAAAAATCTTTCGCATCTCAAAAAAGAGACGCGTTTTACCCAACAAATAGCCCGAAAAACTTCTAAGCGAGGTGTGGTTGCCGCTCTCGAAGGAATGAAGAATCGCCATAGTCGTGATGTAGTTCTGCATTTTGCCCGTTACCCTGTTTTATTTATTATAGGTAGGTACGATAATATACTGCCCATGCAAAGCCTATTGGACCAAGCTGAGCTTTGCGAATACAAACATATTTTATTGCTTGAAAATGCCGGACACATGGGCTTTTTAGAAGAACCGGTTCTTTGTTTAAAACACATCAAACGTTTTATACGCCAATCATTTAAGTCTTATAACCTGTTATAATTATGAAGGAGTTGTAACAAATTAAAGTTTGCGCAATAAAAAAGGAGTCCGTTAGAACTCCTTTCTTACTATTTATATAAATTAGATTTATTTTACTTAGCAGATGCTTCGTTATTGCCTGAAAGTTTTTCACGAATACGAGCGGCTTTACCTGTACGGTCACGTAGGTAAAATAATTTAGCGCGACGAACCATACCAACTTTACCAACTTCAATCTTTTCGATAAAAGGAGAAGCTAAAGGAAATATACGCTCTACACCAACGCCGTTAGACATTTTACGAACCGTGAAAGTAGCGGTAGCTCTTTCGTTCTTACGCTGAATAACTACGCCAGTGTATAACTGGGTACGTTCTTTTTCTCCCTCTTTAATTTTGTAGTGTACTGTAATAGTATCACCGGCTTTAAAGTTGGGGTGTGTAACCTCTGGGGTTAGTTGTTTTTTTACGAAATCAAGTAATAAACTCATGACTCTTTGTTTTTAATTTTAATTCCCAGCATTCGTTGCCTTGTGCAACCAGCGGCTAAAAACGGAGGGCAAATATAGTGAAAATTCTTATTCCACCGCCTCTTAGCTAAAAAAGAACAAAATAGCTTATTTTTTAAGCAATTCCTGAGGGTTAAATACTTTTCCACCCAATATCACAGTATTTACTGTTTTTATGTTCGCTATATCATCCAGCGGGTTTTTATCAAGTAACACTAAGTTGGCTTTTTTATTTTTGCCTATGGTTCCCCACTCTGCTTCTTTATTAAAAAAACTGGCTGCATTGTAGGTAACAATCTTTAAAATAGCGTAATTGCTTAAACCCGCTTTTTGGTATACCTTCATTTCTTCAGCCATGGCAAAACCGGGTACATTAAATGCCGATTCATCCGGACTAAGCAATAGCTTTACGTTGGCATCGCTCATACGTTTAAGCAATTTACCAAAGTCATACAGACTTTGTTTTACACGGGCAATGGTTTTCAGGCGTTCTTCTTCCTTTGCGGGGGTATTATATTTAGCATAATAATCGTCGTACTCTTTTTCCCATTTGCTTTGTAACTCTATACTGATGTGGTTCACGCCGTTTCTTTCTTTTAAATCATCCGCGCCATATTGCATACCCCATATATAGTAGAAAGAAAGCGTTGGACACACATAAATATTTCTCTTCTTCAGTTCATTCATCACATCAGGAAAATGCAAAGAGTCTTTTCTAAATTCTTTTAATATAGCCTGATAATGCTCTACCGAAGACTGATTGGCTTTTATGGCGGTTTGCAAATCCTGATTATAAACATGCCCTGCCATTTTCAATCCGCTTTCTTTACTTATAAGGGCTGTGCTGTAGAATAAGGCGGGTGTAAGTCCCGAAAGGTATTTAATAAAATCCCAACCCTCTTTTTTAGTTTGCTTCACAAATTTTTCAAGGTCTTTATCGGTAATAGTAGAATCATTTGGTAAAGAGATAGAAATATACAAATCGGGTGCCAGGATTAGTTTCTTGCTAATGCTGTCGCGAAGTGTTAAGTGCCTTGGCTCTCCGCGCATGCTGCGCAGGGTAGTTACACCGGCAGCCAAATTGAGTTTAAAGAATTGTCGCAGGGGCATATCTTTCTCGTTTGGAAAATGAACGTGCATATCTGCCATACCGGGCATCAGGTATTTGTCTGTTCCATCAATATGGGCTTTGGTATTATCTCTTGTTTGTTCAGGTTTAAAGGGAGTAATGCTTTCAATTTTTCCTTCTTTAATAATTACTGTCTGATTTTTAAGAAGATGTTCTTTCCCTTCAATTGGAATTACATTTACATTGGTAATGATGAGGTTTTGCGCTGCTACAGTAAACATTAAGCAATTTACAGTTAACAGCAAATAGCAAATATGTTTACTGATAATTGAAAACTGATAACTGAAGAGCTTTTTCATGCGAGTGCCTAATCAGTATGCTTGGTTGTCTCTTCTATAACGTTGGTTTGCTTCTTAATATCTTCCTTTATGGTATTCATGTTTTGCTGTATATCCTGCTGTATACCGTTGGTGGCATCTTTAAACTGACGGATGCCTTTACCCAAATTACGCATCAGGTTGGGCATTCCTTTGCCTCCAAACAACAGCATAACGGCCAATACAATGACAAACAATTCGCCACCGCCAAGGAAATCAAATATCAGGAAAATCGGTTTCATGTGTTATTTACGATTTGTTTATTTACGATTTTCATATTTCAATAACTAAATTGTCAATCTTTAAATCGTCAATTCATTTTATTTTTCTGAATTTAAGCAAGGTATAAATGCCTAAGCCAAAGATAATCGCCACAACCAGCAGAATAAATATCTCCGAACCGCCAAACTCGTTCATGGTATTCACCGAGCTAATTAAAAATTTAGAATTAAAAATTAAAAAGTGGGGCATATTGACTTTTAAATTTTGACTTTTGCCTTTTGAATTAATTGAACAAGTTTACTCAACGCATAATCAATCTCTTCCTTAGTATTATATTTACTGAAAGAAAAACGCACCGAAGGACGGGTTACATCAACGCCCAAACCACGCAACACGTGCGAGCCCTGGTCGCTACCCGATGAACAGGCGCTTCCACCCGAAGCCGCAATGCCCTGTATATCTAAATTGAACAACAACATTTCGGCATCATCGCTGGGCGGCAAATGCACGTTAAGCACGGTGTATAAACTATTCTCGCCAATCTCTCCGTTAAATTCCACACCCGGAATGGTTTTTTTCAACTCCTCAATCATGTAATTTTTCAATCCGCGAATATGGGTTTGGTGCTCGTCCATTTCTCTGAAACATATTTCCAAAGCTTTTGCCAAACCCACAATACCATACACGTTTTCGGTACCGCCACGCATGTTACGTTCCTGTGCGCCCCCGTGAATCAATGGTTTTAGTTTAACGGCATGATTAACATACAAAAAGCCAACACCTTTTGGTCCATGAAATTTATGCGCCGCGCAGGTTACCATGTGTACTTTTATGTTGCGTAAGTCCATCGGGAAATGCCCCATGGTTTGCACGGTATCGCTATGGAAAATAGATTCGTATTTCTCGCATAACTCCCCAACCTTTTTAAACGGAAGTAAAGTGCCAATCTCATTATTGGCATGCATTAACGATACCAACGATTTTGGATTAGCTGCCAGCAACTCTTCCAGGTGTTTTAAATCTACATTGCCTTTTTTATCCAGCTTTACCCAACTCAATTTTATTTTACCTTCCTTCTCCAGCTCGCACAACAAATGCTCTACCGCATGATGCTCTATTTTAGAAGAAATAACATGCTTAATACCTAACGTTTCAATGGCTTTTACAATGGCCATGTTATCGGCCTCTGTTCCACCCGAAGTAAAGAATATCTCAGCCGGAGTAACGTTTAAAAGTTTAGCTACCGTCTTACGTGCATTCTCAATAGCCGAACGGGTTTTGCGTCCGAACGCGTGTATGGAAGAAGGATTACCAAACTCTTCCTTCATATAAGGGAGCATGGCTTCAAAAACTTCGTTATCTAATTTGGTAGTGGCGGCGTTATCCAGGTAAACTTTCATTTGATTCTGCATGTAGTTTAATCATGCAAAAGTACAATGTTTATTCTGTATTTCCATTGGTTAAATAGAGGGGTTTTTCCTAGTGCTAAGGAAACCCTTTATAAAAATTACTGCGATGCCCAAAACAAACAAGTGTTATTTTGTTGTTGCGTATAACTAATCCGATGCGGTAATTATCCATTACTTGCACTCTGTAGTAAGCATCAAATTTGTTTAGTTTTTTCAGATGAGGTATTTGTGCAATATCTTCTGCTTTCATCATTTGCACCAATACTTTATGCACCTCTTTTGCTAATTTTCGGTTAGATAATCTACTCAAGTCCCGATAGAAACTACCCTTAGCCTTTAGCTCCATGCTTTGCCAATAAGCCAAAAACTTTTTCAAGGGGTACATCTTCACTTTTCATGCCTTTCTCAATCCACTTAGCCAACGCTTCGTCTTCTAACTCTTCTTCGGTAAGTACTTGCGCTTTGTATCTGAATTTCTTCAACATAGATAAAAAGAAGGTTTCTTCTTTCTCAGGTATATTTACAATAACTGTTTTCATAACTCAAAGATACAATGTTTATTCTGTATTTCAAGGGGCTTATATAGGGAGGGCTTTTTCTTTAATTTTTTTTAGTACATTTGTTTTTATGAAAACAACATTACTTGTTATTTCTTTACTGTATTCTGTTTTTCTATCCGGACAGGATACTACGCAAGTAACGGTTCAAAAAAACAAGCGTGTTTATATAGGTGCAAATTTCTCTCCTGATTATTGTTTCAGAACATTGTTAAATAATGATGGAAGTTCTTTTAGTGCCAGCATAATTGATTCTTATAATAAACTTGACAAACCTAAATTTGGCTATACAAGTGGTGTAAATGTTGGGTACACGTTAACGAAGCATATAAGTTTAGAAGCGGGGATTCAATATTCTAATAAGGGCTTTCAAACCACAAACTTGTATGCATTAACCTTTGGTGATATGATTGACAGAAGACGGGGTTTTGTTTATAATACTAATCTCAGCTCAAGTTTTCTTACAAGCGGAAAAATTGTATACAGATATAATTATTTGGACGTTCCATTAAAAGTAAATTTTGTTTTTGGTAAAAAGAAGTTGCATTTAATTAGTAGCGTTGGTTTAACCACAAACTTCCTTATCCGCTCAACCACTAGTTTTGTAGGTGCTGATAGCACAGGTAAATCAATAAAGAATAGCAGTATAACAACAAATGCTTATAACAGAGTTAACCTTTCACCTATGGTAAGTTGTGGTATAGAGTATATGATTACTGCTAAAATGTTTTTTAGAATTGAACCAACGTTTAGATTTGGCATTCTAAAGCTATCTGATACTCCCGTTACACAATATCTTTGGAATGCTGGACTAAATGTTAGCTACTATTTTAAGATTTAGTTAAAGTGCGTTAGGTACTGTGCAACGAAAATCCTTTTATTGTAATCGCAAAAGATTGCAGTACAAAGCCCCACGGTACATTTAGATAACGCTGAGTGAGCCGGCGCGCCGGAACGCCCAAACATTAATGCACCAACAAACCTTGTGCTTTTAGGTAATTAAGCTCGCTTAGTTTGGTATTATATGCTGCCTGAGATAAGCGGTATTGGGCATCTTCGTAGCTCTGTTCTACGGTGCGGTATTCTATATAATTTGATAAACCTTGTTTGAAACGTTGCGCGGCAATAAACAGATTTTGATTTGCCATTTGCACACTTTGCTTTTCTATATCTATAATGTTCAGATTGTTCTGAAAACTTAAAAAGGCTTTATACAGATTTCCTTTCTCTTGCAACTTTGTGGCTTCCAAGCGCATATTATCAGAGCTCAACTGCATTGTTTGATTTTTAATGGCGGTGTGGGTGGTAAGGTTGTTTAATAAAGTCCAGTTACAAACAAAACCCGCGTTATAGCCATAGTTTAAATTCTCGCGCAAAAACCCAATGGAGTTAGTAGTTTTTTGCCAGGTATAGTTACCGGTAATACCTATCTTAGGCATCCGGTTGGCCTTAAACTCTTTTAAAGCAAGCTCATCTATCTCGATAGTTTTTTGTCCCGCTAATATAGAGTTGTTATTTTTGTCTGTATTATCCAACGCCATCTGATACTCGGGCTTGGTTTGCATAATGATGGTATCGGGTACTGCAAAATCAACGTCGGCTGGGCGTTTTAAAATACTATTCAGGTTAATCCGCTGCTCATTCAATAAGTTTTGTTGTTGAATGATTGATACCTGAATGTTGTTGTAATCTATCTGAGTTTGCAACACATCTACATTAGAACCCGTGCCTGCTTTCAACTTTTGGTCGGCCAATTGCTTTTGGTCGGCACCCAAAGTTAAAGACGTATTTAAAGATTTTATATACTGCTTTATACTAATCATTTGATAGTAGGCAGTAAGGGCGTTAAGCAAGGTAGTTTCAACGGTTACACGATATTGAAGATTGCTAAGCTCTTCGGCGCGGTTTAATTTCTTTTTGGTAACAAACATTTTTAGTCCGTCGAAAAAATACCAGGTACCAATAATAGAAGGAGCGTAGTTATAGGAAGTAAGTCCTTGTTTATTAATATCAGCCGAAGGAGTGGAATACTTTAGTGTGGTAACCGTTTGACCAACACCTAAGGGACTGGCAGGACTACCCGATGCGATAGATATTTGAGGCAGCATACCCGTAGTACCACCCGACACAGTACCCCCCGTAGATTGTCCGCCACCTATTAATCCAATATTGTTGTTGTTTTTGGCTACCTGTACATTGTTCTTCGCAATCCTAATATCAAAGTTGTTTTCAACGGCTATTTTAATAACGTCTTCTAAAGTCAGTAAATCCTGAGCATTGCAGTTAATAGGTAATAGCGAATAGGCAATAGCCAACGACCAAACAATTTTAAATTTATACTTCATCATTCTTAATTCCTAAATCGTAAATTCTTTTACAGGCTCTGATTCATACGTGTTTTCCAGTTTTTTTCTATGTGCTTTCGATAGGTAAGTGTACATAGCAGGAATTACAAACAGGGTTAGTATTAACGAAAACATAATTCCACCCACTACCACAATACCCATACCCATACGGCTTTTAGCGGCTGCACCTAATGACATGGCAATTGGCAAGGCACCTAATGCAGTTGCAATACTCGTCATTAAAATAGGACGAAGACGGGCAGTAGCTCCTTTTTGTATAGCTTCTAATTTAGATAAACCTTGTTCTCTTAACTGATTGGAAAACTCCACAATTAAAATACCGTTTTTAGTAACGAGACCTATTAACATTATAATACCAATCTCTGAAAAGATATTAAGTGTTTGATTGAAATACCATAAAGATAAAAGCGCTCCTGCAAAAGCAAGCGGTACTGTTAGCATTACAATAAACGGGTCAACAAAACTTTCAAATTGTGCAGCAAGAATTAAATAGATTAACAGAAGCGCTAAACCAAGTGCAAACATAATGTTAGAACCGCTCTCCGCAAAGTCTCTTGAAGGACCTGTTAATGCAGTTGTAAAAGTTGGGTCGAGTACTTTTTTTGCAATCCTGTCCATAGCTTTAATACCATCATCAATAGTTTTGCCGGGGGCTAAACCTGCAGATACGGTAGCAGCTTCATAACGATTATACTTATACAATTGCGGCGGGCGACTTAACTCTTCAACCTTCACTACGTTATCTAACTGAATTAAATCTCCGGCTGCATTGCGCACATATAAAGATTTTACATCAGACGGAGTACCCCTAAAATCAATATCCAACTGCCCCATTACCTGATATTGTTTATCATTCATAATAAAGTAACTAAACCTGTTTCCACTTAAAGCAAGCTGCATGGTTTGTGCAATATCCTGCACAGATACACCCAACGATTTTGCTTTATCTCTCAGTATGGTAATATCCAGTTCGGGCTTATTGAATTTTAAGTTACAATCAACACCCTGAAACGTAGGTTCTTTATATGCTTCATCTAAAAACTTAGGAAGAAACTCTTTAAGCTTACCAAAATCGGGAGCTTGGATAACATACTGCACAGGTAAGCCCCCACGCGGACCACCGCCCGCGGAAATAGTTTGCTCTTGCGATACAAATATTTTTCCTTCAGGAAATCCTTTGGTTAGTTTAGCTACATAATCTGCGCAAACCTGTTGCGACCTTTTCCTGTCTTCAGGCTCTTTTAACATCAATCTCATAGAGCCTGAGTTTACAGAACCTGTACCAAACCCCGGCGCAGTAATTGTCATTACCATTCGCTTTTCTTTCAGGCTGTCATCAACCATTCTACCAAACCTGTCCATAAACCTATCCATGTATTCATACGAGGCACCTTCGGGCGCAGTAGCATTTATACGTAACCAACTTCTGTCATCAAGCGGAGCTAATTCTGATGGAATAAACTTTATCACAATTCCAATTAATATTATGGATGTACCAATGATAACAAATGCCCACTTACGTCTCTTTAAAAACTTTCCAAGTGTATTAGAATAATTAGTTTCAAGACGTTCAAAGAAAGGTTCCGTCATTGTATAAAAGCGACTCTTCTTATGATTTTTCTTTACCAAATGCGCGTTCAGCATGGGTGTTAAAGTAAGCGAGACAAAAGCAGATATAAGCACAGACCCCGCTAACACAACGCCAAACTCACGGAACAATTGCCCCACAAAACCCTGTAAGAATATAACAGGTAAAAACACCGCAGCTAATGTTATAGAAGTTGAAACTACGGCAAAGAAAATTTCTCTCGAACCTTTATGCGCCGCTTCAATAGGGTCCATACCATCTTCTATCTTTTTAAAGATGTTTTCGGTTACCACAATACCATCATCAACTACCAGACCTGTGGCAAGCACAATAGCAAGGAGCGTTAATACGTTAATGGAATAACCCATGATATACATAATAAAGAACGCGCCTATTAAGGCAACCGGCATATCTATCAAAGGACGGATAGCGATAACCCAATCGCGGAAGAATAAATAAATAATAATAATTACCAGAATGATGGCAATAAGCAATGTTTCTTCTACTTCAGAAACGGCACGACGAACAAACTTGGTATTATCTAAGGCAATATCTATTTTATAATCTTTCGGGATTTCTTTTTTAATTTTCTCCATCCGCTTATTAAACTCATCTGCAATATCAATGTAGTTAGCACCCGGTTGAGGTACCACACCCAAACCAATCATGGCAATACCGCTAATTTTTAAAGTAGTCTCTACATTTTCGGGTCCAAGCTCTACACGACCAACATCTCTAAAACGAACCAATTCGGTTCCGTTTGTTTTAATAATCATGTTCTCATAATCATCAACCGTATTTAAACGGCCTTTTGCCTGTACGGTAAGCTCGTTGCTTGGTCCAACTACTTTACCTGACGGAGATTCTATATTTTCTTTATTTATGGCATTTTGTACATCAATAGCTGTAAGCCCGTATGCAGCAAGCTTTGCAGGGTTCATCCACAAACGCATAGCGTATTTCTTTTGTCCCCAAACCTGAATGGTACTAACACCGGGAATGGTTTGCAGACGTTCTACCAATACATTCTCTGCATAATCATCAACTTCTAAAATAGAGCGTGTATCACTTTGTACCGTCATACTAATTATCGCATCGCTATTAGCATCTGCTTTGGTAACGGTTGGCGCGGCATCAATATCCTGCGGTAACTGGCGCAATGCCTGCGCTACTTTATCGCGTACATCATTAGCGGCACTTTCCAAATCAGCGCTTAAATTAAACTCAACCGTAATAGAGCTTACGCCTTGCGCACTGGTGGAAGAAATAGTACGGATACCATCAATACCATTAATAGACTTTTCTAATGGCTCTGTAATCTGCGATTCTATAACCTCGGCACTGGCACCCGTATAACTGGTACGCACGGTAATAACAGGAGGGTCAATAGCCGGGAACTCACGTACACCAAGAAACTTATATCCTATTAATCCGAACAACAGAATAATAAGGTTCATTACGATGGCAAGAACCGGCCTGTTTATACTGGTAGATGAAATACTCATTTACTTTAGTTTTTTTAGGTTCTGAATTTTAACTTTCATCCCGGTTTTAAGTGCCATAATACCTGATGTGGCAATGGTGTCTCCGGCTTTTAACCCGGTTAAAACTTCTACGCTTGAGTCGGTTCGGATACCGATAGTTATCGGTACTAATTTTGCTTTTCCGCTATCGACCACATAAGCTGTTTGTCCGCGCAGACCGGCTATTACAGCCATGCTTGGAACAACCACAGAGTTCTCGGTATGCAACACCAGTGTAACCTCAGCATAAGAACCAGCAAAAATTTCGTGTTTACTGTTATCAACAATAGCGCGTACTTTTAAAGCACGGGTGGCAGCATCAATCTTCGGGTCGAAGGCATATACTTTACCAACATACTTATGTCCTGTTCCTGCTATCTTAACAAAGACTGTATCGCCTACATGCACCTGTGATGAATATTTTTCGGGCACACTAAAATCAATCTTCATTGGGTTTAGTTGCTCTATCGTAGCAATCATATCCGCAGAACTGATAAAATCACCCACGCTCACGCTTTTTAAACCTATAGTACCGTCAAAAGGAGCGCGTATTTCTGTTTTAGCAATTTGCGCCTGCGTTAAATCAATATCCGCTTTAGCCTGCTGAACCACAGATAGTGCCAAATCATATTCTTCCTGACTGACACCCTTTATAGCAAGCAACGCTTTTAAATCGCGCTCTTTCTCTTCATTAATTTTTTGTATAGCCATTTGCTTTGCTAAAGTAGCTTGTAATTCACTGTCATCAAGCTTTACCAATAACTGTCCTTTTTGTACTTCTGTCCCTTCTTTAAACAGTATAGCCGTTATTTTTCCGGCCGTTTCAGGGTTAAGCGTTACCTCTTCGTTAGCCAGCATACTGCCCGAAGAAGTAATAACATTATCCAACTCCATCTTTTTAACAATGGTGGCTCTTATTAAAGCGGTTTGTACAGCTCCGGCAGGTCCGCCTGCTTTGGTTTTTACGGGCGACAGATAAAATATTTTTAGCAGCACCAAGGCAACTATTACAACAATAACTAATATTAGTGTTTTAGGTTTCATATTTCGTTAACTTTTTTTCTTTGTTTTATATACAATTACATGCGAGGAAGGAAAATGTTTTACATTATGATACACTTTAATAAGCGCTTTATCAAAAGCGGCTCTTTCTTTATCGGTAAAATCTTTAAAGGCAATATCGTTCAGTTCTTTAATGGCTTTGTGTATAGCGGGTAATATTTTTTGTCCCTTTGGGGTAAGCTCTACAAAATACTCGCGCCTGTCTTTAGGGTTTTGTGTCCGTTTAACCAAGCCCTGTTTAGCAAAGCCATCTATTATTTTCACCATAGATACCTTATCTATTTGCAAAGCAGATGCTATGTATTGCTGGGTGCAGTGTTTATTTTCTTCTAACAGAATAAGCACTGAAAAGTTCTTTTCAAGTTTTAAATGCTCCATTTTTTTGGTAAGCGCGCCGAAGTAAGGTTTAGTTACCATAGAGCAAACTTTGCCAAGCGGCATATTGGAATAGGTATCTGCTTTTGCTTTACTCATAAAAACGGAGCAAATGTAGTTAATAAACTTAATAGTTAGTATTACGAACTATTAAATTATTATCCTTAGGAGTTATCAGACATATGGGAATGGCATCGAATACATGAAGGACTATGGTAATTTAAGAAGCGGGGGGCTGTAACAACCAGAATCAGAAAAGGATATTTAAGGTTTAGAGCTTAGTTTTTTTAGTGTTTCAATTACCTTTTCTACTGCTTTCGGGAAATAGAAATATTCTAACGCGTGTATTTTCTCTTCCAAGGTTTCAATAGTTTCAGTTTCATAAACCTTACATTTCTCCTGCAATATGATTGCTCCTTTATCATACTCTTCATTTACATAATGCACAGTAATGCCGCTTTCTTTTTCTTTAGTTAGTATAACGGCTTCATGCACACGTTTACCATACATGCCTTTTCCTCCATGCTTGGGAAGCAACGCGGGATGTATATTTATAATACGATTGGGAAATGATTGTATCAGTTTCTCAGGAATTTTAAGCAGGAAACCTGCAAGCACAATTAAATCTACTTTCTCTGTTTGCAAAAAATCTATAATCTGTTCTGTATAATTATTGAGTGCCTGTTTGGATATAATCTGAATATTCTTTTTGTGAAGTTCAGCTCGTTTAACAATACCAGCTTCCGCATTATTTGTTACCACTAATTTTATCCTTACTTCTTTACTTGTAGAGAAATAATTCATCAAGTTCTCAGCATTGGTACCCTCGCCAGAAGCAAATAAAGCAACGTTAATCATATTTCTTTTTTATTTTATATTATTGTAACATGGTGTTTACCTGACGGCTTGGGTCATGCTTCTAAATTAAATTTTAAAACACTATTAAACCTGCAAGTTTTGTTTACTTTTGAACACTTTTTTATGATGCAACACCTACTCTTTATTGTTTGGAATGTGAGTCCTGAAATGTTTACTATTCCGGGTATTAACTGGCCTGTGCGTTGGTACGGATTGTTATTTGCCTGCGCTTTTTTAAGTAGTCAGTATGTTATGGGTTATGTGTTTAAAACCGAACAACGCCCGGCAAAATATTTAGATATACTAACCATATATATTATTGCCGGAACGGTTATTGGTGCGCGTTTGGGGCATTGTTTGTTTTATTCTCCTGATTATTATTTGTACCACCCTTTAGAGATTTTAAAAATATGGGAAGGTGGATTAGCGAGTCATGGTGCCGCTATTGGCATTATAACCGCTATGCTGCTTTATTGTCGTAAAACAGGCGAGGGTATTTGGTGGCTCTTCGACAGGATAGTTATTGTAGTACCCTTATCTGCTGTATTTATTCGCACGGGCAATTTAATGAATTCCGAAATTGTAGGAAAACCAACTACCTTGCCTTGGGGCTTCAAATTTTTGCGCTGCGATGAGGATGCACAGTTGATGCAGTTTCATGGCGAACAGTTTATCCCTGCTCGGCATCCCTCTCAATTATATGAAGCTATTTATTGCGTATTCTTATGTGCATTGATGTTTTACTTATGGAAATATAAGCGCACCATATTGCCTCAAGGTTTTATGTTTGGCTTATTTTGTGTACTGTTGTTTACATCCAGATTCTTTATGGAATTTTTAAAAGAAGCGCAGGTTGATTGGGAAAAAGGATTAGCTCTTGATATGGGGCAATGGCTCAGCGTTCCTTTTGTTTTGGGAGGAGCTTTTATTATGTTTTATACTTATAGAAGGCAGAAACAAAGTTTAAAGTAAGTTTCTTTAAAACGGATACCCTATACCAAAGTTTAATACAAACAACTGACTAAATCCAAAGGGTTTTTCATTCTCACCCCATAAAATAAACCTGTTTCCAACAGGATTAGCCGGGTCAAAAACCTTTAGTGCGCCATCTAAACGTACTATAAAAAAGCTGAAATCAGCTCGCAAGCCAAGCCCCGTACCAACAGCAATTTCTTTGTAAAATCTGTTAAAAGCAAAATCAGCTAAGGGTCTGCTTTCTTGTTTTTGTCTCAACCAAATATTTCCCGCGTCAATAAAATAAGCTCCGTTAAAGAATTTGTAAATTTTAAAGCGGTACTCAAAATTCATTTCCAACTGTACATCACCTATTTTATCGTAATAAGGGTCTCCCTTTTGGTTGAAGCCACCCTCTCCCAACGTACGTGCCTGCCAGGCTCGTATATCGTTAGGTCCCCCCCCGTAAAAACTTTTTTCATAGGGTATGGAGCTCAGATTTTTTAGCGCATAACCCATTCCGCCAAAAACCCGGTAAACAAAACGCCCCAGTTTCTTTACTGTTTTATAAGCCCTGTAATCTAAGTCAAAACGTAAAAATTGAGCAAAGGGTACGTTTAAAATGGTGTATTGCCCTAAAGCGTTTTTTTGCTGGTTAGATAAATTAAATGCTTCTCTTAAAATATTTCCGGATGATTCTATATCCGCTTTAAAGTACGAGGATGTTTTATACTGTGAAGCTTGCGTGTTGAGCTGGTTGTTATAAATAAACGTATAACGAGATACAGTCGTCATGTGGCTTTTAAAGCTCGTCTGCAAGAATAGGTTTTTAGAGCTATCCAGGTAGGTTTGAAACCCATCGCTTGGATACGCTTTAATTAAGTTAACTTCTATGGGCACTATACTATGTTTTATAAACTTCTTTCCATTGAACTGTAAGCCATAACTTATGCTGGTTAAAGCACGCGCGTACAAACTATTTTGCTGAAAATTAAAAGAGGAAGATAAGATTGTTTTGGGCGCAGCTTTTGAAGAAAATTTAATAAGTGTGAAAGGAAATAAAGGTTTAGGAAAGTTTAAATTTACCTCAGGACCAAATTGCACTGTATTAAAAGCTTTTAAGAAGGGTATGTTTAATGTTGAATTAGAAGTATTCTCCACGTCAAAGTTCTTTTGCGCGATTAATCCCCCTTTTAATTTTATTTCAAGTAATTCGGAACCTTTAAAAATATTTCTATTTTGATAAACGATACTTGCCTCTATCCCCAAGTTACCTGATGTATTGGTGCCATCTGTCGCAATAGAAAAGTTTTGCTTATAGGCGGGCGACATCAGGATATAACTATTTATATAATCCTTCCTTTTTTCATCTTCTTTAAAACTTACGTTTACACTTTTAAATGCTTTCATGGATGTTAAGCGTGTATAGGTTTCTTCTACCCTATCGTTATTAAAAAGTTCTCCCTTATAGAAAAATATTTTACTGTTTATATCTTTCATTCTAAACAGAAGTTTTTTATCGTATAAAAACGTCAAATCATTATACGTTGTCGTATCGCTGTATAGCTTATTTCTATTAAAAATATCATAATCAGTTATGATGTAAATATTATTAATGTGATAACGTGTATGGCTTGCATACAACGTGGTGTCTGGTTTATTTTCAGGATGATAAGTCTGATTTTTTATATCCACCTCAATATTTACATAGTCTCCCGCAAGATTAGTATCTACCAGAAAAAAAACAAACTCGGGACCAAACTTAAAATAACCCTCATTACGTTGTTGCTTGGAAATCCTATCACGTTCTTTGGTTAATACATCTATATCATAACGCATACCCCGTTGCAACAAACTATGTATAGTGTCTTGCAGAATAAAATACTCAAGCGTAGGGTCTTCAACCATGTATTTTATATTCTTTATCTGATAAGGCATTCCGGCATTTAACTTATAATACACTACAGCTTTCTTTTTATTTTTACTCACAACAACACTGTCTTTAACCTTAGCTACAAAATAGCCCTTGGTTAAAAGAAATTTTTTTATCTGTTCTTCGCTAAGTTTTATCTGTGATGAATCCAATATTGCGGGAGGCTCTCCGTTTTGCACCCAACTTTCGCGCCATGTTAATGCTGATTTATCTTTTAACTTAAGAGGCAAGGGCGCTTTGCCTTTAGACGCTCTTTTTTTATTTTTGTTTGTATTCCTTAAAGCACGGTGCGCGTTTATCTGATCATATTTTTTGTCTCGGGCATCTTTTACAGCCTGCATCTTAGTCCGGTCTACACTATTATACAACCATAAATAATAAGGAAACCATTTAATATTTAAAGAGCTGATATTTACCAAATACCTGTTGGGTTGTTGCCTTAAAAAAGGAGCGATATCTTCTGTCGCGACTTCGGTTTTGTTATTTATAATGTTGTTTTCATCCAGCAGGTACTCTCCTTCTTTAAGCTTATGGGTTGTTTTGCAGGAAAAAAGAAAGAGTGCTAAACAAACTGTACTAAACAGCAATATCTGTTTTTTTAGTATTTTGTGCTCGTTTATCACTTTTGTGCGAAATTAAGCGCAAACACCTTATGATTAGCAAAAATCAGATTAAAGATATTACAACCCTTCATCAAAAAAAATTCAGAAAGGAACTTAACCTGTTTATTGCCGAAGGACCAAAGGTGGTGGATGAGTTTTTGCATTCATCGCTAAAAATAACGGAAATATACGGTCTTCAAAGTTGGGCGGATAAAAATCTTTTATTATTGAAGAAGAAAGGTTGTGCTTGTTTTATTGTTACCGATACTGAACTTGGTCGCGTAAGCGCCTTGCAAAGCCCTAACGAAGTGCTTGCTATTTGTCAGCAACCCGTTTATCAGGAAAGAAATATCGATAAACAAGCTGATTTGTTTTTGTATTTGGATGGGATAGCTGACCCGGGTAATATGGGTACCATCATCAGAATGGCTGATTGGTTCGGATTGAAACAAATCTTTTACTCCGATAATTGCGCGGAGGTTTTTAATCCTAAAGTAGTTCAAAGCACTATGGGCTCTTTGGCAAGAATAAACTTTTACGCAATGAGTTTAGCAGATGCCTGTAAGTTAACAGATGCTAAAGCTTACGGAGCAACTCTTGCCGGAGAGAATATCTATACAACAAACTTCCCAAAAAAATGTATGCTGGTTATTGGCAGCGAATCGCATGGCATTAGCAATGAAAATATAAAACTGCTTGCCAAACAAATTACCATTCCGCAAGCTAAAGAAGGTACAGCTGAATCTTTAAATGCCGCAATGGCTACTTCCATCATTCTTTCCGAAGTATTCAGACAGAATAATTTCAGGTAAGACACAGAAATATTCTCAAAAGGAAACTTGCGGAGTAAAAATAGTTTCCATAGTTTTGCGCCATGGCAAAAAGAGGAGGAAGGTTTGGTAATAAACCGGATGAATCAGACGATATACCTAAAGCAAAACTATCGCTGCATAATTTAAAAAAATCATTAAGGCTTTTCACTTTTGTAGGCAAGCATAAATGGAAGTTCTTTTTAGGATTACTATTCTTAGGAGGCACTGTATACACTGCTCTTACTTTCCCTAAGCTGATTGGTAGCTTAATGGGTTTGGTAGGCGGTAGCGGAGAGAATAGTACCAAAGATTTTAAATTGGATGCCGCCCTTGACATAGGCAAGAAACTTCTTATTTTATTTTTCTTTCAGGCTATCTTTTCTTTTTTCAGGGTAGTAACCTTTACCAGTTTTACCGAGCACATGCTGGCATCCATCCGTCAGGCGGCCTACCAAAAGTTAATTCAAATGCCTATGAGTTTTTTCTCTGAAAGACAAGTAGCCGAATTAAATTCGCGTATGGCAGCTGATATTACACAGATATCAGAAACCTTTACCACAAGCATTGCCGAGTTCTTGCGTCAATTCATTATCATCGTTGGCGGCACTATTATTATTTGCACCATGAGCTGGAAGATGGCTTTGGTTATGCTTTCCATCATACCTGTTATTGCTTTGTTTACTTTGTTCTTTGCTAGGTTTATCCGTAAACTATCCAAACAAGTGCAGGATAAAGTTGCCGAATCGAATGTAATTACCGGAGAAGGTTTGCAGGGTATAACCAACGTAAAAACCTTTACCAACGAAGGTTTTGAAATACAACGCTACAACACCGTAACCGAACAGATATTAAAACTCGCTATTAAGGGCGGCATCTTTCGTGGTGCGTTTTTCTCATTCATTATCTTCTGTTTATTCGGGGCTATCATATTTATTGTGTACGTGGGCATTACCATGACACTTAAAGGAGAATTACCCACCGCGCAAATGATGTCCTTTTTATTTTATACCGTTTTTGTGGCGGCATCTATTGGTGGTATTGCCGAACAAATTGCATCCATACAACGTGCCTTGGGCGCAACCGAACGAGTAATGGATATTATTGACGGAAAAACAGAAGGCATTAATCTTTCTCATAAAACAACGCGAAGAGTTTCGGGTAACATCTCTTTTGATAAGGTAAGTTTCTCGTATCCTTCCCGTTCTGATTTTCAGGTATTAAAAGAAGTTAGCTTTACGATTAATAGCGGACAAATGCTTGCCCTTGTTGGACCAAGCGGTTCAGGCAAATCTACCATTGCTTCGCTGCTATTGCGTTTCTACGAATTGCAAAGCGGTAAAATTTCTATTGACGGGAAAGATATTGCCGCTTATGATTTAACTGATTACCGAAACAACTTGGCCATTGTACCGCAGGATGTGCTATTGTTTGGAGGCACCATAAAAGAAAACATTGCTTACGGTAAACTCGATGCCACCGATGCCGAAATTAAAGAAGCTGCCAAGCAAGCCAACGCTTTAGATTTTATAGAAAGTTTCCCCGAGAAATTTGAAACGAGAGTAGGAGAAAGAGGCATTCAATTATCCGGCGGACAACGCCAGCGTGTGGCTATTGCCCGTGCTATCTTAAAAAATCCTTCGGTGCTTATTTTAGATGAAGCTACCAGCTCTTTAGACAGCGAGAGCGAGCGTTTGGTGCAAGAAGCATTAGATAAACTCATGCAGGGACGTACGAGTATTGTTATCGCCCATCGTTTATCTACCATCAGAAATGCCGATAAAATAATTGTGTTAGAAAACGGCAAAGTTAGAGAAAGCGGCACACATGCCGAACTAAGTGAAATAACCGACGGACTATACAGAAGCTTATCGCGTTTGCAATTTGATGTAGCAAGCTAAGTTTTCTTCTATTGATTGCAAATTAAAACATATTAAAAGAGCAATGAGTTATCTGGATGAATTTTTTTCCAAAACCATATTAGCCAGTTATAAGTCTGGTAACAACAATAAGCAAAATATTATTTTTATTATCTCGTTTATAGGCTCTTTATTATTAATTTCTGGTGAATATATGTTTGGTACACTCGAAATTATTTGCCTTCAAATTATGGCATAAAAACAATAGGTATCGTTTATAAAAGGGAAAGTGGCAGAAAATCTGCTATGGAAGGTTATGTTCATTATACAGTAAAAGGGGTAACGTATGATGTATCTGGTCAAGTTAATTCTTATGAAAATTACAAAAACAAACAGGTTGAAATTGGCGACACATTTTGTGTATTATATTACCCAACTAATCCAGAGTGGTCTAAAGTTGATTTTTTTATGGAAATACCCGATAGTTTAAAAGCAAAAAAAACATCGATTGTTAATGATTCAAATACATTATTTCTTGATTTAGAAGTTCAGGATGAAAAAAACGAAAGATTACTTAATGATTTTGAAACAAGTATTACTTCTAAGTCTATTAATCAAACTTTTTCGCAAGATTCAACTGGTCATATCCTAATTCAATTTCCAAACAAAGAAGATATTTATAATGTTAAGGTAAACAGTAAAGGATATATTTCAAAGAGTATAGAAGTAAGTTCTATAGGACTAAATAAATTTCGTGGAAAAGATTATACAATTGCTGCTTTATTATATATGATAAAGCCAAAAACTGGACTGGATTACTCACTTTTAAATAAACCCGTTTACAAGGCTTACTTTATAAAAGATACAATAATTGACTGGGATGATGTATATGGCACAAAAATGAATGAAGAAATAAGCAAGAAAATTCCAAATGCTTATAATTTGCTAACTAAATAATAGCTAAAATTAAAATCAAAACAGGGCAATTACTTTACGGCAACTATCTACACGAAGAAACGGTTAACGGTATCCGTAGACAAATCATACTATCAAAGTTAGAAGTCGAGTTTATACGGATGAAAGACTAGTGTTGATAAGGGTATCAACTTAATTAAAGGTGCGAATAAAAAACGAGACAAACAAATTTAGAAGTCATACAATAAATGGCATCCGTTGAAATGAAAATAAGAATGAGATTAAAAATAAATTATGCTGGTAACTTGGTACTAGCTAATATCCTATTAGCCTTTTCAAGTTTCTTTTTAAACAAGATAGTATTGCTCAAACTATCCAACTTTTTATCAATAACCAGCGACAAAGATTTTTTTGTTACCTTTTTTTTAGAAGCCGCTTTATGTTTTGTTGCTTTCATTGTTACCACAAAGATACAAAAATTATTTCTTTTTCCTTACAAGAAAAGCATCATAATTAATACCCTTTTGAAATACATGCCATTGCTCATTCATAAGTCCGTAAACAACAAAGGTTTTATTTATCTCGGTAAGATTATTGGCAATGCCAATTTGGTAAAGCCTCGTTCTGCTTTTGGAAATACCTACCGCTATTATTCGGCTGGAAATATAAAGCTCAGTAAATTTAATAATCGTTTGAGCTACTGTAGCCAATACCTTTTGACTATCTCCATTATCAGAAATAACAGAATCCGATATGTTACCAGTCTTTAAGTCTTTATCTCCAAAAGCAAGATTGTAAATGTTTGGTATACCCGTTGGACTATATTGAACTACTTTAATTATTTCACCTTTTTTTCCTACACTTACAAACTCAAACTCCATTAAGACAGTTGAAGCTTTTATGTTATATCGTTCTAAATTCACGGTATAAACATAGCAAAAAAATAACCGATTTTATTTGGACAGGCAACACATTTTATCCGTTTTTTACATAAGATAAAAACAATCGAACCCGTTGAAAACCCTAATAAATACAGGTAGTTTGGGCAAAGAGAATAGCATCTTACCCTTACGAACTTACATTAGATGACCTCATTAAAACATGAATGTAACAGGTGGTCAATTTAATTCGGTCTTACTGGTCAGCTTCTATCGGTCTTCGGCGGTAAACTTCATCGGTTTTTGCAAAGAAGGTTTAAATCAATTTTAAACAGGCTTTAAGTGATTTCACTTACTTTTTAGAAGCTATCTTCTGAAGGGTCTCTTTTTCTTTTTGGGTAAGACTTTCGTAGCCCGTATGATTTATTTTATCTAATATTTCATCTAATGTTTTTTCATCGGCATCCATTTTAATGCTATGAACAATTTTTAAATTCTTGCTTTTGGCTTTTGGCTTGCGTTTAAAGAACTCCATCAAATCATTTCCTTTTTTTAGTTGCATGCCATACAGTAAGCCAAATAGCGCGCCACCAATATGCGCTACCTTGCCGCCTGTGTTTACCGATATATCAATAATCGTAGATAACAGAAATAATACCAATACTACCCATTTTAGCGGGAACGAGCCGATAAAGAAAACACTTACAGGCAGGTTGGGCGCGTATATAGCCGTTACAATAGATATGGCGGTTACCGAAGCGGAAGCCCCCAGTAAATAAGAATCGCCCGGAATAAATAAATTAAAGAATAAAGAAAAGAGAATGGCTCCTGCAATACCACCGCATATATATACAAACCACAATCTCTTCTCGCCAACAATGGATGAGAAAATCTCGCCCATAAAGTAGAGGTAAATCATGTTAAAGAATATATGTCCCATCTCCATGTGGGTAAACATGTACGTAATGGGCGTATAAAATCTTGTCGCTAATTGACCAATATTTGACGGCATCATAAAATAAGTAACCAGCTGAGGATTGATGAGATTTGCAACCATATTGCACAACAAAAAAACAACGCCGTTTATAAGCAGTATTTGTGTTACTACCGAAAAGCTTTTAAACTTCACGAATCTATCATTCAGGCTTGTATTACTCATTTCAAAAAGCGCGACAAATCTATTATTTTAACGCATTGCTCCGTACTTACAGCAAATAAATTTTACCTTTGTCGGCTTCTATAAAGTTAACTATTATGTGCCAAATAATAAAATTTGTTTTATGCTGTTTGTTTGTGTTTTTTATACAAACGGCTTCGGCGCAAACAACAACCCTTACCATCCCTCCGGGAAACCCGCCAACTGATACGGTAAGTATGCTTTATGGAATTAATGCAAATTTTGCAGAAGCCCGAAAGCCATTGGGAACTTACTTTGGCTACGAACGGACAGCTTTTATTTTTTCGCACAGCGAGATTGGTATGTACGGGCAAATTACCTCTATTGCTGTTTTTTGCGATTCTGCTAACAACCCGGGTGATGTCCCCTTGAATGTGTACGTAAGAGAGCGTACTGATTCTCTATTTACTATACAAACAACTGTTGCCAATGAAGAGGAAGGGGCTGTATTGGTTTATTCGTATACCATTCCTGCCAGCGCTTTTGCAAAAAACCAATGGATAACTATCCCTTTTAGTGTATCGTTTACACACGCAACTCATAATAAAGCCGTTGAATTTATTTTTGAAACTAATGCTGCTTATGAAGGTTATCCGTATGGTAATGAAGGCAAGCTTGGTAAATTCTTTACCCATTATCAGCCTGCAAGCAATTTACCCGTTTCTCAGTATTGGAATGCAGATTCTTCTATTAGCCCGCCTTATGGTCCGCCATATGGTGAAGGAGTTACTCTTTCGTATTATCGCCCTAATGTACAAATGACTATTAACGCTATTCCTGCCTGTAGCGGAATGCCAAGTGCCGGAACTCTAACTTTTTCATCTACCAGTAATAGCGATACACTTTGTTTGAATGATAACCTTGTTTTATCCTTATCAGGCACTACACCTGCCACGGGTTTAGCTTATCAATGGCAAGACTCTATAATTGGTTCTCCATCTTTTACAAATATACCGGGTGCAGATTCAACGGTTCTTTTAACAAGCCTTACCTATAGTGCTACAACCTGGTATAGATGTATGATTAAATGTACTTCGGCAAATGATTCGGCTTATTCTAACATTCAGAAAATTACTTTACGCGATTATTTAAACTGCTATTGCACTATTGCCAGCCTGGGTGGCGGTTGTGGTGGTTCGTTTGGCGGCACCGCTATAGATTCGGTGGCTATTCCAGGCACTCCGCTTGCTAACGGACTAACCGGTTGTTCAACCAACAACTATACATTGTATCCTTATAGCGGAAATACCACAGCTACTTTGAGTCAAGGCGCGAGCTACAACTTATACACCCGTTACAATGGCAATGTGTGTTCTTCTTTCTGGATAGATTATAACCAAAATGGTGTTCTAGACGCAAGTGAGTGGACACAAATTTGCCTTCAATCTCCTTCTCAATACGATACCATGACGGTTAATGGAGTTGTGGTATCACAGGTAGATAGTGTTTTTATTACTTCGTTTACAGTATCTCCAACAGCCGCATTGGGCAAAACACTGATGCGCGTTAAAACTGTTGCCGGAGGAAATACAAACGACACGCTTACAGTATGCGACTATGCTTCTACGGGAGAAATAGAAGATTATTATGTTACTATTACCTATCCTTTGAACATTAATCAGATAACGGGTAGCAATAATCTGGTACGTATTTACCCTAATCCGGCAAATGAAAGCATTACCTTAACCCTTGAAAAAGCCGGGACAATATCAAACATTGATGTATATGATATAACGGGAAGACTTGTCATTCAACATTCAGCAGCCAATACACCAACCCTTACTATGGATGTAAGTAGTTTAACCAACGGTGTTTATTTTGTTGAAGTAAGCGCAAAAGACAAACACTACACCCAAAAGTTTATTATTGCCAAGTAACCATGAGTAAGCAAAAACCAAAGAAAGATTACCTGTATTTGGCCTACAAAGGCAAAGAATATCTGTGGCTGGCTTTTGTTATTATATCCGTTTTGCTGGCTATTTATTGCCTTATAAAAAGCGACAGAGAGCAGGCGCTTTACTTTATAGTGCTTACGTTTATGGCAGGTTTATTATACTCTTTTAACCGCAGCAGGCGCAGAAAACTGGAAGCAAGAGCCAAAGAAGAACAAGCAAAACTTTAACTTAAAATTAGCTGTCATTTCGAAGGAGGCACGACTAAGAAATATACACTATACAATGCTCTGTATTTTTAATCGGGGCAATGCTTACTCTCCCACAAAAAGCTACTTTACAGCAGCACTATGGGTACATAAAGAATGCCTTTCTTGGCAAAGAAAATCAAAAACAATGCCCGGTAAAAACTTCTTCTAAGGATAGCTTAACTTAAATACCGTTCGGCGATTTTGGCGATGCTCTTCGTCGCTGCAATCTACTCCATTGGCACAGCGGTTTAGTATTTGACTTTCGCCAAAGCCTTTAGCGGTAAGCCTGTTTTTGTCTATGCCTTTGTTTACCAAATAGTCAACCACGGTATTGGCGCGCTTTTGCGATAAATCCATATTATATTCATCTCCCGCTGTAGCGTCCGTATGCGATTGCACTTCGAGCAGGAGCGCGGGGTTTTTCTTGAGCGCATCAATAGCTTTGGCAAGCACTTCTTCCGCCGCGGGCAATATTTTAAACGAACCAGATTCGTAATGGATATCTTCTATAATTTCTATTTCTTTTTTTGCCGCTGTAAACTTCAGGTTATTCCAAGGGTCGAAATCATCTTCAGAAATATTGGTAAGCAGGGTACGCTCGCTTTCTAATAATTTGAATTTAAAAACACCTTCGCCGTCTTTCGTTATTTCTTTAATGATATGTCCTGCCTCATCGGTTACAAAAATTTTATTGAAAGGAATTTTTTTGCTGTCTATTACATCAATGGCAAAATTATATTTACCCGAAGGCAGTAAACCCGGAAAGTCAAAGTTTCCGTCGGCATCGGTTATATGAAAGGAGATAACCTCATCTCTGTCGTTCATCAACAAAAATTTAATGGATGCCAGGGGAGTTCTCTCCCGGTTATCGGCAATCAGTCTTCCTTTTACATCAATTTTAATAGGCTGATCATCTACCGTCATCAGACTCATGGTTTTTTCATCAGATGGGATTATCTCAAACTTAAATTTTCCTTTCCCTGTTGTTTTTGAAACGAGTATGGTTTTTCCGCTGTTATCGGTAATAACAAATTTGTCGATGCCCACGAAACTCGCGTCCTGCACATCAAGGGTTAGTAAATATTTTTTATCGTAAGGCAATTTATCAAATTTAAAATGCCCCATAGCGTCTGTTTTTGTTTGATACAAAATTTCTCCTTTTTCATTGGTCATGTATATTACCTTTTCGGCATAAGGTTTATGAGTGGCGTCATCGCTTAATACGCTTCCGGCAAAATCTACTTTAACGCGGGTATTATCTATAATACGCCCTATTTTAACGCTTTTGGTGGTAGTATTAAAGTAAATATCTTTTACACTTACATCAATCTTGTTAAGATTATTAGTAGGGATTTTAATACTGAAATAAGGATTCTTCTCGGACGCGTTGAATTTTATTTTTTGGTAGTTAACGGTTATTTCGTTTATTAAACTCTTGTCGTTTACCTGTCCTTCTATCAAAACATCCAATTGGTTATCGTACACGTTGGCAAAGCCGTTGTTATCGGTTATAGGATAACTGATGGTAAGCAAAGGCGCGTCGTTCTCTTTGTTTGCCTGATAGTTTTTATCTGTAGCTTCTTTTAGTAAATTTTTTATTTGCGTGTTGGCAGGTTGTATTTGCACCGCTTGTTGTAAATCGGCAATAGCTTCGGGATATTTTCCCAGCTCTAAATAGGATTGCCCTCTGCCGTAAAAAGCAGCCGCATTCTTTTCATCCAGTTGGGTAACTTTTGTATAATCGCTAATAGCATTTTGAAACTGACTGGTTTGTTTGTTTATTTCGGCACGCGCAAAAAAACATTGGGTAAACTTAGGGTTTAGCGCCATTGCTTTGTTAAGGTAGCCAACCGCATTTATAAAATCTGTCTTCTTTAAATAAGGCTCACTCTCTAAATAATACACATAATATTGTTTGGGTTCCTCTATGTCAGAGGCATCCATAGCGGTAGCCTGGTCGTAAAACTTAATAGCATTGTCAAAATCGTTTAAACGATAAAGCACTAAAGCATAATTGGCATAGTAAGGTTTATATTTAGGTAAAGGCTTTTCATTGTTGGGTGTTTCATTCTGCACTAACCGGATAGCGGCCACATAGTCTTTACTCGCGTTGGTATAATCTTTTAAACTATCTAATGCGAGAGCTTTGTAATAGTGGTTAATGTGGTTATAGCGCTGTATATCTACCGCCTTGTTTGCCCGGTCTAAAGCAATGGTAAATTGTTTTAGTTTCAGGTAAGAAAAGGAAGCTTTTTGAAAGGCTTCCACATTTTTTTTATCTATAACCAATAAGTTATCCATATATGTCGCCGATGTGTTGTAATCATTTAATTTCATGGATAAATCAGCTACCTGCACGTACAATATCTCGGTTTTTGGTTTTAGAATAATAGCTTGTTTAAAATCGGCAATGGCTTCGGGTAGTTTCGCGGCCATTTCGTAAGAGGTTCCTCTGCCCACAAAGTAATTATAGTTAGCCGGTTTTAGGGCTAATGCTTTGGTATAGCCATCTATGGCAGCCTGGTAGTTTTTTGTCTTGAAATCTTTCTTGGCTTGTTTGGCTATCTTTTTGGCAGACTGCGAAAAAGCGACGAAAGAAAAAATAAAAAGTATCGACAAGCAAAGATTTCTAAACGACATACATCCGCAATTAAATAACGAGTAAAACTAATAAATTGTTTTATAATCATAAAAACAGGTTTGAATGAAGCTTCTTACAGTCGCTAATTTTTTATTGATATGTAACGTGAAGCAATTTATTTTACTGAAGATATTATTTCAATGTATCACTTACAGTAACTAAACTTTCTTCTACCCATTTGTACAGACTGGCTTTTTCGGCGTCGGTTAGTTTAGCGTTGCTGTGCATCCACAGGTAAGAGTCCATAGGCATTTCGCCGTCTTCTACTTCTTCTTTTATTTCTTTTAATTTATGCAGTTTGCGCTTTGTTTTATAGCCGTTAAACTCCGAGAAATTAAGATGATGCTTACCTTCATCTACATGATGGGCAAGCCACCACGCAACAGGTTGTATGTTGTAGTACCAAGGATATTCGGTATGGTTAGAGTGGCAATCATTACAAGCCTTTTGTAATATGTTTTGCACATCAGGCGCAACGGTAACTGTGTGTGTAATATCTTTCGGGTCTTCAACCGTTCCTATATTCTTTGCCGGACGGATGAATTGTATGACTACTAAAAGGATCGCAATTATAATAAGTATCTTCTTAATCAATTTCATCTTCTTTTACATCTTTAAATTAAGCCATTTTAGCGCGTTAAGACTAAGCAACTTCTCTTGCAAGTGTTTATCTGTTATGTGTTTCTTTATGAGATTACCGGGAACATTCTCTCCCAAAGGGAAAGGATAATCGCTGCCCAATGCTACAAAATCTTCTCCCATTACATCTGTTAAATAATCTAAAGCTTTAGGCGAATGCACTAAGGAATCTACATAAAACTTGCCTTTAAAATTATTGGGATGTATGGGGTTATCAATGGCTACCAAATCAGGGCGACAATCATAACCATGCGCGATGCGTGGTTGTGTAAAAGGAAAAGAACCGCCGCCATGCGCGAAAGCTACCCGAAGTTTTTTATACTTCTCAAACACTCCCCCCAACAGCATAGAACAAATAGCACGTGATGTTTCGGCAGGCATACCCACCAGCCAGGGCAACCAATACTTCTGCATATTTTGCTCTCCCATCATTTCCCAAGGGTGAACAAAGATGCACATATCTAAATCCTCGCAAGCCTGGTAAAACGGGTGGTATATGCTTTCGTTTAAGTTTTGTTGATTTACGTTGCTTCCTATCTGAACACCAACCAACCCAATACTTTTGCAACGTTCTAATTCTTTAACGGCTAAATCAACATCCTGCAAAGGCAAAGTACCTAAGCCAATAAACTTTGTTGGATGCAGACTAACTACTTCCGCAATATGGTTGTTGAGGTACTTGGCTATTTCTAAACCATCTTGTGGCTTTGCCCAGTAATTAAACAACACAGGTATGGTAGATAAAACCTGCATGTTTACTCCATGCGCATCACACTCTTCTATACGCTTTTCGGCACTCCAGCAGTTGCTTTCTATCTCGCGGAAGAACTTAGTGCCTTTCATCATTCTGGCACAACAGGGTTTGTGGTGTTCTAATCGGGTAAACTCTCCATAGCCGAATTTCTTACCCCAATCAGGTAAATTCTCGGGTAAAATATGCGTGTGAATATCTATAGTCAGCATGCTGCGAAGGTAAAAGTAATAAGTTAGAATTTAAAAGTAAGAAACTACTTTTCTTGTAGGAAAACTCTTTTGGCGGTAGTAATAGCTACTGCATTATACTTCTTTTCTAAGTAGCTCATTATTTTCTCGATGGTTTGCTTAGAGTTTGCATCAAGGATTTTAACGTCCTTAGCAAACACCTCTGTAAGTGCCAGGTTATTAATCTCTCTTATCTTTTGAGGGATTTCACCAAAGGCAAGCTCAATGGTGCGTTCTTGCAAGATGTCTTCAAACTCCACTACTTTTTCCGAAATAATTTCTTCGCAAATCTTGATTTCCTTTTTGCGCAAAATAACATTTTGTTTCGCCTGCTTTTTAATATCGCTTACGGAAATGTAATCTATATTAAATTTCTTAAGCACCTCAGGATGCACATCTACCGGCACAGCCAAATCTATAATGATTTTTTTATCGGTATCGCTTTGTAGTAATTGCTTGTATACTTCAGGGTTAATTAAATTAATGCTTGAGCCTGTACAGGTAATTAACACATCAAAACCTTTGGTATAGCTTTTTAGTTGGTTAATATCAAAAGCTTCCGCGCCAAGCTCGGAGGCCAATTGTTGTGCTTTTGGTAAAGAACGATTAAACACCGCAAAAGAAGAGAAGTTGTGTTTCTTCAAATACTTTGCCATCGTAGCGTTTGTTTGTCCCGCCCCTATAAATACACAACGGGAATTTTCTTTTACTTCTTTCTCTTTTAAAATACGATAAGCCAAAGACATTACAGATACAGGATTTTTTGCAATGTCTGTTTCTGTAAATATTTGTTTTGCGGTTTCAATCGTATGTTTTGCTAACAAACGCATAAATTCTCCGGTAAGACCATAACCCAAACATTTTTCATAAGCTTGTCTGAACTGCGTAATGATTTCGCGCTCGCCAACTACTAAAGAATCTAAAGAAGAAGCTACTTTTAGAATGTGATTAACCGCCTGGCTACCCACATATAATTGAGAGGAATCGGTAAGTTTTTTTACTTCGGTCTTTTTTAGGTTACTGTTTAGTGAAGAAAAGAGGTTGTTTAAGAATGCTTTGTTTACAGACTTTTTGGTGGTAAACAAAAACTCTACGCGATTGCAGGTAGATAGATAAACTAATTCTTTTAAACCAAGTTCTGTCTTAATGTGTGTAAGAATACCTTTTACAGAAGCATCGTCTAAATGAAGCTTACCAATTTCGGTAAGAGAAAACTTTTTATGAGTTGCGGCAACAATGTAAAAATGATCCTGCTTCATACGTTGCAAATATCCTGCTTTCAGATAGTTTGTTTGTCATAACAATGTCATCTTAGGGCATGATAATTATCAGATATGGTTTAAAATAACTACACGAAGAAACGGTTAACGATGTCCATAAAGAAATCATACTATCAATTACCAAAGAACAAGTTATTATAAATTGGTTTATAGCCAAGAGGAGCACTTTGAAATGGAGCTTAAAAAGCCGAAGCTAAAACACCAGTTAATCCTCTAACAAAAACAAAGCCTCCCTCAACTCGTTAAGTGCTTTTATTTTGTTTTGATTTTGGGCAAGCTCCATCCCTTTTTCATACATATTTTTAGCTTCTTCAAATTGCTTTAGTTCTTCATAGCATTTACCTGTTTGGTAATAAGCGGCTAAGTAATCGGACTTGTTAGCTATAATAGACTTTAAACAACTAAGCGCTTTTTCAAAATCATTAACAGAGAAATATTCAATAGCAATGGCGTATTGCAAAAACACATCATCAGGTTCTTGCGCCAGCATTTGTTGTAGTTGCTCTAATCTTGTCATTTACTTGGGGAAGTTTTCCTGCGTTAAAAACAAATAGCTTTTATACGAATGATGCAAAAACGCGTTTTGTCCGTTATCGGCAAACTTTTGTTTGTAGGCTTCGGTAGGCATTAAAATTATAGGTGTGCCGGTGATGCAATAGTTAACACTGGCTTTATAAGCAGGCTCTGTATATTCTGGATGTGTCTTTTTAATCAGTTTATACAAGGTATGCCCTAAGTATTTATTATACAGTTTTAAGGTTTTTTTGCTTGCTCTATTTAGTTTACGATACACCGTTTGCAGATACAGTTTAGAAGCAAAACCCAAATGTTCCATGGCTTTCTCTCTGTTTCGCATGGGGCTAACACTATTTACATCATCGCTTGTTTGCACGGTAAAGGGCGATTCGGGCACCCAATCTAATCTATTAATAATTCTAAAGCCCCAACCACCGCGGGTTATATAATCATAATCGTACGAGTAAAATAAATTACCCGGCTTGGGAGGGGCGCTGCAATAGGTTTTAAAAACAATATCCTTAGGTAAAGTCTTTTCATCTAAGTATTGGAGATAAGAGCGCAGCAAATATGCGATTGCTCCACCCTGACTATGACCTATGATAATAAATTGTTTAATACCCTTGCTATAAAGCTCGTTTATATGAGCTACAATATCAGGAGCCATGTGTGCCAAGCCCAACATCCAACCCAAATGAACGTAGGCATTGGTATCGGCAGCAATTTTGTATTTAAATACTTGTTTACTGTTAAGCACTATGCTTCCCTCATTAGCAATCATTCCCATATAAAAATTTTCTATCCACGATTCGCTTTCGGCTATGGTAGCTCTGATAGAAATAACGCCAATGCTGTTATCTTTTACCCAAATATCAAATCTGTTTTTTAAACCCACCACCGGAGAGCGGTAAACTTTTTGATAATTACCCTCTACAGGCAAGGCGTAGCCTGGATAAAGACTATCTAAATGCCGGGAAGAAACACGTAAGGCTTCCATGTACTCATTAGCGTCAAAGCCCGCACTAAGTTTACTCTGACTTTTGAAAGAAAGTGAAAGCAATAACAAAAGTCCGCTAAAAAATATCTTCTTCATAAACTAAAAACGTTTGGTCGAATGTTTTATGAAGTAAAAGTATAAAATTTTATTTACCGATTTCTTTATACAAAGCTTTGAGCTTATGGTATTTTAATTTAGTTGCCCAGGCAGAGTTCTTGCAAATTATATAACCATACTTACCATCTAAAAAACCAAGTTTTAATAAGTAACTCTCAATAAACTTCGCTGTTGGACTAATATATAGCTTTATCAAGTTGGGCTTGTATCCTTTATCAAACAAGGCTTTAGAAGATATATCGGTAAAGTATTCTATTTGTTTTATGTGACTTTCAATCGTATAAAAACTATAATGCAAAATGTTTCCGGTTAAGTAACCCGTCGCTTTATCTCCGTCAAACAATTCATATTTATCATGCGGGTTTGTACCACGCCACTCCCCTACCCTGCTATCCCACAACCTAAGTTTCTTATCGGGATACCAGCCGCAATGTTTTACCCAATGTCCGCAGTAATTAGTTAAACGATTCATGTAATAACCATCATGTTGCCAGTTTTGTTTCGCATATAAAATAGATTTATTTAATTCATCATCCAAAGCTTCATCAGCATCTAATGATAAAATATGCGGGTACAAAGCCTGTGTAATAGCCCAGTTCTTTTGCTGTATATGTCCTTCAAAAGCATGTTCAACAACACGGGTACCTTTTGCCAAACAAATCTCTTTGGTTTTATCGGTACTATAAGAATCAATCACAACAACATCATCAGCAACATCCTTTACCGAATCAAGGCAACGCGCGATGTTTTTTTCTTCGTTAAAAGCTATGATTACTACAGAGAGTTTAATCACGTATTAGCCCTCCATTACTTGCTTAGCGTGCTCTTGAGTATCCACATCGCTAATAACACGTATTATTTTTTTGTCCTTAATAAGAAAGGTAGTGCGTAAAATGCCATCAAATATTCTTCCCATAAACATTTTCTTACCCCAAACATCATAGGCTTTAATAATGTTTAAATCAGTATCTGCAATTAAAGGAAAAGGTAAGTCAAACTTCTTACTAAACTTTTGATGAGACTTTTCATTGTCTTTACTAACCCCCACTACGGCAAAATCTTTCTTAGCTAAGAATCTATACTCATCTCTCAAACTACAAGCCTGAGCAGTACATCCCGGTGTATCATCTTTAGGGTAAAAGTAAAGCACTAAAGTCTTTCCTTTGAAATCGTTTAAAGAAATAAGGTTCCCATTTTGGTCTTTACCCTCAAAATACGGCGCATCATCTCCTGCTTTAATTCTCGTTACGTGCTTTACAAATGTTGTTTTTTTAGCCGCTATTTTATCGGACGCTTTTACAACCGATTTTATGATAGTTTCTTTCAAAGTCTTTTTTGGCATACTTAATTTTTAATGAATTTCCCTTCGGAAACAAGTGTGTTGTTTCTTACAATTTTGTACAAATATAATCCATCTGCCAATTGCTGCACGGGTATGCTAATATTATTTGTAGTTGCATGTGTTTGATAAATCTGCGCACCTAAAAGAGAATATACAGTCAAATCGACATTATTATTGACATCATTATTAAACACAAATTGTATCTGTTGTTGCGCAGGGTTCGGATAAACTGTTACCTGTTCATTGTTTATTGGCAACCGATTTACGCCAGTTGTTTGGTCGCATAACAAAGCACCATACCCATTTAACTTGCCATAGCCCCAACTGTTGTTAGGTAAGGCACTGCCTGTATATTGGTCTATGGTCATACATCCGGTAATAGCTTGTTTAACTTGCAGGTTTGTAGCTGTCGGGTATTTCTGAAAATACAAAGCAACAACCCCTGCCGCATTTGGAGATGAAGCGGAGGTTCCGTTAAATACTGTGTATAAAGTATCTTGCGAAACAGCACCGGAAGTAGGGCAACAACCCGCACTATACCGACATGCCCATATAGCTCCGGGCGCGACAATATTATCTCCTGTTGCCGCGACATCAGGTTTAATACGCCCATCACGGGTTGGACCAACACTGCTACCGGTAGAAAGTGAATCATACGGACCGGGTTGCGGAGAGAACAAACCACCTACAGAAGTAAACCCATTTCTATCGGTATAGTTACCTACGGTTAGTACATTATTACTGCATTGAAAACTGGTGCATATATTTTGATTGACATCAGGCGCTTTGTAATAGACCATTCTGGGCATGCTAGCCAACGTTCCCGGAATCAGACTTGTTGGAACAAATTCTAAATCTCCATTGCCGTCAGGGTCATACCACGCATCAAAAAATCCGGAACCCGTAGTCTCCAATGTCCAAAAATAACCTATAGAATCAGCCATAATATTAACATTTAATTCATACGTTTTACCATAAACAGAAGCATAGGTTTGTACAATACCAATTCGTTTACCGCCATAAAAAACAGTATCATTTTTAACTGTATTTAAGCATGATGTAATGTTTCTAAAACCTATGTTACCCTGATATATATAATAAGTAGAATCGTAAACACCTATGGTATAGTGTACGTTTTTAAAATTAGAAGTATCGGCAAACACACCATAGTCAATTTGATTAGAAGATGGGATTCTTGTAAATGTAAAATTGGTATCCGCGTTAACGGTATACTGCAAATGAATGGGTATATTTCCCGCATCGCCTGACGCGGCTACCACACAACGTCCGGGTATGTTGGCGGTTAAACTATCTATAAGTAATGCTTGCAAATCCTGTCCGTCATGCGAACCGTAATAATCTCCCAGGCTAATATTAATAACAAGAGGCTTATTAGCTAGGGTTGCTTTAGTAACTAAATAATTCACACCATCCGAAATTACCGGACCATAACTATTAAAATCAAGAGCTACACACATAATGTCCGCTTTTGTTGCTATTCCTTTATAGATAGAATCAGCTTTCCCATTACCCGCGGCAATACCGGCAACCCTTGTTCCGTGAGCAAACGCAACAGAATCCTGAAACCCACACAAGCCGCTATCTATTTTCTGATTATTCCACTCCATTCCATAATTAAATGGCTGCGGAATATCACCTCCTGTATATTCACCATTTGTATAAAATGGTTGTTGAACCCACAACCATTTTACACGCGTTTTGCCTGTACTGTCATTAAAATCAGGGTGTCTGAAATCAATGCCGGTATCAATCAAACCAAATATTACTCCTGTACCATCATAAGCTTGGGGTAGCGGGGAAGCCGCCTGATGCACTTTAAGCACATTGTTTTTTATGTTAGAAGTATCATCTAACGTACGAATATGATTTATGTAATACTCTATGCGTTTAATTTGCCTGTTTTTGGATAATTGCTGAATAGCCTGTCCCGAAAGGCATACAGAACTAATGTTTCCGGCACTATATTTAAAATAGCCATTATGGGAAGTTGTAAAATCTCTTACTAACCCAACATTTCCCTGAACTAAAACAGGATATGTTTTTGAAATATTTGTATGCAACGCCTTCATAAGAGCCCCATTCATTTTCGAATACTGAGCAAAACAGGTCGTAGAAATAAAGAATGTAAAAAATACAAATCTAATCATAGAACTAAATTACTAATTTTAGCCGGATTTTATACAAGTTATGAATTTTATAATAAAATTAATCTTATCCACTATTGCTGTTTTAATAACCGCCTGGTTGTTGCCCGGCGTCAGTATAGATGGAAACAGCTTTTTTACGGCTTTTATTTTAGCGGTTGTATTAGCCTTTTTAAACGCGGTATTAAAACCTATTTTGGTTTTTCTTACCATTCCGGTAACCATTCTTACGCTTGGTTTTTTTTATTTAGTAATAAACGCGCTCATTATTATTTTAGCCAAGCATTTAGTAGAGGGCTTTCATGTAAATGGGTTTATACCGGCACTTTTATTCAGTATAGTCCTATCCATCATTTCATCTGTATTAGATGCCTTGGCAGGAGTGAATAAGAAAGATTAAACAAGTGAGCGAAACAAAAAAGCCATATTGGATTACCATTTATACACTAATTTTTGTTTTTGTATTCATGCTTTTTTTCCAAAACTATTTTCGTTTTTGGAATAGCGATAAAGGAGAAACCCCTTTTCAGTGGGATGCAGACCAATATTACTCATACCTGCCTGCTACCTTTATTTATCATGATTTAGACTTTACATATACTACCCGATATTGGTTAATACCAACTCCTACCGGAAAATCTATTCCTAAAATGACGTGTGGAGTCGCTATAATGATGACCCCATTCTTTTTATTAGGTCATAAAATAGCCATTAATCAAAATAGCCCTCAAGATGGTTATTCTGAGCCTTATGGAACCTGTGTTCATTATGGCTCTTTATTTTACTCATTAATGGGTTTAGTAATACTTGCCTTTGTATTACGAAGATTTTATTCAGATAAAATAATTGCACTAACGCTTGTCACTCTTTTTTTCTCCACTAATTTATTTTATTACACGCTTAGAGACGGAGAAATGGCACATTCTTACAGCTTTTTTCTAACCGCTTTGTTTTTGTGGCTTACCTGCCGTTGGCATGAAAGACAAAAGAGTATTTATTTTTTATGGATTGGCTTAACACTTGGATTGGCTACTTTAGTAAGGCCCACCGAGATTTTAATTTCGTTAATTTTTATTTTCTATGGCATTAACTCTATTAAAGGTTTAACGGACAAACTGAAACAAATAACCATTTCTTATAAAAACATCTCTTTACTTATACTTGGTTTTATTATTACATGGCTTCCTCAGCTAATATTTTGGAAAATAAAAACAGATCACTTTTTATTCTTTTCGTATGGAAGTAAAGAAAATTTTTTTTGGTCAGACCCTCAAATACTAAATGTATTGTTTAGTTACCGCAAAGGGTGGTTTATTTATACCCCTGTTATGCTATTTGCAATTGCAGGATTGTTTATGTTTAAAGCCCAGAACAAAGCGTTTAAGTTCGCTATTATCATTTATCTGATATTAAACATTTATGTGTTATCTTGTTGGTGGTGTTGGTGGTTTGGTGGTGGCTTTGGTATGCGTGCTTTGGTACAGGCTTATGCTTTATTGGCAATTCCCTTAGCGGCCTTTTATCAATTTGTTTTCTCTTCGCATTTCAAAAAGCAACTAATTTCTGTTTTAACCAAAGGAATAGCGTTTGCTATGTTCTCCGGTTTTTTGTGTTTAAATATCATTCAAACATATCAATATGACCATCCGGCAAATCATCGATTATTGCATTACGATTCTATGAGTAAAGAAGCGTATTGGCAGGTCTTTGGCAAGTTTGATTTATCAGATGAAGATTACGCTAAATTTGAAAAAGAATTGATTACACCTGATAGTGAAGCAGCTATGAGGGGGGAAAGAGAGATTAAATAGAATGAAAGTGTAATTCCCTTTGAACTAATAACAGTTAAAAATATATTTTGTGTTTATAACTTATTTTTCAAGCTTTCAAATATGGACTTTAGTACTATTATGCTTCTAATTGTAGGGAAGAAAAAATAATCAGCTTAATGGCTCCAAACAATAAATACTTGTGTGATGACAATAATTCAAATCATTTAATACTTGCAAATAGAGATTTACCTTCCACTTGGGAAATATTTAATTTAATTTGTTTTGAGAATAATGAATGTGCAATACGCTCATACACAAGTAAGTTTTTGTGTCCCGAATTAAATAATCAAAAAGAGATTACCGCTACCCGAATTACAATTGGAGAATGGGAAACTTTTACAATTGAATATCTCGATAAGGATTTTGTAGCCTTTAAAGCATCAAATGAAAAATATTTGAGCTTAGATGAAAAATCCCTGCAAGTAGTGGCATCTGCTAATACCATTGGAACAAATGAAAAGTTTAAGATGATAATCTTAAAGTAATTTTTAATTTCGAGTTCGTAAAAATCATATATGATCCAAATAAAAAGAGTGAATCTTATTGTTTTCGTCCTTATAACAATTGCCCTCGTTGTTTTTGATATTTATAAAGCCGCTCATGCTTCTTTTACTATTGATGAAAGCGACACTTATCTTCATTGGGTAAACAGTTCTTTTATGGATATTATTTCTTACGCAAACCCAGGAACTAACAATCATATTTTAAACACCTTGCTGATGAAACTTTTTCAGGCGCTTTTTGGCACATCAGAACTTATACTTCGTTTACCTAATATTTTAGCGCATATTTTATATCTTATTTTTTCATTTAAAATCTTTAACCGATATAGCGAGAGAAATGCTATTCTATTTTTCATTCTTATGAATGCAAATCCTTTTTTGATAGATTTCTTTTCGTTGGCTCGCGGCTATGGCATTGCCATTAGTTTAATGGTAACCGCATTTTATTTCTATTGCCGCTTTCTAGAAAATCAAAAAAACAAATATCATGTCATAGCTATGCTACTTCTTTGCGTAGCTGCTTTAGCAAATTTTGCTTTTATTAGTTTGGTACTGGGTTTTATTTTAGTACACAACTTTTTTTATTTTTTTATTTTTAATCGGAAGATTTCTTTCAAAAATTTATGGCAGATAAATTATAGTAATCTTATATTTCTATTTCTTTTAGCAGCGGTATGTTATGAACCTATTCGAAAAATAATTCAACTTAAACTACTTTGGTTTGGGGGTGTAGATGGTTTTTGGAAAGATACGGTAGGTTCAATGGCGGAAACATTTTCCTATTCTTCGCCTTATCAATTTCTTATCGTAATAGGGTGTAAAATATTGGTTATTGTTTTTTCTATTTTTTTTATCGCAAGGATTATAGCGTATATTTTCACTAAGAATTCTATAAATCTAACTCAAAAGATTGTTCTCTTCTTTGGACTGAATCTTTTTTTAATTGTACTGATTTCCTTCTCACAACATTTATTCCTTAATACCCCTTTTATGATGGATAGATTTGCTTTATTTTTATATCCCATATTTATCTTAATGAGCAGTTTTCTTATAGTAGATTTATCGCAGTATTCCTATAAATATATAACTCGCGGGGTATTAATTCTTTTAGTTACTTTATTCTTTGGTCATACTTGTTATTCGCTTAATTCTTATTGGTATTATAAATGGAAGGAAGAACGCTGCACAAAAGAATTGTTGGCAGAACTCTATAAGGTCAAACAATACGAACCATCTAAGAAAATTACATTAGGAATTGGCTGGCAGTTTTTTTCCACACTTGAATTTTATGTAAAAACGCGAAAATTGGATTGGATAACCTTGGATTATAATGCGGTAACAATGCACAAAAACGAATATTTTTATTTAGTAAGATCCGATTATGATAAATTTCCAAAAGAGTGTTTTGAACTTATACATCAATATCAATCAGCAGATAATTATTTAGTGAAATGTATCAAAGAATCAAAAACAATACAGCTGAAAGCAGCTAATAACAAATACCTTTGCGCAGAAGAGAATAATATAATTATTGGAAACAGAGATAAGTCAGGGGAATGGGAAACCTTCACACTCCTATACTTTACTAATAATATGTGCTCGATATGTTCTTACAAAAAGAAGTTTTTATCAACAGAACTAAATAGTAAGTATGAGGTAACTTCTACCCGAACTGATAAGGGCGCTTGGGAAACTTTTACCCTTATAAAACTTGATAATGACACTGTTGCTTTTAAAGCTGTAAACGATAAGTATTTAAGTTTTGATGAAAAATCCTTGCAAATTTTTGCAAAGGCTAATTCTATTGGGAAGAAAGAAAAATTCAAAATTGAAATTATGAAAGCACAAGATTGAGATTATATAGATTATTTTTTCAACCTAAAAATTATCTTGTTTTTTATAAATTGTTTTTACTTCTTTTAGTTCGATTTTCAGATTATCCATATCAACAAATGCATAATGAGCCGGATTCCAACCAACAACCCTTAATTCAATGCGATCATCTTTACCTTCTTTTTTGGGGATGTGTATTTGGGTGCTATCGCGTAATGAACCCCAAACATTAATTTTCTGGGTGTAGTCATCAAATTCAAACCCGTACCATGCCAGTAAACTATTGTCTTTTACTCTAGTAAAGTGAACAATTAGAGCTTGTCCGCTTCCATGCTCACATTTTCGAATATTACAATTAAATAAAATTCTCAAATCTTTACCAAAAAGAGAATCAGGTATTACATATACAAAACAATCTGTCCACTCGTCAGTTTTATTGGATGTGGTGTAATAATGCCCTTCAGAAGCATTTCCCTTAACCCTTTTACGATGACCAATAGTATCTTCATAGTTAATCTGCCATTTTTTTATCGCTCTAAATTCTTCATGGTAAGGTTTTTGGCATTGAGATAATGTCAGGCATATAACACTAGTAATAATTAAAAACAGGAATTTTTTACCTATAAACTTTAAGCAACCCATTTATTATTTAAATATAGATTAAAAACATAGACAGAAAGTACAAGGTTAAGGCAAAAAATAATGAGGCTTATATAATTTTGGTATTTACCCTTTAGTAAAAAAAAGTAGGACATAACGTAAATAGTAAGGTATGCGAAAAAAATAGTTGTTTTATGCTGGCTATCAAACATACCCGCAAGAAAAGAAAGGGGGCTTCCTAAGCCCAACAATATCCATGCCAAAAAAGCCACAAGGAAATAGAACACAGCATTTTTATAAGAAAAAGAAAAGGAAGTTTGAGCAATAAAACAAAACACTAAAAAAAATGCGGAAGTAAATACATACCTGTTCATGCCATTTAACTCTGTCCCTCCATGAGGAGCTTTAGGGAGAAAAAACAGATCGTATACAAGTAAGATAAAAAAAAAGGTAAGTGAAAACCAAAAGGCTTTGTTTTTATGCAGCAGGGTTGTTTTTTGAAGACAGTATTTAATAAAATAAATCAATAAAATTATGCTGGCTAAGGCACACACAAAAAATGCTAATCCGTCAAGCCAAAGTATTTTATCTCCTCCATTGGTAGTAAGAGGAAATTGAGGTAATGAAAATATATGTCTCCAGAATTTTGTTTGTGTTTTTGCAAAGACAAACCATTCATACGTTTGGTAATATTGTATTAGAACCACCGTAAAAAGCCCAACCAAAGAAGCCGTTGAATATGCCAGTATATTCTTGATTGATTGCCAAGAAAAAAAACGGCTATCACTAAATACTTCAGCTACTATTATTGCCGGCACAAAAAACATGGCAGTAGGTCTGGTAAGCGAACTAAAAAATAAACCCATCATAATTAACCAGGGTTTGTTTTTTGAATAACCTACCAAAAACATTGAACAGAATAAAAAGAAGAATGACTCCGTAAACGGGAGAAAGCGAAAAATAGCTGAGGGTAAAGAAATCAGACAAAGGACCAATATAGGTTTAGGTTTAAATTCTTTAATAAGAAGAGCAAGCCCTGTACAAAAACACAAGAAGTTAACTAAACAAATGCCTTTATAACCAATGTGTAACCATTTCCATACGTAAGGAAAAAGAGGAAAGAAACCAACATTTGAGCCATTATACCACCGATACTCATATCCATTTTGTCTTATGCTGTCATATATGCCCGCATCAAACTTAGCTAGTTTGTCTGCATAAGGTAATTGGGTTACCATACCGAAGAAGTAAAATAAAAAATAAAGAAATACAAGGGCAACTATATAAATGAATGGAATCAGACTTAAATACTGATTCAGCTGCAGGATTTTTTTTTGGATACTTGAAGTATTAATCCTCACATGAATTATTTTATTAAGCAAATGTATACAAAAAGATAAGGGCAGCGCTTCATATAGTTATATTATTTAACGAAAAAGAAATGATACCCCTATAAATACATTTTACGATCGAAAAACGTATATTTTATCATACAATACAAAGCCCGTATGGCATCTTTCATACCTATCTTTTTGCCTTCTTCATACGTACGACCATAATAAGAAATTCCTACTTCGTAAATTCTTATTTTAGGAACGCGGGCTACCTTGGCGGTTACTTCAGGTTCAAAGCCAAATCTTTTTTCTTTCAAATATATCTTCTGTATCATTTCCGTACGAAAAAGTTTATAGCAGGTTTCCATATCTGTTAAATTAAGGTTGGTAAACATATTAGATAAAAACGTGAGAAATTTATTGCCTATACTGTGCCAAAAGAAAAGAATACGATGCGGTTTTCCTCCCATAAACCTTGATCCATAAACCACATCGGCATGCCCTTCTATCATGGGGCGTAGTAAAATATTATATTCATTGGGATCATATTCCAAATCGGCATCCTGAATAATTAAATAGTTACCTGTAGCTATTGAAATACCTTTGTGTAAAGCGGCCCCTTTGCCCTGATTAAATTCCTGATTAAATAATTGAAAATGAACGCCCGGATGTTGAGCGATATATTGTTCAACAACTTCTTTGGTATTATCAGTAGAAAAATCGTTTACAATAATGATTTCTTTTTCTATGTTATTTAAGAGGGTAACTTCTAAAACTTTATTTAAAATCAAATGAATGGTTCTTGCCTCGTTATAAGCAGGAATTATAATGGACAATTTTTCGTTTATCGGCATACTTTACTGATTTTTTTCTATAATAATTATCTAAACTTATTTATGTTGAGTCATTTTTTTGTACACTTCAAAATAGCGTTTACCCATTTCTCTTTGCCCGTCGGCATTGTAATGTACGGTATCTATAGTGTTATCGGGTTTCTGTATCCTAAAAGGTTGGTAGGGGTCAACATATCCTATGTTAGACAAACGTTTGGTAGTATTCATAATAATAGTCTGCTGCTTTTTTCTGGCTTCTTTCAGTTCCGTCCAGTAAGGCACCATGCCGCCCAGTATAAAGGGTGTATGACTATTTGCGGTTGTTATCTCCCTGCGAAACTGTACAATAAGTGTATCCAAATCTTTTTGGTAACCCTTGTAATTTATATCCTTCTCCCCTTGATGCCATAGTATTGCCACCAGTTTGCTTTTAGGATATTTCTTAAACACATAATTAATTCGGCTAAGGGCATCATCGTATAAAAAATCTTTTTTATGCCAGCCTTCGCCATCAAAACCGGTATAATCCATACCACAGGGAACCAATAAAATATTGCGCGCGTTGTGTATATAGTTTTGATACAGTTTGGCAAAAGTTAAAGCAAAACCAACTCTATCAGATTTGGGGTTAAAATGATGGAGAGGTTCTTTCGCCGCGATTATTTTTAAATTAGTAGGTTCAAGTCTGCCCAGTTGATAAATGCCTTCCGCTCCTTTATCTTTAATAGAATCATAGCCTGTACCCCAATACGTATTTGATTGCCCCGCTATTAAAAAAACATCATAAGCGCTATCTTTTAGAGCTTGGCTATCTGATATGCCGGTATTAGAAACTGCCGATGGAGAGCAGGTAAGAAAAAAACCTGCCAACAGGCATATAAAAAACAAACTATAAACTATTTTTAAACGCATAAATGATGTAAGATTTAAACAACATGTTTAGAATTAACGCTTAATTTTAATCCGGATAAAGATAGTTATATTAGCTACTTTGCCATAGCAGAAGTGAAAAAAATCCAATTTATGTAAATAACAGTAAATTAAGAGAGTTTATCCGACAGCAATTTCATTTCCACCATTGGCGAAATATTTTCGTAGCAGATGTTGTATACCGCCTGTGTGATTGGCATATCAACTCCGTAAGTTTTATTTATTTCGTGTACACATTTAACGGCAAAATATCCCTCGGCAACCATATTCATTTCTAACTGAGCCATCTTAACCGAATAACCTTTGCCCAACATAGCGCCAAACATACGGTTGCGGCTAAACTGAGAATAAGCGGTAACCAATAAATCACCCAGATAAGCCGAAGCTTTAATATCTCTATCAATAGGATGCACCGCTTTTACAAAACGCTCAATCTCCTGTATAGCATTAGAAACCAACACTGATAAAAAGTTGTCGCCATAGCCCAAACCATGACAAACACCGCCCGCAATAGCCACTACGTTTTTAAGTACAGCCGAATACTCTGTTCCGTAAATATCATCACTACAGGCGACTTTCATATAACGGCAACGAAGCATGGCGGCTAATTTCTCGGCATTATTTATATCGGTGCAGGCAAGTGTGAGGTAAGATAGTTTCTCAAGCGCAACTTCCTCCGCATGACAAGGTCCGGCAATAACACCAATTTGATTAAGAGGAATTTCAAATACTTTGTTTAAGTATTCGCCTACAATTAAATTGTATTGAGGAATGATTCCTTTAATAGCCGAGAAAACTATTTTATTTTTAAATAAATCTTTGGGTAAATCTTTTATGGTATCGTGGCAAAACGCAGACGGAACAGCCAATACAACAATATCTGCATTTTTTATGCAGATCTCTACATCAGAAAATAGTTTTAGTTTATGTTCATCAAACTGTACGGAGCTTAAGTAACGAGGGTTATGCAGGTTCTGTTTTACGTAGTTGCAATCATCGGCATTGCGCAGAAACCAATTAACCTCCTGCAAATTATTGGAAAGTAATTTAACTAATGCCGTTGCCCAACTTCCACTCCCTATAACAGCTACACGGCTCTGCATACTTAATTAGTAAGCACAATTTGATTTTCACGCAAAGGTTGTTCGCCTCTCATTTTTTGAAATATGCGGGCAACGGTTACTACATCTTTAACGCAATAAGTTTTTATCCTTTCAAGATTTTTTTCTTCATAATAAACTTTGGCAACCTGACTTCCGTCTATATCATCTTTGGGAGTTGGTATATCAAATATAGCCGCCAACAGTTGTAAAGAAGTATAGCTTTTATAATCGCCAAACTTCCATAACTCCATTGTATCAAGGTGTGTAATCTCCCAAGGTTTCTTTCCCGCAATTTGTAATATATCGGGCAATTTAATTCCGTTAATAAGCATTCTTCGGCATATAAACGGAAAATCAAATTCTTTACCGTTATGCGCGCAAAGCGCATATTGTGTGAAATACACTTCCAGCATTTTCTTGAAATCTTCTAACAGCAACTTTTCATCATCGCCGTAAAATGATTTCAGACGAAACTCAATCCCGTTAAAATAACCCACACAAATACAAACCACCTTGGCAAACTCGGCATAAATACCCGCTTTGCTGTATTGTTGTTCGGGCGTAAATTCTTTATGATGCTGCCATTTCAAATCCCACAGTTTTTTAAAAGGTTCGTTCAATTGGTTATAATCATAAACCAAAGGAACAGTTTCTATATCCAAAAAAACGATATTATTAATAGAAAGTTGCGACATATTTATTTAATCATTACACCTTTTTTGTTCAGAAAAGGAATAGTTATAAAATTATTCTCTTGTATGCTTTCGGGCAGGAACACAAATTTTTTATCGTAAATAGTTTTGTTTACATAAAAACTAACCCAGTATTCGTTTGCCAAACCAAACAAATCTTCCATAATGGGTTCTATTTTGCTGTAGGCGTGCGGCTCTACTTTTTCTATAAAATGACGGAGCGTAGATGTTTTCAGGTTTCGGTTATCAATTTCACCATAGCCTTTAGAGCTTACCAATACATTCTCTAACGAATTGTTTTTAAGATTTACCAGATATACCATCCAGCCGTTTTGGTCTTCTACCATTTCAGGAACCACCGCCACCGCCACATCTTCTGCCTGATGGATTAATTCTTCCGCTTTCATAGCGCAAATGTAAAGTTTAATTCATAAAACGTATGCTTCGCGATAAGAAATCCTTTTGCTTAGGCGTTACAGAGATTACACCGTTGGATTTTACGCTATTACTGAAAAATTCAAATTTATCACATTAGCCCATTTATGTTTTAAAAATCCTACTTCTTCAAAAAATCTTTAATGGCTAAGTATATTCCGGTGGCAACGCCACCCAAGCCTAATGCTAAAGTAAATACGGGTATTTTGTTTCGCAGGTAGTTATCTAATTTCATGCCGCCAACAAAACCAATAACAATGGGTACCAACATTTGTATAGCCATGCCGGTATATTGTAAGGAGCTTTTTTGTGGTTTGTTGCTTTTAGGCTCAGTTGGCCGCAACGGCTTTTTTTCTTGAGACGTGCTCATCTGCCGTGTGTTGTATGTTTTTAACTATGCCACCCATGCTGCAATTTCCTGTAAACTGCGCTTCGGGTTCTATAGAAATTTTGCCTGTAATAATATCTCCGTTTATACGTGCCGTGGCGCGTAAAGCCAATAATTCCGTTACATTTATTTTGCCCTTTACCTCACCTGATACATCCGCATTCTGACACTCAATTTCACCTTGTATATGTCCGTTAGACCCAACCACCAATTTACCTTTAACTACCAATGTACCGTGCAAAGTACCGTCAATTCTAAAATCGCCTTGGGTTTTAACATCTCCGGTAATAACCGTACCCGATGCAATTAAGTTAACTGAGGTATTATCAGTCATTTTACCATTATTTACTTTAGAAAACATAATTTCTCCTATTTTGAAGCGGCAAGGTACAAATAAAAACTGTAATCTCTTAATTGCAGAAAATAACGCCAATGAAATTTAAGATTTAATGCCTTAGCTTAACTCGCAAGCATTATTGTTAAATTAAAGAAATGCGCGCGCAAAGAGACTAAAATTCGCAGTTTTTAGGTGTACGGGCAAAAGCAATAACATCGCGTATGTTAGTCATACCGGTAACAAACAACACCAACCGTTCAAAACCCAAACCAAAGCCTGCGTGTGGACAAGAGCCAAACCTGCGGGTATCTAAATACCAATACATTTCTTTGGTGGGTATGTGCATTTCTTCCATGCGTTGGTGTAGTTTTTCATAACGCTCTTCACGTTGCGAACCACCTATGATTTCTCCAATGCCCGGAAACAAAACATCCATAGCCCTTACTGTTTTTCCATCATCATTTTGGCGCATATAAAACGCTTTTATATCCTTGGGGTAATCGGTAAGTATAACAGGTTTTTTAAAATGCTTCTCTACCAAATAACGTTCGTGTTCACTTTGCAAATCGGCACCCCATTTATCAATCAGGTAAGAGAATTTTTTCTTTTTGTTGTGATTGCTTTCTCTTAGTATCTCAAAAGCTTCGGTATAGGTTATACGCTCAAAGTTGTTTTCAATACAAAAGTTTAATTTATCGAGCAAGCTCATTTCCGAACGATCTTGCTGAGGCTTTTGCTTTTCTTCTTCTAAAAGGCGCTCGTTTAAAAACGCAATATCATCAGCGCAGTTTGTAAGAGCTTCCTTAATAACATACTGAAGCATTTCTTCAGCCAGATTCATGTTATCGTCCAAATCATTAAAAGCGACTTCGGGTTCTATCATCCAAAACTCGGCTAAGTGCCTGCCTGTATTAGAGTTCTCCGCACGAAAGGTTGGTCCGAAAGTATAAACATCACTTAAAGCCATAGCGGCAAGTTCACCTTCTAATTGACCTGATACAGTAAGGTTGGTGCTTTTACCAAAAAAATCTTGTGTATAATCAATCTCTCCTTTTTCATTCTTCGGAGGATTGTTTACATCTAAGGTTGTAACCCGAAACATTTGTCCGGCACCCTCCGCATCGCTGGCAGTAATAATGGGGGTGTGTAAATACACAAAACCTTTTTCCTGAAAGAATTTATGAATAGCGTAAGCCAAAACATTACGAACTCTAAACACCGCACTAAACGTACTGGTACGAAAACGAAGATGGGCTATTTCTCGTAAAAACTCAAGGCTATGTTTTTTTGGTTGAAGCGGGTATTGTTCGGCATCGCTATCTCCAAGAATTTCTAACGAAGCAACTTTCAGTTCATATTTCTGTCCTTTACCTAAAGAGGGGATAACTTCTCCAACCGCACTAATACACGCTCCGGTAGTTATTCTTTTTAGAATTGACTCGTCGGTATTAGCAAAATCAACAACTAATTGTAAGTTATGTATAGTAGAACCATCATTTAGGGCTATAAACTGATTGTTTCGAAAAGTTCTTACCCAGCCTTTTACACAGGCTTGATAATCATGTTTATCATCCGATAAAATGGCATTAATTTTTGTGCGTTTCATAAATTTAAAAAGGAAGCAAAATTAGCAGAAATGCAGTACCTGATAAATAAAAAAGCAGGCTTGTATATACTTAATATTTAATTGTACCCGAAACGGTATGAGCACTGCTGCCACTACAAAGAATGCTTGAAAAAGTAGCCGTATTGCTCGGAGAAGCTGCTGCTGTAACATTTACCACACCTGATGCCGCGGAAAAGCTCCCACCATCGGTTAATATAAATCCACATTCATTTCCCGTTGGCGTTCCGGAAGTAATGTTGTAAGTACCTGTAGCCGGAGCTGATGTTCCGGGAAAAGTTAATTGTATTATGACTGATCCGCTGGCACCTAAAACAACAAAGTTTCCTCCGTTTGCGGCACCACTTGCGGTAGGGTTACTTTCTGATGTACCATCAACGGTAAAATTCGTTGTAGTAGTATTAGTTGTCGCTACGGTAGGAGTTGGTGTAGTTGAAGTAGTTGCAACTGTTGGAGTCGTATAAGGCAATCCATTCGGATTAGGATTATTTCCTCCACCATAACCCGGTTGAGAAGCATAACCAACTTGAGTACCGTTATAGTCGTCCTTATTGCAAGACATAATAACAGCGCAACAAACTAACGCTACAGAACAGATTGTAAATATTGTTTTTTTCATTTTAAATATTTTTTGACGGAATTCAGATGCCAAGGTACATTATATTTTATTAAAACACAAAAATTTAACAAATTATTCTACCGTAACCGACTTTGCCAAGTTTCTTGGTTGGTCAACATTGCACCCACGCATTACAGCAATATGATAAGATAATAATTGTAGAGGGACTACCGAAACCAATGGCACCAATGATTCATCGGTCTCAGGTATTTCAATAACATAGTCCGCCATTTTCTTTACATCCTTATCTCCATCATTTACCACAGCTATTATTTTTCCCTTGCGGGCTTTTATTTCCTGAATAGTGCTGACTACTTTTTCATAATTAGGACCCTTGGTAACTATTACAACCACCGGCATTTCTTCATCTATTAACGCGATAGGACCATGCTTCATTTCAGCGGCAGGATACCCTTCCGCATGTATGTATGATATTTCCTTCAGTTTTAACGCGCCCTCTAAAGCAACCGGAAAGGAATAGCCCCTACCAAGGTATAAGAAGTTTCGCGCGTTTTTATAAATTTCGGCAATGTGTTTTATTTTATCGTTTAACTTAAGTATGCGCTCTACCTTTTCAGGAATAGCGTCCAATTCATATAATAATTGCCTGTAACGGCTTTCAACAATAGTTCCTTTTTTGTAAGCAATATGCAATGCCATTAAAGTAAGCACCGTTACTTGTGCCGTAAATGCCTTAGTAGATGCCACGCCAATTTCAGGACCAGCATGGGTGTATGAACCCGCATGTGTAGCCCGCGCGATAGAAGAGCCTACTACATTACAAACGCCAACGATTGTAGCTCCTTTAGATTTCGCCAACTCTATGGCGGCAAGCGTATCGGCTGTTTCTCCTGATTGAGAGATGGCAATAACAATATCGTCTTCATATATCACGGGGTTGCGATACCTAAACTCACTGGCATATTCTACCTCAACCGGAATGCGCGCGTATTCTTCAAATAAATATTCGGCTACCAAGCCAGCGTGCCATGATGTGCCACAGGCAATAATTATGATACGTTTTGCTTTTAAAAACTTAGGTTCATAATCAACAATACCCCCTAACTGCACAATAGCTTTATCCGCGTTTAACCTTCCCCGCATACTATCGCGAATAGAACGGGGTTGCTCATAAATCTCTTTCAGCATAAAATGTTCGTAACCGCCTTTTTCAATGGCTTCCAGCTCCATCTCAAGTTCCTGAACATAAGGCGTAACATCTTTATCTTTCAAGTTTCTTATTTTTAATTCTTCGTTGCGTTTAATAATAGCCACCTGTTCATCATCTAAATACACTACGTTTTTTGTGTATTCAACAATTGGCGAAGCGTCAGACGCTACAAAAAACTCCCCATCTCCAACCCCAATAACAAGCGGACTACCCTTTTTTGCGGCAACCAATTCGTTTGGATTATTTTTATCCATCACTAAAATAGCATACGCTCCAACTACTTGCTTTAAAGCCGCAATTACAGCATGACTCAGTTTAATATTGTCTTTTTCCTTTATCTCTTCTATTAAATGAACAAGCACTTCGGTATCTGTCTGACTTTTGAAAGTATGCCCACGCTTTTCTAAATTCTCTTTTATAGACGCATAGTTTTCAATAATGCCATTATGCAGCAAAACAATATTACCGCTTTGCGAGTAATGAGGGTGTGCGTTTACATCATTGGGCTCTCCGTGCGTTGCCCAACGGGTGTGCCCCATGCCTATGTTACCGGATTTATCCTTTCCATCCGTAAATTTTTCTAAGTCTGATACCTTGCCTTTGCATTTATATACGTTCAACTTTTTGTCGTCTGCAATCATGGCAACACCGGCACTGTCATACCCTCTATATTCAAGGCGGTGCAAGCCTTTAATTAAAATGGGGTATGCTTGTCGTTCTCCTATATATCCTACAATTCCACACATGTCTTTTTGATATTTAAACGGCTAATTTACGATATTATTTCTTTCATAAAGAGGGTTTATGCCAATTACGGTTGTCTTTATTATCATAAAAGATGTTTACAAGTTTTTGGCTTTAGCCCTAATTAAAATCTTTAGGTTTCTACTTTTGTGGCGATGAGTCAATATAAAATTCAAAATTCAAAATTCAAAAGTAATAAGTTAAAACCCCTTTTTCTTTTAACTTTTAAATTAGTATTTCTAACTTCATTTTGTATGGCCCAACCTAAATACGAGTATTGGGATGCCGATAAAAAACAGGTAAAATCAGAAGATAATTATAAAAGAGGTATTGCTCATGGCAAAGCCGTAAGCTATTTTAAAGATGGTAAAATTGCCCGCCTTGGGTGGTATAAATACGGAAAGCAAGACAGCATCTGGAAATTTTATTATGAGAATAGCGGCCCAAAAGCTATTGAGCATTATAATTTTGGGTTAAAACAAGGGCATAATCTATATTATTATAATAGCGGAAAGCTAGCACAGGAAACGGTTTTTAAAAACGATAGACCTGACAGCATTTGGACATCCTACTTTGAAGATGGTACTCCGCGAAGCATAGAAAGTTTTAACTACGGCAAAAAACAAGGTGTATGGAAATATTATTACGAAAGTGGTAAACTACAAAGCGATGGCTTGTTTGAGAACGATAAAAAAAATGGGCAACTAGTAAATTATTACAAAAATGGAAACATACAATCGCAGGAGAATTATTGCAACAATGCGCCTTGCGGCAAGTGGGCAGAGTTTTATGATAACGGGAAAATAAAACTGGAGAAAGAATATAAAGACAGCGTAGAATACCTGATGAATCTTTGGAACGAAGAGAGCAAACAGGTTATCGTTAACGGAAACGGTACGCTTACATTAGTCTCCGATGAAGGTAAGCTTCGCGGAAAGGGCACTTACCAAAATGGTTTGCGTAGTGGCGTATGGAAATTTTATTACCCGGATGGCGCTTTGGAATACAGCACTACTTACATCAACGGGAAAATAAACGGTCCTTATAAATCTTATTATCCCGATGGAACTATTAAATCTGACGGGAAATACATTGAAAGCAAAAAAGATAGCCTTTGGAGTTTTTACCGCACCAATGGCGGCATGGAAATGCAGGGTACTTTTAGAAATAACCTGCGCGAAGGGCATTGGACATACTTTTTTGAAAGCGGAAAAAAAGAAAGCGAAGGAAGTTTTGCCGATGATAAACAAAACGGAACATGGAAATATTGGTATAAAACAGGCGAACTGTGGAAACAAGGTATTTATGCGAATGATGTAAAGAATGGGTTATGGACTACCTTTTTCGAGAACGGAAAAAAACTGCAAGAAGGTAATTACGCCAACAATAAAGAAGAGGGCGAATGGCAAGCCTGGTGGCAAAACGGACAATTAAAAGATAAAGGCGCTTTTACCAAAGGCGTTATGACGGGTTTGTGGCAGGGCTTTTACAGTAATGGCAAGGCAAATTATTTAGGGAGTTTTAAAAACGGGAAAAGAAATGGTAAATGGCAGTATTGGTTTGAGCGCAATGGCAAACCCCGAGAAATAGCCAACTATGTGATGGACTTTAAACATGGTAAGTTTATACAATATACCGAAAACGGATTCATAGATAGCGAGGGTAAATACCGTAAGGGCAAACAAAACGGTACTTGGAAATATTACTACGAAACAGGTGGCATACAGCGCCAGCAGCATTTTAAAAACGGACATCTAAGCGGCAAGAGTATTATTTGGCAATCCAACCAAAAACTGCAATGTATAATGAACTATACGGTTATAAAAGACAGACGCAAAGGACACGAGCAAAGCGTACCCGATGGCACCTGGTTTTTTTACGATAAAAATGGTTCTGAAACCAGTCGCATTAGTTATAAAAGAGGCGTAAGAGTTCCTTAAAGTCATCGTTCACTGAGCCTGTTGAAGTAAACTCCAACATAGCAAATGCTTTTTCAGCATTCAGCGAAACAAATTAAAAACTAAAACGATGAGCTAATCCCTTTTCATTTCAAGTGTCATTTTGTGCGAAGTCGAGAAATCCTTTACCTCACAATAACTACCCGTTTATTTATCGGCCACTCATTACAAATGATACTAACATTATAAACCCCTTCATTTAAGCTACCTCCATCAATAGTAGTTTTACCATTTATAGTTTGACTTAAAACTATTTTACCGTTTATATCATACACCTGCATGGTTTGTTTTGTATTGTTGCTTGACTCTATAAAAAAACTGCCGTTGTTGGGGTTGGGGTAAATATTTATCTGATAATTCTTATCCGTTACCTTTTCAATACCTACCGTACTATAATTGCAAGATTTTGTAGTATCGGGTTGATACAAGCTAAATGTACTGTCTTTATAACACAGCAATCCTTGCACATTACTACAACCATCACAAAGCGGTGATTCATCAGAAATAAAATTAAACAGGTAATTTAAATCCCCCATTCTGTCACATATCTCAGAATGGTGTTCAAACTGAAACGACTGATGCGAAGTTCCTGTGTATGTAACAAACAATGTTTTAAGAGAAACAGAATTTATCAGAGTGTTTTTAATAGAATCTACCTTCACGTTTATGGTATCAATACCACTATTGTCCTGTAAATGTATTTGCCAGCTTTGTCCAACCAATGAGCCAAAATTGTATAGCAATTGAAAGGTATTAAGCGTTTGAGAATTATAAAAAAAAACACTGTCATTACTCGTATATATGTATTGCTCGCTAATATCGTATGCCGGATACCGAAAAGAAACAGTTGAACTTAATACCTTTACGATTCTTCCCATAAACAAAGTATCATGTGTATATTTTGTTTCAATATTCGTATAGTAATACGGTCCGGAAAATCCACCATTCTGAACCTCATAATGCCAATCAGCACCCGGTTCCGGGAAGCTTATCTGTGCATCTATCTGTTTGATACAAACTAATAAAGTGATAAGTAAAAAAATTTTCATAACTAAAGTATATCTTTCAAAAGTAGTTTAAGCCTGCCTTAATTCCAAAACCACTTTTCTAACGGTCGGTTTTAACAATTAAACAGTTAAGTAAACAAAAAAGAGGCTTTCGCCTTGTAACGAAGACATCCAATCTGATAAAAATCATATCCCAAACACATCTACAAGCCCCATTTTGCCTTACCTTCGCAGCGAATTAAGGTATTATAACTTGCATTTATAAGTATCTAAAGATGAAAGAACTCAGAAACCGAAAAAATAAACAAGAGCTAAAAAAGCTTTTGTATCAGGAAGACTTCCCTCGTAAAACCGTTTCGTTTTACAGATATGTGAAGATAGAAAACCCTCAGGACCTTCGCGATACCTTCTACGCCCAATGGGACGCGCTTGGGGTGTTTGGGCGCATTTATCTTTCTTACGAAGGTATCAACGCGCAAATGAGTGTACCTCAGCACAACTGGGATGCCTTTGTAAAAGAGCTTTATGCCATTCCCTTTTTTACCGATGTACCTTTTAAAGTGGCGGTAGAAGACAACGGCAAATCTTTTTACAAACTTATTATTAAGGTGCGCAACAAAATTGTTGCCGATGGCATTAACGATCCCGATTTTGACCCGTCTAATACCGGCAATTACCTCAATGCAAAGGAATTTAACGAGGTTTTAGATAAGCCCGATACCATAGTGGTTGACATGCGCAACCACTATGAGAGTGAAGTAGGTAGATTCGAAAACGCTTTTTGTCCGGATGCAGATACTTTTAAAGAAGAACTTCCTTTAGTGATAGAACACCTCAAAGGACAAGAAGATAAAAACGTATTGATGTATTGTACAGGCGGCATCCGTTGCGAGAAAGCCAGTGCCTACTTTAAACACAAAGGATTTAAGAATGTGTATCACTTGCGAGGTGGCATCATTCAATATGCGCACGAGGTTAAAGAACAAAACCTAAAAAGTAAATTCATTGGTAAAAACTTTGTGTTTGATGAACGTATAGGCGAACGCATTACCGATGATGTAATTGCCGAATGCCACCAATGTGGTGTCCCTTGCGACCGCCATGTTAATTGTAAAAATGATGATTGTCATTTGCTTTTCATTCAATGCGAGGCTTGCGAGACAAAATACAACGGTTGCTGCACTCCCGCTTGTATGGATGTAGTTGCCCTGCCCGCTGATGAACAACGCAAACTCCGCAAAGGAAGGACCAAAACAGAAAAAGAAACTCTCTCAGTTTACAAAAGCAGGTTGCGCCCAAACCTCAAGGATATTTTAAAACAGAAATAAATTATCTTTGTTTGTTGTGTTTCTCAAATCTCACTTCTCATATCTGAATAACTATGGCATTAATTAAATCCGTAAAAGGCGTTGAGCCCAAGTTTGGCGATAATTGCTATTTAGCCGAAAACGCTACCATAGTGGGCGATGTAGTGATGGGCAATGATTGCAGTATATGGTTCAACGCTGTGGTTCGTGGCGATGTAAACTCCATTCGCATGGGCAACAAAGTAAACATACAGGATGGCGCCGTTATACATTGCACCTATCAAAAAACAAAAGTGCATTTAGGTAATAACGTATCCATAGGTCATAACGCTATTGTACACGGTTGCACCATTCATGACAATGTGTTGGTGGGTATGGGTGCTATTGTGATGGATAATTGCATTATTGAAAGCAACTGCATTATAGGCGCTGGCGCGGTACTTACCGAAAACACACACGTACCCGCAGGCACCATATATGCAGGCGTTCCTGCCAAGAAAGTAAAAGATATTGATGCTAAATTATTAGAAGGAGAAGTAAACCGCATTGCCAATAATTACCTGATGTATTCCTCCTGGTTCAAATAGGGCGTTCCGGCTGTTGAGCTATTGACGCAAAAAATAAAGGCCTTTCGGAAACAAAAATCTTTTGTTTAGCTCTAAAAATAAGTAGCAAGCCCTAAAGAAAATCCTCCCGTATTAAGGAATGGGTTTCCTATAATATCGCGTTGTCTTTCGTACCTGTAATTAAAGCGTATAACCGTTTGCGGGGTCGGGCGGAAACTAATAGCAGGCACAATGCTCCACACATCGTTATACATTTTAGTGCCTGTACTTTGAAAATAACCAACATTCCAATCTACATATTCTACACGCATAGCGAGATTTATAACTGCCTTATCCCATCCTAACATACGTCTTTGTATTACGGGTTGCACTATATCAACATAACCACCGTGTTGTTTGTTGGAATATTGTGGTGAATAAGTTGGAGGCACATTTACAAATATCCAAGCCCACTCGCCTCTGATGGCGGTTTTTAATATGGGTAATTTTGTATTAAAATCAATATCAAAAATATCGCACCTTCTTTTTGAATCTAATATGCCACCCTCTTTTTGCCAGGTATTATAAACGCCTCCCATGTATGATAAGCCAAGCTCACCAATATGATTATTTCGCACAGAAAGTTTGGCGGTAGTCATAGGCATTCCGCTTACATTGTTAGAAAGATGCCCGGGGTCGCTGTTAGCGGCAGGTAAAAATGTTCTGCCCTGTGGATTATCAATAATAGAATCGTTTAACCCTCCGGTTAAATAAACCTCATAACCAAACAGCCAGTTTTTAGTATAATGTTTCCCATAAAGACCTGCGCCTGTACTGCTAAGTGTAGCGGGCAACATTTGCGTCATAGCAAGGGGTCTGTCAACAAACTCCCATTTAGGTCCATCGTGGTTTTGATTGAATGAACCGATCGGGTTTAATATTACGCCGCCTCTTAAATTAACCAATGGATGAAGCTCTATATCTAACGCCGCGTATTCAATTTCTATTTTTGGTCCTTTTCCTAACTCATCAGGGTCATCAGTAGGGTCATTTTCAAATTCAATCTCGGATAGAAATTTAATACGTTTAGAAATAGAAGAGGCCACAAACAAACTAAACCTGCGGAACTGGAATTGATTGCCAAGCCCTGTGTTGATGTTATTATTTATGTTTTGCCAGTTAGCCTCAAAGTATCCCCCAATAGAAACAGGCAGTTTACCTGCTTTAAGAAAAGGACGGCTATAAATAGCATCCATATTTAGCTGCTGTTTAACTGTATCTACGGCAACCCGTTTAATTAATGAGCTATCTATTTGTGCGTAACCCATCCCAGCCTTCCCAAAGGGAAGGAGGAACAACGCAGTAACAATAAGTGCTGCAAGTCCTCCCTTTTTGGGAGGATTTAGGAGGAGCTTCTTTTTCATGCTTTTAATGATATTTTAATTTGGTTACTTTCTATAGTTACAGGAAAAGTCCTGAGATTGGTATCGGCAGGCGCGCTTTGTACAACACCCATGTTACTAAATTCGCTACCGTGAGCGGGGCATTCCAGTTTATCGCCAAACACCACCAACTCTGCCCCTTGATGCGAGCATTTCATTAATATAGCAGAGTATTTAGTTTCATTAAATCGATACACACATATTGGATATTGCAGGTTATCGTTTTGAATGATAATGTGTTTCTTATAATAAATCTGCTCGTCCTTTTTATATTGGAAATCTGTTAACGGAACGATTAAATCGGAACCAATAATAGCCTTGTTCATCACATGAGATGTTCTGCAACTTTGTAGCAGCGTAGTTAACAAAGCCCCCTTTAAACAAGCAGCCCCACAGGATTTAATAAATTCTTTTCTATCCATGTGAATTGTTTAAAGTGACTCTAAAAATTTAATCAACGCATCTCTGTCGCTTTGAGAAAGGTTGATATAGCGGTTTACACTGGTAGTCGCTTCGCCACCCAGCGACCGGATAGCCTGATCTATACTATGCGCTCTGCCATCGTGCAGTAAATAATATTGTCCGCCTTGTGCCGCAGGAGCAAGACCTAAACCCCATAAGGGCGGTGTTCGCCATTCAGATGTTTTCGCGTCGCCTTCGGTATATCCATCATCCAAACCGGGTCCCATATCATGCAATAGCAAATCGGTATACGGACTAATCTGACAATTCGCAATGAATGAAATGGGAGAATTGCCTGTATATAATTTTTGCTTATGGCAATCCGCGCAACCTATGCCAATAAAAATACTTTTTCCCGCCATAACAGTTGAGTCGGTTGGGGTTCTTTGAAGTGGGTATTGCAAACCCTGACAATAAAATACCACATTATTTATGGTAGTGTTATCAACTTCAATATTACCGGGAGCCTGTGGAGCTGTATTATCCAAATAATTAAAAGGTTGATTGGGATAAAAATTACTGGTAATTCCCATGTCTTCATTATAAGCAAAGGCCACTTGTTCTAACACACTATATTTAGCCGCCTTGCGACCGAACCTGCCTATATATTTTCCGTTTTGTGTGATTGAATTTGGATTAGGTGTAATTGTAGAAGGAATACTAACCCAGTTAGGACGCCCCCTTACCCCATTCGTATTAGTTGCATTCGCTTCTGCCATGGCTATAATATCGGCATCAGAAACTAATTCAAGCGCGCCAACCCCTGCTGTAATTGGCGGGATAAATTTAGATGATGTTGCGCCAGGTGGCAATGCACATGGTGTATAACCCGGCAAGGCATAGTTTTGCAACTGTGGCGCGCCCTCTGCTAAAAACTGGTTTCCGGTAGAATCTGTTTGTCCGAAACGGGTAACCATAGTTGAAGGAAATCCTCTATTATCAGAAGCATGACAGTTACCACAGCCCGTAGAAACAAAATAAGGACCAAGCCCTGAAGATGCAGTTCGTACCCTAAAGAACTCATCATTACCTTTGGCAAATATTACCGTTTGGGCTTGCGATAAACTACCGGGGGCACAAAGTGCTTCATCAGGAGCATTCATTTTTGGCTGTAGTTTGCTACAGGAAATCAGGGCAATAATACTTATGGCTATTAGTTGAAAAATGACTGCCTTTTTTATTTTCATATAGTTATTGGAGTGAATTTAATACAAGGCAGCAAAGTTTAGAATAATTCTAAATAAGAATATACCCCAAACAGGGTAAATTTTGGAGGTAATATTAAAAAAGGGTACTCATATAATACTGGCCAAATCTTCGGCAACCTTTTTTGTTTAATTTTATGCCAATAAAACAAATGCTATGACATACCCCTATCAGATAAAAAACCTCGAAGAATATAAAGCAGCCTATACTAAAAGCGTAAAAGAACCCGAAGCTTTTTGGGCATCGGTAGCCGAAAACTTTGTCTGGAAAAAGAAGTGGGATAGTGTGTTGGAATGGAATTTTACCGAGCCCAGCATAAAATGGTTTAGCGGCGGGAAGCTGAACATTACTGAGAATTGTATAGACAGGCATTTGGCAAGCAACGCCAACACGCCCGCTATTATATGGGAATCTAACGACCCGGAGGAGCATCACCGTGTGCTTACCTACAAGGAATTGCATTTTAAGGTTTGTCAGTTTGCTAATGTTTTAAAAAATAACGGCGTAAAAAAAGGAGACCGCGTTTGTATATACATGGGCATGATACCCGAGCTTGCCATTGCCACGCTTGCCTGCGCGCGCATTGGGGCTATACACTCGGTTATTTTCGGTGGGTTTTCTGCACAGGCTATTAGCGACCGATTGCAGGATGCACATGCCGAATATATTGTTACCTGTGATGGGGCTTTTAGGGGCACAAAAGATATTCCACTAAAGAGTGTGATAGATGATGCGCTGATTGCTTGTCCATTTGTGAAACGCGTTATTGTTTGCACCCGCACACGCACTGCCGTGAGCATGATTAAAGGCAGAGATGTTTGGTGGGAAGATGAAATTAAAAAAGTAGAAACACAGGGCAACCCCGCTTGTCCTGCTGTGGAGATGGATGCGGAAGATGCCTTGTTTATTCTTTATACGTCGGGCTCTACAGGCAAACCCAAGGGTGTGGTGCATACCTGCGCGGGCTATATGGTGTGGACTAATTACACGTTTGTAAATGTGTTTCAATACAAACCCGGGCAGGTACATTTTTGTACAGCTGACATAGGCTGGATAACCGGACATAGTTATATTGTGTATGGTCCGCTTAGTGCAGGCGCTACCAGTTTGATGTTTGAAGGTATACCAACCTATCCTGATGCAGGCAGGTTTTGGGAAATTGTAGATAAGTTTAAAGTAAATATTCTGTACACTGCACCCACAGCCATTCGCAGCCTGATGAGCTTTGGTTTAGATACGGTAAACAATAAAGACTTAAGTTCTTTGCAAGTGCTTGGTTCGGTTGGAGAGCCTATTAACGAAGAAGCTTGGCAGTGGTATTATAAAAACATTGGTAAAGAAAAATGCCCGGTAGTTGATACCTGGTGGCAAACCGAAACGGGCGGTATTCTTATCTCTAACCTTGCGGGAGTTACGCCGCATAAACCATCATTTGCAACGCTTCCTTTGCCGGGCGTGCAGCCTTGTCTGGTTGATGAGAACGGAAAAGAAATAGAAGGCAATGGCGTTAGCGGAAACCTTTGCATTAAGTTCCCATGGCCCGGAATTATACGTACCACATACAACGACCATGAGCGTTGCCGACAAACCTATTTCTCTACCTACAAAGGTTTGTACTTTACCGGAGATGGTTGCTTGAGAGATGAAGAAGGCAACTATAGAATTACAGGTCGCGTAGATGATGTATTAAACGTTAGCGGCCATCGCATTGGCACTGCCGAATTAGAGAATGCTATTAATATGCACTCAGGCGTAATTGAAAGCGCTATTGTGGGATACCCGCATGATATTAAAGGACAAGGTATATACGCCTATGTTATTTACGACGGAGTACATGACCACAATTTAACCCGAAAGGATATTGCACAAACCGTTACGCATATTATTGGTGCTATTGCAAAACCTGATAAAATACAGTTTGTTACTGGTCTGCCTAAAACACGCTCGGGGAAAATTATGCGCCGCATACTCCGCAAAATCGCGGAAGGGGACACCAACAACTTAGGTGATACGAGTACGCTTTTAGATCCCGGATTAGTAGATATTATTAAGAAAGAGGCATTGTAAAATAGCTGCAGCCAAGCTATTAATGTATCTTTGCCGCAAATTAATTTGTGCAAACTTTCAGCGAACTTAACCTTACTAAACAACTGCTAAAAGCCCTTGGCGATATTGGCTATGAAACACCTACTCCTATTCAGGCGAAGGCGTTCCCTATAATTATGAGTGGCCGAGACGCCATTGCTATTGCACAGACGGGTACAGGCAAAACGTTTTCTTACCTGCTGCCTTTGCTTAGGCAATTAACGTATTCTGAACAGCGCCAACCCCGCATACTGATTGTAGTACCCACCCGTGAGTTGGTGGTGCAGGTAGTAAACGAAATTACCAAGCTTACCAAATACATGAGTGTGCGTTGTTTGGGCGTATATGGCGGCGTAAAAACCACCGACCAAAAACAACAGGTGTATAATGGTATAGATATTTTAGTTGCCACCCCGGGCAGGTTGATGGATTTGTATTTGAGTCGCATATTGCAACTAAACTGCATAAAAAAATTAGTGATTGATGAAGTTGATGAAATGCTAAACCTGGGTTTCCGTCCACAATTATTACAAATAATGGAGGCGCTGCCAGCCAAACGGCAAAACCTGTTGTTCTCTGCCACGCTTACCGAAGAGGTAGAAAAAATGATTGCCTCTTATTTCCAAACACCTGAGTATATTGAAATGGTATCGAGAGGAACACCGCTTGAAAAAATTATACAACAAGCATACAAAGTTCCTAACTTTTACACGAAGGTAAATTTATTAATGTCGCTGCTATCTACCGATAAAGAAATAAGTAAAGCTTTGTTGTTTGTGAAGAATAAAAAAGTAGCTGATAATTTGTTTAAAGCCCTGAAGCCTGAATTTGGAACTACGGTTGGTATTATACATTCCAACAAATCGCAGTCGTTTCGTTTTGACGCGGTAAAGAAATTGCAGGAAGGCAAACATCGTGTGCTAATTGCCACTGATGTAATTGCACGGGGAGTTGACATTGCTGATGTTACGCATGTTATAAACTTTGATTTGCCCAACGAACCCGGTGTTTATATTCATCGTATCGGCAGAACAGGCAGAGCCGATAAAACAGGACATGCCATTAGTTTTATTACCAAAGCCGACCAGATACATCAGTTAGCCATTGAAAAGCTGATGAATATGGAAATACCTGTTCTTAAAATACCTGCTGAAGTAGAGATTTCTGAAGAACTTACTCCCGAAGAGATGCCTGTTAAAAAAGACAAGAACCTGAATAAGAATAGAAGAGATAAAAAACAAGCGCCAATAAAAGGCTCCGCTTTTGCCGAGAAGAAAGAGAAGAACAAAAAAATAAACTTAGGTGGTGCTCGCCGCCAGGAAAGCCTGAGAAGAAAACTCGAAAAGAGTAATCGTAATCGTAGCAAAAGGTAAAAAAAGTAGTTTCACTTTTATTCTTTCTGTTATATTTGCACCCATAAAACTAAAAAAAACATAGAAAATGAAAACACTAAAAATCACGGTACTTGCCCTGTTTATGGCAGCAACCAACTTAGTATGCGCACAAGGCATGGAAGGTAAAAGTGCGGAAGAAAAAGCAAAGATGGAAACCAAAGAACTAACCGAAAAACTTGGTCTTAGTGCCGATCAACAAAAAACAGTATCTACAGCCGCTTTAACTCGCGCTAAACAAGTAGAAGCTGACAGGGAAAAATACAAAGGAGACAGAGAAGGCATGAAAGCTGCTCGTAAAACAAACAACGAGACTTTTGAATCGAGCGTAAAGAACGTACTTACTCCTGATCAAAAAACAAAATTTGAACAAATGCTTAAAGATAAAGCTGAAAAACGCGGTGGTGCTGAAAAACCTGCCGGACAATAAACATATAACCAATTCTTATAAAAAACCCTTTTGGACTGAACGTTCAAAAGGGTTTTTCTTTTACGGGAATAAAACAATAATCAGGTTTGTAGAAAAGCTTCTACCTTTTGGTTCAACCAAGTAAGAGCTTTTTCTCTGTCATCGAAAACTTTTGTTTCAGCTTCGGGTTTAGTGCTTTGCACATAATGAGATGATTCCATATTACTGGCCATACTTTTTGCCACCATTGCCCTAGAAATAAGGTTTACATTATTGTAATTTCTAACGCCGGATAATTTCCGGGCTATTTCAGATATAATTACATTTCTTTGATTAAAATTATATAATAAGGCATGTGGTCCACCCCCTGAAAGCTCAACAATTTTACTTAAAATCTCAAGAGCCATTTTCTCATCAATCTCACCGTCTGTAGTAAAGAATATTTCAATTACATGCTCATCAATTTTTTTTACTGTTCCTGCTGAAAAGTCCATAATTCGTTCAATACTAATAACCAATATTTAATGACTGTAAAATTAATAAACATATTTTATCTTTTCGTTACGTTTATGTTAAGTCTATCTATCTTTGCAAATCATCTAAATATGGAAAAACTTTCGGTTACACTTATTCAAAGCTCTTTAGTTTGGGAAAACCCTGAGGCTAATATTTCTCATTTCGACAAACTGGTTTCTTCTTGCAATAAAACGGATTTAATTGTTCTTCCCGAAATGTTTACCACCGGCTTTACCATGCAACCCGAAAAGAACGCCGAACAGCATGGAGGAAAGGGCTTGCGATGGATGAAACTAAAAGCGGCTGAAAAGAATTGTTGCATTGCCGGAAGTATTTGTGTGGAAGAAAATAATAAGCACTACAATCGGTTATACTGGACTGATGGAGATAAAGGAGTTTTATCTTACAACAAACGCCATTTGTTTAGAATGGGTACCGAAGACCAACATTATACAATAGGAACAGAAAAGATTATCACAACTATAAAGGGTTGGAAAATATTGCCGCTTATATGTTATGATTTACGTTTCCCGGTTTGGAGCAGAAACAGATGGCAAGAAAAGAATAACGAAGTGATTGCGGATTATGATGTGCTTATATATTGTGCCAACTGGCCTGAAGTACGAAGCTACCCATGGAAACAACTTCTTATAGCGCGCGCTATAGAAAACCAATGTTATGTAATTGGTGTTAACCGAATTGGTGTGGATGGAAACGGGTTTGCGCATACAGGAGATAGTATGGTTATTAACCCCATGGGTGAAATAATAAGTAAAACAAAAGTCAACGAAGAAAGCGTAGAGACAATTGATTTAGATTACGAGTTTCTTTCTTCTTTCAGGAAAAAGTTTCCTGTTGGCTTGGATGCGGACAATTTTAATATATCCCTATAATTATGAAACTATACATTGGCAGCGACCACGCGGGTTTTGAACTGAAAGAGAAATTAAAGTTATATCTTCTTGAAAAGAATTATGACGTAACCGATTGCGGCTGTTATTCTGCCGAGCGTGCCGATTACCCTGATTACGGACACAAAGTTGCCGAAAGTGTTTTAGCTGATAAAGATTCTTTAGGTATTATTATGTGTGGAAGTGGCAATGGCATTAATATCACAGCAAACAAACATCAGGGTATTCGTTCCGCACTTTGTTGGTTGCCCGAAATAGCAAGTCTTGCGCGTCAACACAACAATGCCAATATAATGGCTCTACCCGCTCGTTTTATTTCTTATGAAGTTGCCATTGAATGTGCCGATGCTTTTTTAAACCATACGTTTGAGGGCGGCAGACACTTGGATAGACTTAATAAAATAGAACTTTGTTAAAAACCTTTGCATAAATAAAAGCACTTACATACTAATTAGCCTATATATTCGTTCCCATAAAAAATAATCACATGCTAACTATGACTCTTGAAAATGTTTTAACCGAAATAGAAAATCAGGTATTAACTATAACTATTAATCGTCCGGATAAATTAAATGCGCTGAATGCTAAAACCATTGAAGAGTTGCACGAAACATTAATAGATGCCGAAAACAATAAGGAAATACGCGCCATTATTATTACAGGCGCGGGCGCCAAATCTTTTGTAGCAGGCGCTGATATTGCAGAATTCGCCAATTTTGATATTGAACAAGGTAAAAGATTGAGCGCTACCGGACATTTTAAATTATTTAATTTCATTGAAAACTATTCTAAGCCTGTAATTGCGGCCGTTAACGGATTCGCATTGGGCGGAGGTTTGGAGCTTGCTATGGCGAGTCATATACGTGTTGCCAGCGATAATGCTAAAATGGGCTTGCCCGAAACATCTTTAGGAGTTATACCCGGCTATGGCGGAACACAGCGTTTGGCACAATTGGTTGGCAAAGGCAAAGCCTTTGAAATGATTACTACAGCCGACATGATTAATGCACAGGATGCCTATAAATGGGGCTTGGTAAACTATGTAGTTACGCAGGAAGAATTGCTTACTAAGTGCAAAGAGATTGCCGCTAAAATTGTAAGTCGCTCTCCTATTTCGGTTAAAACGGCTATTAAGGTTATTAATGCCGGTTTTAATAACAAGTACAACGGATATGATGTAGAAATTGAAGAGTTTGGAAAAATGTTTGGCACGCATGATTTTAAAGAAGGTGTAAAAGCATTTTTAGAAAAACGCAAACCCATATTTAATGGGAACTAAACGTTCAAAGCTTTTTCTACAATTCTTAATTCTTAATTCTACATTCTTAATTTTATTATCGTGTTCATTCAGCAAAGTAGTTCCACCACCACCCGGTACAATTGGCAATGATACGATGCAACTTATTATTACCGACCTGACGCTTACAGAAGCCGCTTTAAATAATGGCGCGCTAAATGATACCATAAAAAAGATAAATGTATTGACAAAGTATAATGTTAGTATCCAACGGTTCGATTCGAGTTTTGTTTACTACTCTCATAACCCAACTAAGTTAAAAGAGATATATACCAGCGTACTTGAGAAATTAAATAGTAAATAAATTACTTAAACAGGAGTTTGAACTAATATATTTCTATGATAGCAATCCTTTTATCAACCTGCTTATCCTTGTTTCTTTTTACAACGTTTGGGGTTTTTACTACTAAATTGATAAAAGTTCCATCCAGCTTCGTTGAAAAAATATTAATTGGTTTTGTTTTCTGCAATACCATTACAACAATCCTATCTTTATTTTTCGCGATCAATATTTTTGTTTTATTTTTTTTAACAGGATTGGGCTTACTGTTCTTTTTGAGAATAAAAAAAGAATTGAGAATGTATATTTTTTCGTTACAAAAAAACAAGCGCATCATTTTTTACGGTCTCTTATTTATATTACCGGCTTTACTTATTTCATTAGGTTCGCCAGACAATTATGATTCGAGTTTATACCACATCCAATCCATTAAATGGATTGAAGAATATCCGGTTATACCCGGTTTAGCAAACTTGCACGGAAGGTTTGGCTTCAATCCAAATGTTTTTATATTGTATGCGCTAACAAGTATTAGTAGTCTGTTCCAACAAGAAATATTTTCAATAAATTTTACTGTATTCGCAATTCTCATATTTTATTTTATCCATAAATTAAGCTCCCTTTATAAACAACAAGGGTTCTCTAATCTATTTATTTTTCACTTTTTTCTGTTTTTAATCATTTTGAGATTGCCTAATTTATCATCTCCTTCGCCGGATTTTTTATCAACAACCATCCCTCTATTTATTTTTGCCAGAATGCTTGATCTATCTGGTAATGAAGCGAAATCAGATTTAAAAAGATATATTCCTGTTTTGATAATAAGCATATATATGTTGACGGTTAAATTGGCGACAATTCCCATTTTGATATTGTTTCTTTTTCTCTTTATAAAACACAAATCTGAGTTAAAGAAAACATTGTGGTTAATACCCGTTCTTAGTCTGATCATTATACCTTGGCTAATCAGAAATATTATTATAAGCGGATGGCTGATATATCCTTTTCCTTCATTAGATTTATTTAGTTTTGACTGGAAAGTACCCTTAGAAGATGTCATTAAAGAAAAAGAGTCTGTAACAGGCTGGGCGCGAAATCCGGGCACACATTATACTGAAGCTGCAAACATGACCTTCACGGATTGGTTTCCAATATGGTGGCGGAGATCCGATTTATTTATTAGGCTGTTTGTTGTACTAAGCCTGTTTTTCCCTGTAATTGTTTTAATAGGGCAGTTATTCAAAAAAATAAAGATTGATTTATATGCAAATGCTGTTATTATTACATCATTTATTGGCGTAGTGTTTTGGTTTTTTTTCGCACCCTGTTGGAGATTTGGAGAGTCTTTTATTTTAGTCGCTTCGATGTCTCCACTCTTAGTTTTAAAATCAAATTTAAAATTATCCATAAACCCTAAATTGATTTTTATTGCGATTCTAGTTCTGATACTTGGACATAACACCATGGGGAAAACTTTTATCGTAGTAGCCTTAGTAACTATACTGGTAATTTACACATTACACCTAAGGAAAACTTATTATAAACCAAATATTGTTTTTGGAACATTATTGGCTCTATTCCTTGGCAGCTATATAAAGATACACTACAGCGATATTAAAAAAAATTCAAGAGAGATGTTATATTCAAATCGTATGATAGTTCCCTCCAGAGTTGAAATTCCATCCAATATGAATTTCAGCGCATATAGTCTTAATGGTGTTGATATTTACGCGCCCATTGAAGACAACAGATGTTTTGATCATTGTATACCATGCACCCCTTATTATCCAAACCCAACCTTGACATTAAGGGGTAATACAGTAAAGTCGGGTTTTAAAATACGCCCAAAAGACAAGTTATAATATCTAAACCACACTGTTTTATACTGCTTACAAATCATTTCTTCTGTAAGTCCAATTATCAGATGTAGTTGCTTTCAATAAAATTTATATAAATTTGATTGATGAAAAAATACTTGCCATTTATGTTTCTGTTGAGCGGTTCATGCTTTTCCTTTGCTCAAAACAGAAATACAGACTCCCTCCTTACTCTTCTAAAAACAGATAAAGCAGATACTACCCGGGTAATTCGCTTAAATAAACTATCCAACGTATATAGGAACTTAGGCTCCTATGATACGGCTCTTTATTATGCCAACGAAGCGCTTATAAGCGGAGAGAACCTAAATCCATCATACAAAAAAGGAGTCGCCGCGACCTACAACAATTTTGGAAATGCGTATGTAGATCAGGGCAATTACGAAAAGGCTTTGGATTATTACACTAAGGCGTTGAGAATAATAGAGGAATGGGGCGATAAAAAAGAAATTGCATCAACGCTTGGTAATATTGGCGTTGTGTATTTTAATCAAGGTAATTTCTTAAAGACATTAGATTACTATTTTAAAGCATTAAAAATAGCGGAAGAGATTGGCAGTAAAAATGAGATTGCGAGACATCTTGCCAATATTGGCAATGTATATATGTATGAGGGAGAATATCAAAAAGCATTAGACTATGATTTTAAAGCTCTAAAAATAGCAGAAGAGATACATATGCAAAATGGCATTGCCTCGGTGCTTGGCAATATCGGCAACATATATTATTATAAAGCTAATTACCCCAAAGCGTTAGACTATTACGCTAAAGTATTAAAAATGATGGATGAGCTTGGAGACAGGGATGGCAAGGCATCTATACTGGGCAATATGGGAGCTATTTATGCTGACATGAAAAATTATACGGATGCTTTGAATTATTTATCGGAGGCATTGAAAATAAAAGAAGAAATTGGAGATAAAAACAGTGCTGCCTTATGGCTTGATAATATTGGCTCCGTTTATATCATACAAAATAAATACAAAGATGCGTTCGCAAAATTATACAGGGCGCTTGCTATTGATGACAGCATAGGCGCAAAAGATAATGTGAAAGAAGTATACTATCATTTAAGTACGCTTTATGAGAAATCAACTATAGCTCTGCCCGACAGTATGGGTGGAAAACTTTTAACGATGGAGGGTATGCGTTTAAGGGCTTTATATTATCATAAACGCTTTGTGGTTGTGCGTGATACTTTGTTTAATGAAGACAGTAAAAAGCAATTGCTGCGCAAGGAAATGAACTATGAGTTTGAAAAGAAAGAATTAGAAGCGAAAGCCGAACAGGATAAAAAGGATGCCCTTGCCGCAGAAGCAAAGCAAAAACAGCAGTTGTTTTCTATACTTGTTACCTGCATACTGATATTGGTAATCGTATTCTCGGTATTTATGTATAAACGATTTAAGATAACCCAAAAGCAAAAACAGGTTATTGAAGAGCAAAAGCAGAAAGTAGATGACGCTTATAATTTACTACATGAGAAAAACAAGGAAGTAATGGATAGCATCATGTATGCGAGAAGAATACAGCAAGCTTTAATTACATCCGAAAAGTATATTGAGAATGCGTTAAATAAGTTAATGAAAGATAAGTAATTCTCTTAACTATTAATCATGCCTTTGTGGGCAGCAACTTTGTTGCGAAGATCGTGTCCGCCCTCGTAAACAGATTTTAGATTTACCAAGTAAAAAGACCAACCACTATCGCAACCCAATCTTATTTTTTCTCTTGAATCTTCATCCGTAGGGATGTTCTTTTGCGATAATTCTACTATAACATATTCTTTCTGTGCGGTAAGTTTAACGTCTACCAAACAGCTTCCGGCAAAGGAGAATTGAATTCTGTCTTTTCCGTTTGCCAGTTTTATGCTTCCGTTTTCAGTTATATCATGGTTAAACCAACTCCACTCGTAGGTATGACCTTTTTCAAAGTTTTCGCTTCTGTTTAAGCGATGGCGGTTAGCATCATAATAGTTCGCTTTGCTAAGAAACCATTTCTCAATTTCGGCAGGGTTTGCCCATGCGTCATATATGTCAGATAGTTTTGCTTTTACGGCAATTTTTCGGGTAAAGGATGCCCAGTTAAAAGATTTCATGTAGCTTATTTTTTAGTTGTCGCGCTGAATACCGCGCATTTGTCTTGTATCTTATTTAGAGATTATTTTCAGGGTTTAAATATATAAAAACTTGGCAATTTATGGATTAAAACTTATAACCGAGATTTCCAGCCTTGAATACTTATGGATAGGGGAATCCCTATCATTAAAAAAATAACACCTATTAAACTACGTTTATAGGATAAGTTTAAGTACTATTGTTTTGCTAACAAATTAATAATGTCTGAAAGTAAACTGGAAATTAAAAGTATCCTAAAAATACCGGCTGATACAGCGCTTTATAGTACGGAGATTGGAACTTTTTGGATTAATGAGGAAGGAATGCTTTACATAACATCTAAAAAAGTAGACCGTAAGGATGAATATTACAAGGAATTTATAGCGCTGCTTAAAAGGCTTACTAAGGATGGAAACAAACTTTGCTGCTTGACAGATGTAATGCACTCGAGGCAAACCAATAAAGAAATGAGAGAATATCTTTTAGCCGAATTACCTAAATACATAAAGGCGATGGCTTTACTATCTGATCAACCATTGCAGGGAAGCATAACCAATATAGCTTTACGATTAAATTGGTCAGGCTTTCCTGTTTATCAATTTCCAAACGAAACAGAAGCCAAAGAATGGTTGAAGACTTTTTTGTAATATTGTGTTGCTAAAAAATATGGGCAACAATGGTTGAAAAACAATACGGGGCAGATATTTTAAAGGTCCCAAAAGATGTTAAGCTTTTTGAAACAGCTATAGCTACCGTTTGGATAGATGAATATGGGATAGTATGTGTGAAATTTAAACCCGTAAGGCGCACCCTTCAAAACAATAAAGAATATATAGAAGCACTTGCCGGGTTTGTAAAAGATGGCAGTAAAATTTGTTTAGTGGTTGATATAACCAACACAATGCCTATGAGAGCTGAAATTAGAGAGTATCTTGCTGCTGAATATCCCAAGTATGTAAAAGCTATTGCTCCCATTTCCGCCAAATCATTGCAGGGAACTATTGCCACTACGTTTCAAACAATAAGTACCGGAGGCTATCCTATGAATTTATTTTCAAACGAAACAGAAGCCAAAGATTGGTTAAAAACATTTTTACAAGCAAAGATAAAAGCACCCAACAATACCAAACTTTATGAAACACCCATAGCCACCTTTTGGTTGGATAAAGATGGAATAGTATGTGGAGTATCTAAACCAGTTGAACGCACAGTTGAACATTATAAAAAGAACTTTGAATTGTTTGCCAAACTAATGAAGAATGGAAACAAGCTTTGTTTTTTAGCCGATAGCAGTAACACTTTGCCCGTAAGTTTGGAAGTAAGAGAATACCTTACAACTGAGATTCCAAAATATATAAAAGCGCATGCTATAATTTCCGACCACCCTTTGCCCGCTACGTTAACAACGGCGGTTATAAAATTAAGCTTTGCGGGATTTCCGGTAAATCAGTTTTTAACCGAAGAAGAAGCTAAAGGATGGCTAAAGACTTTTTTATAAACACTTGTTGTTTTATGGTTGAGCTAATATAATCCATAAATTAGATATATTTGGACTTATGAAAAACAACAAGCTATTACTTAGCCTTTTATTTGTTTTGGCTTCCCTCCTATCCTACTCCCAGGATATGATTTTGAAACGAGACAGCTCGGTTATATTTTGCAATATCGTTAAAGAGGATAGTACCACTATTTATTACCGCCAAAAACAAGGCGAACAAACCATGGAACTAAACGTAAGGAAGGCTGATGTGTTGGGTTATTACAGCAAGAAAGCCCAGGCATTGGCTGAACTTAGACGTGCCGATTCTTTAGCGAAAATTCAACCAAAGAAGGATTCTGTTCAACTAAAAAAAGACATCTTTCAAACACAAGTAGTTTCTACACCACCTAAAAAAGATTCTGTTCTTATAAAAAAGGATACGCTCCAACAAAAAGCAATGGTCATAAAACCAACAAGCGATTCGATTTTTTTAAACGCTAATTATAAATGCTTTTATAAAGGAGAGTTAATAACCAAAGGAGAAGCGCTTGGTCTTATGAAAAGAGACACGGCGGCATGTAAAGAAATGAAACTGGCACGCGATTATTATGCGCCTGTTATTCCTTTAGGGCTAGGGGCTTTGGTTTGTGCGAGTGTATTTATTTACGACGCGGTATCTGACGGTAATTTTCATTGGATAGTTGGTGGAAGCGGCGTGTTGGCAGCTGCCCTTGCCATAACCTTTAAGCATAATTGTAATGTACATCTTTATAAAGCGGTAAAACGATATAACACTAACAGAGATATCGCAGTAGCATATATTCCAAAGTTTGAACTGGGTATTGCTTCCAATGGTATTGGACTTTGTTTAAAGTTTTAATGCAAATAATACTTCCTTGTAGGTTTGCCGCTATATAGTATATTTGAGGTTTAGAAAAAGATATGGGTTGCAGTAGCGGATGTTCAACAGATAAAACAACGGATGACGGAAAACCTGCGGGTTGCGGCTCGTCGGGTAGCTGCGCTACGGATAGTTGCAATAAACTAAGTGTTTTCGACTGGCTTGCCGATATGCAATTGCCACAGGGCGATAAACCTTTTGATATACTGGAGGTTCGTTTTAAAAATTCACGCAAAGAGTTTTATAAGAATAACATCGGGCAAAACTTTCATGTAGGCGATTTGGTTGTGGTAGAAGCAATGTCGGGGCATGATGTGGGCGTAGTTTCTCTTTCGGGAGAGCTGGTGCGCATACAAATGAAGAAGAAAGAAGTTAAGTACGACAGTCCTGAAATAAGAAAAGTATATAGAAAAGCTCGTCCTGCCGATATTGATAAATGGCGCGAGGCACAAGCTATGGAGGTTGAAACCATGTACAAAGCTCGCACGCTTGCCATAGCGCATGGTTTGCAAATGAAGATTAGTGATGTGGAATATCAGGGAGATAAAACCAAAGCCATATTTTATTATACAGCTGATGCCCGTGTCGATTTCAGAGAGCTGATTAAAAGCATGGCATCGCAATTTAATGTGCGGGTTGAAATGAAACAAATTGGCGCCCGTCAGGAAGCTTCAAGGCTTGGGGCCATAGGTTCTTGTGGAAGGGAACTGTGCTGTTCTACCTGGCTTACCGATTTCAGAACGGTAAATACAAGCGCGGCGCGTTATCAGCAACTGTCTTTAAATCCGCAAAAGCTGGCCGGACAATGCGGCAAGCTTAAATGCTGTTTGAATTATGAATTGGATTCTTATTTGGATGCGGTAAAAGATTTTCCACAAACAGATAATTTAAAACTAAATACCCAAAAGGGAAGAGCTTTTCATCAAAAGACAGATATATTTAGAAGACAAATGTGGTTCTCTTATGAAGACAGCCCTTCTGTGTTTGTAGCCATGACGGTTGACAGAGTAAAACAAATCGCGGAGATGAACAAACAAGGAGTGCAGCCCGAAGCATTGGTAGATGAGGTAAAAATAAAAACACCTGTTCAGCCGATGAAGCACCCTGATTTTGAACGCCCCATGGCTCGCAGTAATAACAACCGCAATGCTGGGAGAAGACCACAGGCTCAAGGCGCTAAACAGGGCGGGCAACAAAATAAGCCGCAAAACAATCAGCAGAATAACAGGAGAAATAATAATCAGAATCAAAGAAAAAAGGATACTAAGTAAATAATGAGATTGTTTTTTAAAATAAGTCTATGTGTTTTAGTTTTCTGTTTTCTTACTTCGTGCAATAAAAATGTGGTGTATAGTAAGTATGAACGCATTGATGAAGAAAAAGGTTGGCCTGCCAAGCAGTTTATACCCTTTGAGGCTGAGATGAAGGATACCAATCAGTTATATGATGTGTATATAAATGTGCGCAATGCGGAGAGTTATCCTTACAGGAATTTGTTTATGTTCTTACATACGAAGTACCCAAATGGAGATATGTCGATTGATACAATAGAATGTGTATTAGCTAACGAACAAGGACACTGGCTGGGAAAAGGAGCGGGCGATTTATACGACAACAGTATCCTCTTTAAAAAGAATGCCCGCTTTAAACAGGCAGGCATCTATAAATTTGCCTTTGAACAAGCTATGCGTTATGGCGACAAAAACGAAATAGACCCGCTATATCTTATTATGGATATTGGGATTTCTATTGAAAAGTCCGGAACTAATTAATTCCTTTCAGCCTCGTATGCCGCTTTATTAATTTCATCGGCAAACGAAGTATAGTTGAAAAGCAAATCGTTGATAAACATTTTCTCAGGATATTGTTTTGCTTCGATAGAGTTGATAAGACGTTTGCTACCCACTACTTTAATCTCTTCAAACAAAACAGGAGAAAGAATTTTAAAATAACTCAATCTATTTTTATAACGTCTATATTGCGGATATTTTATACTTTCAAACGAAGAATTCATCACTACAAAGATGCCCTATTTTTTAGAATTAGTAGCGCAACATATTCATAAAAATTATGCGGAGCAGTTAGATTCGCTTTGTGTGGTATTACCTAATAAACGTGGTGGCTTATACTTAAAGAAACATCTGGCAAACATATTAAGTACACCTGCATGGATACCCGATATTGTATCTGCCGAAGATTTTATTGAAAAGATTTCAGGATTACCAACCGCCTCAGAGCTTACAACTACTTTTAGTTTATATGACGCGTATTGCAGAGTAACGGAATCAAATGCGGTTTCATTTGAGCAGTTCCTAAGATGGGCTCCGCAAGTGATGCAGGATTTTAATGAGATTGACCGTTACCTGATAAATCACCAAACTGTTTTTGAAAACCTAAAAGAAATAAAAGAAATTGAAAGCTGGAGTTTAGCCGAAGAGAAACTCTCTGCCATGCAGGAAAATTATCTCGCCTTTATGAAGAACTTAGGTAAGGTTTACACACTGATGAAAGATGCTGCTTTGCAGGACAAACAAGCCTGGCAGGGATTATCATACCGAGTGGCTTATGAGCATATATTGAAAGAAGGATTTAAACTACCTTATAAAAAAATACTCTTCTGCGGGTTTAATGCGGTTAATCTGGCGGAAGAAAAAATCATATCGTACTTAGTAGAAAACAACATCGCTGAAATACTTTGGGATGCTGATACGTATTATATAGAAGACGCGAATCAGGAAGCAGGTACTTTTTTACGAAAGCATTTTAAACAGTATACCAAACAAACCAATTTTATTTCAGATGAGTTAAGTAACACATCTAAAATCATCCAAGTTACCGGTGTTGCAGGCAGAATGGCGCAAGTAGCAGCTACCATGCAAGCCTTGCAAAAAATTATTGAGAAGGATACGCAACTGCAAAAAACAGCTATTGTGCTGGCAGATGAAACACTGTTGCTGCCTTTGCTTAGCGCGCTTCCTGAACAAATACAATCGGTAAATATTACGTTGGAATATCCCGCGCATATTACTCCGCTATACGGCTTGTACGAAGAAACCATTCAGGCACATCTTAACAAAAAACCGGGAGATGCTTTTTACTTTAAAGATGTATTATCCATTCTTTACAATCCTATCATAGCAACATTAGTTTCAGATATTGCAGCGCTTTCTAAGACTATTAAAAAGATAAACCAAAGCAACATTATATACCTGCGCTTTGATTTATTGAAGACGTGGCTGGATACTATTTATAGTGATGTAGAGCTTTTACTATCTCCTTGTACAAGTACGGGAGATTTTGTTTCACGCTTATGCACCTTTAATGAAAAGCTAATTAAAAAGATACATGAAACCAAGAAACGTTCTTTAGAATTAGAGACCGCCCTTATCTTTCAGAAACAGCTAAACACATTGCAACAAGCTCTTTCAACTTATCCTCAAACAAGTCTAAAAGCTTTAAAAACATTAGTAAAACAAACACTCGCGCAAAGTGGCATTCCTTTTTACGGAGAACCATTAAGCGGCTTACAAATTATGGGTGTACTGGAAACCCGTACACTTGATTTTGACAATATCATTATGCTTTCGGTAAATGAAAATGTTTTGCCGGCAGGTAAATCGGGCGCATCTTTTATTCCCGATGATTTGAAACGCTTCTTACAAATGCCTTTGTATGGAGAGAAAGATGCTATTTATGCCTATCACTTTTACAGGCTTTTGCAACGGGCAAAAAATGTAACATTAATATACAATACAGAAACAGATACCTTTGGTAAAGGAGAGAAGAGCAGGTTTATCACGCAATTATTATCCGAACTCGCGGTTAAAAATAAACAGGCTGTTATAGAAGAAAGAATTTTATCTCTGCCTGTAAATCAGGAGAAAGAAGCCTTTCAGGTTGATATAGAAAAAACAGAAACTGTACTGAATAAACTTATAGAGAAAGTACAATCAGATAAGGGGTTATCACCTACTTCATTAAACACCTATAAAGAATGCGAGCTTAAATTTTATTTCCGGTTTATTGCCAATATAAAAGAGCCTGATGAGGTAGATGAAGATATTGAAGCATCTGCTATTGGTGATATCATTCATAAAATACTGGAAAAGATTTATAGTCCTTATATAGATAAAATACTTACTAAAGAAATTATTGCTGAACTGGAAAAAATATATCCACAGGTAGCCGAAGAATCTTTTACGGAATATTATAAAGAGCCTTTAAATGAAAATGGAAAGAAAACCATTGCGTTGCACGTAATAAAAAAGTACATAGCTAATTTATTGGCTCATGAGAAAGAAACTATTGCAGAACTTGAAACCAAAAAAGAAAGCATTACTATTAAGTATTTAGAAAAGCCATTGTCTGCTAAAATAAATGTAAATACAGGTGATAAAATAGTTCCGGTAAATTTAAGCGGCACTATAGACAGAATTGATTTTACACCTAGCGCTTTTAGGATAATAGATTATAAATCGTCGGTAAAAAAGGAATACGATAATTTTGATATACACCATTTGAGCGAGTTGTTTACTGAAACAAAATACAGCAAAGTGTTGCAGCTATTGGTATATGCCTGGCTTGTCTGGAAGAATAAGATTGTCGTTACAGAAAAAATAAACCCGTGTATTATACCTTTTCGGGCACAGGAAAAGGTGTATAACATTACCATGAATAAGCAACCTTTAATTTTAAATGATAGTTTTTTGAAAGAGTTTGAAAATGAACTGGCAAACTTTATTGCCGGAATATTTAATCCTGCTGCTATTAAATTTAATCCGACAGAAGAAACAGAGACCTGCCAGCTATGCGCTTATCAAAGTATTTGCAACAGGGTTTAATTATAATTTTGAATTATGACTTTAAGTAATTTTGAACGAATGATACAGTTGGCAGAAGATGTGTTTGATGCCAGAAGTGATGCAAACCAACTAAGTGTTGATGAAGAAGTGATAGAACGCTTAGAGCGCCTACATCCTTCATCCCTATCAGAATTTAATGATGGAAACGGACCTGTTGTATGGATTTTGGTTATTCCTACAACACTTGATTTAATGAACAAATTCATTACTGAAAATATTACCGAACAGGAACTCTTAGACCTTACTCCGCTTGATACACCTTATGAGGCTATTTATCTTTGCTCTGCAATGGTATTGCCCGAATACCGTAATAAAGGCATCGCAAAACGGCTAACACTTGAATCCATAAGAGATATAAGCAAACAACATCCCATTAAAACACTTTTTGTATGGCCCTTTACCAAGGAAGGAAATTCATTGGCTAAGGATATTGCCAAACTAAGTTCTCTACCATTACTTAAACGCGAAAAAAGGGAATAGCTATCATGTAAAAAGCAATAGTTTATTTAGTAAAGAACTTCCAACGAGGCAAAATTGACCGATTATTTGTTAAAATCGACCGTTAAAAAAGTTATTTTGGAATTAGAGCTTCACTAAGTTATTTTTGGTAAAAATATTTTAGTAATGAGGCAAATCATACTTATTGTTTTATTGTTTTCTATTTTACAAATAAAAGGTCAAGCAAATCACTACCATCCTTTTCCAAATTCAAATGCTGTTTGGAGTGAAAGCTATTTTGTTTTTCCAGGAAATGCTCCTCCTGAACAATGCTCGTGGTATCAATACACTATGGGTAACGATACAATCATAGGCGCTAATACCTATATAAAAATATACAAATCGGGTTTATTTGGTAGTTATCAATGTCCAACTCCTCCGGGTCAAAACCCTTCTGGCGGCACATTTGATAGTAGTTATGTAGGTGGTTTAATGCAGGATAGTATCAATAAAAAAGTATATTTCTTAAGTGCAGGATCGATATCTACCAGTACTGCCACTCTTTTGTATGATTTTAGTTTATCGGCAGGAGATTCTATCTCCTATCCTCCTTCATTTTCCGGAGGTCCAAATGCAAAAATTACTTCCATTGATTCTGTTTTGGTAGGAACAAAATACCATAAAAGATTTAATCTTGGAGGAACTTCCGGAATTTATCCAAATGCCGCTATTATTGAAGGGGTAGGTGGAACTTTTGGGTTGTTAGAATCCCCTATGATGGCTGAAGCTGCAGGTTGGGGTTTAGGGTGTTTTCAACATTATGCGGATTTTTATCCAAGCTCTATCGCGTCCTGTCCATTAATAGCTAGGCCAAGTACCATAGGAATTAAAAAAATTACCAATGCGAATAAAATTAGTATTTATCCAAACCCCAATAATGGTGTCTTTATAATAGAACTAAATAGCGCAGAAAAGCAAACTATGCAGGTTTATGATATTAATGGCAAAATGGTTTTAAGTCAAGTAATAAACAATAAAACAACCATAGACGCGAGTATCTTAAATGAAGGTGTTTATAATATTAGTATTACAAACTCTATTGGTATTACAAATAAGAGATTGATTATTGTTAGGTAGTTACAAAAATTACATACAATAAGCAATCTTTGCTAAACAAGTAGATATAAGAGCAGCAATTAAAATCGCAATAATCTTACATAAAATCTCACGACTTGCAAACCACATTTTAAATTTAGCTATTTTCATTTTGAGTAATTAAAATTACTTAAACATTCTGTTTAAAAACTGAACTAAGATAATTTCAATCTATGCGGCTAATCCCTTATTTATAAGCTTATTAATAGCAAAAATTTCCTTTTTTAAGGCAGGTTTCAGCCTTGTAAATTATAGCGCCTAAAAAGCAATAGTTTATTTAATAAAATAAAAGTATTTTTGCGCTCAGAAAAATGGTCCCGTAGCTCAGCTGGATAGAGCATCAGCCTTCTAAGCTGAGGGTCTTTGGTTCGAATCCAAACGGGATCACATAAATAATAAAAAACCTTGTAAATAGATAGTTTGCAAGGCTTTTTTATTTTAGGGGTAAACTTTAGGGTAAATAATTTACTTTAAACCTTGTATTATTTTACTTCAAGGAGTTCGTTCATATTTGGGTAATTAGCGGAACTGTAAGTGATGATGGCATGGCTTACGGTGGTGTTGCAAAAAACCGATGAAGTTGACCACCTAAGACCGATATAAGCTGACCAGTTAGACCGATTCAAATTGACCACCTCGGGCCGATTTAAATTGACCACCTGCTGAAGAGAAAAACATTCATGTTTTAATGGGGTCATCTATTGTAAGTTCGTAAGACAAATTTACAAAAAGATGGCAAACAATCCAATAAGCATGAATAAAGTACGACAAATACTCAGGTTACACACGCAAGGCTGAGTAAATGGCACGATGTAATCGGAGAGAAGACTGTTGCCGATGCAATCTTAGATAGAATAGTACATCAGGCTCATCGTTTAGACCTAAAAGGAGAATCTTTAAGGAAGAAAATCGCTATATTAAATGTGGAAAACAGCAACAACGAAAATTAAAATTTAATACTTTTGTTTAACCACTCATTACAACAAGAATGTAAAATCTTCGCCAGCAAAATCAGTGGTCAATTTGCTTCGGTTTTAGGTGGTCAGTTTAATCGGTTTATGCATTTAATATCCTTTCCAGCGATTTTTCATACTTTTAAACTCAAATGCTTTGTATCAGATTTAAAAAATATTTACCTTTTTTTCTTATTTTGTTAAGCTTAAATTTAGCACATGCTCAACTTGGCAAAGGGGCTTGGCATTGGCAATTTGGCGACAGTAGTTATATCTATTTTAGCTCTGGAGTTCCCATAGCAGGTAGAAGCTCTATAAATGTATATGAAGGCTGTGCTTCTGTTAGTGATCGAACCACAGGGCAATTATTATTTTATACAGACGGAACAAACGCGTGGGATAGAAACAATAACCAGATGCCAAATGGATTTGGAATGATTGGTGGTTCTGGAACTTCAACTCAAGCGGCTGTTATTGTTCCTAAGCCAGGCAATACAAATATTTATTACTTAATATCTTGTGATTGTGGAGGTTATTGTGGTAGACCAAACCAAGGAGTTAATTATTCTATAGTTGATATGAGTTTAAATGGAGGATTGGGAGATGTCGTTCCCGGCTCTAAGAATATATCTTTAACTCCCCCACCCACTACTGAAAAACTTACTGCAGTTAAACATTGTAACGGAATTGATTATTGGATTATAGACCACGCTTTTGGTTCTAATTCTTTCAATGTCTATTTGGTTACATCAACAGGTATAAATACAACGCCTGTTGTTTCAAGTGTTGGAACAATTGAACAAAATACAAGTGGAACTTTTTATGAATCGATAGGCTATTTGAAAGCATCACCAAACGCAAAAAAACTTGCGTTAGGAATAATAAAATATACACCTATTTTAGAAATTTATGATTTCGATAATTCCAGTGGAATAATAAGTAACCCAATAACAATTAATTATTCACAATATGGTGCCTATGGTGTAGCTTTTTCTCCTGATAATTCAAAACTTTATGCAAGTAGTGTAGGTAACGGAAATAATTTAGCTCAATATGATTTAAGTTCAGGTGTTCCATCCGCCATAATTGCTTCTCAAACATATTTTAATGCTTTTGAGGCATCTGCATTACAATTGGCACCTGATGGAAAAATATACGCTTCTGTCGCTGGAGCTACTAGAACATTGGCGGTTATTAATAACCCAAATAATTTAGGAACATCTTGTAATTTTAGCATGGCTGGACCAATTTTACCTTGGAACTCAGATTGTATACTAGGGTTACCTAATTTTATAGACGCAGATACCATAACTCCTATTTCCAACTCTATAAAAAACGCTCTTTGCAGTTTTAATTCTTATACACTTAATGCAAATGGAAATAGTAATTATTTATGGTCAACAGGAGATACCACACAAAATATATCTATTAAAACCTTTGGAAATTATTGGGTATCCTATTTCAATTCGCAAGGGTGTAAAGAAATTGATACTTTCCATGTTACGCAAACACAACCCCCTATTATAAATATTTTGAAGGATACATTTCTTTGTACTAATACACCCATACCAGTAACTTTTAATGCGACTGACACAAATGCTGTTTCTTATCTATGGAGTGATGGTTTTTCCAATCCAATACACACTATCTCCTCTTCTGGAAATTATTGGGTTAATTACTCATTCAGTAACCTTTGTGTAAGTAAAGATAGCTTTAACTTTAATGAATATCCTTATCCTGCTCCAATTAATTTAGGAGATGATACTACCTTTTGTTTGGGCAAAAAGGAATTAAATGCTTACACACCTAATTGCTTATACCTTTGGAGTACTGGTGCCACATCCTCATCTATTACTGCCACTATTTCCGGTAACTATTGGGTTCAAGTAAATTATAACGGCTGTAAAACAACTGATTCACTCACCATTTATCCCGAGTATAGCATGTTTAATTTCACTATGCCTAATATAATTACGCCAAACAATGATAATATAAATGACTACATTGATTTTAGTTTATATCAGTTCTCTTCTTTGCAATTAGAGATTTATAATCGGTGGGGTTCTAAAGTTTATGAAAGCACTAATCCTACTTGCATTTGGAAACCTACAGAAGATGATGGGACGTATTATTATGTTGCTCAGTATACAATTAACTGTGGAACAGAAACACAAAACAAAACTTTAAAAGGTTTTATCACTATAATAAGGTAAAATCTCTACTCTATCTTTAAACCGTCAGAATTCTAAACGCCAATATACTATTAAAAAAATTTACTATTCACTTTTTGATACTATTAGTAGTTTATTCTTGTAAAGAAATTACACAACTGGTTGTTGTACCTTGGCTTCCTTTTAATGCGCGGGCAGAACATTGATTTTCCGCATTAGATTTAGTATTATAAATATACGACACACTTTGATTAGATTGATTTGAAGATGTTACTGTAACTAGTTGGCCATTAGCAGCTACAGTAGATGTTTGCCCATTAGTTGCAGTTGTACAAGTACACAAATAGTTCTTTTTACATGAAGCAAAAACAAATAAAATATATACCATAATAAAGCTCATTCTATTCATGTAGCAAACTTATAAAATTTGAATATTAATCACAGATATTTCTCTAAACTGCTTTAAAAATTTCTAAACAGTTGTTAAATAGCTTTTCAGGTTAACTTGACCATCCCGTAATGAATATTTTTGGTTGATCAATATTATAAAACATGTTGACAAAACAAATTTATTTTGTATGTTTGTCAACAAATGGATGGTAAAATGGAAAATGAATTTGGAATAAGATTAGCTTCTGCTCGTAAAATGGCGGGAATGTCTTTACAACAATTATCCGACAAATTGGATAACGCTGTAACCAAACAGTCCTTAAATAAATATGAGCAAAATGTAATGAAACCAGGCAGTGAATTGCTTATAAAAATAGCAGGTATACTGGGCGTTACTATGGATTATTTTTTTAGGGAAACTACAGTTAAACTAGAAGGAATAGAGTTTAGAAAAAAGACTAAGCTTTCTAAAACCGAAGAAGAAATTATTAAAGAAAAAACTATTGATTTTTTGGAACGGTATTTTGAATTAGAGAAGTTACTGGATTTAAAGAGTGGGTTTAAACAACCACTAAAAAAGAATAAAGTAAAGAGTTCTGAGGACATTGAAGATTATGCCTTAGAGCTTAGGGGAGCTTGGGAGTTGGGTTTAAATCCTATAGCAAATGTTATTGAAATGCTTGAGGATAAACACATCAAAGTTTTTGAGATTGAAGCTCCTGAAAGTTTTGATGGATTATCTGCTCATGTAAACGGAATACCCGTTATAGTTGTAAATAAAGCTTTTGATGTAGTTAGAAGGCGTTTTACAGCCTTACATGAACTAGCGCATATTATATTAGACTTTGACAAAGCAATTGAAGAAAAAGATATTGAGAAGTTGTGTCATGCTTTTGCCGGTGTTTTTTTAATTCCTAAAAAGAGTTTTATAGAAGAATTTACTAAACAGCGTAATCATATCTCGCTAGAAGAATTGAAACATATTAAATCTTACTATGGTATTTCTATACAGGCTATTATGGCTAGGGCGAAAAACCTAAATATTATTAATGAGTATGTATATAAAAATTTTAGTATTAGTTTTAGTTCTCTTGGCTACCGTAAAAATGAACCTGGAGAATATACTGGCACTGAAAAATCGTTACGCTTTCAGCAATTGTTATACAGGGCTGCTGCCGAAGAAGTTATTTCTTTAAGCAAGGCTGCCTCACTTAACAACCAAAACTTATCTCAATTTAGAAAAACTTTTGTAGTGGTATAGGTGTATGGCAATAGCGGTAAATGATGCAAATATTTTTATTGATTTACTGGAAGTAGACTTAATAGATACATTCTTTAAGTTAAGGCTTGATTTGCACACTACTAATTTAGTGTTAAATGAACTTGATGCCACACAACAGTCTGTCTTTAAAAAATATATTAACCGGAAACTTTTAACCGTTAAGGTTTTGAATGAAACAGAAATGCTTGAATTGAAAAAATTGGAGCTTGCTTCGGGCAAATTATCAGCACAAGATGTGTCGGTTTATGCGTATGCCAAAGAAATAAAGGCTATGATTTTGACAAGTGATAGGCGACTGCGAAATGAAGCCCAAAGCAATGGGTTTGAAGTGCATGGTATTTTATGGCTTTTTGAGCAATTATTGGAGGAGGGGGTAATTAAGCCAAAAAAGGCTATAGATAAATTAACTGAATTGATGCATATAAATACTTGGTTACCTAAAGATGAATGAAGATAATTAGGATTATCTGATTAAGTACGCCTGATTACTTTATGATGGTAAGTATTCTTTTTTCGATAGTATTTCCGCTGCCATTTAGGCTAATAAAATAATTTCCTGAAGGATAAACTGAAGTATCAAATTCCAAATCCAAGTCGTTCGTATCTTTCACAACTTTCTTACTGATAATTTCGCGACCACTTAAATCGGTAATCCGAATCAATAATTCACCGCTATAAGCAGAAGAATAATGAAGTGTAAAGTTTTTTGAAGTTGGATTGGGGAAAACATTTAGGTCTGAACTAGCGCCATTATTCATTTTTATGCCAGTTGTATTACTACAAGATGTGGGTTTATCAAAAGTGAGGGAGTCAATAATTGTATTGGAACTGTTATACGCTGTCATTTTTATTTTGCAGCCATTCACACTAAAAAAGGCATAGTTATAAGTAGAATCAAAAACATTCATAGCCCAGGCATCGGGGGTGGATTCTTTTCCATACAAACTCGCTCCAGCTCCTCCTGAAATAATCTCGCATCTACCTTGACCCGTTTGGCTGCCAAAAGCACTAACGGGTGCGGTTGAACTCACATTGAGGTTGATAGGAAAGGAGCGTTGGTAATTGTGGTCGTGCCCAGTAAGCACAAGGTCTACTCCATAATCATCAAAGGCTTTCCATATAGTAGAGCGGTAAGAGTTCATATCGCCAGAGTGAGCTCCATCGGTAAAAAAGCAATGATGACAAGAAACAATTTTCCAAACTATCGTGGGGTCGCTATTGGCTGCCGAAAGCGTACTTTGTAACCATGATACCTGATTAGGATCACCTGCATCATTGGTATTAAGAGTAATAAACAGACAGTTCCCGTATTTAAATGAATAATAGAGATTGGAACCTCCAACTTGCGGCAAATCCCAAAGATTAGAAAACAGAGTAGAGTCTACTGCGTCGTGATTACCCATTGCATGAAAAACAAGATTATTTGGCAGGAAGCCGCTTACAGCGTTGAAGAAGGTAGTGTATTGTGAACTTGAATTTCCTGCAACTGTAAGGTCTCCATTAAACAAGGTAAAGGTGGGCTTGCGGGCTATAGCAAGGTTTGTAACGGAAGTGAGAACAGAAGGATAATCCCTACAGTCGCCCATAGAACAAAATGTAAAGGCATTTGTATTGAGGGGAGGCGCAGTAGTATAAGTGCCTGCTGATCCCCAACTATGATTGTATGAATCATACAGTTCATAATAAATGGTTGTGCTTGCCGTTACAGTAGGAAAAACATATTTGAAAAAATATGTACTGGATGCGTATCCCGAACGGCGGGTTCCTTTAAAGCTTCCTTTCTCGTAAGATGAAGTATAACCCCATTTCATAGAGTCAGCTGTACCTTTATTGCTCCAAGTCAGAGTTAACCCATTAAGTGGATCGGTGGCAGTTCCCCATCTAATCTGACTAATCGTAGCATGGGCAAGGGATGAAAGCCCAAATAGAAGTGTTAAGGTAAAAATTACTTTCTTTGATAATTGTGCAAGTGTACATATACCTGTTATAAGGGCTGTACTTAATAGTTTTGAGTTCATACTTTAAATGTTTAATTAATTACTAATAAAAATTTAAAGGCGGTTAAGGATAGTTGAATTTTGCAGTAGTTTCTCCATTTCCTTTAAGGTGTTCACCCTATTGAGGGTGCAATGTACAATATCAAAAGGCTCATGTCAAGTATTTTTTTAAGAAGAATAATAAAACTGAATATTATTTAACATTCTACATATATTCGTGGCAGAAGAATGCAAAGGACAAAACACAAATTTTACTTAGTAGTGTTCGGTCTAACTGCCATTATACTTATAGGGATTTTATCAGAGGGATGCAATACTTCCAAAAAAGCAGCCACATTAGTTACCCAAAGTCCCGGAGAAATTGCATGGAGAACAGCTTGTAGTAAATGTCATTCGCTGGATGATGCAAATCCAAAGGGTTATCCAGCTTCACAATGGTCTCGAATCGTTAACAGAATGCAAAACAAAAAAGGTGGTAATCAATTCAGCGATGAACAAAAGGATTTGATTATCAAATATCTTATGGATAATGCTATCATCAAGAATTAAGGTTAGTATACTGTTTTTCTGTTGGGTTCATCTGATTTTATAAAACCCTTTCATCCGCGTAACTGTAATGCCCCTCCTTACTGAATATTATGTGGTCGGTAAGTTGTATGTCTATTATCTTTCCCGCCACATTATTTTATTTAAAAGATGCACTTTACTGGGGTAGAGATGTCAAACCACTCCATGTAAACTGAAGGGCTTTTTTGTTTTTAAGCGTATTCAAGGTCAAAACGCCCAAACTTTATTTCTTTGCTTTTGCTTTGGTTTCGGTTTGTTGCATGGCATGCATAGCACCCATGGCAGAGATGGTGTTTTTGCGGTTAAGGGCTTCTTTGGTAAACACTTTAAGGCCTAAGTCGGCACGGTAGCCGTGTATTTCTTTCACGTCAAGCGCAATCATAAAGCGGATAATTTCTTCGCTTACTACCTGCCCGGGTACCAATATAGGAAAGCCGGGCGGATAAGGAATAACAAAGGAGGTTGACACCAGTTCTTTGCCTTTGCTCATTTCGTTCAGGCATTCGCCAAGCAATACATACTCGCAGAGTTCTTCTTCGTAAGCTAAGAAAAATGCCTCGCGTATATTACCGCCGGGCACACCGGGTGCAGCCAAAAAGGAACGATGAAAGGTGCTGAAATCGGGCAGGGGAGGCACATCGTGTATGAGGGATTGTATGTGCTTTTTAGAAATCTCGGCTTCGCGTTTGTTGAGGGAGCGGTTGCTCTCGTCCAACTCGTCGGCAATTTGCAGCAGGGCATTAATTAAAAAGGTAACACTGCCACGGGTGGTGCCAATATTGGTCATTAACAAAATGGTATTGCGCGATGTTTTGTTTACCTGTATGTTGAACCTATCCATGAGGTAGGTATTCTTAAAGGCATCGCCGGTAATGCCCGCCTTGCCAACGGATAGGGTTACTTTGGTGGGGTCTAACACAAACTCATCTTTCTCCCACGATTCTTCCATCCTATCCCAACCATCTTCGGCGGTGTAATATTCTTTTTGTCCGCAGGCGCGATATGCTTTAGGGATAAGGTCGTTAACGGTAAGCACATGAAAGTATTTACTTAGCTTAGGATGGTCTTGCACTTTGGAGCGCAGTATCATGGCCATTTCAATACTTTTCTCAACCAATTCATACCCTTCTAACTCTACCTGACGGCGACCTGCATCAAGCGAAGCTAAGATTTGATAATTGGCAGAGGTGGTAGTGTGCGTCATGTAAGATTCCTGAAAGGTATCGGCTACACGACGGGCATACTCTTCATCCCAAATCTGAATCATAGAACCCTGACGAAAACTGGAAAGAGTTTTGTGTGTGCTTTGTGTGGCGTACACACGTATCTTTACTTTATCGGGGTCGGGCATGGAGGGAATCTCTCCTGCTTTTAATCCTTTAATATGTTCCTGATATTTCTTTTTATACTCGGGGCTTCTGTACTTATGAAACAATTTTTGCGCCACGTAAATACCCGTGCGTTGCTTGTAGGTATAAGTAAAACTGGCAAAGGCAAACCAGGCCTCATCCCACAAGAAAACCATATCGGGTTTTATGGCAAGGACTTCTTCCATTACCTTCTCTACATTATATACCAAACCATCAAAGGTGCAATTGGTAAGCAGCAGCATTTTTACTTTATCTAACCTGCCCGCTTTGCTTAGCTGAATGAGTTTATCTTTAATAACACGCAACGGCACAGCACCATACATAGAGTATTCTTCAATAGGATACGAATCTAAATACGCCGGAAAAGCACCTGCTAACACCAAACCATAGTGGTGCGACTTGTGGCAATCTCTGTCGACCAACACCACATCGCCAGGTTTGATAAGGGCTTGTTGCACAATTTTATTGGCTGTAGAAGTTCCGTTGGTAACAAAAAAGGTGTGCTCGGCACCATAAGCTTTGGCAGCTTTTTCCTGTGCTTTTTTTATCGGGCCTTTGGGTTGAAGTAAAGAGTCTAAGCCGCCATTGGTTGCCGAAGTTTCTGCAAGGAATACATTGCGTCCGTAAAAATCTCCAAAGTCAGATATCCACCGCGATTTAAAAACCGAGTTGCCTCTTGAGATTGGCATAGCATGAAATACGGAAGTTGGCTTTTTGCTATACTCGGTAAGTGCAGTAAAGAAAGGCGTTTCATAACGCTCGTTAATACCACTGATGATAGTAAGATGTAATTCCTGCAAATCTTCCATGCGATAAAAAATACGGCGGAAAGACTTTACCGTAGAATCTTGTAAGTGAGTTAACGATGTATCGGTTATATAATAAATATCCAATTCGGGCCTGAACTGATGAATGTACTTGCCTAAAAAAGGACCTAAATCAGCATCCGAAACATTGGTTAAATCAATCTTTAAAACGTTTTGAATAAAGGGCTTTATCAGTTTGGTAATGTTGGTAGAGTTATGCAAAGGCGCGTAGCGAATAACAGCAGCCTGTATGTTGTAATTAAAAAACAAAGCAATCAGCGCATCCTGAAAAGAACGCTGCACCACTACATCATAGGTTAAACTATCATGTGGATTGATAAGCTCTTTGAATTTATTTTTAAGTACTTCCTCTTCCTTAAACGAAATATCTTCTACATACAAAACCTCAAAATAATTAGCCCCACCTAACCTCCCCGAAGGGGAGGAACTGTTTCCCATTTTTAATATCCCTGATGCCACACGTTGAGACTCCTCCCCTTGGGGGAGGCCGGGAGGGGCTTTTCGGTAGTTATCACTAACCAGCAAGACCACAATTTCTGCCACGCGATTGCTAACGGCTTTCAATTCGCCTTTTTTAACCGCTTTGATAATTTGATTTACTAAAGAGTGTCCGGGAAAAGCAAAGTACTGCTCTATACTTAATAAATTATTAAGCACCTCATTCAGTTCTTCCAAGCGGGTATCAAAGGTTGGGCTTTGTTGAAAGCGGGTAATCTGACTGCTTTTTTCCTTCAGCTCATTCCACAAATCAATACGTAGTTGATTTATGTTGTAGTGTTTTGAATTCATTTTTATGTTTTTTAACCGCAAAGACCGCTAAGGTTTCGCAGAGGTCGCGATGAATTAATAATTAAGCTATCCATTTTTTTCTCTTTTTTAACCGTAAAGTGCGCTATGATTATACAAAATACAGAGAGGGTTATAATCCATTAACAACTCTTTTTATCCCATTTTTCAGCAATACCACATTAAAATTAATTAATAGTCCAAGCTTATAATCTCCAAGTTTCATATAAGTAAGCGTTTGCGCCAAATGAATATCATTTAATGCTTCAACACTTTTAAGTTCAACAACTAATTTACTTTCTACAAGTAAGTCAATTCTGTAACCACATTCTAATTTTACTGCTTCAAAGATTAAAGGCATTGGTTTTTCTTTTTCAACCAAAATACCGGCTTCATTTATTTTATAATATAAGCATTCTTTATAAGCGTTTTCAAGTAACCCCGGACCTAATGCTTTATGCACATCAATTGAAAAGCCTATTACTTTATTTGCTAATTCGTTTTCTGTCATGTTTGCTTTGTACTCTTTGCGATAGACTTCGTGTTCTTTGAGGATTAATGTTTATGTTTTTTAACCGCAAAGACCGCTAAGGATACGCCAAGTTCGCAGAGATAATAATTCTTTATTTTCCTACCTATTAACTTTTCATTCATTGCGATTGACTTCGTGTTCTTTGTGGTTAAAGTGCTTTATGGACATCTATTTAAAAACCTATTACTTTATTTGCCAGTTCGTTTTCCGTCATGTTTGCTTTGTACTCTTTGCGATTGACTTCGTGTTCTTTGAGGATTAATGTTTATGTTTTTTAACCGCAAAGACCGCTAAGGATACGCCAAGTTCGCAGAGATAATAATTCTTTATTTTCCTACCTATTAACTTTTCATTCATTGCGATTGACTTCGTGTTCTTTGTGGTTAAAGTGCTTTATGGACATCTATTTAAAAACCTATTACTTTATTTGCTAATTCGTTTTCTGTCATGTTTGCTTTGTGCTCTTTGCGATTGACTTCGTGTTCTTTGCGGTTAAACAACTTAGTGTTTTGAGTGAAGAGCCAGTCGGTTTCCTTCCGAGTCTATGAACAAAGCAAAGTAACCTGCGGTTTCGTTTAGATATGTTTTTTCCATAATTACTCTGCCGCCTGCTTCGTTTACCCGCCAAAGCACATTATTTAAATCTTCTCCGCCATTCAAGTAAATTAAAGGCCCCACTTCACTGGGCACACAGCCCGGTCCGGTAACAATAGCGCCGCTAATACCGTTATCAGCCGGAAAGAACCCCATGGCAAAACCATTTAGCTCTACACTTGTAATTTCTATGCCGTAGATGTAATTATAAAAAGCGACCGAGCGGTAATGATTATAGGCAGGTATCTCGAACCAGGTAACAAAGTTCTTTATAACAGCTTGCTCTTTCAGTTTCTTTAAACTGGCTTCTTTTATTTTACTCTTTAAGTTTACTGTTGAACCCATAACCCATCATTTAATCAGGTTTTAAATTTAGATAAAAATAAATAAGATAAGACGCGAAAATTAGAGAAGGCTTTTAGGGAAATGGTCGTCTAATTCATAATTAACCTTTAAATTTAACACCTGATTAGTTAATACATTGAAAACATTACTTGATAAGGTAAAAGCAAACTACTGGCTGCAATGTATATTGAACAGCTATAGCCTGATGTTCTTTTCGCTTAACAATATTTTCGCGTTACTGATTGCTGTGGTTACCTTTTTCTCCCCTTTTATTGGTATGTGTGGGTTGGCTGCCATTGTTTCTATAAACTTAATTGCGTACGGCATTGGCTTTAACCGAGAGGAAATACATAAAGGTATTTTTGGTTTTAACGCTCTGTTCTTAGGCATGGCTTTGGGCTATGAGTTTGTTTTTGACGGCACCTTTGTTGTTTTGTTTATTTCTGCCATCTTGCTTTTGTTGCTTATAACGGTTTGGCTAAAAGGCTTGCTGGGTATATATAACCTGCCTTTTTTGTCGTTTCCGTTTATTATTGCCTATTGGCTGGTGTCGTTGGCATCGAGCAATTTCACTCATATTCATTTAGATGAATCCCATATATATACTATCAACGAGGCTGTAAGAAACCAGTCGTCGGTGTTCTATCAGTTCATTCACTCGCTGGATGATATGCCAGTATCGCCTTTTGTGCTTACTTTTTTTAAAACGCTTGCGGGTACGTTCTTTCAAACGTCTGTGCTGGGCGGTATACTCATTGCTTTTGGCTTGCTTTGGTTTTCGCGCATCGCGTTTTCGTTAGCGGTAATGGGCTTTGCCTTCGCCTATTTTGTGTATGATGTATTTGGCGCTAACGTAAACGACCTTAACTATAATCTGTTGGGCGCTAACTTTATTTTTCTGGCTATTGCCATAGGTTGTTTCTTTCTGATACCAAACACGCACAGCTATGTTACTGTACTGATACTAACGCCGGTGTTGTTGCTTGTGTCATTGGCGCTGGGCAAAATACTGGCGGTGTTTCAGCTAAAGGCTTATTCGCTTTCATTCAGTGTGGTGTGTACCGCGTTTTTGTTTGCATTAAACCAGCGGTTATTTACTAAGTATTTGCAGGTGGTTACGATACAATATTTCTCTGCCGAGAAAACAATTTATAAATACCTGAATTCCTTACAACGTTTTAAGAACGAGCATCTGTATAAAATAGCACTTCCGTTTTGGGGCGAGTGGCATGTGAGCCAGGGTTATGACGGAAAGATAACGCACTTAGGCGATTGGAGCAAAGCGTTGGATTTTGTGATTGTAGATTCTAAAGGGAATACCTACCGAGAGCCAACTACATACAGAGAAGGTTTCTCTCGTGAAAATTTTTATTGCTACAACAAAGAAATTGCAGCGCCTTATGACGGCTATGTGTACGACATTATAAATACGGTTGAAGATAATGATGTGGGCGATGTAGATACCGAACGCAACTGGGGCAACACCATTATTCTGAATCATCTGAATGGGTTGTTCTCGCAAATTAGTCACATTAAAAAAGATTCGTTTGGGGTGTTTATCGGGCAGTATGTTACCAAAGGTACGTATCTGGCAACCTGTGGCAATTCAGGTCGTTCGCCCGAACCGCATATACATTTTCAACTGCAAACCATACCAACCGTTGGCGCAAAAACACTGGCATACCCTATCTCTTATTTTATTGAACGAAAGGGAACAGAAAAAGAATTAAAAATTTCTGAAGTACCTACTGAAGGTTCTTTCATCAGTAATGTGCAGATAAACGAATTGCCGGCAATAGCCTTTTCATTATTACCCGGACAAAAACTTTCCTTTCAAAAAGAAAACAGTAACACTGTTATTAATTGGGAAGTTTTTACCGATGCCTTTAATAGAACTTATATCTATTGCGAAGCAAGTAAATCATACGCTTATTTTGTGAATGATGGCGTGATGCTTTACTTTACTGATTTTGAGGGAGACCATTCTTCTTTATTGTTCAATTTCTATCTGGCTGCATACCGACAACTACTTGGTTATTATGAAAACATTAAAATAAAAGATAATGTGCCTTTAATTCATTTTAATAACAAGATGATTCAGTTCTTTCAGGATTTTATGGCTCCGTTTTATTTGTTTACCAAAGCAAGCCATACATCTACTTTTACGTTTGCCGATAATTTGTATGCGCCGCAGAAGCTGATAATCAATACTGAGATTGAAACAAAACTGATTAATTATACATTTAAAAAAGTTAATTTCGAACTCGAATTAAAAGAACATAAAATACATCGTTTCACCATTCATTATAAAAACAACAGCGAAAGTTATTTACGCATATCGTAATCAAACAATCATCTAAAATAAATAATATGAACTCAGTAAAAAAAGCCCTTTTAGTTTTAGCCACGGTTATATCTTTCAGTGCATTTGCACAAACCAAAACATTGGCAGCTGCTTTTAGTCAGTCTTATGATTATGAAGCCATCGCTAAATACGACGCGGCTATTACCGCCATTAATGATGTATATGTCGCTTCATCTTATGAAATGAATCTTAGACTTGGCTGGTTAAATTATTTGGCGGGTAAGCACAAAGAGTCTGTTTCTTTTTATCAGAAAGCCATTGCTTTGATGCCCGCTGCCACTGAGCCTAAGTGGGCTATTATTAACCCTTACACCAAATTAGAAAACTGGACTGAGATTGAAAAAACATATCTGGCTATTTTAAAGTTAGACGCGAAAAACGTTACGGCTAACTATAGTTTGGGTTTAATATATTATTACCGTAAAGATTATTTTAGTGCTAAGAAATACTTTGATGTTTCTTTAAACCTGTCTCCGTTTAATTACAATTATATGCTGATGAGTGCCTGGGCAAATCATTTTTTAGGCAATAAAAACGAAGCTTCTGTTCTTTTCAATAAAGTGCTGCTTTATAGTCCTAATGATAAATCAGCCTTAGAGGGTTTGAGCCTGATTAAGTAAATTAAAGCTCCTTATTTATTTATGAAGAACAAATTATTTAATAGGGGTTTTATAGTATTTGCTACCCTTTTAAATTTATTTTGTTTCAATCTTAAAAGTCAGGATACACTTACCGGAGCAATTGTAGAAGAAAAATCACTTCTGCTTTATCAGGATAAAAACTGGAATGAACTTATCAGGTTTGGCAATTCCGCTTTAAAACAAGACTACGATTATTTTTATCTGCGACTGCGTTTGGGCATTGCCTATTTTGAGCAGAAGAATTATTGCTTGGCAGAGGTTCATTTCAGAAAAGCCTTAGGCTTCAATTCTAATGATGAACTTGCGCTGGAATATCTTTATTACTGCTACGTATATACCGGCAGGAATGATGATGCAAGGCTGTGGAGTAAGAAATTCAGTAAAGAGCTTGCCGCTAAAACAGGCACGGATAAAAAATCATTTATTGATTTTATAACCTTTGAAGGCGGTACTAAGATTACTGACAGCGCTTATTACCATCATACCATTACCCTTCCTAATAAAACTATTGCTAAAGATACTAGTTACTTTAAGCCCGCTGTTTATTTGCAGGTGGGACTAAACCATACGATAAAAAACAGAGTATCTTTTTTTCATGCGTTTACTTATTTCAATCAAAAAAACTTTGTTGGTACATTAACACAAATACAATACTATTTAAAGGGCTCTGTTCCTATTAAAAATGGCTGGCTAATATCACCTGCTTTTCATTATGTAAATATTAATTTTTCATCTGAATTTACTACCAGTACAACAGATACTTTGTGGCCACCCGGTGTACCACATGTTCCACCGCCACCGGGTTCTAAGCCATTAAGAACAAGCACTACTTCATCAATAACAACCAATGCCTCTAACTCAAGTTACTATGTGGGTTCTGTGACTATTCAAAAAATCATTAAACGATTTACTTTAGTTGCAGGTGCTACTATTTCAAATATAAACGGACAAACAGAATACATCAACAGCGGCGCTTTATATTATTCTCCTTTAGGTAACAGCAAATTGGTGTTGGGTTGCACAGGGTATTTGCATACCACAGATTATTATAAAACAACTTACCAAGCGGTATTGCCATTTATTTATATTCAGCCTTTAAAACGTTTCTCATTAAAGGCGAGTTACCTTTATAATAAAGGGAATAACATTATAGAAGACAACGGTTACTTTATAAACAACTCTCCCGATTTAACCAAATCAAGATGGGCTGTACTAGCTAATTTTTATATCAGTAAAAAAGTAGCATTATACGCAACCTATCAGTTAGAGAACAAGTTGGAAAATCTTCAACAATTCAATTATCGGTATAATATTTTAGTAGCCGGAATTAAAATAATGCCTTAAGTATATTTGCTTGTTTAATTTTTGTACCTTAGTTGTATAAAATAAAACACTATGCATACTTCAAGTGTACACCCTTTTCAAAATCACAAAGCTATTTATGAAAAAGTAGAACGTTTAGTAAACGACCAACGCACCACAGATGAGATTAAGGAGGAGCTGCTAAAACAAGAAGATATTCCTGAGCAGGAATTACATCTGATTATAAAATATTTAAAAACCCTAAAACACGATAAAGCTCATAAAATGGGCAGGTTACTTATTTTGGTTGGCGCTATATTTTTATTGGCAGGTTTTGTATTTACTTTTTTTAATATATACAAAAATCAATCCGTACACTTTGCCATGTATGGCTTAACTACCGCAGGACTAATAATACTATTTATGGGACTTTACTATATTTTTAATTAGATTAAATTTCAAAAATAAGATAGGCTTCCTTTTGTTGTATGATATTATACTTATTCAATTTCCACGTATACTTTTTCTACATTCCCATTCATGGGTGGGTTTAGTTTGGTAAGGCGCACCTTTGCTTTATGCACCATAGCAAAATTACTTACAATATTTTGGTGTATGCGCATAGCAACTTGTTCTATCAGTTTAGAACGTACAGCCATTTCTTTTTTGGCGATTTCATATACGGCACAGTAATCTATGGTCTTGTTCAGGTCGTCGGTTATGGCAGCTTCGGTAAAATCGGTTTGCATATAAACATCCACTATATAATGCCCTCCTATAAGCGCTTCCTCATCCAAACAACCATGGTAAGCATATAGTTTTATTCCTTCAACAGCTATGATTTGGTTCATGCGGCAAAGTTAATAGTTAATAGGCAATAATTATTAGCTGAGTTCTATTCGCTATTAACTAATAACTCAATGTTATTTATTCTTACTTTTGTAGGGGTTATGTCGGCAACCAAAAATTCCGTAGTAAAATACATTATCTTAATCTGGCTGGTAGTACTAAGTCCGGTGCTGTTGTTTTTTACGGTTATAGGTTTAGCTTCGGCAGGTACTTTTGGCGAATTACCCGAAGTGGAAGAGTTGCAAAATCCGAAGAATAATTTAGCTTCTATTATATACAGTTGCGACGGCAATGTGTTGGGCAAGTTTTATAAAGAAAACCGTGTAAATGTAAAGTACAAAGACCTTAGTCCGAATATAGTAAACGCCTTAGTGGCTACCGAAGACGCCCGTTTTTTTGAACACAGCGGCGTAGATGCAAAAGCCTTGTTGCGTTCAGTATCGGGGGTACTTACAGCCAATACCAGTGCCGGTGGCGGAAGTACCATTACCCAGCAGTTGGCTAAAATGCAGTTTCCGCGAGAGAACTTAAGTAAGTTCCAGTTGGTGTTTCGTAAAATAAAAGAGTGGATTATTGCCGTTCGTTTGGAAAGACTTTATACCAAGCAGGAAATTATGACGATGTACCTCAATAAGTTCGACTTCTTGAACCTGGCGGTAGGTATAAAATCAGCTTCGCAAATATATTTTAATACCAGTCCGGATAAACTAAATGTACCACAGGCAGCCATGCTTATTGGTATGGCAAAAAACCCGTCGTTATTTAATCCTGTAAGGTTTGCCGAGCGTACACAAAAGCGTCGCAATGTAGTGTTGCATCAAATGGTAAAGTATAATTATTTATCCGAAGCAATCTTTGATTCACTAAAAACACAACCGCTTAATTTAGTATTCAGACCCGAAGACCACAACGATGGGTTGGCAACTTACTTCCGCGAATACCTGCGCGATAACTTTTTAAAGGAATGGTGTATTACCCACAAAAAAGAAAACGGAAAGCCGTATGATATTTACAGAGATGGGTTAAAAATTTATACCACTATTGATTCGCGTATGCAAAAATATGCTGAAGAGGCTGTAAGTGAACACATGTCGGCTCTACAGGCTTTTTTCTTTAAAGAATGTAAAACTAAAAAGAATGCGCCCTTTGCCTGGAACGTGAGTAAAGATGAAATTAAAAATATGATGAATAGCGCGATGCATCGCAGCGACAGGTATCGCTCTATGAAAGCATCGGGTAAAACAGAAGAAGAGATTTTAGAATCTTTTAAAGTTCCCGCGAAAATGACCGTATTTACCTGGCACGGAGAAGTTGATACGTCTATGACTCCTTACGATTCGATAAAGTATTATAAAAGCTTTTTACAAACCGGCTTTATGGCTATGGAGCCTCAATCGGGTTATATTAAGGCTTGGGTGGGCGGAATCAACCATTCGCATTTTCAATACGACCATGTAAAGATTGGTAAGCGACAGGTGGGCTCTACCTTTAAACCCTTTATATATGCACTTGCCATACAAGAAGGGTACTCTCCTTGCTACCGCATTCCTTGTGTAAGAACCTGTATTACTACCGAAACCGGAGAAGAATGGTGCCCCGATAACTCTGGTGGTGATGAAAAGTATGAGGGTAAATCGCTTACCTTAAAAATGGCTTTGGCGCTTTCTATTAATTACACCAGCGCGGCCTTAATGAAAAAGTTTGGTCCGCAAGCCGTAGTAAATTTAGCGCGCCGTATGGGCGTTACTTCTCCTTTAGATCCTGTGCCGGCTTTATGCCTTGGTGTAGCTGATATTTCAGTATATGAAATGGTGGGGGCAAATTCAACCTTTGCCAATAAAGGAACTTATGTGCAACCTATTTTTGTTACACGAATAGAAGATAAAAATGGTAAAGTGTTGGAAGAATTTGTTCCCAAAACGGATGAAGTTTTTAACGAAGAAAAAGCGTATGTAATGTGTGAGTTGATGAAGGGCGTTACTCAATTTGGTACCGGTGCACGAATTCGTTTCAAATTTAATATTACGAATCCGGTAGCAGGTAAAACCGGTACTACGCAAAACAACAGCGATGGTTGGTTTATTGGCATGACGCCGGATTTAGCGGCAGGTTGCTGGGTGGGCGGAGAAGATCGTGCCGTACACTTTAATACCATGGAACAAGGACAGGGAGCCAGTATGGCGCTGCCTATTTGGGCGAAATTCTTTCAAAAAGTATATGCGGATAAAACTATTAAACTTTCTAAAGGAGATTTTGAACGCCCTAAAAAAATGAATGAAATAGAGCTTGATTGCAGTAAATATGAAGATGACAACAAACAAATAATGGAAGATAATTCAAGTGATAAAGACCCGTTTGATATTTGAATAATCTCCCGAAAATTGTTGCTCAGTTGCAAATAAAATCTTAACATTGTGGTTACATTTTAAAAATTAATTACAGATTTATAGGACTCGTTTATGAAAAGGACAATCGTACTTGCCATTTTCTCATTAGTTATTTTAGCATCGTGTGGTGGGGATAAAAACAAAAATTCAAATCAAGCGGAAAAAGGTGAAGGAAAAGGGGGGCGTGTATACGGAGGGTATTTGCGTGTTTCTGAAACGGAATCATATCAAAGCCTTAATCCGGCATCTATAGTTGATTTGGTATCCAACTTTTTAGCTACTCAAATATATGACGGACTTGTAAAATTAAATGGTTCTACCTTAAAAGTAGAACCTTCTATTGCGGAAAAATGGGAAGTTGATCCAAGCGGCACCAAGTATACTTTCCATTTAAAAAAAGGCGTTTTGTTTCAGGATAATGCTTGTTTTTCGGGAGGTACCGGACGTGAAGTAAAAGCATCTGATTTTAAATATTCTTTTGAACTGCTATGTAAAAACACTCCTCGTAATGGTGCTTTTGCAAGTACATTTAAAGACCGCGTGAAAGGCGCAAACGCTTATTTTGATGGTAAAGGAGAATTAGAAGGTGTTAAAGTCATTGACGATTATACCCTTGAAATTACGCTTGAACACCCCAGTACTGTTTTCTTACAAATATTAGCCGAATCGGTTTGCGGAGTAGTTGCCAAAGAAGCGGTTGAAAAATACGGAGAAGACATGAAAGTTGGAGCAGGAGCTTTTGTGTTTGATATGGCTCATTCTACCAAAGATAAAGTTGTATTAAACAAAAACCCTAACTATCATGGCATTGATTCTTTAGGAAACAAATTACCTTTTTTGGATTCTGTTTTGGTTTATTTTATCCCTGCAAAAGATCAGGAACTTACTTTGTTTAAAGACGGAAAACTGGATATGATAACTACCCTGCCCTCTCAGTCAATAAAAGAAATGGTAGAGACGCAAATACAGGATTTTCAAAGCGCACCTCCAAAATACTTATTGGATAATGCGGCCGAAATGATTACACAGTATTATTCATTTAACATCAGTCGTCCGCCCTTTGATAATATTAAAGTGCGAAAAGCCTTTAATATGGCTATTAACCGTAAAAAAATTGTAGAAGATATATTAAACAATCAGGCTTTTGGCCCCGCTATTTACGGTTTTTCTCCTCCTACTTTTTCAGGGTATGATATAAGCAAAATAAAAGGCTATGACTTTAACCTTGCCGAAGCGAAAAAACTATTAGCTGAAGCGGGTTATCCTAATGGCAGAGCATTTCCTCCCGTTAAAATTATGTTAAACAGTGGTGGTGCGCGCAATACCAATGTGGTAGTTGAAATACAAAAACAATTGCTTGAAAACTTAAATATAAATGTAGATTTTGAAGTAATCCCTATGGCACAAAAAATAGAATTGGCTGCAACGGGGCAAACCGACATTGTAAGAGAATCTTGGGTAGCAGATTACCCAAGTCCGGAATCTTTTTTAAGTGTGTTCTTTGGAGAAACTGTTCCTAAAGATGCTAATCAAAAATCTTTCCCGAACACAGCGCGATATAAAAACGCGGAATACGATAAGTTTTATATAAAAGGCAGAGACGCCATTAACCGCGACAGCAGCTTTGCCTATTTTATGAAAGCAGAACAAATATTGATGAATGACGCTCCAATGATGGTATTATGGTATGATGGTAATTATAAACTAACCCGTTTTGGAATACAGAATATACATGCCAACGCTATGCGCTATCGTAATTTCTCTGACACCTATATTAAAGAAGTAAAAACACAAAAAGCGGAAACCACCACAGGTTCTGCAAAATAAGTTAAGCTAAAAAATGAACAAAGCCCTCGTATTGCACGGGGGTTTTTTTATGCCATGAGTTTTGATTATTACCAAATACTGCAAGTAAACCCAACGGCAAGCCATGCCGAAATTAAGGCTGCTTATCGCAGGTTGGCAAAGTTGTTTCATCCGGATAAGAACCCCTATGCCGAAGAAAAGTTTAAACAAATTAAAGAAGCTTACGAAACACTTATTAATACTGCAAAAAGAAATAAATACGACGCCAAAAGAAATTATACTAATACAATACAAGCTAAAAAGAAAGAGACTGTTTATAAACAAACACCTTATAATCATACACGAGAAGCCGAACTAAAACGCCAGCAGTATTACCGTAAACATTTTACAAGCAATCCAAAAGAAAATGTATATACTAAACCTACCGCAGTCAAAACAAACTACAAAGAACTTACCTCTATCTTAATAAGTATACCTGTGGCAGTAGCTTTGCTTTTACTACTGGTAAATATTTATCAAAAACCTAAACTAAATAGCAAGCCTAAAGAAACCAAACAAGTCGATACGCTTTTAATAAAGCAGAATGCTGGCAGGAAATAATGGCAATAAATGCTCTAATTACAATTTTTAGCAATAAGGGGTTGTGCCCTGGTTTCTCCCAAGTCTATAGCTTTGTTCCAGTCTTCACAAGCAGCTTCTTTGCTTCCCGCTTTATCTTCGGCATTGGCTTTATAATAATAAGCTTCGCCGCTTTTAGGAAGAATCTCACATAGTTTGGTAAAATCATGTATGGCTGCGGGATAATCTTTTAAATATTCTTTGGTGCTTCCTCTGTTTAATCGGGCAACCGTATCATTAGGATTTAGCTCAATAGCTTTACTGTAATCTGAAATAACCGCTTTATAATCTTCCGGGGTACCCGCTAAATTTAACGACATATATTTGCTATGCCCTCTATTAGTATAGGCATCCGATAAGGTAGGTTTTAATTTAATCGCCTGTGTGTAATCTGCCATAGCACCTTTGTAATCTTCTAACTTTTGTTTGCAATTACCGCGGTAATAAAACGCGGTCGCATTCTTTGGGTTTAAGGTAACAGCTTTGGTAAAATCTGCCATCGCGCCTTTATAATCTTTGGCATCGTATTTGGTTACTCCCTTCTTAAACACAGCATCAGCCGTCTGACTGTTAAGATTAAAACCTGCCAGTAAACAAACTGTAATTAAAATATTCTTCATATTCTGTTTTTTTGAAACGTAAAATTAATTAATTTTAAATAAGTAGTGGGTGCCACAAAAGATTATAAAACTAAAAACTGTTAAAAATTTATTCCCAAGCCAATTAAAAAACCATTACTAACTTTTCCGTTTATACCGTAAGCTAATACGTAATCAAAACGAATTACCTTAAAAATGTTTTCCAAGCCAAAATTAATTTCATAATAATTTTTAAGCTGGTCGGTAAACAAAGCATGCGCGCCAACAACTTCCTGTATTTTGGTTTTTTTCAATAAAGGAATTTTATTAAAGATAAATCCGTTAAAATGATGCTCGGCATGTAGCTCTACAAAAGCTTTATTGGTGCTATAAGTATAATAAGGTAATAACTTAAACGAGTTTAAATAATCTGAATTAGCCAATATAGTTTGATTACCATTAAAATGCTGGTAATCCATAAAGTACATGGTTTTGTTAGTAATAAAATAACCGGCATTGGCACGGTAGGCAAAGGTGCCGAATAGACCAAGCTTAATATCATCTTCTAAATTAAGTTTTACCAAATCATAATCTGCCACAGCGCCAAGTATAGGAATGGCCTTCTTATAAACAATATTTACACGGGGATATTTAGAACGTATATTAACCTTTCTGTTAGGCATGGTATAATATCTTTGTTTAAAACGAATGCGAAAAAGCGCCGATAGAATAAAAGCATTGTTTGTTTTAAATTTATAGTTATCAGTAGTGGGGTTTTGAGGGTCGTTGCTGGTAAAGAGAATGTGTTTATTATCTATCCACAAATACGGGCTGGTATTTATAAGAGACTGCCTTTGAACATACTCCGCATTAGCAACCAAGATAAAACCATTAAACAACTCTCTTCTGTATGCAAGTAATGCGGATGTTTTCTTGTAGAGTTTCATATAATTATAGTTTCCTAACAAGGTATAAAGAGAGTTCATAAACTGAGGAATAGGGTTGCTGGAATTATACTGCTCAACCATTGATTGCAAATGCACGCTAAATAGCTGAAAGTTTTTAGGGTTTTGCAAATACGTCCAACCCAATTTAGCTCCCCACAAATAATTTGAGAACCCATAGCGCACTCCGCCATCTATTTCATGCTTGCGGAGGTCTTCGTAATTCTTTTCATAATTAAATTTCATACTGGCATTAATACCTTCAACCGTGTTGTACTGAATGCCACTGTTTATAATACCTGTAGTGCTAAAGTTTGTTTTCTTAAACGTATTCTGATGATGAAAACCCATCAGGAAAGAGTTTAGTTTAAACTTATTTGCTTTCCTGTCGATAGAATCTTTATAAGCTTTGGTATCTTTTACTTTTGCTACGCTGTCTTTTTTATGATAGTCTTTAACTTCTTCGTTTGTAAGTGGTATGGGGCGATTCTCTTTCCAGTAAGTGCTATCTTTTTTGTTGGCATCCTCTTCTACTTTAAGTATTTCATTTTTAAAAAACTTCTTCGGAAACGTTGGATTAATTTCATAGCCCGAAACAATGGCATTAAAATACCCATCGCCCTTAAAGCCTAAAAACTTAAAATTAAAACTGTAGTTTAAGTTAATGGGCATCCAAATGCTATCGCCAGAAACCGGAGCGCTAAGCTGCTTCATTCTTAATGTATCTACAAAATCTATTTTAGCATCCTTGGTTAAATACAAATCTAAACTATGTATGCGCCAGGTATTTTCCTGAATATATATGATGCCATGAAAACAAGGGTCGGTATTTCTTTTGGGGAGCACCTCTATTTTATTAATCATCTTTCCGTCTTCAAAGGTTGTTCCCAGCAAATGATAGCGATAAGACAAAAACGCACTTTCGTTTATAGGCGAAATAAAAGGTCGGTCGCTTATGCCATCTATATAAAGCAGGTTCTCATAAAAACTGAACTTCATTTCACCCAACTGATTCCAGCTAAAGGCTGTGCTATTGCCACTTACCCGACTGGAATACATCACTTCTTTTTGTTCGTTTGGTTTTTCGAAATAATATTTACTCTCACTTTCTGATAAATAAATTACACCCAACAAATTCGAGTCAAGCGGATTATCATTCCCCGACATTTTAAATAACATGCCTAAGTTTTTAGGAAAATCTTTTAAGCGTTGCAAACCCTTTATATATGAGTTGCACGAATACCCATTTACCTGATTCAGATAATACCTGCGCTTTTTAATGGCTTGCCGTATCACTTCATAAGCAGGATCTTCTCCGGCTTTTACAGTTACTTCTTTCAGCTGGTAACTATCATCGGCCAACGTCGCATTCAAGGTAGCATCTGCGGTTAAGGTAACCGACTTTGTTTCTTTTTTATACCCTATGTATTGAAAAATAATTTCGTACGTACCCGGTTTTAATTTAATAGAATATAGTCCGTTGATATTACTGTTGGTGCCAATGGTAGTGCCCTTTACTAATACCGATGCAAAAGGCAAAGCATTGTTTTTTGTGTCGGCTATTTTGCCGGATAAAGTATAGGTTTGCGCTTTACAGTTTACAGTAAACAATAAACAGTAAACAATAAACAGTAATAACTGATAACTGATAATTAATACCTGTTTACTGAATAACGTTTTCACCTCATCAAATATAACTCAATTTATTTTGTTTTTTTCGCTACACTGAGCTTAACCTGTGGTAAAGCTTGTTGAACCACCGAAGTATGAGCGTTCGGGTAGATTAAATAGGGTACGCCAAAAAATAAATAATGTTAAGTACTATTTATTTTTTGGATGGGAATAATAATACAATTACATTTATGAGGTATTAACTTTAAAACCCAGTAGTATGAATAAAATAAAAACAAGTAAAATTCTTATTCCGGTAGATTTTTCTAAAACATCATTAAACGCTATTAAGTATGCGGCTTTTATGGCTAAGTACACCAAAGGTGAATTGGTGTTGGTACATGTGCAAAGCAAAACAGAGTTGCTGGATATTATTTTGCCTGCCATTAAACTGAAAGATGTTTCGGTTATAACCGACTTCTTATACGAAAAACTGGAAAAAATAGCCGGAGACATAAAAAAACGGTATGGCATTCCGGTTAGCTCTTTTGTAACTACGGGGCATGTAACATCTGAAGTTATTAATATGGCTGAAGAAACTAAAGCGACTATGGTTGTAATGGGTACGCATGGAAAAGATTCCGACAATGGTTTCTTTTTAGGAAGTAATGCGTATCGTGTACTTACCAAATCTGATATACCGGTTATGACGGTACAAACCGCCGCCGATAAATTAGGTTTTCAAAATATTTTAGTGCCTATTGATACATCAGACCACTCTCGTCAGAAAGTTGACTCTGCTATTTTTATGGCAGATAAGTTCGCCGCTAAATTGCACATAATAGGTATATTGCATTCAGGCAACCAAGGCGAAAAAAATTACAAGTACAAAATGGAAGTAATTTTGGATCAGATTAAAAAAATGGCCGACAAGAAAAAAATAAGTTGTACAACCGATATTCAGTTTGCCGATAATCGAGCTAAAACAACTTTAGAATACGCCAAAAAAGTAAAAGCGGATTTAATTCTTTCCATGACCGATCAGAATGCCGAGTTCTCGAGTGTAGTATTAGGTAATTATATACACCAGTTAACTAACGAGAGTAAGATACCCGTATTATGTATTCCGCCTGAGCTTAACCCCGATATGCTAAATGGCGCCATAGGCGGATTGGAATATTAAAAGGCAAAAAATAATCATAAAAAAGCCCCGTTAAAATTTAACGGGGCTTTTTAGCGCGCTTAATTTTTATTTTAAGATTTTTTCTCCTCCACATGTTTCTCTTTAACCATTTTGCAGGCATCTACCATTTTTTGAACGGCTTGCTGCGAGAAAGGCTCTCCTTTTACATCTTCAAACACATAGGTGCGTGCACCAAGTTTTCTTACGTGATAAAAATGAAACTCCGACAAATCAGCTATTCCTGATTCCCACATCAGCGTAGTCGAATCATCTACAATATATTTTTTTAGTTTGTTTACATCATCACTGGCAATATCCGCTTTTCTTTGATTAAGGTCTCCGGTTGTTTCAATAACGGTTATTTGAAAATCTTTGCCAACTTTTACCACGTATTCTCCGCTTGATCGCATACTGGTATCAATAATACCTACAGATGAATCGGGTATTACTATAAAAGTATTCATTCCGGTTTTACTAATATCAAAGTAACGCATACCTTTTGGCGCCACAATGTTTTCCTCTTCATGTTTTTTTCCACCGCAAGAAATTATCGTTACAAGCAATGAAAGGGAAATGATTGTTTTAAATAAATTATTCATTTGAGAATATTAAGAGTTAATATGCAAATGTATATTAATTGTTAGATTATGCAAAAAAGGAAGGGAGAAAAAACCGGAAAACGCATTAACTAAAAAGCCCCGCTTGGCGGGGCTTTTTGATTACTTCTTTTTAGAAGTTTTCTTAGCTGCTTTTTTAGTTGCTTTTTTTACAACTTTTTTCGCCGCTTTTTTTGCTGCTTTCTTTGCCATGGTTTTTGTTTTTTGAGATTTATATGATACGAAGTAACTAAATAAATTTAGTTATAGGCGAAATGTGTCGCTATATTTTTCAACACTTTTTTGTTGATATTGTTAATTACTCCAAACGATTGCGTCAACAAAAAATAAAATTTTACATAAATAATATTCGAGATGCTCTGTATTGTTTGATTTTAAAGGCTTTTCAAGGCATCATCGTTTTTGTTTTATAAAAATAAAATCACAAAAATAAAATCGAATTAGCTACGTAATGAGCAAAAAATATTTTCAAATAGATGGAATTATTTTCTTCGAACCGCAAAAATCAAAAATGATTTATCTTTTTTTCAATGAATGTAATTTTATTCTTTACTCGTTGAAGGTGTTCGAGTAATATCCCAATCGGTCTCAACATCCCATCCTGCGGGCACTTTAACGAGTTTAGTATATATATATACATCTTCGGGTTGAGTATGCGTGGAAAAATTTGCAGGCGTAAACTTTTTATTTGCATCTACATCATTCATAAAACGAAAAGAATATTCCGCTGAAGCAAGGTTATAAAAAGTGATGTTGTTTTCTTTTTTTACTTGTCCGCTATATTCATTAAGCACTTTTTCCTTTGAGTTTAGAAGCTGTATCACGTAGTTATGTATACTATCAGGGATAGTTAGCTTTACCTTAAGTGTTCCTATATCATCATTAGAATATGTTTTAAAAGTTGTTTTAATGGTATCGGCATTTGTCTTGCCCCAATAAGTTGTAATACTATTTGGTAAGAACATTAATATATACGTTTTGCTTTCAAGCAACTTATTAAGCAATCTTCTTTTGTAGGCAGGTAAATAGGTAGTAACTAAATTATTGTTTTCATTTTTGTTTTCGGCGGTAAGTATAGCCTTCTCGGTTTTATCATCATGGAGCAACAGGCATTTATCCATATCTATAGTATTCTCTATAGGAAAGGGGAAGCTTACATATATATCATCATTCTTATTGCCAAAGATTGCTTTATTTACACTCATGTTTATCTTTTTTCCGTTTTTATTTATGGTACTATCCACTTTTGTTTGGTTAGGTACTTCCAGTTTAACGGTGTCAATAATAGTTTGGTTTCTTTTAACCATAAATTTCAGCTCAGTATCATAGATATCTTTATAATATACTTCAAGCGTATCGTTTCTCGTTTCATAAGCGATTTTATCCTTGTCGGCATTTCTCTCGGGGGTTTTACTGCTATCCTCTAATAATATAATATAAGCATCGGGTATGGTATCGCTTAATATATACTTATGATATCCCCAAAAGGATTGGATTTTCTTTTTAATAAAACTGTTATTGCTTTTAGGTATACTCATTTTAAAATCAACCGTATCTTTTCCGGTAATGATTAAAGGAGTATTTCTAAATCCGATAGCTTCTCCCGCATCGAATGTTTTACTTTTATTTTTATCGGTAATGGCAACAATCTGATAGGTATCAGGCTTGATAGCGGAAATAGAATACATCCCCAATGAATCTGTCTTCACAAGGTAATCAGGTTTTGAACGAGTAACCGCTGTATCACTTAAATCGGAAAACAACATAACCGATACATCTTTCATGTTTTTAAAAGTAAAGGCATCTGTTACTGTACCGCTAACGGTATTGGAATCTATAACCGATCCCGTACTAAATAGATAAGTAAGGTTTCTGTATTTATTTCCTTCATGCACATCCTTTACCGAATTACCAAACTGAAGCTGATAAGTAGTATTGCGTTGCAGGGTATCATTAAATTTTACAATCATTCTTTTACCACCTGCTATAATTTCAGGTTTGTTATCCATGCATGGGTTTATGGTAAGTGATTGAGAAACAGCTTTTACATCAACCATTTCATCAAACAAAAAAGTAATAGTTAGTTTTTTATTCGGCATGTTAGTAGAGGTGTCCTTGGGAGTAATCGATATTAATTGAGGAGGGGTTTTATCTTTTTTACCGCCGGTTAAAACTCCTATCTGTGCGCAACGGGTAAATAACAATAAGCTAATGAGACAATTTGACAATATGGCAATGAACAACAATATGCGTTTTCTTATCTTCATTAGCTCATCGTCAAATTATCTAATCGACTAATTGTTTTTGATAATGTTTGTAACAAGTGCAGTTATCTTTTCCAAATGAAGTTTATCTGTTTCATCAAAACAAGCATACTTGTCTTCGTCAATATCAAAAACAGCTATTACTTTATTATGCGCATCAAATATGGGAACAACAATTTCTGATTTGGAAGCCGAGCTGCATGCAATATGACCGGGGAATTTATCTACATCATCTACTATAATGGTTTTGGCTTCTTTCCACGCCATACCACAAACACCTTTTCCTAAAGCGATACGTGTACAAGCCAATGTACCCTGAAAGGGACCAAGCACCAATTCATTTTTCTTTACCAGATAAAAACCTATCCAATAAAAACCAAAGGTTTGCTTTATGGCAGCGGTTATGTTTGCCAGGTTTGCAATCATATCTTCTTCACTTTCTACCAAAGCTTTTAGTTGAGGCAACAGAGAAATGTATTTTTCTTCTTTAGTTTCTCCGCTTATGATTATTTCTTCCGACATCTTTTTGATTTACGATTTTAGTATTTACTATTTTTTAATTTTTGTATTTCAATTCGTCAATCGTCAATAACTAAATTGTCAATTTATCAACCCTCCTTCTTTCATCTTCTCAGCATTTTCGGCAAACTGTAAAGCATCAATCATTTCCTGTATATCGCCATTCATAAAATCGGTAAGGTTATATAAAGTAAGATTTATACGATGGTCGGTAATTCTGTTCTGAGGATAGTTATAGGTACGAATCTTCGCCGACCTGTCGCCCGAGCTAACCATGGTTTTACGTTTTGCCGTAACCTCTTCCATACGCTTTAAATAAGCCGCGTCATAAATTCGGGTACGAAGCATATTCATCGCTTTTTCACGATTGCCTAACTGAGAACGTTCAGTTTGACAAGTAACCACAATGCCCGTTGGATGGTGGGTAAGTATAACTTTAGATTCTACCTTGTTCACGTTTTGTCCACCGGCACCACCGCTTCGTGCAGTTGCCATGGTAATATCAGAATCTTTTAACTCCACATCCAACTCATCGGCTTCGGGCAATACGGCAAGTGTTGCCGCCGATGTATGTACCCTGCCCTGTGTTTCGGTTGCAGGTACTCGTTGCACACGATGCACACCCGATTCAAACTTCAACGTACCATACGCATTATCACCCGTTACATTAAAAATAATCTCTTTATAACCACCCATCGTTCCTGCGCTTATATCTACCACCTCAGCTTTAAAACCTTTCTTCTCAAAATACCGGCGATACATTTCATATAAATCTCCTGCAAAAATACTGGCTTCATCTCCACCCGTACCCGCACGCAATTCCATCACACAATTTTTGGCATCTTCCGGGTCTTTAGGAATAAGCATAATCCTTATTTCATCTGCCAGTTTTGTTTCCAGGGCTCTGTTCTCTTCCAGTTCGGCTTTTGCCATCTCTAAGAAATCTTTATCCTTTTCGGTTTTTAAAATCTCGTTGGCAGAATCTATATTATCAAGCGCTTTTTTATACTCTTCAAATATGTTAATGATGGGCTCTAACTGACGGTATTCTATATTCAGTTTCTTAAACTGTCTCATATCGGCAATAACCGTGGGGTCAGATAGTTTTTGTTCTACATCTATATAACGCTGCTTTATGCTGGCAAGTTTCTCAATCATCCGCTTAAATTAAGGGGCAAAATTAATAATTTATATTTCGTTCTTCATTTTCTTTCTTAATGGCAATATAACCTTACCCTAAATCCCTCTCCAAAGGAGAGAAACTTGAGAGGAATTGAAAGGCTTTTATAATTGCAGCAGGATTTGTAATCCTGCGGAGCGGTGCATCACAGGCAATGTACTGCGCCATAGTGCATAGCTCCGTCAAATCCTGCATCAACACTACAAGAGCGGTATCTCTTAAAGAAATTAAACCAACGGTGCGGCGCTTTGTATTTACCTCCGCTTCAATAAATGTCAGCACATCCGTTTCAAACTGAGCAAGGCTTACCACATCTGGATTCCAATTAGAAATAATATAGGTATTGTTTGCCCTTTGAGTAACATTTGGTAGTTTAGAAGAATGAAAAGTTTCTTGGTTACATTAATTTCCTTTTTGTTGTTTATACAAAATACTAAAGCCATAATCTGGAAAACAGTTGCGGATGGCAGTTGGAATGATGGAAGTATTTGGTTTGGTGGTATTGCTCCTCCATCTTCTTCAAGTTCAGACACATTTTTCATTTATAATAAAGTATTGATTGGTAATAATCTTTCCCTTGATACAAATGCTCTTTTGCAAATTGAAATTAATGGGGGTATTTGTGGTCATTATAAAATAACTGTAAATAAGGGGGCTAAACTTGTTAAATACGGTATTTTGAGTTTAGATGCCATAATTACATCTGGCGGTTCTGTTAGCCTTTATCCGCCTGGTCCTTTTGTCTCGACTGAAACATTTGTCTTGAATGGTCACGGCGGAGCTTTTGGATGCCCTATAGAAATAGGATTTTGGTTTAAATGTATGTTTGGAGATAATCTCAGTACTGAAATTCCGGATAGCTCTTCCTGTCAATTGAAGCTTCATGCTAAAAGAGATTCTTTAGAGAGAAAAAATAATCCTCCTAAATCTCCTACATGGGAACCTAAATATGAACACGGTTTTACCCAAACAACAAATCTTCCTCTCCATGTAAAAAGCATTATCATTGATACAACTTTTACACATCATTCGGGGAATATGGTTTTTAACGGATTTCCCTATAATAAGTTTAAGAAATGGCCCGACAATTACGATTATAAACATGATACAATCGAACAAACAGTAACTATTAGAAGTATGGTTTTTGACAACGATTTTACGCTAACTTATTTCAAAAAAAAATATACTTCTATTCTGGGATTATCAGAATCTGACTCTTTACATTTTCTGCAAACGGGTAATAGATATAAGGGAATATGTAAATCTATATATAAACAATACTATAAAGGTATAGAAGTAGAAGGGGCTGATATTACATTGGTAGAAACGGATGACACAATTAAAAGTCTACACGGCACTGTGGTGAAGAATTTTAATTGTAAAACTGCACCAAAGGTTTCTGAGGTAAAAGCATTTGAAATTGCTTTAGAAGCAAAAGAAGAACAACAAAATCGTAAAGGTAATTTGAATCAAAAGGATAAAATTATTCCTCTTAAAAATGACACTAATATGATGAAATACTCTAAAGCTAAATTACTTTTGGTAGCACTACCCTTTTTTAACACAAACCCAAAAACCTTTAAACTGGCTTACAAATTTATTATTTCTTCTACAGCTGTTTATGTAAACGCCTTTTCAGGGAAAGTAATTAGAATAAGTTCTCTATCAAGAAAATAGTTATACCTAATATGAAATGGCACAGGATGTGTCGTAACGCCCAAGCAATAAAATCAATAACTTGTTGTTTTAAATTTTGAGCTTATCTTTATGCTTCCAATGAAACTATCTTTTAATCAAGTATCAGGTATCGGGTATCAAGTATTCTGTTGTCTGTTACTTGCTACCTGCTATTTGCTACCTGCTACCTGCCCTGCACAGGCAGTATCTACCGAAACACAAACTGCCGAGTATTGGGATAAACAGGGCATTATAGCGGAGAACGCGAAGAATTATAAAGAGGCGGTAGATAATTACACCCATGCCCTTATGCTGAACGATAAGTATGCCGATGCTTATTTTGGCAGGGGCATTGCCGCGGAAAAACTGGGTTGGACGGATGGCGCTATGCTTGATTTTGATGATGCCATAAAACTAAACCCCATAGACGCGGATATGTATTATAACAGAGGACTTCTGAAATTTAAATTAGATAAACATAAAGCCGCTATTAAAGATTACACAAAAGCGATTCAGTTAAAACCCGATTTTGTATACGCCTATTATAACAGGGCGTATGCTTATTACCATAGTGATTTATTTAGCAAGGCTATTGAAGATTACACCAAAGTAATTGAATTAAAACCCGATTTTATTGAGGCTTATAACGACAGAGGCAATGCGGAAAGTAACCTGGGATATTTTAAAGACGCTTTAGAAGATTTTAATAGTGCCATTAAATTAGACCCTAAGTTTGGCTTAGGTTATTACAACAAAGGTCATGTAGAGTATGTGTTGAAAAAATACAAAGAAGCCCTGGCCGATTTTACCAAAACCATAGAGCTTATTCCAAAGGATGCGGATGCCTACAACGACAGAGGCGAAGCAAATTTTAACTTAGGTAATTATACTGATGCTGTTAATGATTTTAAAAAAGCCGTAAAGCTTGTACCCAATAACCAACTTTATATTGAGAACCTTAGAGTAGCTACCACAAAAGCGCTGAGCAACTTATAAATACGTGTAAATGAAAAAAACAGGTCTCTTTTTCGGTTCTTTTAACCCCATACACGTGGGGCACATGGTGTTGGCTAACTACATGCTTTCCTTTACCGATTTGGATGAGATTTGGTTTGTTGTTTCTCCACACAACCCCTTAAAGGAAAAACACACCTTGCTGGCGCAGAATCATCGTTTGTATATGGTAAAACTCGCTACCGAAAACCACCCTAAGTATAAAGCCAGCGATATTGAGTTTAAGTTATCGCAACCATCTTATACCATAAACACCCTTACTCATTTAAAAGAAAAATATCCTAAAAAGAGTTTTCACTTAATAATGGGGATGGACAATCTGCAGAATTTTCATAAATGGAAAAACCACGAGCGGATTATAAACAACCATTCTATTTATGTTTACCCTCGTCAGGATAGTGAGTGTGAGTCCGGCGCTTTCGCCAAACACCCCCATGTGATCATAACACAAGCACCCGTTATGGAAATTTCCTCCTCTTTTATACGCAAAGCTATTTTAGAAAAGAAAGATGTAAGTTGCTTTATGCCCGAAAAAGTGGCAGCTTATGTTAGCGAAATGAACTTTTATAAGATGTAATTAATTTACACCTCACCGCTATTATAAAGATTAGTTAATCAGGTATGGTTTTAATCATTTCTCTTGCGATATAAAGTCAACACGACAACAGACAGACTATTATCCGAAGTAATCTAATAAACAACAAACCCAATAATTACTATTTTTAACGGCTATAAAGCAACACCTATGCAATTAAAAACCTTAGCTGATATAAAGCAATACTTTAAAGCAAACAAAACACCCATCTACTTTATTTCTGCCACCAATTTTAATTTGTTGGGCATGGATGAGTGGATAAATAATTTCACCTTCATCAGTCATATTGATTCCTTTGGCGGGCAGCACCCCCATTTGTTTTCGCCTAAAACAGAAGTGCCTCACGAGGAGTTTACCAGTATTGAAGATATAAATAATTACCTGCTGCAACACCCCGAGGTAAAGCAATACATAAAAGACAGAAGCGTAAACGGCCAGGCAGGTAAAGCCCTCTTCCTGATGTTTGATGAAAAAACAGAGCGACTTGCCAAAGCCATTGGGCTGGATGTGTGTTTCCCCTCGGCAGAATTGCGCTCGTTTTTAGATAATAAAGTAAACACCAACCGCATTGCCGAAAAGGCCGGTGTGGCTTGTGTGCCTTATGTGCTGTCGGCTGTAGAGAGCTATGCGCATCTGCGTAAAATTGCCGAAAAACTTGGAGAGAACTTAGTGATACAAACCCCGTACGGAGATTCGGGGCATACTACTTTCTTTATCGCTAACGAAGAAGAGTTTAATACGCACAAAGAAGAAATACTTAAAGAGAAGGAAGTAAAAATAATGAAGCGCATTAATTGCTATGGCACGGCTATAGAAGGATGCGTTACCAAACACGGCACCCTGGTGGCCCCGCTAATGACCGAGTTGGTGGGCTTTAAAGAACTTACTCCCTATAAAGGCGGTTGGTGCGGTAACGAAATTTACCCCAATGCCTTTAATGCCGATATAAGAGAAAAAGCAAAAAAATATACGCAGCGGTTTGGCAACCAACTTAGAAAAGAAGACTACAAAGGCTACTTTGAACTGGACTTTTTAATTGACAAGGATAACGGTGAGATTTATTTGGGCGAACTGAACCCAAGGGTATCGGGCGTTAGTTCCTTAACCAACCATGCCAAGTTTGCGATGGATGATGTGCCTATGTTTTTGTTCCACATGTTGGAGTGGTTGGATGTGCCTTATGAAATGGATGTGAATGAACTTACCAACCGTTGGTCTAAAGCAGAGAGTATGGATAGTTGGAGTCAGTTGGTAATAAAGCATACCCGCAAAACATTGGAGCTTACCACCGAAGCACCCGAGTCGGGCATTTGGGAGATGAAGAAGAACGGTAACATTACCTACAAAAGGATGGATGCACACCGACAAGCTGTAGTGAATGATAATGAAGCCTTTTATATGCAAATTACCCAGAAGGATGATTACCTGTATGAAGGCGCAGACCTTGGTATACTAGTCATGCGCGGGCGATTAATGGATGATGCGTTTGTTTTATCTGAACGTGCCAAGCGTTGGATTAAAGCCCTGCGTTCTCATTACAAAGCAGATATGCTGGATATGAGTTTGCTTAGCGAACAGGATTTGCTGGAGCTAGAAGAAGGCTTTAAGATGCTTTAGAGCTTTAATAGGTTTTTTATTTACTTTTTTCTGCCGCAAAAAAGTATAACAAAAGCCACCACGAACGCCAACCTAAAGCTTTTCTTGGCGCACAGGCTGCCCTGCTCCGCCATCCAAAGAATGGCAGCTATGAGGACTATTTGTTTGAGATTTATTACACAAAAATGATTTATTATTGAGCGTACAAATGCTTGGATGGATGCCTTTAAGGCACCGCTAATACGTTTTGAAATAAATTAAGTCCATTGAAAAGCACTGAATTTACTGGCTTTTATCGTTATTTTATTACGACAACTTTAAACAACTTCTAAAAACAGAAGTCAGAAAATTATTTTATGAGTTTATATTTTTTACCCCTTTTGGCATCATTTAGAAAACCTGCTTCCCTTCCTAAAATATAATTTTTATATATTGTATCTGTAAACTCACAATAGTTTCTTATAAAAGCGTGATCTTTTCGTTTCCCATAATAATCTTTTATTTGCCTAATAAGTTCTTCCTTTTTTTTTGAGAAATCGGTAGAGTTCAATACAACTGAATTGTTTTCAGTGCTAAAATTTCCAAATGTATACCATATATAAGAGTCATGAATTTTGTTGTCAAAAAAGAGACCGAAATTTAAAAAAGTAGAATCGGCATAAAACAGAATAGAAATATCCTTATTAAGGCCAATAGAATCTTCATGTTTATATTGTTTAACAATAGTCTGTTTTTGCGAAAAAACCAATTGACTTGTAAATAATAATATTATAAATATTCGTAATAACATGTTATTTAATAGGTTTAATAAATTAGAGAGAATAAAGTTATAACATTTAAATGGGATTTTTCTTTTTTTCTGAATTAAAAGGGGGAAATCCCCCACGAAATCGATTACTCATTTTATGAAACAATATACTCAGGCTACACACAGAGGCTTTCATCGTGCGTTTTTACTTTATTTAGCTCAAGCTCTTATAGTTTTTATGAAATTATTTTTCACTATTGAATTGTCATTACATAATTGGGTTCGGCATAGCCAATTCCTTTAACTAAACTAAGCGCCCTGCTTGCATAAAATATTTTTGTGCCTTGAGGTACAGTAAGCACCATTACCTGTTGAGAATACTGGTTGTGACAACCCTTTTTAATTGGCAAGCGGATTTAGTTTTATCATTAGGATTTATCTGAGCATAGGAAGAAAAAATTGCAATGAAAAAAGCGGTTATTATTAGCAGATGTTTCATTATGTTTCAAGCAAAAAGAAATATTTATTTAGCTGAAAGAAAACGATATTGAATACCTACACCCAAACTAATGCCGGCAGCTTTCCAATCGGCTAATATGTATTTATTAAACGTAACATTATTACTGGTAAGGCTTGAGTAGGTAATAACCGGAACTGCGAAGTTTAAATTAAAACCAAAACGCCTGATATAAAAACGTGGATTTATATGAAAATTGAAATAAGAACCATTGCCGTATATTTGGTTATTGCCTACATCGTTTAAATGGTAGTTAAGATTAGAGTACCCCAAATCAATTCCTAAAGGCAAATCAAAATGATGAAGACGAAGCACATGGGCGTTGGCTACAGCGGCTAATTCAATACCTCTTATAGTTGGGGCAGAATGTGTAGCGGAATCTTTTCCGGCAATGTATTTATCAAACTTTGCTTTAATGCCCAAACCAAACCAGTTGTTTAAACCATACTCCAGTCCAAAATTAAAATTGGAAGATGCGGCGGCGCCAACTGTTGAGGTGTCTTTTGGCGGATTTATGTTTTTTGTTTTATAACTGAATTTAAGTCCGTAAACATCAATACCTGTATTCAAATCAAATACCAAAGCACCTTTATAAAAAGATTGAGAAAATACTTGCAGAGAACTTATGCAAATAAAACACAGCGCTATTTTCTTTATCATATTGTTTGTTTGAAACGCTAAGATATACATATCTTTTTATCGCTTATTCATCAAACATGATAAACACTTTTCGGCGCAATCTTGTAATATAATTTTGGTATTGCCAATCTGTGTAATTAGGAGTCGCGTTAATACATTTGGTAAATTGCTTCACACGATATCTTATTTCTTCCTGTAATAGATTTAAAAGTTCAGTGCCTTCTTCAAAACAAGAAGCATTGTCTTTTATCATTCCAAAATGTTCATCTAAGGATTGGTCTAAAACAACCTGCGGCTTCCATCCTTTCTTCAGGCATTGCATATATCTGTCGCGCACAATAAATTCTTCATGATGCGAGTTTACAAAACGCTCACTGATTTCAGCGGGCATTTCATAATCACGCTCGGTTTCATAATCCCACTCATCTTTATAGCGTTGCTCTAAATACATGTGGGGCGCTATAAATACATGATTCCAGTCTATAGGCATTTGCCACAAACCAAAGCGGCGGGCATTGTTACCTAAATCAATTATTTTAAATTGTTTTTTGCCAGGCAGTATCCTGCTGCCACGACCAATCATTTGATGATACAACGTAAGCGATTTGGTAGCACGGTTAAGCATAATGGTTTCAATATCCGGTTCATCAAAACCGTGGGTAAGAATACTAACCGAAGTAAGAATGGCATCTTTGGTATTATGAAACCAATCTAAAATTTCATAGCGTTCTCTGTCGCTATAAGTGCTATCCAAATGTTTTACAGGGTAGCCTTTCTTTTTAAATGCTTCGCAAACTAATCTGCTCGAAATAATTCCACTGTTAAAAATAAGTGTTTTAGTGCCCAGCGCAGCCTCTTCATAAGCTTCTACCAGTTTACTCTGCATAAAGATATTGCTATACAGTACCTCCAAAGAAGCTGTGGTAAATTCACCGGTATAACCCACTTTAAGTCCGCTGAGGTTTACATCATATGTAAATGTAACACCCTCGCACAAGTGTCCGCTTTCAATTAAGTTGGGTATAGTCTCTCCTATAATCATGGCGTCATAGGTATCCATCAACGGAAGTTTTTTATTACTGCTAAGCGGTGTTGCCGTAACTCCCAGAATATTTACTTCACTAAAATGTTTAAATACTTTGCGGAAAGAATTGTTGTGCGCCTCGTCTACAATGATAAGACCGATGTCTTTCAGGAACTCTAAATTATCCTCGTCGTGCAAACGGTTATTCAATGTTTCTATCAAGGCTGTGTAAGCAAGGTATTGCTCGTTTCTTTCCAGCACTTTTACGCTGCTGTTTATTACTTTATTGGGAATGTTTACCGATGTAAGCACATCGGATGTTTGTTGCGAAAGTTCCACGCGATGCGTTAGTATAAGAACCTTTTTATTAAACTCCTGAATATATTTTTTCGCAATCTCAGAAAATATAATGGTTTTACCGCCGCCCGTTGGCAACTGAAAAAGCAAGTTAGAATGAGGGGGGAGTTCCTGCAGTTTTTTATAGATATTATCAACGGCTAATTGCTGATACGGATATAATTTGCGCTCGCTTGGCTGTTCTATAATTTCTTCACTCATAATAAAAAATGCAACCTGTAAATATACGGCTATTTTTTAACCTAAAGAATTAAGTGAAGCAGATTGCGAGAACAAGGATAAATAAACCGGCAAGATTATTTTAATACCGGATTAGGGTCTTTCCAGTTGCGGTGAAACGTACAACTTTTATAATCATCATCAATGCGAACATAAATAGAACGCATTTTTTTATTGATCCACGTATCTACCGTGGTTTTTTGTTTAGCAGCCTGCGCCATATTTTGCAAGCGCTGATAATCATCTTTTAAATTCGCTTTATGCGGCTCTGTACGGGTTTTTAAATAGATTATTTTGAAAGCCGGTTTATCGGAAGTCTGATCTAAAATTGGCTTACTGATGTCTCCCACCTGCATTTTATCAAGCATAAACACCAATTTTTCATCTTTACCAAGTTCTTCAATTTCAAAACGGGTACTTGCCGCCTCCTTATTTTGTATAGCACCACAGTTGTTTTTAGTGTCTTTATCATCACTATACTTTGCGCAGGCGTTACAAAAAGTGATTTTCCCATCTTGTATGTTTTGATAGATAGTATCTAAAGCGGTTTTAGCGTCCGTAATATCCTGAGGAGATACTTTTGCAACAACCAATATATGCCGTACATCAACCAGTTCTCCTCTACGTGCGATAAGCTGAATAAAATGAAATCCGAAAGGAGACTCAAATATTTCGGATACTTCATTTGGTTTTAATCTAAATGCAACGGCTTCAAACTCGGGTACAAATACTCCACGGGCAATACCATCATAGCGCCCCCCTGTTTTAGCGGAACCGGGGTCTTCGGTGTATAATGTAGCTATTACACTCATGCTTTCGCCATTGAGAACGCGCTGACGGTACCCCTCTAATTTCGCTCGCGCTTCTTTTTTCGCCTCATCGGTTACCGAAGGCTTTTTGACTAATTGACAAATTTCAACCTCTGTATTTATTAAAGGCAAACTATCAGAAGGAATAGAATTATAAAAGGCTCGTACATCGGCGGGAGATACTTTAATCTCACTTGTTATTTTACTCTGCATTTGTTGCGCTATCAAAATATTGCGAATATCATCGCGCATCTCTTCTTTATATTGCTTAACCGTTTTTCCGTAAAAAGCCTCAAACTTTTCTTCGGAACCAAATTGCCCTAAATAATAGTTCATCCTTCGGTCCATCTCCCCATCAACCTGCTCTTCCTTAACGTGTATACTGTCTTTCTCTGCCTGAGCCAATAACAATTTTTGATACAGTAATTCATCAAACATAGCGCAACGTAAGGAGTCGGTTACTTTGCCGCCGTTGGCAGCCATGCCTTTAATTTCTCTTTCTAATTCGGAACGCAACACAATATACTTTCCTACCACACCAATGGTTTTATCAATATTCTGTTGAGCAAATGTCGCTAAAGACAAATTCCACAGAATGATATAAATAAAACACTTTTTCATAAAAGATTAATAAACTTCAAAGTTATTACTTTCTTTGGCTTGACTAAAAACAGACTGTTTCATTTCTTCTATAAGACTAAGCTTGCGTTTATTTATAATTATCTGACGGATGTTTTCTTTTTCAAAGCTTAAAGGAGAGGCGGTATTCTTAATTTTAAATTCTTTAATGTTTAAATAATAATTAAACAAGGTATCACTCAATTCTATTTGTCTGCTGGTTTTTAAAAGCAATTCAGGGTTGTAATCGTGTAATGGAATTTCTTTCATCACATCATCTAATAAAAGCCAGGTATTATCATCTAAAAAGAAATTATCAGCATACTGTATGCAATATTTTTTAAGATTGTCTTGGTCCTTTTCATCTTTTGAGGCGTACCATTTTTTAATTTTATCGGCGTTGGGTATTTTTTTATTTATTTTAACGTAGGTTACTTTTACAATATTGTCTTTCAGCATAAAATTCTGTTCATGTTCCTTATAATAAGTTTCCATGTCTTGTTGACCAACGGCAGTATCTAATTTTTGATGTATTAACTCGGTTTCATATCTATATACCAACAGGTTTTTTCGGTATTCGTCTATTTCTTTTTGAATATCTTTATCATCGGCAGATAAATTACCTTCCGCCTGATGCAACATCAACTCGTTTGTTATCCATTGTTGGATGTATGATTTAACGAATATAGCGCTATCCTTTGGGTTGCTGTTTTTAGGCAGAATTAATTTAATCTCCCCGGCATAAAGTTTTTTATCAAATACACGCGCAATAGGTTTTTCTTGGGTATCGTTATCTTGTTGCCTTTTTGTTTTACAAGAAAAAAGAAGTAAGGCAACAACAGGTATGATGAATTTAATTTTCATGCACGACAAAGATACACTTAAAGGAAATAGGTAAATTTAGAATGAAGTATTAGGAACAGTATCTCAATACTTAGTTTAAAAATCAAACTTAGCTTTATGGTCTTCTATGTTGGCCATTGTTTTAAGAGCTTCCATAGCTTCGTAATCTACGCGGGAAGAAAGACCCGTATTAGTAGCATTTTGTATAGCTTTAGAGTACACTCCTGCCGCTGATTTTTTATCGGTAATATAAATTACATACACCGCATTTTGCCCTTTTAACACCTTAGATAGTGTGTTTGGTTTTACAACCCCTACTGCGCCACACATGGCATCTTCCTTACCTAATCCGGTAACCGCATAACTGCCAAAAGATAAGCCGTTCATGCTCTCAACTTGCAATTTCATTTTAGAAGCTAAGTCATCTGCGGTTTTAGCTCCGGCAAGATTCGCGTCAAACTCTTTCATAAAGCCTTCCGCTTTCTTTTCTTTTTTCGCAAATAGAGTTACCTCATCTTTTACTTGCTCAAGCGGAGCAATACCTTTATCTTTTACTTCGCTTAGTTTAGCTACCACAAAACGAGTACCAAATTGGAATGCTGAAGAAATATCTCCTTTTTTAGCCTGATAAATCCAACGGATTAACTCTTTTGGATTTTCCATGCCGGGAATTTGTTTGTCTCCTTCTTTAATATTATCCGCTAAGCGTTTGTTTAGTTTATTTTCCTCAAGTCCTTTATCAAAAAGTTCGGCAGTATTGTATTTACCGGCAAACTCGCTTGCTTTAAGGTTAATATCATTAAGTGTTTTATCACTTGGTTGTATTTTGCGTTGAATAGTTGCCAGTTTATATTTTAAAGAAACACCTTTACTTACATCGGTAACTTCCATAATGTGGTATCCAAACTGAGATTCAACCACACCGAGCTCTCCTTTTTTGCCTTGCAAACCAAAATCCTTAAAGGGTTGCACAAAGCCACTTTTCTCATTTATCCAACCATAATCTCCGCCTTTACCCGGATAATCTTCATCTTCTTTTTTGCCTGGAGATGTTTTTTTACCGCCATCGTCAGAGAAATTCTTTACATACTCAGGAAATAACTTCACATCCTTTTTAAGAAGAGCCAGTAAGCTGTCTGCCATTTTCTTAGCTTGAACTTTAGTGCGTTTCAAATCTTTATCTGCCGCGCCCGAACCGGCATAAGCAATAAGTATGTGACGTACCTTAGCGGAATCAAGCACATCAACTTTACCTTCTAATTTAATAACTTTGATTAATCGGTTTTCCTGATAAGGACCATAAACAGTGCCCTTCTCGGCAGTGAAAATAGAAGAGTCAACTTCCGGACTAATCATGTTCTTTTTAAACAAACCAAAATCAAGCTTGCTTTCATCATTTTCGGATTGCATTAAGGCAGAGTCTTCGCTTAGTGTTTTTTTACTTTTCCAATCAATGGCAATATCTGTCATTTGCTTTTTTAGGTCTGCAATATCATCCGGTGTTGGGAACGCATCAAAGGCTATATAATCAATCTTACGGGTAGTTTCGGAGTTTTTAAACAGGTAAGAGTGGTTGTTATAATACGTCTGAATATCTTCGTCGCTTAGTTTCACTGCCGAATCGGATACGGTACTATAACGCTTAGCCACATAATTTACGCTGTAGTTTGTGCTTTGTTTTTCAAACTCCGATTTAGCTTCCGCTTCTGTAGTATATAAGCCCTTTTTTAGTAAGCCATTATACTTCTCTGCTAAGCGAGTATCATGTACAAAGTCTTCCACTTTTTTCCAATAAGATTCTTGCTCAGGCGTCATTTGTTGCACAAAGCCTGCAAGTTTAGCCGGGTCAAGCGAGCCATCGGGCTTAGCAAAGTTAGGATACGCTTTGCCGGTTTGTTTATCGCTAAGCTGAGAAACCACAATTTGGTGTGGGTGTGTAACCATCAAGTCGTATAACTCATCTTCACCCACATTTACACCAACTATTTTATAAGCTACTTTTAGCACATCTTCTGCAACAAATTCGTTCCAAACCTGATCAACCAAGTTTTGTTTGGTTGCATCATCTACTTTTTGTCCGTTTTGCTCATAGTTTTGTATAGCAACACCAAGCTTGGTTTGGAATTCATTGTAATCTATATTCTTACCGGCAATGGTACCCACGGTACGCTCGTTAGTGCCAAATAAATGGCGGCCCGAACTAAGCGCGCTTTCTAATACAAATATTACTAAGGCTAGGGCAATAATACCAACTAAAAGACCTGTTTTATTACGAATTGTTTCTAATACGCTCATAGCTTACATGAAATTAAGGGGTGCAAAGATAAAAAAACACCCGAAACACAAAAATTTAATTATTGGGTGTTTCTATGCCATATTATCATTCTGAACTTTAAGGAAAAAAGTATTGGATCCATAATAATTGGGTGTCGCATTTTACCTATTGTGTCCGCAATGTGGAATGCCCGAATTTATTTTATATTTGGAGGAATTACGGTATGCGCTTTCTTACTTCAGATAAAATTTATACTATAAATACTAAGCCTCTGGAAAATCATGTGATAGTGGTTAACGGGCAGGGAAAAATTTTGGATGTAGTACCCGATACAGTCGTTGATGTGTTGAAAACAGAACGGTATGAAGGGTTTATTTGCCCGGGGTTTGTAAACACGCATTGTCATGTTGAGCTTTCTTTTATGAAAGCTAAAATTGCAGCCAAACAAGGGCTTCATACGTTTATTAAAGAAGTGGAAAGTTTAAAGAAGCCCAATGATGCCGAAGTTATTGAAGCTATAAAACAGGCAGACGAAGAAATGTATGCCAACGGCATTGTAGCTGTGGGAGATATTTCAAATACGGCAAACAGCTTTGCGTATAAAGCGACGGCTAAAACATACTACCATACGTTTATAGAGATATACGCCTTTGATGAAACCCGTGCCGATGCCGCTTTTGAAAGAGGACTTGCCTTGCAGGAGGAACTAAAAAAGTATTTAGGCGATAAAACACAAAAGCAATCGTCTGTTACGCCACATGCGCCTTATTCGGCTTCAACCAAGTTGTTGGGTTTGTTTACTAAGTATGCCGAAAAGAATAATTCTGTTTTAACCATTCACAATCAGGAAACAGCCGATGAGAATTTATTCTTTAGAGAAAAGAAAGGAAGTATTTTAGACAGGTTAAAATATTTCAACATACCAACCGATAACTGGCAGGCTACCGGTAAATCGAGCTTACAGGCTACATTGCCTCATCTGCCGGCAAACAACAAACTGCAATTAGTACATAATACGTTTACGAGCGAGGAAGATATTTTGTTTGCGAATAATTATAACAAACATTTGTTTTGGTGCTTTTGCGTGAACGCCAATTTGTATATAGAAAACAATCTGCCTGATGTAAATTTATTTATGGCGAACAACTGCCACATAACACTTGGTACGGATAGCTATGCCAGCAATTGGAGCCTGAGTATTTTTGATGAGATAAAAACCCTGCACAAACATTTCGCTGTTATTGACTGGAATGATTTGCTGCAATGGGCAACGCTTAATGGAGCTAAATTCTTAGGGATAGACAATATTTTTGGCAGCATAGAAAAAGGTAAAGCACCGGGATTGAATTTAATCAGTAAAGATTTTACAAGTGTAAAGAGGTTAGTTTAGATGTCTTATTAATTTGCCAGTGCCGCTATGTCATATGTAAAGCCCACTCCACTAACACCAGAAACACCCAAACGAATTAAAATTAAATTGCTTATTTCAATTTCCTTGCCAGTAAAGAGCTCATGCCTGTAGTAAACAAAACAATGCTGATGGAACTGATGGGCATGAGTATAGCGGCAATAACAGGTTGCAAAGTGCCTTGTGTGGCAAAAAACAACCCAACTATATTATACAGGATAGAGATAATAAAGCTGCCGTAAATGATGGTTTTTTGGTCGCGGCAATAAGCCAGTATAGCCGATAGTTTTATAAAACTTTTGCCATCTAAAATAGCATCACTGGCAGGAGAGAAATTGTTTATATCATCGGTAATAACAATCCCCACATTGCTTTGTTTCAAGGCTCCGGCATCGTTCAGACCATCGCCTATCATAATAATCCTTTCGCCTTTTTGTTGTTTGGCTTGTATATAATCCAATTTATCCTGCGGCTTTTGCTCAAAGCGCAAATCGCTTTCTTTGCCAAAATACTTTGTAAGCAGAGTACGCTCGGCATCATTATCACCTGATATAAGCGCCAGTTTAAAGCGGTTACGCAATTGATGAATGATTTTCTCTAAACCAATTCTATAAGCTGTTTTGATGGAGAAGTAGCCCAACACATCGTTGTTAATGGCTATATAAACCTTGCTTCCGTCGGCTTCTATCGTATTTCTCTTACCCGTAATGTATTCGGCAGAGCCTAACTTTACTTCGTATCCATTAATAATACCAACAGCCCCTAAGCCCTTACGCTCGTGATACTGCTTTACCGATAAGGATTTACTAAAGGGTACAAAAGAAGCAATGGCTTTACTTAAAGGGTGGTTAGATTGCGCAGCCAACGAGCGAACCAGTTGCTCTTCTTCGGTACTTAATTCAGAACCATTATAGCTTATATCCGCTTCTTTTTGTTGGGTAATGGTTCCTGTTTTATCAAACACTACCGAAGTAGCCATCGCCATACGTTCTATAACATTGGCATTGCGCGCATAAAAACCTGCCTTTTGCAGCATGCGCAACATATTGCCATTAGTGAACGTAGCGGACAACAATAACGCACAAGGACAAGCCACTATCAATATAGAAGTAATGGCGCCCCATGTTTTAGCGGGGTTATGCAGCTGCCAATAAACCGCCGAAACAATAGCCACGCTAAACAAGGCATAGGTAAAATACCTGCTTACCTGATGAATGAAGGAAACGCTTTTCTCTTCGGGGTTTTCTTTAAAAGCATCATTATCCCACAACTGGGTTAAATAACTTTGAGATACTTCTTTAACTACTTCCAGCTCTATGGCGCCTGCTGTTTGCTTGCCGCCCGCGTAAATAATTTCGCCAATGCTCTTCTCAATAGGAAGCGATTCTCCGGTAACAAAACTGTAATCAATATGCGCCTTGCCTAAAAACAAAATAGCATCGGCGGGTACAATCTCTCCGCTGTGAACTTTTATACGTTGTCCTACTTTTAATTTAGAGATAGGTATTTGGTCCTCCGAACCATTTTCATTTAATATAGTAACCCCAAGCGGGAAGTAGGAAGTATAATCTCTGTCGAACGAAAGGGTTTGGTAAGTCCTATCCTGAAAGAACCTGCCTATCAGCATAAAGAACACAATGCCCGACATAGAATCTAAATAACCCGCACCTGTGCCGCTTACTATTTCATATATACTTCTGCAGAATGTAATTACTATAGCCAAAGCAATGGGAGCATCTATATTCAGAAACTTTTGTTGCAGGCTTTTCCATGAAGACACAAAGAAATCGGAAGCACAATAAAAGAAAACAGGCAGGGAAAGAAACAAGTTGAAATAACTAAAGTATTCTCTCAAACTTTTTTCCTGAATGTTATTTAAACCAAAGTATTCGGGGAAGCTTAACATCATAATATTGCCAAAGCAAAAACCGGCAATACCTATCTTATAAATTCGCTTCTTGTCGTACTTGCGTATTTTCTTGTCGGCTATATCATGCAGACTGATATGCGGCTCATAGCCAATGGTAGTAAGCAATTCTGCCACCTTGCGTAAAGAAACGGTATCGGTATTATACACAATGCTTACTTCCTTCTTCAAAAAATTAACCTGTGATTTAATAATTCCCGGATTAAGTTTATTCAGATGTTCCAGCAACCAAATGCAGGAACTGCAATGCATTTGCGGTAAGTAGAAAATAACATGCTTTTGTTTTTCGTCAGAGAAATGAATGAGCTTAGCTTCTACCGTTTTATCATCTAAGAAAGCGAATTTACCCTCACGTATTTTAGTTCTTTGGGTAATACCGGGCGCTTGTGTAATGTCATAATACTGGCAAAGGTTATTTTGATTCAGTATTTCATATACCGTTTTGCAGCCTGTGCAACAAAAGTGTTTATCCTGAACAAGAATAGCATCATCCGCACAATCTTCACCACAATGATAACAAGAAATTTTGCTTTTTGTTTTTGTAATTGACATAATCTGTGCAGCGAAGCTATTATTCATTCCAAATAGCATACGTGATTTGCCTCATACCGGCAACTGATATAAATCATATTTGAATTTTACAAATTCAGGTAATCTTTTATTAAAAGGAAAATGATGAAGGAACCACTTTTGTAATACTGCGATTTGCCCCGGTATTCTTTCTCTGATGATAAGTATCAGTTTTTAAAATAAGTTTTATCATAACAGGAGCTATAAGAAGGCGATACTTTTGAAACAAAAAAACATGGAAACCATTCTTGTAGCAACAGATTTTTCGGATTCGGCAAACAATGCTGCGGATTATGCGGTTGGATTGGCTAAATTATTTAGCGCGAAAATTGTATTAGTAAACACATATAATTTACCTTATTCAACCTATGAAAGCGGGACATCAGGAGATATACTAAATGTCCTTCGGGAATCATCTGTGGGTGGACTCAATAATCTGAAAAAGAGAATAGAGCAGCAAAATGACAAATATAACTTTGAAATAGAATGTTATTCTGATTTTGGATTTGCGGAGGATATGATTATTGAAACAGCAAGTAAGGTTAATGCTGATATAGTTGTGATTGGAATAAAGGGAGATAGCGGAAAGATAAAAGAAAACATAATAGGTAGCACCGCTATTAAAGTTGCGCGAAATGCGGATATTCCGGTTTTTATTATTCCTGACCATGTAAAATACCATTCAATCCATAAAATTTCCTTTGCCAGTGATTTAAATAAAATAGAAGAAAGCGATTTAATATACGTGAGCAGATATTTTGGTAAGTTATTTGACGCAGAGTTAGAAATTGTAAACATAGAAGAACCGGGCGTGGAGTTTAGCGAAGAAAAATCTAAAACATGCGCCATCATAGATAAAAAACTGGAAGCTATACCTCATAAAAGTGTCTTTATAACTGAAAAAAAAGCGGGCAAAGCATTGGAAGATTATTTTAACGATCATCCTACCGATATAGTTTTGGTTAATCCGCGCAAACATAATTTGTTTCATAACCTGTTTAGCCACAGTATTTCAAAGGAATTAGCGTTTCATTGTAAAGTTCCCTTACTTTGTATACATTAATTTGCTTTATATAAGCAACTAACAAGAGATCATGCAGGAAGAAGACAATCATTTTGAAAAACTTACCGATAATCTGAAAGGGTATGTAAACACACGCTATGAAATAATTATACTTAAATTAACTCAAAAAATAGCTGACATAGGCTCTCAAACAATAGCTATTATTTTAATAGGTTTGGTATTAAGTATGTTTTTACTATTTATAAATATATCAATAGCTCTTTACCTTTCTTCCTTACTAAACAATAATTATGAGGGCTTTTTTATAGTAGCGGGGTTTTATCTGTTGTTACTGTTTATCTTTATTATTGGAAAAAAGAGACTCATTCTTACTCCTTTACGTAATCTTATTGTAAAACAAATTCTACGCGATGAGCAAGCCTAATATACATACTTACAAAGAACTTATTCTTCGCGTTAGCGAACTTAGTGATTTGAAAGAAACGCAGGAAGCCGAGCTACGACAAAATGTGAGAGAAGTATATGAGCATTTTCGTTTAAAGAATATTTTAAAAAGAACGGTAAAAGACTTAGCTCATGATGAAGAGTTTATAAATGATGGATTTAAAGCGGCAGCCAATTTTGTAGTTGGTAAATTATTTGATAAAAACAGTTCTGTAAAAAGATTCATAACATCTGTTCTCTTAGAAAAACTGATAACGCCTCTTATAAAAAACAGTAAGGATAAAATAGTTTCCTTTATTACAGATATACTTGCCAAGCATGGTAACAGAGAGTAAAGTAAATTTATTCTCCTTAAACTGACCAAAGTCATTTTTCAGTTAAAACTCTATTTATAATTTGGTCGTTTGCATAAAGGTAAAATGACTACATTAGACGCTCAAAAAAGATTTGAATTGGAAAGTTTAGACGCGCTTTTTGAGCATGCTACAGAGGGTATTATTATTACCAACCGAAAAGGGGAAATAATCAGGGCTAATCCAAGCTCTGAAAAGATGTTTGGTTACGAAAAGGGTGAGTTGAATAACAAAACCGTTGAAGAATTGGTACCCACCCGCTTCAAGGATACCCATACGCATAACAGAGCGGATTATCATAAGAATCCGCACGCAAGGTCTATGGGTAAAAACATGGATTTGTTTGCCCGTAGAAAAGATAATAATGAATTTCCGGTTGAGATAAGTCTTTCTTATTACGACAAAGATGGCGAAACCTTTGTAATAGCTTTTATTATTGATATTACCGAGCGTAAAAAGCACGAAGAGAACACCAAAAAACTTAACATAGAACTTGAAAAGAAAGTGCGTGAACGTACTCACGTTTTGCAGGAAGCTCTGTTGGAATTAGAACGCTCTAAAGAGCAATTGAGCGAAGCTTTGGCAACTGAAAAGGAGTTGAATGATATGAAATCGAGGTTTGTTACCATGGCTTCTCACGAGTTTAGAACTCCGCTTAGCACCATACTTTCTTCGGTATCCCTTATCGGGAAATATACCGACACTGACGATGATGAGAAAAGGCAAAAGCATGTACAGCGCGTAAAATCTGCCGTTACCAACATGACGCTGATATTAAATGATTTTCTTTCCGCTGAGAAGCTGGAAGAGGGAAAAGTATTTGTAAAGAAAGAAGATGCCGATATTCAAAAAATAACACAAGAAGTACTTACCGAAATAAACGGTATTTTAAAACCCGGGCAAAAGATTAATTATACACACGAAGGATGTACACACGCATTGATAGATAAGCAAATGGTGCGTAATATCTTGTTGAACTTAGGCTCTAATGCTATTAAATTCTCGCCTGAGAACAAACCTATTGAAGTCTTTACAAAAGTTACTCCCAAAGAAATTGTTATTAAGGTTACCGACCACGGTGTAGGAATACCTAAGGAAGATCAGACACATATGTTTGAACGTTTTTTTCGCGCAAAAAACGCGACTAATATACAGGGTACCGGTTTGGGCTTAAATATTGTAGCTAAGTATTTGGAGGCTATGAACGGCAGAATTGAATTTGAAAGCGAATTAAATAAAGGAACCACTTTTACGGCAACTATTCTAAACGAATAATTATAAATTAGTATGAAAAACATATTATTAATAGAAGATAATAAAGATGTACGTGAAAACACGGCAGAGATTTTAGAGCTTGCTAATTATAACGTATTACAAGCCGAAAACGGAAAGATTGGTGTAGAGCTTGCGCAAAAAAACTTACCTGATTTAATTATTTGCGATATAATGATGCCTGTGTTAGATGGCTATGGTGTGATACATTTATTAAACAAAAGCGCGGAAACCGCCAGCATACCTTTTATATTTCTTACGGCTAAAAGCGAACGTATAGATTTTCGTAAAGGAATGGAGATGGGTGCCGACGATTATATCTCAAAACCCTTCGATGATATTGAATTATTAAATGCTGTTGAAAGTCGTTTGAAAAAGAATGATATTCTGAAAGCGGAATTTTCTAAAGATGTAAACGGCTTAAATAAGTTCTTTAATGATGCCCGTAAAACAGATGAGTTGAAGAAGTTGTCGGAAGAAAGGCGTATCAAACAATTTAAAAAGAAAGAAACTATTTTTAACGAAGGTAATAGCCCTAACTTCCTTTACTTTTTGGCAAAAGGAAAAGTAAAAACATTTAAAGCCCATGAGTATGGTAAAGAACTGATTACCGATTTATATAAAGAAGGAGATTTTTTTGGTTATACATCCCTGCTGGAAGAAAAGCCTTATACCGAAACCGCCGAAGCATTAGAGGATTCAGAGATATGTTTGATACCCAAAGATGATTTTCATTCGTTGATGTATGGTAGTATGAACGTAATGAAAAGCTTTATAAAAATGCTTTCGGATAATATTGTAGATAAAGAAAAACAATTGATAAACCTGGCATATAGCTCAGTGCGCAAACGTGTTGCCGATGCTTTGTTGCTGTTGCAGAGTCGTTATGACACCAGTAAAGATAAAAGCTTTAGTATCTCTATCTCTCGCGAAGACTTAGCTAATATTGTAGGCACAGCCACCGAATCGTTAATAAGAACCCTAAGCGATTTTAAAGAAGAAAAGCTGGTAGAAATAAAAGGCAGCAACATTACCATTACCAATTTAGATAAGTTGAAAAAGTTAAGAGCTTAATCTTATAACTTAGTTTCTTTTAGCAGGGTAGTTTCATCAATTTCTCCGCTATGTTTCCAAATTAGTTTACCATCTTTATATAACTCAACTACCGGAATGGCGTCAATGCCTTTTTCTTTCAATAGTTCTTTGTTCTCATCCGCATCTATTTTTACAAGAATCACTTTGTCCTTTCTCTTATCAGCAACACCTTCCAGCATAGGAACCATTTTCTTGCATGGCTTACACCATTTAGCATTATAATCTACCAGCACATATTTATCAGTTGTAATTTGCTTATTAAAAGCAGCCAACGACATACCTTTATTCGCAGAAGCAGAAGTTCCTTTCTCTACAGGCTTATTAGCTGCATTCCATTTCATCATGCCGCCCTTCATGTTATATACTTCGGCAAAACCTTTTTCTTTCATTTTTTCGGCGGCTTCTCCACTTCGCCCGCCAGCCAAGCAATATACCATCACAGGTTTATTTTTGTCCAGCTTATTTAGGTTGCTATCAAAATCACCGGCATTCAAATTATAATTAATGGCGCCTTTTAAATGCCCTTCGCTGTATTCTTCGGGGGTGCGCACATCCACTAACTGCGCATCTTTTGTTTCGTTCAGTTTTTTATCGAACTCATCAACCGGAATGGTTACATTTATTTGCTTGGAGGAACTATTACTTGTTTGATTCTGACAAGAAGCCAAAGAAACACTTATACTAAGCGCTATCAAAAAGATTGTTTTCTTCATACGGGTTGTGCTATTTTAATTTCGGGTTTAAAGATAATGGTTGATTTTACAGAATTTGAAATTAAACAATTGGCTTCTGATTTTTGAAGCACTCTTTCCGCTCTTTCTTTGTTATGGTCATCTGACAAAATAACTACCGGCATTAAGGTTACTTCACTCATCATATACTTACCGTCTACTAATTCAAGTTTACCAACTGCCTTTGAGTCAAAACTCACAAATTCAAGCTTTGAGTTTTCCGCTATGGAAAGAAAGGTAGTCATTAAGCAGCTATTAATAGCGGCAACAAATAAATGTTCCGGAGACCATATTCCTTCCATTCCTTTTGGAAATTGAGGCGGTGTCGCCACTTCTACTTTATCATTTAATACAGGTGAACTCATCAATCCTTTTCTGTCTGCCTGCCAGTTAACTGACACTTCATATAAATGTTCCATATCTGTTTTTGTTTATTGGTTTTGTTCTATAATTTGTTTCAAATGGTCGGCTGGCACCACACCCGACTGTCGCCATAAGGCTTTGCCTTTTTTAAATATAATTAAAGTAGGCACCCCCTGCACTTGATAGGCACTTGCCGCAGCAGGATTTTTATCTACATCTACTTTAATAATGGTTGCTTTGTCGCCTACTATGCCTTTAAGTTGCTCTAATATGGGAGCCATCATTTTGCAGGGACCGCACCATTTGGCAGAAAAATCTACCAGCACGGGTTTATCTGAATTTATAAGTTCCTGAAAAGTTGCCATTGTAATTTGCTTTTAAGAAGCTACTGTTATTTGTCTTTGTTTATTCTTTCTATATTTTTTATCGTATCGGATAAAGAAATTTATCCAAAAAAGCCTGCCCAACCTGTAGGTCACAGGATATAAGCCAAGAAGTAATACTACTACCAAGGTAAGCAGCAACCAGGTTTCCATGTGTATCCATAAAGCATCCGACAGATATAAGACTATAAAAAGACCCGAAGACAAAGCATAATTAACATATAACGAACCATAAAAGAAACCGGGTTCGCGCTCGTATTTTAAGCCGCATTCTGAACAGCTATCTTTCATTTTTATACCGTTTACCAAACTGTAAGGATTACTGCTTTCAAACACTTTGCCTTTATGGCAATGCGGACAGGTGTTGGTAGCTACCGAGTATAGTATTTCAGGGATTACCATAACTATATAATTTAATGTTTATCGGGTTTAATTTCTTCAAACTCTACATCCTCTATTTTATCAGAATTTGTTTTAGATATTGGAACCGCACACCCACCACTTCCGCAACAACCTGTATTGGTTACTGCCTGAAACAAAAAGAAAGCAGCAATAACCCCTAAAAACGTATCATGCATTTTATATGCCTGCACAGCAATAAAAACACCTAACGCCAAACGAAGCCAACGCATAAAATGCCAGTTATAAAATAGAGTTGCTTTTACCGTATTCATTTCTCGTATTTTTTTAAACTAAACCAACTGCCTCCGTTATGCACATTTGTATAGCCTTCACCTTTTAAAAAGCTTTTTGCGTTAGCACTTCTCATGCCCGATGCGCAACAGGTTATAATTGGTTGCTCTTTACTCCTTACCCCTTTAATAGTACCTGATAATTGATTTAGCGGAATGTTTACCGAGTTTTTAAGATGCCCGCCAGCGTATTCTCCTTTACTTCTCACATCTATAATTACGGCACCGTTAGTTATTAATTCTCCCAAATCAACTTTAGGTCCTATACCAAATATATTTTTTAATGTTTGTATCATTTTATTTGTTTTACGTTTTTAGCAATAACAGTTTACTTCCATCCACGAGCCGCCATTCTCACACTCAATACCATTCCTTTGCAAATAAATAGTTGCCTGACTGCTTCTGTTTCCTGAAACGCAGCAAAGAACAATATTTTTCATCTTTTTTATTTCGTCTAAACGTTCAGGTATTTCCTGCAACGGAATATTCATACTTCCTGCCACATGTCCGCCACGGAATTCTGCCGCTGTTCTAACATCTACTATAGTTGCCTTTCCTGTTTTAATTAAGTCTTCTATGTTTTTCATGATTTTATAATTTTATTGTTTTGCGTTTTCTTCTTTCTTTTCTTTTTTAAGCATGCTACTTAAAATACCTCCCATCATGGCTCCATATAAGGAACTATTTACCGGGCTTGAGGTAATGGCACAAGCGCCGGATGCACAACCCACAAAATACCAATAACACCATCCGGCAATTGAACCGAGTATTATACCTAATAACTCTATTTTATATTTATATAACATGCTTTTCATTTACAATACAAATTTCGGAGTTAACCAGTTGTTTGTTGGGTACATTTGTTGGATAAACTCCATTTTATGATTCTTTTTTCCTTGTAGAAATTCCAAAAGGGAAATAAAGCGGACAAAAGCTTATAAAGCCGGTAAGAATAAAAATACCCGACACCACTAAACCTATTATGGCCCAAGTGCCGCTTATTTGATGTGCGAAGTATAAGGCTACTACTATTGCTGCTACCGCTATTCTGATGATGCGGTCGGCGCTACCCATATTCTTTTTCATAATTTTTAGTTTTTAACTATGAGCAAAGGTATACAAGGCTTATAGCAAGCTTAGGAACATTTGTTGGATAAGGCTATGATTTATATCACTCCTTCTTTAGTTGTCGGTAAGCAGTTCAATACTATTTCTGCCTAACCTAACTAACTTTTTTTGTTCCATCGTTCTTAGCAAACGACTAATGGCTTCGCGGTGAGCATGTAATTCGTCGGCAATTTGCTGGTGGGTAATATCTATAACCCTTGTATGTAATGCTTTGCTGCGCTCCTGCAAATAATGCAGCAATTGTTTATCCATGTGGCTGAAAGCAATAAGGTCTATAACCTGCATTAGCTCGGCAAATCTGTTTTGATAGTTATTGCTTATGTATGCTTTCCATTCAGGGTATTTAAACCAATCTTCGGTTTGGTTTGCCGGTATTTGCAGTATTTCGGTATCATCTTCGGCAATGGCTTTTATCATGCTTTTTTTGCCCGACTGACAACAGGTTAACGACATGGCGCAGGTTTGCCCCGGATACAGATGATATAAAAAAACTTCCTGCCCGTTCTCATCCTCCCTTATAATACGTATGTTGCCTTTTAAAACAATGGGTATAGAAACAATCTCATCGCCGGGTTTAATAATAAACTCTCCTTTTTTAAAAGCTCTGTGCCGCGAATACTTTTCAATTTCCGCATGGAGGATTGCATCGCTAAAAATAGAATTGCTTTTAATCATCGCATAAAAGTAGAAATAATTTATAAAGGGTTTGTTGGAAGCGTTACGTCAATACATGAAAAGAAGTAAATTTGCTTATGGCTTATAATGAAAAATTAGCGGACAGAATAAGAGAAGCAATTGCGCATTTGCCAAAAGTTGAAGAAAAGCAAATGTTTGGCGGCGCTTGTTTTATGGTTAATGGCAAAATGTGCGTAGGGGTAGTAAAAGATGAAATGATGTGCCGAATTGACCCCGCTTTGGATGAGATTGTATTAGAGAAACATGGCTGCCGCCCGATGGATTTTACAGGACGACCCATGAAAGGCTATGTTTACATAAGTAATGAGGGGATGAAAACCAAAAAGGATTTTGATTACTGGATTGGTTTGGCATTAGACTTTAATAAAAATGCTAAAGCAATATCAAAAAGAAAACCTGCAAAATAAAGCAGAATTTTATGGGGAATTAAAATAAAGTTACCGCGAAACAAATAAAATGGTTTTTACAAAAAGATTTGGGATATAAGCGCTACGCGTTTTTCACAAAATCACTTAACTCTTTTCCTTGGTCGTTTTGTTGTTTTAGAGTCCAGTCGTCTGTAACACTGGTTTCAATCCAAGAGCCGGCAGATTTTCTAAATACCTGCGCGGATATGCCAAATAAAGTTTGAAAGGAATCTTCCAACTCAAACACTTTCATATTTTCTTTTATCTCTATTTTTCCGTTAGGATGTTTCTTTTGGAATTGTTTTAAAGATAAAGTTGTATTAAGCATATCTTTTTTAGGGTTACCCTGATGTATGCCATGCGCCCGCTTAAAAAACTCCAACTTTAAGTAAGGAAACATAGCATTGAACTCTTGCTGTATATCAGAAATAGTTTTGCTATCATCTATAGTTAATATCATATTCAGTACGTTTTTAAATAATTATCGATATACTAAAGCGCTTACCACAAACCACCCAAACTACTTGGAGACAAATTTTCCGCATGTATTTCCGGTGGTATAGCCAATACAGGAATTAAGGAATCATTTATTAACTGATGCGCGTATGAACCCAGTACGAACCTCGAAAATTCGGCGCTTTGGTCAGACATGGTTATAATTAAATCGGCCCTTTTGTTTTTTGCGTATGTAAGTGTGGTTTTGGCCCGATTAGGTGTTTTCTTAATTTCAGTAGTACACACAACCTTTTTAGCCTCTGCTAATTTTTGTATTTGAGGTAAAATTACCTCTAATTTAAATTTATGTTCGTCATCATTTTTTGCCAACAAACCAAGCACATGCAAATGTGCGCCATACTTAGCGGATAGTTGAATAGCGAAGTTTACTTTTTGCCTGGAGTGTATGGATAAATCTATTGGAAGAAGAATGTTTTGATACCCCAGTTTAGGAGATATGGTTCTAATGGTCATAACCGGAACAGGCGATTTGGTAAGCAAACGGTAAGAATTACTTCCTAAAAATAAATCATTGGAAGAATCGCCTCCTTGTGTTCCCATAATAACCATCCCAACTTTTTGATCTTCCGTTGTTTTTACAATTTCAGAAGTTATGCTTCCCATCGTAATGAGATAGGAAACTTTTATTGAATACTCTTTACGTATACTTTCGGCAAGCTTAGCTAATTTCTCTTCCAAAAAACCGGTAATTACTGAAGTATCTTTCAATTTAAGAGCAGGCATTATCACATCCATCAATTCGCTTTTTTTCTGCACATGCAGTAATAAAAGCTCTCCTTTACTAAGCTTCGCTAAAAAAGCGCCATGGTTTATAGCACGCATACTGGTTGACGAAAAGTCAATGGGTATTAAAATTTTGTTTGTGTTTAGGTTTATCATATATGTTTATTTAATTGTTATTCGTGAATGGCCATTACAGGAACCTTTGTATTAAAAGCGATGTTGCGTGTATTTGTTTCCGCAAAAAGGTTGTAAAACAAAGAATGTTTTTTACTGATTATTGTTACCAAATCAATAGCTTGTTTTGCGCTAAATTTTTCAATTCCATTTTCAAGGCTTTTTGCAGGTACTACTTCAACGGGATAATTTAAGTTGTTAAGTTTTATATTTTTTTTAACCGGTTCAAACAATTCTTCCTTTGTTCGGCAATGCAATACATTTACTTTTGGCTTAAAAGCTTTAATTAAACCTTCGAACTCTTTTAAAGAGGATAAATGCAATTTATCGCTGTTATCAACGGCTAAAGCGACATGACTAAGCGTATGCTTTTTAAACTGTTCAGGAACAATAATTACAGGAGCTTCTAACTTGCCGGCTATATCAACCCCATGACTGCCGTATACCGATTTATAAAAACGATTCTTTTCGGCTAAACCCATGACCACCAGTTTTACCTGATGATGCTGGATAAATGTTTTTATTTCCTTCTTAAAAGAGCCTGAACTTACAAATGTGGTAATATTTAAATCCGGAAAGGATGTCTTCAGGTTTTCTAATTGCTTTTTTGCTTTTTGCTCATTTGTTCTTCTGGTTTTGTACATATCCAATAGAAAAAGACCGCTGTTGGCATGTACCCATGATACATCTAATAAATTAAACAAAACAAGCCGGCAGTTATACTTTTCGGCTAATATGGCTGCGTAGTTGCAAGCATTTAAAGATGATTTGGTAAAATCGGTTCCGGCTACAATTGTTTGCATGGTTTGTTTATTTGATATTGAAAATATGATCTAATCCAAACTTGTTGTATTCATTAGGAAAAAATAAGAGCAAGGTTATTAATAGCAAACGGGGAAAAACATATTGCATATCCCACATAGGGCGTATCATTGAAAACGCAAAGCACACTAAAACCAAATCAAACCCAAGTATTATGAGCGTATAGTTTATACAGAACCCTATGATTAAAAACACCCCCCCTATCAACTCAATAAAACTTGTTAGGTAAGTAAATAGAGTTACTACTGGTTTATGAATATGCAGATGCTCGGCATCCGTTAAAAAAAGATCTACCACACCACTTATCTTAATTTTAAATATTTTATCATATCCCTGAAAGAAGAATAAAATCCCTACAAACAAGCGGACTATAACTTCAGCGAATTGTAATTTGTAAACTAACATAGTTCTCTTTCTGCAAAGGTGGGGTAGGTACAAACAAAAGATTATGACAAAAATCAAGTAAGCACATGAGAGTTATCAGCGCAGTACCTTTTGATGCGCCCCACATTTGTAAAAAAATAAACCTATGAAAACAACCATTTACAGTCAGCATCAAGAGCATACAATATGGCTCAACAAATTATCTTTTTACGTGGATGATATGGCTATCATGCAAAAACGTATTGAAGAAATTGCCAAAAAGAATACGGCGAAAGAAGTATTGGCGAAAATTGATCATTTTCAGAACCAACTGCTTATTCAAAGAAAAAATATCGCCGATATAAAGCATCACATCGAGAGAGATGAAAAGCATTTGAATGAAAGCATTACTAAAAATGAAACGGCGGTTGACCACAGAAAAATAGAAGACCATGCCGATGAAAGAGCTGATGTAAAAGCTTTTGAGGATAATTTTAATCAATTGCGCAAAGAGCTAAATCACTTCGCCGCACAATGGATGTAGTTTAATCTTATCCTGATTTTAAAAGCCGGGCTATGTTCCGGCTTTTTTATTAATTTTTTTTTCGTTCCATTTGATATGGATGCGTTTCAGATAAATTTGACTTTTGCTTTTTGTTATAGTATCTTTGCGCACTTTTAAAAAATTAATCCCGTAAGATTATGCAATTGCCCCGGAAGGTGGTTCGTGTCTTACATTAAAAACTAAATAAGACACAAAAATGAAATTATCAGCCTTTAAATTTAATCTGCCAAAAGAATTATTAGCCGAGTATCCTGCTAAAGCTCGTGATGAAAGTCGTTTGATGGTAGTTGACCGTAAAACAAAGAAAATTACACACAAAAAATTTAAAGACATCATAAACTATTTTGACGATGGGGATGTGATGATAATGAACGACACCAAGGTGTTTCCTGCCCGTATGTACGGCAATAAGGAAAAAACCGGCGCTAAAATAGAGGTGTTTTTATTACGTGAACTGAATACCGAAAGCCGTTTGTGGGATGTATTAGTTGACCCTGCCCGTAAAATACGTATTGGGAATAAGCTTTATTTTGGCGATAACGACTCATTGGTAGCCGAGGTAATTGATAATACTACGTCTCGTGGGCGCACCCTTCGCTTCTTATATGACGGACCTTACGATGAGTTCCGCCAGATGTTATATAATTTGGGGGAAACACCATTACCGAAATACATTAAGCGTAAAGCGGAAGAAAGCGATAAAGAGCGTTACCAAACTATTTTCGCTAAAAATGAAGGAGCTGTTGCTGCGCCTACTGCGGGCTTGCACTTTAGTCGCGAGTTAATGAAACGTTTAGAGATTAAAGGAGTAAACTTTGGCTATGTTACCCTACACGTTGGCTTAGGTACTTTTAGAATAGTAGAAGTAGAAGACCTTACCAAACACAAAATGGACTCTGAAGAAGTAATTATACCCGAAAGCACAGTTAAAATTGTAAATAAAGCTAAAGATGCTAAAAAGCGTGTTTGCGCGGTAGGCACTACTGTTATGCGCGGTATAGAAACTTCGGTGAGTGTATCAGGGCATTTAAACCCTTATAAAGGTTGGACAAACAAATTTATTTTTCCTCCTTACGATTTTAGCGTGGCAGATTGTATGATTACAAACTTTCATATGCCCGAATCTACTTTATTAATGATGACCTGTGCTTTTGGCGGATATGATTTGGTAATGAAAGCCTATAAAGAAGCTATTAAAGAAAAATATCGCTTTTATTCATATGGAGATGCTATGCTGATTCTTTAATGGAATATCCAAATATTACGGTTAAAACGAAGGGTAATTCCTTCGTTTTTCATTTTATAATGTTGCAAGTGGTTAAAGGATAAAATTGCCTTATATTTGTGTAGTATTTATTAATTTATTTACCATGAATAATGTAGCAGATTTGGAAAAGAATTTCGACTCTAAATTAGAGAAGAATGATTTTGTGGAGCCTAAAGATTGGATGCCCGAAAATTACCGTAAGCATTTAATCCGTCAGATATCGCAACATGCGCATAGTGAAATTGTGGGTATGTTGCCCGAAGGTAATTGGATTTCGCGTGCCCCCAGTTTGCGTGCTAAAATGGTGTTACTTGCCAAAGTGCAGGATGAAGGCGGACATGGTTTATACTTATATACCGCTGCCGAAACCCTTGGTGCAAGCCGCGATGAGCTGTTAGATGCACTGCATACCGGCAAAGCAAAATACTCTTCCATATTTAACTACCCTACACTTACCTGGGCAGACATTGGCGCTGTGGGCTGGCTGGTTGATGGGGCTGCTATTATGAATCAGGTTATGTTGCAGCGCACATCGTATGGCCCATACAGCCGTGCGATGATACGTATTTGTAAAGAAGAAAGCTTTCATCAGCGTCAGGGATATGAAATTATGTGTCATCTTTCTTTCGGCACAGAAGCACAAAAAGAAATGGCTCAGGATGCGCTAAACCGTTGGTGGTTTCCTACCATGATGATGTTCGGCCCGCCGGATAAAGATTCCCCTAATAGCGGACAAGCCATAAAGTGGCGTATTAAGCGCGAAACAAATGATGAACTTCGCCAAAAGTTTGTTGACCGTACTGTTGAACAAGCCGAGTTTTTAGGTTTAACTATTCCTGATAAGAACCTGAAATGGAACGAAACAAAAAAAGGTTATGATTTCTCTGAACCAAACTGGGAAGAGTTTTATAACGTAATTAAAGGCAATGGACCTTGTAATAAAGAGCGTTTGGAAGCCCGCAACAAAGCACATGCTGATGGTGCATGGGTTAGAGAAGCAGCCATGGCTTATGCCGAAAAGAAAAAAGAAAACATTTTAGCAGCTTAAAAAATAATTATGTCAAAAGATTCTCAAGGCCCTTTGTGGGAAGTGTTTGTACAGAAAAAGGCTGGTCAGCCTTTTGTACATTGTGGTAGTTTACACGCATACGATAAAGAAATGGCTATAGAAAATGCCCGCGATTTATATACCCGTCGTAGTGAAGGTTGTGCCTTATGGGTAGTTCCTGCAGCAGCCATTGTAGCGAGCTCTCCCGAAGATGTGGGACCTTTCTTTGAACCTGCTAACGATAAGGTATATCGCCATCCAACTTTTTACCAAATTCCGGAAGGGGTTAAATACATTTAGCAAGGAAAATGCCACAGATTGCACAAATTATCGCAGATTATTATTTTGTATTTCAACAAAAAGAATTTGTTTTACATAATCTGTGTGAATCAGCGAAATCTGCGGCAAAAAAATAATTAATCATGACAAAGCAAGAAGCCTTATTTAAGTATATACTTCGTTTAGCCGATAGCAGTTTAATACTGTCGCAACGCTTATCCGAGTGGACATCCAAAGGTCCGTTCTTAGAAGAAGATTTAGCTCTAACCAATATTGCCTTGGATATTTTAGGACAAGCAAATTCTTTTTTAGAATATGCCGCCAAAGTAGAAGGCAAGGGAAGAAGCTCTGATGATTTAGCTTTCTTCCGCAGCGAGCGTGAGTTTTATAATACTTTGTTAGTGGAACAACCTAATGGCGATTATGCGCAAACCATTCTTCGTCAGTGCATAATTGATAATTTTGATTTATTCTTTTATACCGAACTTGCCAAAAGTAAAGATGAAACACTGGCAGCCATTGCCGCTAAATCTATAAAGGAAATAACTTATCATCTAAGACATACTTCTTCGTGGTTAGATCGTTTTGGTAACGGAACCGAAGAAAGCCATGCCCGCGCACAAAAAGCGTTGAACGAACTATGGCGTTTTACTGATGAGCTTTTTGAGATGAATGAAGTAGATGATGTTTTATTGAAGGAAAAAATAGCAGTTGATTTAAGTGCTCTAAAACCTATTTGGAAGAAACAAATAGATGCCATTTTCGAGAAAGCCAATCTAAAATTGCCTGCCACAACCTTTATGCAAACAGGCAGTCGTAATGCAAAACATACCGAACACTTGGGTTATATACTGGCAGAGATGCAGTATTTACCAAGAATGCACCCCACCGCTAAGTGGTAAATTATATCTATAACAATGCGTAAAATTCTTCTTGTAAGTTTCTTTCTCTCCCCTCTCTTTTGGAGAGGGGTTGGGGGTGAGGCTTTCTCACAAAACTATTCCTATCAAATAGCTTTATTAAAGTATAATGGCGGTGGCGATTGGTATGCCAATTTAGAAACCTCTTTGCCAAATCTCATCAAGTTTTGTAACGATAACCTGAAAACCAAAATAAACCCTGAGCAGGCTATTGTTGAGGTAGGCAGTACAGACCTTTTCAAATATCCTTTGGTGCATATTACCGGACATGGCAATATTATTTTCAGCGATGCCGAAGCACAAAACCTGCGTAAGTATTTAATAGGCGGAGGTTTTTTGGAAATATCTGATAACTACGGATTGGATAAATTCATTCGTCCGCAAATGAAAAGAGTTTTTCCTGAACTTGAGTTTGTGGAATTGCCCTTTGACCATCCTATCTATCATCAAAAATATAACTTTGAGAAAGGCTTACCTAAAATACATGAACACGATAATAAAGCTCCTCAGGGTTTCGGAATAATATACAAAGGCCGATTGGTTTGTTTTTATGATTACGAATGCGATTTAGGCGATGGTTGGGAGAGTTACGAAATACACAAAGACAGTCCGGAAGCGCATGAAAAAGCGTTGAAGATGGGCGCAAACATACTGTCTTATATTTTTCTAGATTCCGTCTATAAATAAAGTTAATACTTGATTTTGCATATAGAAAGAATAAAATTTATTGTAATCTTTGCATTTAATTCATGAAAACAACAGTTAATAGGTACTTGTTATTCGCGCTATTCGCTATTAACTGTTCGCTGTTAACTATTAACTGCTTTGCGCAAAGCGATTCGCTGCCTAACGTAACTCCCGAATCTCTTTTAAAAGAAGGTGTTTACCTTACGTTTAATGATTTAAAAACTAATAATCCGCTGCCTAAAGAGAATATTGTAAGTACGCTGGATAAAACACAACCCGATTTTATTTCTAAAACATTAACCGAAAACAAAGAGATTATCTTTTCATACAAAGGTTCTCAGTATCGTGCCGAGGTTAGTAAAATATGGGGTTATTGCCAGAATGGAAATGTGTATGTACATTTTAAAGAAGATAAATTTTGGCGTGTAACGGTTTTTGGCAATATCTCTCATTTTTTGGCGACTATTATGGTTACCCGTTATGTAAGTAACGGTTATGGCGGAGGTTACGGCATGGGTTTCGGTATGGGGGGTATGGGTTATGGTGGTATGGGAGGACCTTCGGTGCCGGTTAGGCAACCCGAAACCCACGAGTTTTTAATGGATTATAGCACCGGAGAATTTGCCGAGTGCACTCCCACTAATTTAGAAGTTCTGCTAAGTAAAGATATGCCCTTGTATAATCAATACATGAATATTAAAAAACGCAAGCGTAAAGATTTTATGATACTCTATATACGTAAGTATAATGCAGAACATCCGATTTCTTTTCCTCCGGCAACAACGGGCAAATAATTTGGCGCATCTATTACGCCTGCCGGATTTTTCACGGTATCTAAGGTAAACAAGTTGAAGATATATAAAAGGAAGTAAATAATTAAATTTACTATTATTTGAAAAAGCATATTTATTGAATTAAAAAATTAAATAAGTCGTTTTTAAAGACTGATAGTTATCATACTATAGCTTGATACAAATCACATAGTGGGGTAATAAACGGTTCTACATTCGCTTAACTGATTTTAATCACTCAAACAAAAACATAATTATGAACCGAGTAGCGCATTCTTTAAAATACATATCAGTAATTATAATGCTTGCAATTGCAGGTTGCAGCAGGGATAAATATCAATTCGATGCTTCGGGTAATTTTGAAGTGGATGAAGTAATTGTATCTGCCGAAGCAAATGGAAAGTTAATGAGGTTTGTTTTGGAAGAAGGGCAACGCCTACATGCCGGACAGCAAATGGGCTACGTTGATAGCATTACAACATACTTTCAGAAAAGACAAATGGAAGAAGAGATACTAGCGACACTTGCCAAACAACCTGAAATTACGCCTCAATTACAGGTAATAAGAGAGCAACTTAATAAGGCTGAATTTGAGCAGAGAAGAACGGCTAAACTTGTGGCGGAAGATGCTACAAGAACAAAAGATTTGGATGATTGGAACGCTCAGGTGGCATTACTTAAAAAACAATATATCGCGGAAGCATCTACCCTAAATACAACCACAAAAAGTATCCGAAGCGAAATAAACCCGATAGGTTTTCAAATAAAATTACTGGAAGACCAATTGCGTAAATGCAAAATAATAAACCCTATTGATGGGGTGGTGCTTACCAAATACGCTTTGCAGGATGAAATGACCATGAATGGCAAGCCGCTTTATAAAATAGCAAACTTAGATACCATGACCTTGCGCGCTTATGTAACTGATGACCAGCTTTCACTTATTAAACTGGGACAAACCGTAAAAGTTTTTGTAGATAAAGGAGCGAAGAATTATTCGGAATATAATGGCATCATCAGGTGGATTTCGGATAAATCTGAGTTTACCCCAAAAACAATTCAAACAAAAGACGAGCGGGCTAATTTGGTTTACGCGATTAAAATAAAAGTAAAGAACGATGGCTTTGTAAAAATTGGCATGTATGGCGAAGTAAAATTCCAATAAACATGGCTGCCATAGTTGTTGAACATATTAGCAAATCATATACGAATGATAAGAAGACCCAGGTTGGTGTTAGTGATATTTCTTTTACCGTAAGCAAAGGAGAAATATTTGGGTTGATTGGTCCGGATGGCGCCGGAAAAACTACGCTCATTAGAATTCTTACTACGCTTTTGCTTGCCGATAGCGGTGCTGCATCTGTAGATGGAAATGATGTGGTGAAAGATTATAAGGCTATCAGAAACTCTATTGGATATATGCCCGGAAGGTTTTCTCTTTATCAGGATTTATCGGTAGAAGAGAATCTTAACTTTTTTGCAACCGCTTTTAAAACTACCGTCGAAGAGAACTACGACCTGATAAAAGATATTTATGTTCAGATAGAACCCTTTAAAACAAGACGTGCCGGAAAATTATCGGGTGGGATGAAACAGAAGCTGGCTCTTTGTTGCGCTTTAGTTCATAAGCCCAGCGTATTATTTTTAGATGAACCCACAACAGGTGTGGATGCCATATCACGCAGGGAGTTTTGGGATATGCTGAAGAGATTAAAAACTCAGGGGATTACTATTTTGGTTTCCACCCCTTATATGGATGAAGCCAATCTTTGCGACAGGATAGCTTTAATACAGGGAGGAAAAATATTGGTGATTGATACTCCAGAAGAAATCAAGCATAACTACAAACATACTTTATGGGCAATAAAAACAAATGATATGTTTAAATCACTAATTGATTTAAGAACTTTTGATTCCACCTTAAGTTGTTTTTCTTTCGGAGATGTACATCATTTATCCGTAAAAGATAATACTACAACCAGAGAGGACATCCTTAATTTCTTAAAAGAAAAAGGACACTCCGATGTAGATGTGCAGCCCATATCAGCCAATATAGAAGACTGCTTTATGGAATTAATGACAAAAACTACTATTACTAATAATACTCTAATAAATGCCTGAATTAGTATTAGAAATAGATAAACTTACCAAGCAATTTGAAGATTTTGTTGCGGCGGATGCCGTAACCTTTACCGTTTCTAAAGGAGAGATATTCGGGTTTTTGGGCGCTAATGGTGCCGGTAAAACAACCGTTATGCGCATGCTTTGCGGATTGAGTATGCCTACTTCAGGAAGTGCTAAGGTAGCGGGCTTTGATATATACAAGCAAACAGAAGAAATAAAAAAGCACATCGGGTATATGAGTCAGAAGTTTTGTTTGTATGAAGACCTAACCGTTAAAGAAAACATTACCTTATACGGTGGTATTTACGGATTAAGTTCTGCTGTAATTAAAGAGAAGATGGAAAAACTTTTGCAAGAACTTTCTCTTACGGAAGAAGCCAATAAGTTGGTTAAAGGACTTCCTTTGGGATGGAAACAAAAGTTGGCGTTTTCTATCGCCATATTTCATGAGCCTAAAATTGTTTTTTTGGATGAGCCTACCGGTGGTGTTGACCCTATTACCAGACGACAGTTTTGGGAAATGATTTATGAAACATCCCGAAAAGGTATTACCATTTTTGCCACTACGCATTATATGGATGAAGCTGAGTATTGTAACAGGGTTGCGATAATGGTTGATGGAAAAATTGAAGCGATGGATTCTCCCGATGGATTAAAGAAAACGTATAACGGGAAAACAATGGATGAGGTATTTTATGTGGTGGCTCGCAAAGCAAAAAGACAAGCTGATTAATATAGGATGAAACAGTTTATATCATTTGTAAAAAAGGAATTCTATCACATTTTCAGAGACTGGAGGTCTTTGATGTTGCTGATTGGTATTCCCATTACACAAATTCTTATTCTTGGTTTTGCTGTTACAGATGAAATTAAAAACTCTGAAATTGCTATAGTTGATAATGCGCAGGATGCCGCTTCACAAAATTTGGAAGGTCGCTTTAGAGCCAGCAAATATTTTCATATAGTTAAAATGCTTCATACACCTGACGAGGTTGACAGGGAGTTCAGGAAGGGAAAAATAAAGATTGCCGTTGTTTTTCCGAAAGAGTTAAGAGAAGATTTAATGCACGGCAACAAAGCACAGATAGAAATTATAGCGGACGCATCGGACCCCAACATGGCAACGGTTATATCGGGTTATGCCTCTGCCATTATATTAGATTACCAGCAGGAAATTATAAGCGATAACTTACCTTATTTCATTACTACTAAAATAAGAATGTTGTATAACCCTGAGCTTAAAGGCGCGTACAACTTTGTGCCGGGTTTGATGGGATTGATATTGATGCTTATTTGCGCCATGATGACTGCTGTTGCTATCGTTAGAGAAAAAGAATTAGGAACGATGGAAATATTGCTTGTCTCACCCATAAAGCCTTATATGATTGTGATAGCCAAAGCGCTTCCTTATACTTTATTATCATTAGTAAATACAATTATCATTTTATTATTATCTGTTTACGCGCTGAAAGTACCTATTGCGGGAAGTGTGGTGTTATTGCTTTTAGAAAGTTTGTTGTTTATCATCGCGTCTCTGTCGTTGGGGTTAATGATTTCTACTATCGCCAAAACACAACAGGCAGCCATGATGATGTCTATCGTTGGATTAATGGTGCCAACCACTATGTTATCCGGCTATATTTATCCTATAGAAAATATGCCATTAATACTTCAATGGGCATCGGATTTAATACCTGCTAAATGGTATATTAATATTGTAAAAGCGGTTATGATAAAAGGGCTTGGCATAAAATCGGTAATTAAAGAGAATTTGATTTTACTTGGCTTTATTGTTCTGCTTATTTGGGGTAGTGTGCAACGTTTTAAAATAAGATTAGAATAAAAGGAAGAGATGAGAGTATTAGGCTTTTTACTTAGAAAAGAATTCTTACAGATACTAAGAAACACGAGTACTATTGTTATTATCGTACAATCTATAATTATACAGTTATTGATACTTCCGTTTGCCGCTACTTTCGAAATGAAAAACATTAACCTTAGTATTGTTGATAACGACCATAGCACATACTCTCAGCGTTTGATTAATAAGATGGTTTCATCGGGATATTTTATTCTTACCGATTATTCTCCGCATTACCCGCAGGCACTTACCGCTATTGAAAAGAATAAGGCGGATTTGGTAGTAGAAATTCCAAGAGGGTTTGAATCTAACTTGGTTAAGAATCAGAGTACGGATATTTTTATGAGCATTAATGCCATTAATGGTACTAAAGGCGGTTTGGCGGGTTCTTATACTTCGTCTATCATTAATGATTTTAACGCTGAGATAAGGGAAGAGCTTGTGCAGTCTGCGCGCTTTAACCCGGCACCGGTGGTAGAGATTGTTTCGGAGAACTGGTTTAATACGCACATGAATTACAGGCTATATATGGTGCCCGGCATTTTGGTAATGTTGCTTACTACTATAGGTGTTTCTTTAACATCGTTTAATATTGTGCGGGAAAAAGAAATAGGCACTATGGAGCAAATAAACGTGAGTCCGGTAAGGAAGATGGATTTTATTCTTGCCAAGCTTATTCCTTTTTGGGTAATAGGTATGACGGTACTCGTAGTCGGGTTGTTTATAGCCTGGGTAGTTTATGGTATTGTGCCTTTGGGTAGTTATTTTACTATTATTGGTTTTGGGGCTATGCAAATGGCGGCTTTTTTGGGTTTGGGGCTGCTTATTTCTACGTATGCCAATACCCAACAGCAGGCTCAGTTTATAGCATTCTTTTTTACGTTGGTATTTATGATGCTTTGCGGCTTGTATTCGCCTATAAGCAGTATGCCGCAATGGGCGCAGGATATAGCTATGTTTAACCCTCTTAAATATTTTGTGGAAGTGATGCGGGATGTGGTTTTGAAGGGAAGTCGCTTTGTAGATATTCTTCCGCAGTTTGGCGCTATAACTTTGTTTGCCGTAGTGTTTAATGGTTGGGCGGTGCTTAATTACAGGAAGAGGATGTAAGTTTTTTGAGGGGGATGCGGTACCTTTAGCGTTCGAGCAAAAGCTAAGAAACAGGAGGGTTTAAAAAGAAGTTTACAATTGATTTTTTCGGTACGGTATTTAAATTCAAAAAAAAATCCCCCTTCAACTTAATGAAGGGGGATTTTTTAAAATTGGCATCGACTTACTCTTGCGGGCTTTAGGCCAACTACCATTAGCTCAATCGGGCTTAACTGCTCTGTTCGGAATGGGAAAAGGTGAACCCCGATGATATAGACACCAAAAACTGTAAATTCGATAATTTGTCAATTTGACGATTAGACAATTACTAAAAATATTGTCAAATTTTCAAATCGACTCATTGTCAAATTAATTTTTGATAACAAATTGAAAAAAGACACAAGAAGAGATTATTTGAAAGCATACGAGCAATTAGTATCACTTGGCTCTGACATTACTGCCTTTACACCTATGACCTATCAACGTAATAGTCTTTTACGGCTCTTATAAAGAAAACTTATCTTGAGGTGAGTTTCGCACTTAGATGCTTTCAGCGCTTATCTCATCCGTACATAGCTACCCAGCGGTGCCACTGGCGTGACAACTGGTACACTAGCGGTACGTCCGACTCGGTCCTCTCGTACTAGAGTCAGGTCCCCTCAATTTTCTAACGCCCATAACAGATAGGGACCGAACTGTCTCACGACGTTCTGAACCCAGCTCGCGTGCCACTTTAATCGGCGAACAGCCGAACCCTTGGGACCTTCTCCAGCCCCAGGATGTGACGAGCCGACATCGAGGTGCCAAACCCCCCCGTCGATATGAGCTCTTGGGAAGGATCAGCCTGTTATCCCCAGCGTACCTTTTATCCTATGAGCGATGGCCCTTCCATGCGGAACCACCGGATCACTATATCCATCTTTCGATCCTGCTCGGCTTGTAGGCCTCACAGTCAAGCTCCCTTATATTATTGCACTCTACGTACGGTTACCAAGCGTACTGAGGGAACCTTTGAAAGCCTCCGATACTCTTTCGGAGGCGACCACCCCAGTCAAACTACCCACCAAACAATGTCCTCCTTGCGGAGTTAGACTCCGAATAAATTAAGGGTGGTATTTCACATTATGACTCCATGATGGCTAGCGCCACCACTTCAAAGTCTCCCACCTATTCTACACATAATTTACCCAAAGTCAATGTTAAGCTATAGTAAAGGTGCATGGGGTCTTTCCGTCCCGTTACGGGTAATCAGCGTCTTCACTGATACCACAATTTCACCGAGCTCGCGGTTGAGACAGAGCGGAGATCGTTACACCATTCGTGCAGGTCGGAACTTACCCGACAAGGAATTTCGCTACCTTAGGACCGTTATAGTTACGGCCGCCGTTTACTGGGGCTTCAATTCAAAGCTTCGCATTGCTGCTAACCTCTCCTTTTAACCTTCCAGCACCGGGCAGGTGTCAGGCCTTATACTTCAACTTTCGTTTTCGCAAAGCCCTGTGTTTTTGTTAAACAGTCGCCACCGCCATTTCTCTGCGGCCCACATTGCTGTGGGCACCCCTTATCCCGAAGTTACGGGGTTAATTTGCCTAGTTCCTTAACCGCGGATCACTCGAGCGCCTTAGTATATTCTACTCGACTACCTGTGTCGGTTTGCGGTACGGGTTGTATTCATCTGAAGCTTAGAAGTTTTTCTTGGAAGTCTGATTAGGCGCATATTACCTTGCCTTACGGCTCAGTATACTATCGGCTTTCGACATCTCTGGCGGATTTACCTACCAAAAATATATCTACGGCTTTCAACGTACTATTCCGTCAGTACGCAGCGCTTTCACTCCTTCGTCCCTCCATCGCAATGATACAAGTACAGGAATATTAACCTGTTGTCCATCGATTACGCCCTTCGGCTTCATCTTAGGTCCCGACTAACCCTGAATCGATTAACGTTGTTCAGGAAACCTTAGTCTATCGGCGAATAGGTTTCTCGCCTATTTTATCGTTACTTATGCCTACATTTGCTTTTCTAACCGCTCCAATAGGGCTTGTCGCTCCTTCTTCAACGCAGTTAGAATGCTCCCCTACCAGTCATATTTATCATATGAATCCATAGCTTCGGTAATGTGTTTGATGCCCGAGTATCTTCCATGCCCAGTCGCTCGACCAGTGAGCTGTTACGCACTCTTTAAATGAATGGCTGCTTCCAAGCAAACATCCTGGCTGTCAATGCGACCGGACTTCGTTTTATCAACTTAACACATATTTGGGGACCTTAGCTGATGGTCTGAGTTCTCCCTCTCTCGTCCACGGGCCTTAGCACCCGCAGGCTCACTGCAGAACATATCTTACGGCATTCGGAGTTTGTCAGGACTTGGTAGGAATCGCTTCCCCCGCATCCAATCAGTAGCTCTACCTCCGTAAGACTTTATTTCCACGCTGCCCCTAAAGGCATTTCGGGGAGTACGAGCTATTTCCTAGTTTGATTAGCCTTTCACCCCTACCCACAGCTCATCCGGAAGCTTTTCAACGCTTATCGGTTCGGTCCTCCATGATGTGTTACCATCACTTCAACCTGGCCATGGGTAGATCACAAGGTTTCGCGTCTGCCTCCACTAACTATATACGCCCTGTTAAGACTCGCTTTCGCTACGGCTAACGGACCTGAAGTCCTTAACCTCGCTAGTGAAGAGCAACTCGTAGGCTCATTATGCAAAAGGCACGCCATCACCCCACGAAAGGGCTCTGACCGCTTGTAGGCGTACGGTTTCAGGTTCTATTTCACTCCGCTGTTCGCGGTTCTTTTCACCTTTCCTTCACAGTACTAGTTCGCTATCGGTATCTTGGGAGTATTTAGCCTTACCGGATGGTGCCGGCAAATTCCTACAGGGCGTCTCCGACCCCGCAGTACTCAGGATACCACTATGTATGTAATCTGTTTCGTGTACGGGATTATCACCCTCTATGATTGGCCTTTCCAAACCTATTCCACTACAAATTACAAGTCAACGTTGTGGTCCTACAACCCCCATCTGGCCGTAACCAAATGGGTTTGGGCTGTTTCGCGTTCGCTCGCCACTACTTACGAAATCATTGTTATTTTCTCCTCCTCTGCCTACTTAGATGTTTCAGTTCAGCAGGTTTGCTTCTCTTTCGAGATAATTAGTCTTCAACTAATTGGGTTGCCCCATTCAGAAATCTCCGGATCAATGTGTATTTGCCACTCCCCGAAGCTTATCGCAGCTTATCACGTCTTTCTTCGCCTCCAAGATCCAAGGCATCCTCCATACGCCCTTAATTACTTTCTTTGTTTGCGCGTAAACACGCAATTTTTTTATACTCGCTACACCACTCAAATGAGTTAAGAGTGTTTCGCGAGATTTACTATCTGTTAAGATTGTCTCTCTTGTGTCTTTTTATCAATATGTCAAAGAACGTATCCAATTAGTTAATTTGATAATTCGGCAATTTGACAATTAAATTGTCTCATTGACGCATCGTCAAATTGGCTAATTGACTTGGTGGAGAATAACGGATTCGAACCGTTGACCCCCTGCGTGCAAGGCAGGTGCTCTAGCCAGCTGAGCTAATCCCCCAATTCAAGCTTCTTCAGTTATCAGATACCAGTCATCAGTTATCAGACGTTAACTGATATTTGTTCACTGCTAACTGTTCACTGAACTCTGCTTTCTGTAGTCCCGAACGGATTTGAACCGTTGACCCCTACATTATCAGTGTAGTGCTCTAACCAACTGAGCTACGGGACTGTGTAATCTTTCCGCTTCAGTGGCTAAGCCCCACTTGGCTCGTTTTGGGATACTATTTTATTTATTTAACTGAGCAATGCCCAACTAAAAAATAAAAGAAATGAATAACCAAAAGCAAGTAATATACTCTACTCTATTTACATAAACCAAACCTCTCCAGAAAGGAGGTGTTCCAGCCGCACCTTCCGGTACGGCTACCTTGTTACGACTTAACACCAGTTACCGGTTTTACTCTAGGAGGCGCCTTGCGGCAACCTACTTTAAATACTCCCGACTTCCATTGTTTGACGGGCGGTGTGTACAAGGCCCGGGAACGTATTCACCGCGCCATTGCTGATGCGCGATTACTAGCGAATCCAGCTTCATGAGGTCGAGTTGCAGACCTCAATCCGAACTGAGGTTACTTTTGATGGATTGGCATCACATTACTGTGTAGCTGCCCTCTGTAGTAACCATTGTAGCACGTGTGTAGCCCCGGACGTAAGGGCCGTGATGACTTGACGTCGTCCCCACCTTCCTCACCGCTTGCGCGGGCAGTTCCTCTAGAGTCCCCAGCATTACCTGTTGGCAACTAGAAGTAGGGGTTGCGCTCGTTGCGGGACTTAACCCAACACCTCACGGCACGAGCTGACGACAGCCATGCAGCACCTAGTTTCGTGTCATTGCTGAAAAGTGGCTTTCACCACCGGTCACTAACTTTCAAGCCCGGGTAAGGTTCCTCGCGTATCATCGAATTAAACCACATGCTCCTCCGCTTGTGCGGGCCCCCGTCAATTCCTTTGAGTTTCACCCTTGCGGGCGTACTCCCCAGGTGGATTACTTATCGCTTTCGCTTGGCTACCGGCTGTATATCGCCGACAGCTAGTAATCATAGTTTAGGGCGTGGACTACCAGGGTATCTAATCCTGTTTGATCCCCACGCTTTCGTGCCTCAGCGTCAGTTACAGTTTCGTCAGCTGCCTTCGCAATCGGTGTTCTGTGTCATATCTATGCATTTCACCGCTACATGACACATTCCGCCAACGGCATCTGTACTCAAGACCTACAGTATCAATGGCACGTTCGTTGTTAAGCAACGAGATTTCACCACTGACTTATAAGTCCGCCTACGCACCCTTTAAACCCAATAAATCCGGATAACGCTTGCATCCTTCGTATTACCGCGGCTGCTGGCACGAAGTTAGCCGATGCTTATTCTTACCATACTATCAGCTATCTACACGTAGATAGGTTTTCTCTGGTACAAAAGCAGTTTACAACGCGTAGCGCCTTCATCCTGCACGCGGCATGGCTGGATCAGTGTTGCCACCATTGTCCAATATTCCTTACTGCTGCCTCCCGTAGGAGTCTGGTCCGTGTCTCAGTACCAGTGTGGGGGTTTAACCTCTCAGTACCCCTATTGATCGTTGCCTTGGTGAGCCTTTACCTCACCAACTAGCTAATCATCCGCATACTCATCTATAACCGCCGGAGCTTTAATAATAAACTGATGCCAGTTCACTATGTTATGGAGTATTAATCCGAATTTCTCCGGGCTATCCTCCTGTTATAGGTAGATTGTATACGTGTTACGCACCCGTGCGCCGGTCGCCACCCAGTATTGCTACCTGTGCTGCCCCTCGACTTGCATGTATTAGGCCTGCCGCTAGCGTTCATCCTGAGCCAGGATCAAACTCTCCATTGTATAAATTGTTTTTCCCTGCTGTTTTACATTCGCAGGGTTAATGTCTGTTATCGGGCTTGGTTTAATTCAAATAATTCAAGTACTACTACCTGCTTATATTTGGCTATTCATTTCTTTCAAAGAACGGTTATATTTTAGAGTCAAGATATAAGAGCCAAGAACCAAGATTCTCGCTACTTAAACCCAACTTTCAATAATCTATTTCAGAACGCTTTTTAATCTCCGTTTGCAACTTTCATTTTAAACGGGCTGCAAAAGTAATCATTATTTCTATCCCGCCAAATAAAATATTTTATTTTTTATAAAATATTTTATCCCCCCCTCCTAACGCCTCTTTCTACTTCTCTTCCTAAAACTATCTCTCTAAAGAACTAACCCTCATTTTTTAAGGGGCGCAAATATACAGACTATTTATTGTGTGGACAAATAAATTATTCCGTTTGGCGGTGAGTAGATATTAACTCATATTTGTTTTCCAAAACAGATTCTTTAATGAGGCATTATATTTATTTAATTCTTTTCTTTTTTACGCTTACCCGCCTGTGTGCACAAGCTCCGGCAGATACTACCCAACACCCACACACGGTTCAGTTTAATGGATTTATTGACACGTATTATTCATACGATTTTAATAAGCCCCCTGACCATCAGGTTTCAGCACCTTTTATTTATAATTACAGACGGAACAACGAGTTTAATATAAACATTGCTTTATTAAGTGCCAGTTACAGCGGAGATAAGATACGTGCCAAAATAGGTTTGCAGGCAGGAACGTATGCACAATATAATTATGCCAGCGAACAACCTTTGCTACAACATATATATGAAGCAAACGCCGGAATTAAAGTATTAAAGAATATGTGGCTTGATGCCGGAATTTTTGCCTCACATATTGGAAATGAATCGGCGGCATCGCTTACCAACCCTACGTTAACCCGCTCTATCATGGCAGAAAATACCCCTTACTACCAAACAGGGGTTAAGCTAACGTATGATGCCGGAAAGAAATGGTTGTTTTGTTTGCTGGTTCTAAACGGCTGGCAAAACATACAGGAAACCAACAATAACAAACCCGTTTGTACGCAAATTCTTTATCGGCCAAATAAAAATACAGAAGTTAACTACAGCACTTTTGTAGGAAATGAAAAACCTGATTCTGTAGCTAAACAGTGGAGATACTTTAATCACTTCTATATTACTTCTCATCTAAGCAAAAAAATATATTTATCGGGCGCATTTGATTATGGTATTCAGCAAAAGCCAAACAATTCTGTGCATTATGATAAATGGTTTGGGACCTCTGTTATTTTAAAATATAAGTTCTTACCTAAATTCTCTGCTTCATTACGAGGAGAATATTACAGCGACAAGAATCAGGTAATAGTAAGCACTAATTTGCCTTATGGTACACAGGTTTTAGGGACTTCGCTTAACCTTGATTTTTCTCCTTACCCAAGTTCTTTAATAAGAATAGAAGGGAAATTTTATGATGCGCAAAATAAAATATTTTCAACTGAAACAACAGGAGTGTATACCAATCAGGCATTTATAACAACTATTGATTTTGTAGTCAGTTTTTAATTTGATGATGTAATAAGAGGCGTTTGAACAAAACCTAAACTCAGAACTAAAATAACTTAAACCCCTGCAAACAATTCCTTATTAACTCCTAATTTAAATATGGCATTTTTAAACTCCATAGCCTCTTGGTTCATGAAAAAACGCATGCACCAGATAGACTTATTTATGAAGTATCCCAATGAAATGCAGGATGAGTGGCAGTACAAACTCATCAAGTCAGCAAAAGATACCGAGTTTGGCAAAAAGCATCATTTCTCAAACATTAATTCTTACTATGATTTTAAAGAACAAATCCCTTTACAAGACTACGAAACACTTAAGCCTTTTATAGAACGTGTTAGAAAAGGAGAACAAAATATTTTATGGAATACCGAAATTAAATGGTTTGCCAAAAGCAGCGGCACTACAGATAAAAGCAAGTTCCTGCCGGTAAGCAAAGAAAGCCTCGATGGTTGTCACTACAAAGGTGGTAGAGACATGATTACCCTTCATTGCGTTAACAACCCCAATACACAACTTTTTACAGGTAAGAATCTCGCGCTTGGCGGAAGTCATCAAACCCAATATACCGGCAGTTACGAGTCTTATCATGGAGATGTAAGCGCTATTGTAATTCAAAATTTACCTGTTTGGGCGGAATACTTTCGCGCACCCGAATTAGAAATTGCCTTACTTGAAAACTGGGATGAAAAACTGGATAAAATGGCACGCGCCACCATGCACGAAAATGTTACCAGCATGGCAGGAGTCCCCTCATGGATGCTCGTTTTAACGAGAAGGATACTTCAATACAAAAACAATGCTTCCATTAAAGATATTTGGCCAAATATGGAAGTTTATTTTCATGGCGGGGTAAGTTTTACACCCTATAAAGAACAGTTCAAAAACCTTTTTGCCGGAACAGGAGTAAAATACATGCAGATATACAATGCTTCTGAAGGATTTATTGGCTTACAAGACCAACCCGATAGTGAGGAGATGCTGTTAATGCTCGATTATGGCATCTTCTATGAATTTATCCCTCAACAAGAAATAAATAAAGTAAACCCTAAGGTCTATCATATCTCCGAAGTAAATAAAGATACGGTTTACGAAGTGGTTATAAGTACCAATGCCGGTTTGTGGCGCTATCGCTTGGGCGATACGATACAGTTTACATCAGTAAGCCCGTATAGGTTTATAATAACCGGAAGAACCAAGCATTTTATTAATGTGTTTGGCGAAGAATTAATGATACATAATGCCGAGCAGGCATTAAAAACAGCTTGCGAAAAGACGCATGCCCAAATTACCGAATATACCGTTGCGCCATTATTTAGTAAAGACAATAATGGCAAACATCAGTGGTTAATAGAGTTCGAAAAAGAACCTAATAATCTCGATTTCTTTGCTGATGTACTGGATAAAACTTTAAAACAGGTTAATTCTGATTATGAGGCGAAGCGGTATAATGATTATGTGATTAAATTTCCGGAAGTAAAGAATCTCCCTGTAGGTGTGTTTTACAAATGGTTAAGCAATAAAAATAAGCTTGGCGGGCAATATAAGGTGCCTCGTTTGCAGAACAATCGTAACATAGCCGAAGAGATTTTAGCCTTAATTTAAGTTAAGGAAAACAGAAAGTTTGTTGGTAGCTAAAAAAAATGTTATATATTGCAACGCATTAAGATATTTATTAAGGTTTAATTATGTCGAAAAAAAAGAATAAGAAAGCGACTAAAAATAGCGTTTCGAAGAAGAAAACAGCGAAATCCAAATCTTCTAAAAAAGAAGCCGGAAAGAATAAAGCTGTTAAAAAGCCGGACTCTAAAAAAGTTAAAGTAGTAACTCCTAAAAAGAAAGTTGCAAAGCCTATTTCATCGAAAAAAAAATCGGCAGCCCCTACGCCTAAAAAAAGTCAGCCCAAAAAGGCAGTTCCTGTTAAAAAAGTAAGTAAGCCGGTTGTAATAGTTAAAGCTGTTGCAGTTAAAAAACAACCTGTTGAAAAACCATCAAAAATTGCCGTTAAAAAAGCCGAATCAGGTAAGAATTTAAAACCTATTTTTCAGCCGGCTAAAAAGAATAACCCCATAAACAATAAATTACAAAATGATACTCCTGATCCTGCCGGGAAGTTTGAATTAGAATATACCATACACACTTCAACCCCAATTTTATTTGAATTTTTAACTACTCCTCCGGGTTTATCAGAGTGGTTTTGCGATGATGTAGATATAAGAAATGGTATTTATTCTTTTAAATGGGATGAGGTTCCGCAACATGCGCGCCTTGTTAAAATGATTGAAGAAAGCTTAGTGCGTTACCAATGGATTGAGAAAAAGGACAACACCTATTTTGAATTTAGAATTGAACGTGATGATTTAACCAATGATATTTCTTTAATTGTTGCTGATTTTGCTGATACTCCGGAAGACAAAATATCATCAACGCTTTTATGGAACAGTCAGATTGAAAAGCTGTTGCACGTTTTAGGAAGTTTCTAGAGGTATTATTTCCTTTTATGTTTCCAGCGGCGGTGACTCCATAGCCAGATGGCAGGTTGCGCTATAATATCTTTTTCTAAGCGGCGGGTATGCGCTTCTGATATTTCTCCTTCTTTAGTTTGTTTAGGATTTTCAAAAAGAAGTTCGGCAAATATTTCGTAATAACCACGCTTCATTCTTTTTACACTTACATAAATAACGGGGTAGTTAAACTTACTCGCGATCTTTTCGGTGCCGGTAAACACGGGTGTATCTTGGTTTAAAAAGGTTGTCCAATAAGCGTTTTCGGGAAACGGAGTTTGGTCGGCAATAAAAGCGGTAGCTGTAACTGATTTACGATTAGCAACCATATCGCGCAAGGTGCTTTTCATTTCAATCAATTTAGTACCTAAGCGGGTACGCATTTTAATAACCAACTGATTAAAGTATGTATTGCTTAGCTGATGATAGATTACAAACAGCTGATGCTTGCTACTATCAAACGTGTTGCCCGCCCACTCCCAATTACCAAAATGACCCATGACTAAAATAATACTTTGTTGTTGTGTGTAATAAGAATCAAAAAGTGTTTGTGCGCCTTCATTCATCTTACAATGAACGCGCATAGTTTCTTTCGAAACCGTAAGACTTTTAAACGTTTCTAAAAATAAATCGCAGAGGTATCTGTAAAAATCAAAAGCTATTTTCTTTATTTCTTTTTCAGATTTTTCAGGGAAGGAGTTGCGTAGGTTTTCCATCACCACCTTTTTGCGATAGCCTAACACATAATATAGTATCACAAAAAATAAATCAGATACACGGTAGAGTAGCCAAAAAGGAAGTAGAGATAGTAAATACAAAAAAGGAAGCGCTATATAATAACCTGCCGCTTGCACAAATTAATATGCCCTTACGAGTTTACCCTCCATAAAATGAACAAAGGCTTTGTTGGCTACCCTGTTGCCACCGGGTGTTGGGTAGTTGCCGGTAAAATACCAATCGCCTAAATGATTGGGACAAGAGCTATGCAGCCCTTCAATAGATTGGTATATAAGCTGAAGCTCTGCTTTTAAATCTTTTGGTTTAAGTAGTTGTGCAATTTTATCAGATACTTCCTGAGCCGTGAAGGGCTTGTAAATCTCTTTCACAACGTTAATTTGTTCTTCTTTAATAAGCAATAACTGGGCTTTGGCTTTTTCATATACCTGCTCAATAAGACTTTCCATACCGCGCTCTTTCAATAAAGAAATAGCGGCTTCAAAGGCTATAAACTTATTCAGCACAGCCATATCAATGCCATAACAATCGGGGAAACGAATTTGCGGCGCGGAGGATACCACTACTATTCTTTTGGGTTCCAGCCTGTCTAATATTTTTAAGATGCTTTGTTTTAGTGTTGTACCTCTTACAATAGAATCATCCATTACCACCAAGGTATCAATGCCTTTACGTACTACGCCATAGGTTATATCATAAACCAAACTTACCAAATCATCGCGGTGAGCGTCATCGGTAATAAAGGTGCGTTGCTTGGCATCTTTTAAAACTATCTTTTCTATGCGTGGATGCACATCCAGCAAATCATTAATTTCTTTGGGAGATAACTTCTTATCAGAAGAAAGTGTTTTTGTTTTCTCCGCATTTAAATAATCTCGCATGCCATCTACCAAGCCACCAAAGGCAACCTCGGCGGTATTGGGTATATAGCTGAAAACGGTATTCACTAAATCTCCATCTATAGCCTTTAATACAGACTGAACCATGTTAGCACCCAGGCTGTGTCTTTCAGAATAAATATCAGCATCATTGCCCCGAGAGAAATAAATACGCTCAAATGAACAGGAAAGTTTTTTAGGAGAATCGTTTATCCTTTCTTCACTAATGGTGCCGTCCTTTTTAATAATAATGGCATGCCCCGGCGTAATTTCTTTTACATCGCTTATCTTAACATCAAATACAGTTTGGATGATTGGTCGTTCAGAACAAACCACGGCAATATCCTCGTCGTGATAATAAAAAGCGGGACGAATACCGTGAGGGTCTCTCAACACAAAAGCATCTCCGTGCCCAATTAAACCGCCCATTACATAACCACCATCCCAACGTTTGCTTGCTTCGGTAAGTACAGCCGCTACATCTAAATTTTTGCCGATGAGTTCTGATATTTTAAAATTGCTGTAACCCTGCGCTTTGTATATGCGGAATAGTTTATCGTTTTCTACTTCTAAGAAATGACCAATCTTTTCCATTACGGTAACCGTATCAGCTCGCTCACGCGGATGCTGTCCAAGTTCTACCAGTTGCTCAAAAAGCTCATCTACATTAGTGAGGTTAAAGTTGCCGGCAACCACCAGGTTACGCGACTTCCAATTATTTTGTCGCAAAAAAGGATGGCAACTTTCAATATTATTCTTGCCAAACGTGCCATAGCGCAAATGCCCCATTAGCAACTCGCCTAAGAAAGGCAGGTTTTGTTTTTGCCAGTCTACCTCATTATAAGTATCCGGAAATTGTTTGGCGGCATTGGTAAAGTTATCGTGTATTTGTGTAAAAATATCTAAGGTAGCGCGTGTGCGGGTAGAGCGAAGTCTATCGATGTATTGTGTGCCCGGCTCGGTATCTAATTTAATGGTGGCGACACCGGCGCCATCTTGCCCCCGGTTAATCATCTTTTCCATTACCAAATAAAGCTTGTGCAAGCCAAAGCGAGCAGAGCCATATTTTTTTCGGTAATAAGGCAGGGGCTTTAAAAGCCTAATTAAAACAATACCGCACTCGTGGTTAATGGAATCGCTCATATAGCCGCAAAGTTAATTTTTTTAACCGGATTGTTTGGGGCTTTAGGTCAAGATTATCTTTCCATATTTTTTGAACAACCCAACCGTTTTTTTGTGTGTAAAAAAAACAGACGGATACGCCAATGTTGTGCAGAACAAAAGTTCAAGTAAATCTCTTACAGCAACCAAAAGGGATTATCTCAGTAAATTAATATAGCCCTTTTTTGTGAGTGGTTTATCGCTTATGAAAGATAATACGCTGGCTTCATATACATAGGTTTCTATATTTTGAGGCACGCCTTTATAGGTGCCATCCCAACCAACTGTGATGTCTTCGCTCTGAAAAACAAGTTCGCCCCAACGATTAAATATTTTAAAGTATTGTAAGCTTTTAATGCCCCAACCCGCCACGTAAATAACATCATTTTTTCCGTCGCCATTTGGCGTAAAGGCAGTTGGCACCGCTATAGATGCTTCGGGTAGTATATCTATCTTAAATGTAGAGGTATCTCTGAAACATCCTCTGTCATCGGCAATTATTTCAATAAAACTGGCGTTAACAGTGCTGTTATAAACAGGCGTTGGACAATTTGTACAACTTAAACTAGTTGTAGGGCTCCAGGTATAGGTATATCCGGGGCCTTGTCCGCCAGGTAAAGTAACGCTTTGTCCTATAACAATTGTTGTATCCCAGTTAATAGGTTTTGGTTTTTGTTCAACAAAAACCACGACGCTTGCGCTGTCTTTACAACCATTAACATCAGACGCTAAAAGTGTATAAGTAGTTGTTACGCTGGGAGACACTACCGGGTTTGCCATGTTTATAGGATTAGGCGGTATAGAAGCCGTCCAGCTGTATGTAGCTGCTATGGGGGTAGATGTAAGATTTTCTGATGACCCAACACAAATAGTGTCATTTCCGGTTACGGCAACTGTAAATTGCGGATAGATAATCATTTGTTTAATAGCAGTGTCGGCACAACCCGTTGCGCTATTTGTAATAATAAGCTCTACACTATAGGTGCCTGCAACCGAATATTGATAGGTTGGAGATAATGCTGTGCTTGTGGCTCCATTACCAAAAGACCAGAAATTAGTATTTGTACCTCCCGGATAAGTAGATGTATTTGAAAATGAGTCAGCAGTTCCCAAACAATGAGCGGTATCTTGCTTCGTTAAACCTCCATTACGCAAAAAATTTGCGATAACCTGATAGATGCTTATAGGGCTTTGTGCCGTCTCATGACATAAATGATTCTTGTAAATTAAAGTAACCGTGGTTGTTCCTGTAGGATTAGGAGGATGATAATTATAGGTGTGTGAAACAGGTGACACCAAAGTATCTCCTCCGCTACCATCTCCAAAATCCCAATACCAAGACCCAACATTTGAGCTGTCATTTATAGTAAAAGTATACGTCTGACCTAAACAAATAATGCCACTTACAGGTGTTAAGGTAAAATTAGCTTTAGGACCATTAACAATAAATGTATATGTAGCTGATGCCGTGCAACCGTTGGTTGTTGTTTCGGTTAATGTAACCGAATAAGTACCCGGTGTAGTATAGGTTGTAGGGCTTATGGTAGATAAACCGTTATTTATAATTTGACCATTATACGTATTCCAATTGCGGGATTGAAATACATTGACGATAGAATTATCGGTAAATGTTGTAGTTAAAGGCCAGCAAGAATCATTACTAAAGGCAGGAGAAGTAATAATTACGGTAGGTATGTTTTGCACATTAATCGGCTGCGTTGTATTAATAAAATTGGCAGTACAGCCAATGCTATCTATTACAGTAAGCGTGGCGGTATAAGCACCCGAGGCAGCAAAATGATGCCAGTTGTTTGTACTTGGCGGTGTGGGTCCAAGAGTTGTTCCATCGCCATAAGCCCAAGTCATATTTGGAAATGAATTTGAACTTACATAATGTACTGAATCTCCGGAGCAAATATTAACAGGACTACTAATAGAGAAGATTGCACTTGGCCTGGAAATAACAATGTTTTTTGTTACAGTTGCCGTACAACCTAATGAGGTAGTTACGGTTAAAACAACATTAATATTATTTATACCCGCGCCTAAATTATAAGTATAAGTTGGGTTCTGCTGTGTTGATGTACCAATGCCATCGCCAAAATTCCAACTGTAATTGGTAATGGTAGTATCTGCAAACGATGTGTTGGAGAACGTTATGGTACTGTTCGCGCAAATGGTGTTCTTACTCGGAATAAAAGCCGCTGTAACAGAATAGGCTTTGATAACTTTTCTAAGTGTATCAGGACATTCGTTTATATCTTTTATAATTAATGTTACGGTATGTGTCCCATGAGAGACAAAACTATGGGTTGTGATTGGACCTGATGTAATACTCGGATGTGTAGTATCTCCCCAAAGCCATATATAACCATTAGTGCCATATGTATAAGTGCCAACAGAGGTAGTAGCGTCAAACGTATAAGCGACACCTGCGCATTGCAAGTTATTGTAAGTAAACTTAGCCGAATCGCTTCTTACATGAATTTTAACGGTATCCACAGATGGGGCGCAACCTGTTCCTGAATTAAACGCAGTAAGTATAACATTATAGTCTCCCGTAACACTATAGGTATGCGCTATATTGGGAGCTGTTGAAGCGGTAATAACGGTTCCGTCTCCAAAATCCCAGTTCCAGCTTGTAGCAGCACTTATATTACCCGTAAAATTATACACCAATGAAGAGTCGCAATCCATAGCGGCGCTAAACATAGCCAAAGGACCTTTAACCGTAACAGCCCCTGTTTGTGTAACCGTATCGCAGCAACCTCTGAAGCAAGCGACTAAACTTACGTTTTGCGCGCCGGTCGCGTGGGTAAATGGCCAAGAAGGATTGGGGTTATCCGAGCATGATGAAGCGTAATAGTTTCCATCCGCGTAGTAATGCCAGGTATCAACCGAATCTGCGGCAGGTGTGGTGTTAGTAAAATGAACAGAATCGCCAATACAAATACTGGAAGGCGCTAAAGTAAAACTGGCATTTGGTTTTTTCCCTACTTCTATTTTAATGGTATAAGATGTATCTCCGCAACCATCCTGTGTTTGTATCACTAATTTAGGATAATAAATTCCGGTGTTGGTATACGTATGAACTGAATTGCCCGGAGCGGATGCAATAGTAGTGGTAGCGCCATCGCCAAATAAATATTTCCAAGAAGTAATGTGTTCATGCGGACCTACCTTGCTCGAGTCAGCGAAGTTTACGGTTAGTGGCGCGCAACCCTGATATAAACTGGGAACAAAGTAAGCGGTAGGTAAATAAATAGTGTCTACTAAAAGAAATGTTTTACTTGCCGTACATCCTTGCGCCGTTGTAATTGTCAAACTAATATAATCCATTATGTTTAATGTGTTGATGGTATATCGGTTGGTATCTAAATGTGTTAGCGTAAAAGTTGGGCTTACCGATGTGGATGTCATAGGCGTTATTCCGTATTGAGTATAATGCTGATAATAATTCCACACATAAGTAGTGCCACTGCCGGGAGTAGAAGTATTTGTGAGACTAATTGTTTTTGGCAGGCTGCACATATAGGTGGGCGACACGCTAAAATTAGCGACAGGGTCTTGCACCACAACCGTATGAGAGGCAATAGAAGAGCAAGCTCCACTGGTAACAGTTAATGTTACTACATATGTTCCACCCGCGGTATAGGTATGTAAACTATCATTTGTAAAATTTGTTGGACTGTCGCCAAAATTCCATATCTGTGTAGCTCCTGCCGTGCTTCCATGCGGATGAAAAACCGCGTTTAAACAAACGGTATCTGCTGTAGTAAATGTAGCTGTTGGAGCATGTATGGTAACGTTTGTGGTAACAGAATCCGAACAATGATTAGCATCCGTCAGTTTTATCTGCACCGGATAAACACCTGATGCGGTATAAGTTTGTGGAGACGGAGTGGCGGATGTTGAGGTAACGCCCCCGCCAAAATTCCAATTATAGGTTAATGCGGAGCCGATAGGAGAATGGCTGGTACTTCCATTGGCAGAAAAAGTAACCGTTAAAGGAGGTACGCAAGCGGATGCGGGATTGGGATTTGTAACCAAAGAAATAGTAGGCGGTTGCGAAACAGTAACTAAATTATTAATTACCTCCGAAGAATCACAACCATTGGCATCAATAACTTTAATACTTACATTAAACTGACCGGGTATAGTATATATATAGCTTTGCGTTGCACCGGGCACAGAGTTACTGCCCCCGTCTCCAAAGGTCCACTCCCAAGTTTGAATAGAGGAATTTCCCCCACCCGTAGAGTGATCCTGAAATGATACCGTATAAGGAACACAACCCTCGGTAGGTGATGTTACTGTAAAACTGGGAGTGGGTTTTCCATGAACGCCAACAGTTAAGGTTTGCGCGCTAATGCCCGTAGCCGTATAAGTAACGGTAAAAGTTCCTACAGTTGCGTATGTGTGCGTAGCGTTGTTGTTGGGCGAAGTTACTCCATCGCCAAAATTCCATAAAGGGTTAGTGGCTCCGTTAATACCGGTAAAAGTAACTCCCATTGGGGCACAGCCATTAGTAGGGTTCACGCTTATCTGACTATAAACGGAAACACAAGAAAATAAACTAAGCGCGGTAAAAAATAAATAAATACGTTTCGTCATAAAAGACTTAAAAAAATAAATTTAACTAAAATTGACAAGAAACAAATTTATTTTATTTTCTTTGAACAAGAAATTTTTATTATATTTATTTTCTAATACAAATTTAGATATGCTCGCATCAGTTCGCAAGTTTTGTTTTTTGTTATTATGCAGCGCAAGCTTTTTTGCTGTATCCGCGCAAGTAAAAAAGCAAAAAAGCACCCCTGTTAAACAAAACAATCAAAGGGTAAATAACCCCACAAGTATTAAGCAAGCGGGGTCTACAGCGCCTCTTACCTGTTTAAATAAAAAACTTTCTTTGGTTGTACATATTGTAACGGATAGTTTGCACAATGCAAACGTTACACAAGCGCAAATAAACGCCGCGCTTGCTATTCTTAATGCGGATTTTTCTCCTATATGTTTAAGTTTTTTCATCTGTAAGCAAGATACCATATACAACTACGAGTATTATAAGTTCGAAAACCCGCAGGATATTGCTCCGGCTAACCAAACCTATGCGGTAGCCAATATGATAAATGTATATGTGGTGGGCAGTATTCTTCCACCCATTGAAGCGGGTTTTGCGGGAAAAGTGGGCAACTTTATGGTATTATCACATGGGTGTATAACAGACCCGGGTGCTAAATGTTGGTCGCATGAAATGGGGCATTTCTTTTCTTTAGCGCATACCTTCGATACCTCAACAGGCGCTGAACTTGTAAACGAGAGTAATTGTGTGGCCGCGGGAGATTCTATTTGTGATACCCCTGCCGATATAAACCCTTTGCTGTATAGTCCTTCTCCTGTTACTCCAGGTTGCCAATGGATAGGTACTCAGCAGGATGCTAATCATCAATATTATACACCTATCATTGGTAATATTATGTCGTATCATCCAAGTGTATGCAAAACGCCTTTTACCATAGGGCAATTAAACAAAATGCTTAACTGGTATATTTCCTACAGAAACTACCTGTATTAGTACGGATTATTATTAATTGTTATTTACCGCACTTTAATTACTGTTTACCGCATTTTTACTGGTTTAATGTTAAACAAGCAGGTTGTTCGTCTAATATTTATTGAAATAATTTGATTTTGCTGAAATATTTAATAAAATTGCAAAATCTAAACTAACAAAAAAAACAAATGAAAAAAACACTATTAACAACAGCAGCTCTTGCCTTGCTTAGTGCGGGTGTAATGGCTCAGACTATAGGGAAACCCGTGAAAAAGAATTTGGCCGTGGCAACAACGCCTACAGCTAATAGAGATTTCTCAAAACCTAATTTAGCGGCAGGACAAAAACCAAACCGTGGTTGCGTTACACCAACACCAAGTAAAGAATGGGATGAGTGGTTTAACCAAAAGGTAGAAGAACGTAAACAGGATTTGGCGGCAGGAAGAATAGCCGCAACTACCTATACTATACCTATTATTTTCCACATTATATATACCAGTACAAATACCGTAGGGAATGGCGATAACCTTTCTCAGGCGCAAGTTAATTCTCAGATACCTGTTTTAAATGCCGATTATAACGGAACAGGGTATAATACCAGTCAATATGCAACTATGGGTACCGGTGGGCACGCGCCATTTTATGATTATGCCGTAGCAAATAGTTTGCCTGCACCTGATGCCGCGGGAACTACTATCGCTAAAACCGGCATCACATTTTGTTTAGCTACTAAAAACGCAAGCGGAACTGTACTTGCGGAGCCCGGTATTGATCGTGTTAGTTGGGAAAGTATTTCCGGCGCGACAAACCCGGCTACAGCTAGCGCATCTCAATTAACAACCTTATTTGATGGTACTATTAAACCCGCTACTATTTGGGATCCTACCAAATATTTTAACGTATGGACCAGTGCTTCGACTAGTTCAGGCTTATTAGGCTACTCTTCTTTCCCTTCCGGTACTACTTTAAGCGGCTTAAGCGGTGGTGGTTCAAGTAATGAAACTTCTACAACATCAGGATGCTGGGTTTGTTGTACCTCACTTGGTACTACAGGAAGTGTATCTTCTCCTTATCAATATGGTCGTACACTAACCCATGAATCCGGTCACTATTTCGGTTTACGTCATATTTGGGGTGATAATTCAAGCACCACCAGTTGTACCGCAACAGATTATTGCAATGATACTCCTTGGGCTTTTGAGGCTAATTATTGCCCATGGCCTACATCATATCCTTATGTAGACCCTACTATGACATCTGATGGTGTATCATGTGCGGACAATAACGATGGAGAGATGTTTATGAACTTTATGGATTACAGCGATGATGCCGCTATGTGGATGTTTACGAATGACCAGTTAACTCGTATGCAAACTGCCTTAACGCAATGCCCTAACAGAAGTGGTTTAACCTCATCCGCTGCTAACTTATGTAATATTACGGTAACAGCGCCTGTAGCTTCTTTTACCCCTCCAACATCTATTTGTGCTACTCAAAATGTTGTATTTAATGATAACTCTTCAGGCCCTCCAACAAGTTGGAACTGGAGCGTTACTCCAAGCACAGGTGTTACTATCACTACATCTTCGGTACAAAATCCAACCTTTAATTTTACTACTGCGGGTTCTTACACTGTAACAGACGATGTAACAAACTCTGCGGGTAGCAACTCGGTATCTCATGTGGTAACCGTTACTACTTGTACTACTTCAACTTGTGATACAGTTACTCATATAGGAAATACAGATACATTGGTTTTATATACCACAGGTACTTCTACCGCTTGTACACATAATGGTTACCTAAACGGTACAAATTGTAATGGGTTTACAGCTTTATCAGAATCTTATGCTTTAACTGATTTCCCTACAGGTTCTCTACAAGTTAAGGGAGCTATTGTTATATTCTACAGAGAATCTACTACCATAGGTACTCATGGAACAGCGACGCACACAGCTACCACAATTAGTATGGTTAATGGAACAACTCCTTCCGGCACAGCGGTTGCTTCACAAGCTGTTACTTTTGCAAATATAGCTGCTACTACCGGTGTAAATTCTGTTGATTATGCAGGCACCCCGGGTTTAGGATATGCCAATCCAATCATGGTTCCTTATGTAGCTATGTTTACCACTCCGGTTTCGTTAACTACAGCTTTCTGTTTAAATATGACAATGCCTAGCGCTGCGAATGTAACTGCGGGCGATTCTATTGGTATTTTCTCAGGAGTTTTAGGTCATAACGCAAACAATACCGCTTATTTTGATTATGGTGGAACTTGGTATGATTATGCTTCTGAATTGGGAAGTACAGGCTCTTTAGCTATTATACCTATTGTTTGCCCTCCAAGTACTACAGGTATTGAAACTAACTATTTAGGTAGCAACATTAGCTTGTTTCCTAACCCAAACAATGGTCAGTTTAACTTTGCTGTTAGCTTAACAGAAACTACTAACCTAAACTTTACGGTTGTTAATACCCTTGGTCAGGTTGTTTATACTAAAACAGAAAATAATGTAATGAATGCTGTGTTAAGCTGCGATTTATCGCACTTAGCAAAAGGTGTTTACTACACTACTATTACTGATAGTAATAACAACAGAACCATGAAAAAAATTATTATTGAGTAATTAATAATTGATTCTTTTAAAAGCCGCTTCATTATTTGAAGCGGCTTTTTTTATGATAGAAATTTGAATAGTTTATTTTAATCCATTAAAATCAATCATGCCTGCAAGAACCCATTTGGCAGATTTACTAAAAGGCATTGCCGTGCTTTTAATGATTCAGGTGCATATTGTGGAGTTGTTCGCGGCTAATTCTATTTCTACAAGTCAAGTTGGTAAAGCACTTATGTTTTTAGGCGGTGCGCCGGTAGCGCCGGTTTTCGCTTTTCTATTAGGATACTTTTTAGCTTCATCAAAAAAGAGCAAGAAGCAATTAATTATACGAGGCATAAAATTGTTTGTCTTAGGCATGATGCTAAACCTTGCTTTAAATTTTAATCTTATCCTTTCTATAACGAAAGGTTTATATAAAATAGACCGCCTGCCTTATCTGCTTGGTGTAGATATACTCCAGTTTGCCGGTATCGGCATCATACTTATCACATTGCTAAAAAAGATTATTGAACAAAGCATTTTCTTTATTGTTGCTTGTTGTTTTGTTTCAGCTTTTTTAGGACATTATTTATTAAATAACATTCCTGAAAACGAGTTTTTGTTATATCTCTCTTCTTTATTTTACGGAAGCAGCAAATGGTCTTACTTTCCTTTGTTCCCTTGGTTGGCTTATCCTTTGGCGGGTATTGCGTTTTATCAAATTAAATACCGTTTTGATTTTAGTGTTTTAAAAGATGCCAAGGTTTGGTTTCCGGTTGTTGTTTTATTTGTGTTGTTTTCAATATTCACTGCACACTATGCTGTTTCTATTTCGTCTCAATTACCTTTTTATTATCATCATGGCATTTTGTTTTTTGCCTGGACGATTGTATTCTTAGCCTTCTATGGTTTCTTTACTAATGAAATAAATAAACTGATTGGTAATACTATGGCATCAAACTACATAAAATGGTTAGGCAAGAATGTAACCATCATGTATTTTATTCAATGGGTAATAATTGGGAATATAGCAACCGAGGTATATAAAACTGTTTCTTCTCCTGTTTATTTGGTCGTGTCTTATTTAGTTATTCTGTTTGTATCAAGTGCTTTGTGTTGGATGTATTTAAAAATAAGAAAGCAAAAAGAAGCTTCAACTAACTAAGAAGCTGTTTAAATTTTATTCATATTTTTATAATACTTTTTCCTTGACGAAAAAGAAAGTAAGGAAAGAGTTTTAATTCAGCCTCTACCTAATAATATACACAAAACATAGTGTATAACCATTGCTTAATTGCCCCATTAGCTGCTTAGTCAATACCTATTTTTGCTGTGCAGCATGGCAAACCTAAAAGTAATACTAAGTGGCGGTGGCACAGGGGGGCATATCTTTCCGGCGGTTGCCATAGCTAACCAGATAAAAAAGCAGGTACCCGATGCCGACATTTTATTTGTGGGTGCCGAAGGTAGAATGGAAATGGAAAAAGTGCCTGCCGCAGGTTATAAAATTATAGGCCTTTGGATAAGCGGTTTGCAACGTAAACTTACGCTGTCTAATTTATCATTTCCGTTTAAAGTTATTTCGAGTATATTAAAAGCCAGAAAAATACTGAACGATTTTAAACCCGATGTTGTTATTGGCACAGGTGGTTATGCAAGCGGGCCCATGCTTAGGGCGGCTTCTTCAAAAGGTATTCCTACGCTAATACAAGAGCAAAACTCCTACCCGGGCATTACCAATAAAATTCTTTCAAAAAAGGTAAATACAATTTGTGTGGCTTATGAGGGTATGGATAAATTCTTTCCCAAGGAAAAGATTATTCTTACCGGTAACCCCGTAAGACAGGATTTACAGCAGGTTTCAGACAGACGAGAAGAAGGATTGAAGTTTTTTAATTTGGATGGAAACAAAAAAACAATCTTGGTTGTGGGTGGAAGCTTGGGCGCTAAAGGCATTAACGAGGCTATGGGTAAAGGCCTGCAACAACTGGCAGATAATAACATTCAGTTAGTGTGGCAAACAGGTAAGATTTATATAGACACAGCTAAACAGCAAACAGCTCCGTTTGCCGATAAAAACATCAAAGCAGTTGATTTTATTACCCGTATGGATTTAGCCTATGCCATTGCCGATTGCGTGGTATCGCGAGCAGGTGCAGGGGCTATCTCTGAGTTATGTATCATTCAGAAGCCTTGCATTTTAGTGCCTTTGCCCACTGCGGCAGAAGACCATCAGACGAAGAATGCCATGTCGTTAGTAAATAAAGAAGCAGCCATTTTGGTAAAAGATAGTGAGGCAGCAGGTAAGTTAGTCAGTGAAGCGGTTAAGTTAATTAGCGATGATGCAAAGCAACAAGCCCTAAAACAAAACATTGCAAAACTGGCACTACCCAACGCAGCAGAGATTATTACAAACGAGGTTTTAAAACTGATAAAAAAGCCCCTCTAAGTTGTAAAAAATGAAACGAGCAATCTTTATATTAATAATGGCTTTAGGGTTTTTCTCTTGTAATGATAATGGCGAAAAAAATAAAATTAATGATAAGCCATCAATAAAAGAAAAAATACATAGGTCGAAATTTAAAAATGTAGCTGAAATTATTGATAGTGATGAATCACAATGGCTAAACATTAACTCTCAAGATAGTAGTTGTTCACTTGGTTTTGTCTTTAATCTTGTTGAAAATAAGGATACATTATTTCTTGCTGCTGAATATTCACCAGAATGTTGGCTTTCTTTTCCTTGTAAAATTTCTTCTAATGAAATAACTGTTTATTGGGATAAAATCATTGATACTAAATATGATTTTGACATCGTAAAGGCAATAAACGAAGTTTCAAATGAATATAATGGAAAGCCTTTTATGATTTTAAAGCTAATAAATGACACTACTTTAGAAGCAACATACTCTATTCCTGAATTAACCAAGAAAATTAATTCTTCATCGATACAAAAAAGGACTTTTTTTCCTAATAAGTTATACTATAATATTACTTATGTAATCTAAAAATGAACAACGAAAAACATACAACTAACACATCCCCCTCTCCTTTGGAGAGGGCTGGGGTGAGGCTTGTATATTTCCTGGGCATTGGCGGCATTGGCATGAGTGCTTTGGCCCGTTATTTTAATCATTACGGCATTAAAGTAGCCGGTTATGATAAAACACCCACTACCCTTACCAGCGAATTACAAAACGAAGGAATAGATATTCATTTTGATGAGAATGTGGAGTACCTGAATTATGTATTGGCTGAATTTAAGAAGGAAGAAATCTTAATTGTTTATACCCCTGCCGTACCCAAAGAACATGCGGAATTTGTTTTTGTACAAAAAGAAAACTACACCTTAAAAAAACGTGCCGAGGTTTTAGGCGAGATAACCAAACAGTTTAAAACTATTGCCGTGGCAGGTACGCATGGCAAAACAACTACCTCTTCTTTAGTGGCTCATATATTAAAAACAGCAGGTTTTGATTGCTATGCTTTTTTGGGAGGTATTACAAAGAATTATAACACCAACTTGCTTTTAGGGAGCAAAGAGCCAACTGAAAATACCTTTGTGGTGGTGGAGGCAGATGAATACGACCGCTCTTTTTTAACCTTACATCCCTATATGGGTATTATTACTAGTGTGGATGCCGATCATTTGGATATTTATGGCGATATAAGCTATATGCACGAGTCGTATACCCTGTTTGCGCATCAGGTAAACCTCAAAGGACACCTTATTGTTAAGAAAAATGTTGATAACACCTTAACGCTTAACGTAAAGAGGCATACATACGCAGTAAATTTAGAAGCAGATTTTAGTGCTCAAAATGTAGAGATACGTGATGGTGATTTTTATTTTGATGTAAAGAGTTCTTTGTCGTATGTAAGTGGTGCTGTGTTGGGCATACCCGGTTTGCATAATGTAGAAAATGCAACGGCAGCAGTTGCTGTAGCGCAATTATTAAACATTGATAACGCGGTAATTAAACAGGCCCTGCAAAGCTTTGGTGGTGTAAAACGCAGGTTCGATTATCGTGTAAAAACAAAAGAGCTTGTTTACATTGATGATTATGCGCATCACCCTGAAGAGCTGAAAGCAGCTATTGGCGCGGCAAAAGCCTTGTATCCAAATAAAAAGATTACAGGCATTTTTCAACCGCATTTGTTTACACGCACACGCGATTTTGCAGATGGGTTTGCAGAGAGTTTGGATATGCTGGATGAATGTTTGTTGTTAGATATTTACCCTGCACGCGAAAAACCGATTGAAGGAATCACATCGGCTATGTTGTTGAGTAAAATGAAATCGACCAACAAAAAAGTGTTGCAGAAAAACGAAGTGCTTACTTATTTAAAAGACCACCATACACAAGTGCTACTCACATTAGGAGCAGGAGATATAGATACGTTAGTAGAGCCTATTGAGGCTCTGTTGAAAAATAAATGAAGAAAATAAATTTTAAACTGATACTGAATATTACTCTTTGGGTTCTTGGAATCGCAGGACTGGTAAGCTCTTTAGCTTTTGTGAATGCAACCGAAAGAAATATCAAAGGCAAATCAGTTACGGTTACTATCGAGCAGGATGATGACAACAGTTTTATAGATGAAGATGATATTTTAAAATTCCTGAAAGACAGAAATGATACACTTATCAATCAATCTATGAAAGATATTAATGTGTATAAATTAGAAAAGGCTTTAAACACCCATCCTTCCATTGCCAGTTCAGAAGTGGCGGTTACCGTTAGCGGAGACGTAAACATCAACATCAAACAACGCAAGCCTGTTGTTAGGATTATGAACACACATGGCGAAAGTTTTTATATAGATAACAAAGCCACCATCATGCCTCTGGCAAATCATTACACGGCACGTGTTTTAGTGGTAAATGGTTTCATTCCTGAAAAATATTCACAGCTTTATAATTATTCTATTCCACAAATAGAAAAAGATTCAGCATTTAAAGCCATCACTGTGATAGATGACATTTACGAAGTGGCCAATTATATTAAGAACGATACCCTCTTAAACAGCCTGATTACACAGGCATACATCAATAGGGAAAGAGAAATTGAACTATACCCTGCCATAGGAAATCAAAAGATATTATTCGGTACAGGTACCGACATTGCAGATAAGTTTGAGAAACTTAAAATATTCTACACACAGGGATTAAACAGTGTAAATGGTTGGGACAGATACTCTACCATTAATTTAAAATATAAGAATCAGGTGGTTTGCATTAAAAAGGAAACCGGAGAAAAGAAAATTAAACCTGTTGTTGTGCCTGTTGTAGCAGATGAGAAGAAAGAGGGTGCTGAAAAGAAAGAAAAAATAACCGAGGATAAAGTTGAGACAAAAAAGCCTGCTTCGTCTGAAGAAAAAAAGGAAAATAAAAAGACTAGTGAGACCGAAAAGAAGGAAAAAGTAAACGATAAGGAAATTAAAACCAAAGAAAAAAGCGATTCCAAATCAAGCGAAAGCAAGAAGAAAAAATCGGAGAGTTCAAATAAAACTGACAACAAAAAAGAAGAAATCAAAAATAAATAATCATGGAAGCATCAGACTTTGTAGTAGGCTTAGACATCGGAACAACAAAAATTGCAGCTATTGTTGGACGTAAAAATGAATATGGTAAGATTGAAATTCTTGCTATAGGTAAAGCGCCTTCACTGGGTGTTAAACGTGGTGTAGTATCTAATATAGAAGATACTATCCGTTCAATTAAAGCTGCTGTAGCCGATGCGCTTACCAAAGATATTACGCTTAAAAACGACAAAGGCGAAATGCAAACGTTTAAATTAGAACAGGTTTGCGAGCTGAACGAAGTGGTAGTTGGTATTGCCGGACAGCATATTAAAAGCCTGCAACACCGCGGTATGATTACCCGTCAGCAAATTGAAGAAGAAGTTGCGCAACGCGATGTAGATAATTTAATTGATAACATGCACCGCCTGGTTATGCAACCCGGTGAAGAAATTATACATGTTATCCCACAAGATTATATTGTAGATAATGAACAAGGTATCCGCAACCCCATTGGTATGGCCGGTGTTCGTTTAGAAGGTAATTTTCATATCATTACCGGACAAGTATCTGCTGTAAAAAATATTTACAAGTGTGTTGACAGAAGTGGTTTAAAAGTGGTTGATTTGAATTTAGAACCCCTTGCCTCTGCCGATTCTTGCTTAAGCGAAGAAGAAAAAGAAGCCGGTGTGGTGTTGGTTGATATTGGCGGTGGCACAACCGATGTAGCTATTTTCTACGATGGCATCATTCGTCATACTGCCGTTATTCCTTTAGGCGGCAACATCATTACCGAAGATATTAAAGTGGGTTGCTCCATCATTACCAATCAGGCTGAGTTATTAAAAACAAAATTCGGTTCTGCCTTAGCAATTGAGAATCACGAGAACGAAGTAATCTCCATTCCCGGTCTGCGTGGTCGTCCGCATAAAGAAATCTCCGTAAAGAATTTAGCGCATATCATACAAGCCCGCATGGAAGAAATTCTTGCCTTTGTATTATACGAAATTAAAAACAGCGGTTACGAGAAGAAGCTGTCTGCCGGTATTGTGGTAACGGGTGGTGGCTCTCAGCTAAAACACCTGCCTCAAATGGTAGAGTACTTTACCGGTATCGATTGCCGTATCGGTACACCCAACGAACATCTTGCCAAAAGCTCCGAAAACGTTACCAACCCTATGTTCTCAACCGGTGTAGGTTTGGTTATGATGGGCATTAAAAAGATGGAAGATGAGATGCGTAAAACAAATAAAACCATCCAACCTGTAGCTGAATTAAAGCCCGAAGAGAAAGAAAAAGAGAAAAAGAAACCCGCCAACCACTCCAGCAAAGTACGTGGCAAATTCTTCGAAAGCTTTGGCAACAAGGTTGCCGACTGGCTTCGCGATGATGTGGAGTAAATAGCGTATCGTCATGTTAACAATTTCTTAACTTTCCCATTAAGTATCTTTTTATTAGTTTCGCATCTAAATTAAAAAACTCATTTAGATGAAAAAAATTATTACAACAATTGCCATAGCACTTAGTTTGGGTGCAAACGCGCAAATTAAAATTATTAATACAGCGGTTGGAACCGGAATAGGCAACTATACCGGAGATGGCGGGCAAGCTACTGCTGCAACATTAAATAGCCCAAACGATGCGATTTCTGATGCGGCAGGTAATTTATATATAGCCGATCAATCTAATCATGTAATACGTAAAGTAACTACGGCGGGTATTATTACTACTATTGCCGGAAGCAATGCGCTAGGCGGTAGTTACACCGGAGATGGCGGACAGGCTACTGATGCAGGATTAAATCTTCCTAACAGTATTGCTTTTGATGCGGCAGGTAATCTGTATATAACCGACCAAAACAACAATGCTATACGTATGGTAAATACAGCAGGCATTATAAGTACCATAGCCGGAAACGGGACCGCTAATTACAACGGAGATGGCGGTGCGGCTACTGCGGCTCAAATTAATTCTCCTTCGGCATTGGCTATAAATGCTATGGGCAATTTATATTTTGTTGATAACAATAATGCCATACGCATGATAAATACGGCAGGCATTATAAATACCGTAGCAGGAAATGCGTCAAGCGGATATACCGGAGATGGAGGTATAGCTACCGCAGCTACATTTAATTACCCGCAAGGATTAACTTTTGATATGGCAGGTAATTTGTATGTAAGCGATCAGGGTAATAGTGTTATCCGTTTAATTAACACGGCCGGTATAGTTAGTACCATTGCCGGAAATGGATCGCCTGGGTATTCGGGAGATGGGGCTGCCGCTACCGCTGCTCAGTTACAAAATGCTGCCGGTGTGGCAATTGATGCTGGCGGAAACTTATACTTGGCTGATTACAACAATAAAGTTATCCGTATGGTAAACACAGCGGGTATTATAAGTACGGTAGCCGGAAACGGAACATATGGTTATACCGGAGATGGTGGTGTAGCTACTGCCGCAGAGTTAGAAGGCCCTCAGGCAGTGGTTTTTGATCCTATGGGAAATTTATACATTGTAGAATATGACAATAGTGTTGTACGCAAATTAACGCAGAGTACTTTTGGCGCTGCTTTAAATTTTGATGGCACTATAAATGACCAAATTAGTATGGGTACAGCCATGACTACAGCTATGGGTACTTTTAGTGTTCTTACAGTAGAAGCATGGGTAAAACCGGCTACGGTTTCTTCCGGTTCTGAAAGCGAAATAATAGGCAATTATGATAGCCCTAATGGGAATATGCAATTTCTATTAAGACAACAACAAAATACATACGCGTTCTTTGCTGACCCTGGCACAGGTTTTCAAGCTGTTACTTCTCCGGCAGGAACTGCAACTGCTAATGTGTGGCAACACGTTGCCGGAGTTTGGGATGGCAATAACCTAATGATTTACATAAATGGAGTTTTACAGGCAACACAAACAGGAGTTACCGGACCGAATTTAAATAATAGTATAACTAATGCTGTTGTGATGGGTTACGAACCAGCCGGTAGTGGAGAAGGTTTTTCAGGAGATATGGATGAGGTTAGAGTTTGGAGCTGTGTAAGAACGCAATGCCAAATTAATACCAGCATGAATTGCGAATTAGCGCCTTCTGACAGGGTGAATTTATTTGCTTATTATAAATTTAATGAAGGTATAGCAGGTGCTAATAACCCTACAGTTAACATACTTGTTGATTCTTCAGGAAATGGGTATAACGGAACACTTGATGCTTTTGCCTTAACAGGAACTTCAGGTAACTGGGTTGCACCCGGTGGAGTTACCACAGGTGTTTCTTGCGGTCCTGTTGTGAATCCTACGGTTACTGTAAACAGCGCGACCGTTTGTGCGGGAACAACTACTACCTTAACGGCAAGTGGCGCAACAACCTATAGCTGGAGTACAAGCGCGACTACAGCTTCTATTACACCTTCTCCTACTGTAACTGCAAGCTATACCGTAACAGGCGCTAATGCAAACTATTGCATGGCTTCGGCAATATCTACCGTAAGCGTAAACACTTTGCCAACAGTAAGTGTTACCGTAAACACAGCTACTGTTTGTGCTGGTGCTAAGGATACTATAACAGCAAATGGAACGGCAACTTCTTATACTTGGAATACAAACGCTACAACCATGTCTATTACTCCCTCTCCAACAGTAACTTCTACCTATACGGTAATGGGTACTGATGCAAATAATTGTATGAACTGGGCAACAGCTACTATAAACGTAAATGCGTTGCCTACTTTATCTGTAACTACTTCTGCAGGGTATAGTATTTGCCCTAATACACTTGATACCTTAAAGGCAAGTGGTACAGCAACTTCTTATACTTGGAATACCACACATGCCGTAACAGATTATACAGTGCATCCGTTTAACAGCACTACATATACTTTAACAGGTGTAGATGCAAATGGTTGTAAAAACACCATCACACAATTAATTACTGTTTACCCAAGACCAACACTTACAGTTACAGCAACTTCGGGTACTGTTTGTACCGGCAACTCTACAACCTTATCTACTATAACGGGCAGTGTAACGGTAACTTCATACTCTTGGAATACAGGTGCAACAACCCCTTCTATTTCTGTAAGCCCTGTTATGACATCTACCTATAGTGTGCAAGGTTTTGATGCTGAGGGTTGCTCAACTACCAAACATTATACCGTAACCGTTAACTCTTTGCCAACTATTACTGCCACAAGTAATATAGATACTATTTGTATCGGTGGCACGGCTACTTTAACTGCCGGTGGAGCTACTACGTATACTTGGAACACAAGTGCGACAAGTGCTTCTATACCGGTAACGCTAACAGTTACCACTACCTATACTGTAATGGGTACTGATGGAAATGGATGTGAAAACATGACTACGGTTACAGAAACAGTTTCTACTACTTGCCAAGCTGGTATAGAAAGATATAGTGCTGACAACAATAATGTAAGTGTTTATCCTAACCCAAGCAATGGTAATTTCATAATTACCACTACCGAGAATACAAGCTCTATTATGGTAACTGATATGTTGGGTAATGAGTTGCAGTCTATCAATCCTACCGGAACATCCACAAATATTAATATGAGTGCTCAACCAAGTGGCGTTTACTTTATAAAAGTAACAGCTAATGGTGTGCAAGCGGTTAAAAGAATTATTATTAATAACTAAATCTGTTTTAGTTTATCAGTTAAAGCCACTCCCGAAAAGAGTGGCTTTTTTGTTTACATATTTTCTTTTGCCGTGTCGCTAATTGTCTTAATTTAGCCTCACATAAATTAAATCGAAATGAAAAAAATAGTATTTATCGCCCTGCTTATTATTTGCGCTAAACAGCTAAATGCACAGGTTTGTATTAACCCAGAACAAACCTATACTACTTCTTATAACCCTTACTCGGTAAGGAACGCAGACTTAGACCATAATGGCATTCCCGATATGGTTGCGGTTAGTTGCACTACAAGTACCGGAAGCGCCTATTTAAATGTTTACATGAATTATACAGCAAGCACTTCTAGCTTTAGTACTACTAACACTTACACGTTAACCGCATACTCAAATCCTACAGATGTAGGCGTTGCCGATTTTGATGGAGATGGAAAACAAGATGTAGTTACTGTTAATAACGGTTCTTCTTATGGTATTAGTGTTTATTATGGTAATGGCGCAGGGGCTTTTTCAGGATCGGTTAGTTATACCCTGACCGATGCACCTAATGCCATTGCCGTCGCTGATTTTAATGCCGATGGTAAACAAGATATGGCATTAATTAGCAATAGCTACAATAATCTTGCCGTATTAATAAATACCACAACCGCTCCATCAGCTTACACCTATTCCGTTTCTTCTTCTATTGCAGTTACAGCTCCTTATGCTATTACTACAGCTACCTTAGATGCCAATAGTTCGGTTGATATTGCTGTAGTAAGTAATACGGGTAGTATCGTAGCAGAGTTTTTAAATACAGGTACCGGAACTTTTGGTGCTGCAAATACCTTTCCAGTTGCCTCAAGCCCTTACGGTATTACCGCCGGAGATTTTAATAACGATGGCATCATTGATTTGGCTACTGCTAACTATAATGCTACTAGTGCCATATCTGTCCTTTTAGGAACGGGAACAGCGGGTAGTTATAGTACGGTTGTAAATTATTCGGTTGGGAGCAACATTTCTGCCGTAGCTGTTGTAACAGCTGATTTTAATGGGGATGGCAACCTTGATTTAGCTACTGTGGGTACATATTGCGTTACTACGGTTGACATTTTATTAGGCACAGGGTTATCAACAGGCACTTTCGGTGTGGCAACACCCTTTAATTCTAATGCCGCAAATCAAAATTCCCTAAAACAATTTATAACCGGAGATTATAACTTAGATGGCAGACCCGATTTAGCCGTAACCGAATATTATTATGATGATGTGGCTATATACATAAATGCCATACCTACTATTACAGGTATTAATTCTATTTGCACAGGTTCAACCACTACACTAACCGCGAGTGGCTCAGGTTCTTATATTTGGAGTCCGGCGGGAACATCCGGAACTTCTATTGTTGTGAACCCAACATCTAATACAACCTATACGGTAACAGGCACTACCGGCAGTTGCTCAGCTTCAACCATTGCAACTGTAACCGTAAACGCGTTGCCAACTATAACTATTAATCCGGCTACACCAACAGTATGCGCAGGTAGCTCAGTACCTCTTAATATTTCGGGTAATGCTACAACTTTTACCTGGAGTACGGGTGCAACCACCAACAGTATTTCGCCTACACCTACCGTTAACACAACATATACAGTTACAGGTACAAGTGTTGCCGGCTGTACCAATACAGCTATTACAACCGTTACAGTAAATACGTATGATAATATAAGCGGAACCATATATGATACAACAACAACTTCTACTACACACAGTATTACTGCCGGAACAGTATATCTGTACCCCCAACATACAGGAGCATCGGGTATAGATTCCAGTGGAATTACTGTAAATCAAGTTACTGTAACTATTAGTTCAGCAGGAACTTATACATTTAGCAATGTGGCTCCGGGAAGTTATTACATCGAAGCATACGCGGATACTAACACGATTCATTATCCCGGTTCGGTGCCAACTTATTATAGCACAAGCCCTAACGCTTACCTTTGGAGTTCCGCAACAGCTATTACTCATTCAGGATGCAATAGCGCGACAGATGGGGGATATAATATTACCGTTATAGAATTACCTGCGCCAAGCGGAGTGGGTATAATAAGTGGAAGTGTTACAACCACTTCGGGTTTTGGGCATCGTTTAGCAAATGGAAACAACCAAGTAACGGGAGCCCCCTTAAAAGGTATTGATGTGAAATTAGGGAAAACTCCCGGAGGAGGTTGCGCGGCGCGCACCACCACAAATAGTACCGGAGGCTATACATTTTCAGGCTTGCCTTTGGGTAGTTATGATATATATGCGGATATACCAAACTATGGTATGGCTGTTATCTTAACAGCTACCATAACTTCAGGTGATTCTCAAAGTCTTAACAATAATTACTGTGTGGATTCGGTAAATATAGCGGCAGGTTTATGCGCATCAGGAGTAGGTATAAAACAAATAGCTGGTATTGATAATCAGGTATCCGTTTATCCTAACCCTAATAATGGAATTATTAATTTACAAATGACCGACTATGAAAATGCCGGCATAGAGGTATATAATGTTATAGGGCAAAAAGTTTTAAGCCTACCCTTACAAAATAAAATGCAACAAATAAACCTAACATCATTTACCGATGGTGTTTATCAAATAAGTGTTCTTAAAAACAACATTCGCGTATACCAAACAAAGGTTATTAAGCAATAAAAGAAAAGATGATTTCTAAAAAAAGAGCCGCTTAAATTAAGCGGCTCTTTTTTTAATACCCATAAACCAGTTTTACAATTTGCATGGTTTTGTTGATGTAATCGCGGGTTACAAAAGAATTAAGCAGTTTGGTATCCGCATCATTTACATAGCCTGTTTCTGTTTGAAGCACACTGTTTTTATAATGTTTTTCCGTGTTCAGTAAACCGTTCGAATCATATTCATACGTTTCCTTCAGTTCTATGGTTGAACTTGCATTGGATGTATATTTCTTTTCTATCAATAGGTTTTTATCATTATAGGTAAAGTCTGTTACCTGATTAATCCAAGTAGCCACATAACTTTCGTTATACTGCAAAGGTTGTTTAGCCGCATTAAAAGTAACAATCAACTCCTTAAATACCCTATTTTCATCATTCAGGTATTGTTGTTTGTATTGCTTGGAAGATGAATGAATGTATTTATACTTCTCTCGAAAATTAATTTGTTGCATGCCTAATGTAAATACATTTTTATCGGCGTTTGTATTACTTTCCTTGCAGGAAAGTAAACTAATTACACGCCCTATACTGTCATATTGATAATAGGTAGCGTTATAAAAAGAACCATCATTAAACCGTTTGCCAACAAGGTTTCCGTTTGCATCATAAAAATAATTCGTAGACAGTGTATCAAATTCATAAATGCTTTTGGAATAAACACCCCCTTCATTTACTAAACGGTTATGTCTATAAACGGGAGCTGTATGAAAATCTTTCTGAATGATTCTTTTAATAACAGTATAATAACTTCGCTTCAGTCTACCTTCTAAATCAAATTCATAATGCTTTGATAAATCTTTATCTTCCACAATTTGAAAATCCTTTTTATCTACTATTTCAAACGTGATGGATTTAATTTTTCTGTTTTTTATTTCAGAAGGATTAAATGAAAATGAGTTATCAGAATTTCCGCTATTACCAGTAAGTAACAGTTGAGCCTTACTAAAAAAAGGAATAAAAAATAAAGCGATTAAAAACTTGGTTGTCAATTTAATTGGTTAAGTGCTTCTTTTATTGTTTTTACCGGAGCGGAACAAGTATGGTTTTGACAAACATAAACGAATGTTTCATCAGACTTGTAACGACCCTTTAATAAGGAAATATCAGAAGCGGTATTGCTATATACAAAAATGGCGTTTGGATTGTAATATTCTTTAAACTCGTTCATAAATTCATCAACAGCTTTACCAACAATACAAATTTCATAAAACGGAAACGCTTGTTGCATAGCTAACACAGCCCAATTTGAACACCCTGAAGGATAGGCTTCCATATTCTTTATAACATGATTTAACAACTGCACGGAAATTTTCTCATATCTTTCATTTCCTGTAATCTTAGAAAGTATCCATAAATTCCGTGCCATTTGCGAGTTAGAAGCGGGGATAACATTATCGTGCATTTCAATCTTTTTAGAAATTAACGCGTCATTATTTGTATCAGAGAAATAAAAAATATTCTTTTCCTCGTCAAAGAAATCATCAATGGTATGTTTCACTAACTTCTCTGAAAGGCTTAACCACCCTTCATTTCCTGTAACAGAAAATAATTTGATAAAAGCATCCGTTACAAAAACATAATCATCCAAAAAAGCAGCTATGTAAGCTTTATCTTTATAGCAACGCATTAAGTTTCCTTGAGAATTCAGTAAATTCTCTTTAATAAATTTGGCGTTATTTATGGCAAGATTTAAAAAACTATCTTCCTTAAATGCAGAATAAGCATCGCATAAAGCAGAGCACATGAGTCCATTCCAGGAAGCAATGATTTTATCATCCAATCCCGGACGAATTCTTTTACTTCTTTCTGTCAGTAATTTTTCTTTACACACAGAGATTACTTTATGTAACTCCTCAACAGATATTCCATGCTTTAAGGTAATTTCCGGTTCTGATAAATTTCTAAGCAGTATATAATTATCATGTTCCCAATAGCCTGCTTCATTAACTGAATAATAATCGGAGAACAAATCATAATTCTTTTTTAATATTTTTTCCAATTCGTGTTTAGTCCATATATAATACAAGCCTTCCTCTCCTTCGCTGTCAGCGTCTAACGCGCTGTAAAAAGCGTCATCGACGGACATCAACTCCCTCCTTACAAAGGCTATCGTTTCATAAACGATTTGTTTATATAAGGAGTTTTTATTTTGACAAAAAGCTTCGCTGTACAAAGAAATAAGCTGGGCATTATCATACAACATTTTTTCAAAATGAGGAACTTTCCATTGAGCATCTGTACTGTAACGGGCAAAGCCACCACCTAAATGATCGTATATTCCTCCACGCGCCATTTTCTGTAAAGTAAAATGTATATGGTTTAATATATCCTCATTCTTGGTAAGGTGCCCGTAGCGAAGTAAAAACAGATAATTATTAGGCATCATAAATTTGGGTGCCCCTATACTTCCGCCATTCGTTATGTCAAATCGCTTTTGGAAATTAACTACGCAGTTTTCAATTATCTGTTGATTAATAGGAGTTGAATCATCCGGCGAAACAGTAATAAACTCATCTGATTGCTTTACTCCTTCTGTAAGCTGTTGCGCGTATTCTTCCGCCTTTTGTTTATCTGTTCGGTATAATTCAGAAAGATTGCTAAGCAATCGCATCCATTGTTCCTTAGGGTAATAAGTGCCTCCGTATATTGGTCTGCCATCAGGTAATACAAAGCAATTAAGTGGCCAGCCACCATGTTGTGTCATTAATTGCACAGCTGTCATATAAACATGATCAACATCGGGGCGTTCTTCCCTATCGACTTTTATATTAATGAAATAACTATTCATTAATTCTGCCACCTGCTCATCTTCAAAACACTGGTGTTCCATAACGTGGCACCAATGACAAGCTGAATAGCCAATACTTATAAGAACCAATTTATTTTCTAGTTTAGCTTTTTCAAAAGCCTCGTAGCTCCATGCGTGCCAATTTACCGGATTATGCGCATGCTGTAACAGGTAAGGACTCTTCTCCGAAATTAAATGATTCGTATGCTTATAGTGATTATCCATGAAGGAGAATTATCTCTTCAGGGATTTGCTTTGGCGGAAGTATAAAGCAATGAAAACAATATCAAAAACAGACATTAAAACATTAAGTGATAAAATATTTGAGACCAAGAAAAAAACATTCGCAATCAAATACATGATAAATCCCTTATATTTTCTTTGTTTCATTTGCAAGGCGCCAAAGAAAGATAACCCTAAAATAAGCAGGTACACTCCACTACCAATAATTAATTTACCGCTCCCCAAATCTAAAAATAGTTGCAGTTGTTTAACCTGCGCATCACTCATGTTTGAAGTGAGTAATTCAAAATTATCGCCCAAATATTCTAAGAAAGGTTTTGCCAAAAGCATAAGTATAAGCGCGAAAAAACCAACTATACCACTATAAATAAAGGTAAGTGTACATAATACTTTCAATCCCTGAGGTTGTGTCTGTTCTTCAAATGAATTTACCTCTTCCATTATTTATAGGTTATGTAATCTTTTAATTCCTGTAGGTTTTCGTTAAACTGAGAAACGTTTTTATTATAAAAATCCACCATAATTAATTCTTCTAAGGTGTAGCGTTTTCCATCAATGAAGCCAACTATCCAAGCATCTTTTTGTCCTTTTCTGATAGCTTTTTGTCGTTGTTCTTCGGCTGCTTTGATGCTATTGAACTGGCCTTGAGTAAAACGAGTAATCCCGTCGGGGTAATTAATTTCTTCAGGGGGACCATACTCCTTTAATTTCTCGTATTTATAATTTTCAGGGTGACGATATGCGCCTATTTGTACTTTAAAGGTCATTTTATCCGCACAAATTTTATCTCCTATGGCAAGTAGTTTCCTGTACATATTTATATCGTTTAAACTTTTTCCTTTAAGCGCTGAAAAGTCAAGCGTTTTAAATTCATCGCAGGGCAGTTTATCCGTATTAGTAACTGAAATATCTTTTTTTGAACTTGTAGTTTTTAAGGAATCAGGCACAGAACTAACCGTATCTAACCCTGCCAGTATATCATTAAGATTCTTCACATTATGCGGATCAACATAACCATCCTTAACCATGTGAAAATCTTTACGAAGTTCTACAAACTTAGTAAGCTTGGCTATATCTAAATCTTCTGTAATCTCTCCAAAATCGCTTGAACGAACATGGAACGTATAATTTTCTCCCGGGCTAAGGGCAACCAGATATTTACCTGTTTTTATATTTGATGTAAACGGACCTACTTTCTCTCCATTACTTTTTTTAGTAATTTCTATTTGCGCGGCAATGGTTTTGTCGTTTCCATAAACATATCCCAAAACCATAGCTAAAACAGGTTTTTCGCCCAATATACCCGGAGTAACCGTAAATATATCAGAACTACCGTTACCACCATTACTAACACGATTTGAAGAGAAGTAACCTCTTTGACCACTCGCGTTCATTACATAAAATCTGTCATCATCCGTTGTATTTAAAGGGTAACCCATGTTTAAAGGGTCAATCCAGGCATTCTCTTTTTTAATAGTATAAAAAATATCGTAATCGCCTATGCTATTATGCCCTTTAGAACTAAAGAAAAGAGTAAGTCCATCCGGGTGTATAAAAGGGGCGTCTTCATCATCAGGCGTATTAATTTTATCTCCAAGATTCTGTACATTTTTCCAAGAACCATCATCTGATTTCTCTGCAATATATAAATCTCTACCACCTAAACCTCCTTTACGTTCACTTGAGAAATAAAGATATTTTCCATCAGCGGTAACAGAGCAGCTACCCTCCCAATAGTCTGTGTTTACATCACCTTTTAATTTCTCAGGAACAGTCCACGAATCTCCTTCCAAATGACTTTCGTAAATATCTCCGCTATCTTGTTCCGTACTGCGATAGGTATAAAGTGTTTGTCCATCCGGAGAAAGAGCTAAAGCACTTTCATTTTGTTTGCTATTTATATTAGGAATGGTTTGCGGTTCCCCCCAAGTAGAATCGCTATTTCTCTTTGACATTAAAATATCTTCATAATAAGTTCCTTTATTAAGATCCGCTTTAAATTTTCCTGTCATAAGCCCCCCTGTGCTTTTGGGGCCACGATAGGTATATATAATTAAAGATTCATCAGCTGAAATTATAGGTGAATATTCCTGATAAATTGTATTTACGGGAGGCCCTAAATTTCTGATGTCAGCCTGCAACATCTCTTGCGTTACATTTTTCCCATACTCGGAATTCTTAATTAATTTTTCAGCTTGTTGTTTGTCTGCTTCAGGCGGGTTAGTAGCTAAAAACTGATTGAATGTTTTTATAGCGTCATCAAAGCGATAATTTACGTGATATGCTTTTCCTAAATTAAGCAATACACTTGTTTCCTTAGGTTCCATTTTATAAACAGCTTCAAACAAGGTAACTGTTTCCTGCTTTTTATCAGGTAAGTGAAAAGCGCACATACCTTTTTGGTACTTGTAATATGGGTTTGAGGGATCTCTTTTGTCTAATTTATCATAACAGTCGTAAGCTCTGGCGTAATCTTCAATCTCAGCAGACATATAAAATTCAGCAGATTCATTTAATTCATCTATGCTTTCTTTTTTGCCTTGAGCCTTTAAACCCATTGATAACAGGGCAAACAGCACGAATAAGCTTATTGTTTTTTTCATTAGATAGCGTTTATTTTCTATTTGATAAAAACATTCTTATCAAATAAATATTACCCCAACTAAATTGCGACAAAATAAAGCCGACAATTAACTGTACTAAAGAGAGTTATTTACAAGGGGGTGTTAATTGCAAAAAAATAATTTATCAGGATTTAGGAAGCGTAAAAACAAAGGTTGTTCCTTCGTTTTCTTTACTGCTTGCTGTAATGGTTTGATGATGAGCCTCAATAATATGTTTTACTATTGATAGACCAAGCCCTGTACCACCCTGTTCGCGGCTACGTCCTTTATCTACCCGATAAAAACGTTCGAATATCCGAGACAGATGTTTTTCTTCTAAACCAATACCATTATCACAAATACTTATACTTACTTTATCTTTTTCAGGATTAATAATAATAGTAGTTTCTCCATCTTCCTTACCATACTTAATAGAATTTGAAAGTAAATTTGAAAGCACCTGCCTGATACGAAACCTATCTGCATATACCTTAATAGTTTTTTGAGGGGTAGTTACATTAAGGGTTATATTTTTTTTCTGTGCCTGTATTTCTATTTGCTTGCAGATGTCATGTGTCATTTCAACCACATTAAACTTTTCTAAATCTAATGAAAGCGTACCTGTTTCAAGTTGAGAAATAGTCTCTAGATCATCAATAATATTAATCATCCTATCCACACTCTTATCCGCACGTTTTAAATATTCCATATTTATTTTTGGGTCATGTATGCCCCCATCAATAAGTGTTGCCACATAGCCTTGTATATTAAAGATAGGTGTCTTCAATTCGTGCGAAACATTTCCTAAAAACTCTTTACGGTAATTTTCTAATTTCTTAAGATGTTCTAATTCTTTTTGTCTCTCGTTCGATATCTGAATAATTTCCGCATTAAAACGTTCAAGCGGATCGGCAATATCATCTGTATGATCTGTAGTTGTTTTAATTTCGCTGACCGTATGAAGCTTGCGCAACTTCACTAAAGTCTGCTCAATTCTTCCAAAAATAATTTTTTGGTAAAAGAAGTTGAAAAACAAAAAAGATAAGGCAAAGCAAAAAAAGAAGATAACAAGGATAGCGTAGAAGGGTAAAGTAAATTTAAAGAAGAGCGATAAACCCCAAACAGATACACTTAGCAGAAAAGAAAATAAACCGCAAAAAATTAAAAACTGCGAAGTATTTTGTTTCTGCATTAAAAATCTTGTTCTATTAGTTAGGCAATATAGGTTTCATTCCACGCACACCCATATCTACCACAACATCTCCATTTGCAGGATTAAAATTATTATCACCCGTATTTTCTATCCACTCAAAGCTATTATTGGTTGACATGGAAACAGTAATAACAATATCACTTGTTTCATGTCCTGTAATAGTCAATGGCTCGTAAGTACCCGTTGGACTTACAAACTGCCCTGTAACTAAACATGACCCGGGAGGAACGGATGATGAAGCGAATAAGGGATTAACTACTGTAGTGGCTCCTTGTGGCGATTGTCCTTTAGAAACTGTTGTTGTATAGGTTACTCCGCCAACAATATAAGGTGTTTCAAAGCTCCAGTACCCTTGTTGTTTGGCTGAATCTACAGTAACAGTTTGTGTTTTTATTTTATATGAATTAATATACGTATTATACCCAATAAAAGAGGCAATAGTTCCTGTACCATTATAAGGGCTTGTTAAGGTATAGGTAGGGTAAGATCCTGCATTTATGGTATACTTAATATCATAGTTTTGATAAGCTACTGAAACACGTAAATATGGATAAGTACCCGGTGTTATCTGTGATAAGGGTTTAGAAAAAAACTGAACCCCGTTTCCCACAACTGTTTCATCATCAAATATAATTGCATCTGTATATGTTTGCGAATTGGTATGACTGGAATTCCAAACCGTTACAGAAGGGACATTAGTATTAGTAGGCGTAGTATATAATACAGCTCCAAACCCTACGGCAGTAGTATTGGTTTGTGCCATTTCAATATGATGAACAGACATACCATTAAAGTGCGGACATTGCGCTCTGTGTGTAGCAGGAAGTACGGCTACATTTCCTGAATCATTTAAACGCACTTGTGTAGAATCAAACTTAAACACAAATCTTAACTGCGGTGCCGGAGTTGTTGCAGGAGGGGTAGTTGTGGTTGTATTTGTGGTATCTTTCTTACAAGATGCGAATGCAACAAGTGCAAATAGAGTTAAAGCAATTAGTTTTTTCATTTGGAGTTTGATTTTTATTTTATTTGATATTTGTTTGCATACTTTTTATATAATTCCTGTTGTCCGTTAGTAAGCTTTACATTCTTTCCGTTTATAAAAGCTAAAATTACCTTATTTGTTCTCATATCCAAGGCATCACCGGTACTGATAAAGAAGGATGCGTCTTTTCCCTCTTCAATAGAACCAATTTGTTTGTCGACACCTAAAATCTTTGCGGCATTGTAACTAACCGCCGCTATAGCCTGTTCGTTAGTTAACCCATAAGCTCTGGCTGTTCCTGCCAAAAAAGGAATGTTGCGTGTTTGCATCGCTTCCATATCTCCCTCATTTTGCAAACAAAATAAAACACTGTCTTTTTGTAACAGATAAGGTAGTTTATATGGCAAGTCAACATCGTCCTGTTGCCTGTCCGGTAAACTATGTACCCGTTCCAGCATGACCGGAATATTATTTTGTTTCAGCATTTTAGTTACCCGCCAGCTTTCGGCACCGCTTACTAAAACCATTTTCTTAATTTGAAACTGATTGACAAAGTTTATCGCGGCAATAATATCTTTTTCCGCGTCGGCGTGCATGTATAAATTCTGAGTTCCGTTAAAAACACCACGCATGGCTTCAAAGCGTATATTTTTCTCATCCTGATTTTTTTCTCCGCTATAAGCTTTGGCATCGGCAAAAAACTTTTTAAGTCCATATAATTGCTCATCATACTTTTTATTGGCTTCGGCAGGTTTTGGCTCTGCCCACCATCCATTCTTTTGCATACTTTCCGGAAAGTTTACATGTATCCCATCATCTATTCTAACCGCGGCATCTTCCCAATTCCAGCCATCTAAAGCTACTATGCTTGATGTGCCACTAATAATACCCGCTTTTGGGGTTACCTGTTCAAACAAAACCCCGTTGGTACGCACCGTAGGAATAATTTTACTATCCGTATTAAACGCAATAAGAGACCGTACATGAGGATTGTATCCGCGAACATCGCGAGAATCTTTTGTGGGACGCGCTTCATCAATTTCATCCAAACCTAAAACCGAGTTTGGAGCAAAAAAACCGGGATAAGCTTGCGCGCCACTTAAATTGATAGTCGTATCGTATTTAGTAAGTATATCTTTACTGAAACGAACATTACTCCCATCTATAGCCAGATTAATTTTACCATCTTTAAAACCAAGTAGGGCGTTTTCTATAACCTTACCATTACCCACATGAATAGTTAAGCCTGTTATAAGAATAGATTTTGTTTGTTTAGCCGCCGGAACCGGGTTTTGAGCCAAGCAGGTAATAGATAAAAGATAAGAGACAGCAATTAAAACCTTAATTTTCATAGAGCCAAATATAGAAAATTATACTTTACGCTTGAACTACTTCTTTTCTTCATAATAAAAGAAAACAATCTCGTTTTTTTCCGGAGGCCAACTTGTTAAATGAAGTGCAAAGCCTTGCTTTAAAGAAACTGAGCTGCTGTTAATCCTCCCAGCTTGAATTATAGTAGGCCCTTCTTTTGTTAAATCCTCATTTGTTTTATCGGCAGGCATTACTAAAGCAATATGTCCCGGTTTTTTGGGGTTAGGATTTTTATATACTGCCACAACCAAAACACCTGTATTCGCGTAATATTGGGCTGTTTCAAAAACAGATTCTTTAATTTCTCGCCAGCCTTTGTTATATCCTTCATTCGAAAATAACCAATCGTATTGGGCGTTCGCCAGGCTTGTTTTAGATGGCGGATGTATTATATAAATACTTCGTTGTTTGCATACCGAAGCTACAAAAGCGCTACAATGTGTTTTATTGCCTTTGGTAGCGTTGGGTTTATCGGGCTCTCCGGTTTCCCAATTTACGTGTCTAGCGGGCAACCAAAGGTTTTCCACATGCTCGTTCAAATAAAACATTTTTAGCTTATTACCCGCCTCCGTAATGGGCATGCCTGCTTGCGCAATAGCATAAGATACCGAAGCTGCCCAAACAAATAATAATGCTGTTAATTTTTTCATAAAGAGTCGCAAAAAATATGCTCGAAAATAAAAAAGCCTTTCAATTGAAAGGCTTTTTTACTTGTTATTCAGCTTAGGTTACTTTACAGTATTTAATACATCTTTGTTAACCTCAATCTTATGATTGTTACGCAGATTAGCAATCCAATCTTTCTCTAAAAAATTTTGGTAGTCGGAAGTAACCATGCCGCGGCACTCAGCTAATTTCTTAGGAGTTTTAGGCATTACTTTATTAACCACAATAATGTTTACTTTACCATCAGCTTGCTTCATTTCAGGGGCAATACCTTGTTTCCAGTTTGCATCCACATCTTTGTTTTCGCCTTTCAGGTAGGTAATATTTTCAACAGTTACATCCAATGCAGATTTTTTATTCAATTTCTCAGTAATCTCTTTCTCTGTCTTTTTAGCGTTTAGCATTTTCTTTACCTCTTTGGCAATGGTTTCATTAGCGCATTTGTAAGTGCTTACATCTGCGCGCTCATCCCACAGATAGTTGTTTTTATTAGACTCATAAAATTTCTCTAACCCGGCGCTGTCTTTAACTGCTTTGCTCCATACCTTTTTATCCGTTAAGTCAAACAATAAAATACCATCACGGTATTCCTGCATCAGGTTATGATATTCAGGGTATTTTCTACCTAATTGTGATTCTTCCATAGATATTAATTTCTCATCTACATAGTTCTTGTATTGCGCATCTACGGTCATTTTTACATCACCTTTTGCACGACGAGTTTGGTGTGTTTCCAAATAAACTCCAAAATTATTTACCGATTCATTTAAAGTGGTATCACCGTTATGCATAGTCAAACTATATTCATTTAAAGGAACTTTTGCGGCTTTGAATTTATCTTGCCATTTCCATGTGCCTTGAAAATAAGTGCTATCAATAGCTTTATAAACTTTAGCTATAGTTTTTGGATATTCCTGCAGTTTATATTCCTTTTTTAGCTTAGCTATAAAAGACTCTTTGCTTTGGTATGAACGAGAGTCTTTTGCCACTTTGTTTTTTAACTCAGTTTTCATAGCTTCAAAAGCCGGAACAGTACGTCTGTCTTTACGCATAACTATATGCCACCCGAATTTAGTTTGAAAAGGCTGAGAGTAATCTCCGTTCTTTTGCAGGGCAAAAGCCGTTTTGGCAAACGATTCAATAGGGAATTTTCTTTCAGAGAACCAATTTAACTCTCCACCGTTATTCGATGTTTGCTTATCATCTGAGTAGTTTTTGGCAAGGTCTGAAAATTTCTCTCCGGCTTTAAGTTTGGTATAAACTTCATCTATCTTTTGTTTCGCTTTTAAAGAATCGTCGTGCTTAGCGTCTTTTCCTAATTTAATCATTATATGCGCTGTAAGTATCTCCCCGGTATTTGGTCTTTTGTCATATACTTTTAAAATATGATACCCAAAACGTGTACGAACAATCTTGCTGATTTCCCCTACATTGGTACTATAAGCGGCATTTTCAAACGGATAAACCATTTCCAATGCGGTAAAATAACCCAAACTACCTCCCGCATCTTTTAACGATACATCGTCACTGCCATAAGTAGCAGCCTGAGCAAACAAATCTTTCTTCTTGTCAATCTTATTAGATACTACATCTTTTATGGAGCTTATCTTTTGGTTAACCTCCGCGGTATCGGCTTTGGTAGGTTTTGGTAATTTGCCATAACCATTCTTCTTTACCATAGCTTCATACTCAGCAACCTGAGAAGCAGGAACTGTTTTGCCCTGAGCAACCGCCAGTATAATGTTTATGCGATGCCAGGCCTCTAAAGTATCTTTAGGTAAAGCGTCTTCGGCGCACTTAGCCAATACGTGGCTAGCCTTTACTTCGGTTTGCATACGTTGGTAAGCTTCATTAACAAGCTTATCGGTAGCATCTTTATCCGTAAGGTAAGGCGCTGCCAACTGCTTACGGTACCCATTTAGTTCCTGTTTAAAAGAAGGCATAGTATCTAACCCCATTTGCTCAGCTTCTTTTACTTTTAACTTGAAATTAACAAACAAATCTAAATAATCATTTACCGATTTCTTCTCGGTCGACATATCTTTACCATTATTCTTTTTATAAACCGACTCAAACTCTGATTTACTAATAGCTTTGCCATCAATGGTCAACAAAGTTGGGTCGGTTGTTTGTGCAAAACTGCTTGCCGCACATAATAAAGAACCGGCTACAAAAACAAATTTATTCATATACATACCTTTTATTGTTTTTTATTTTAGGATGCCAAAAGTAGTAATTTTTAAATATCAAATACCAACCCTAATTCCTAAAAACCGAAGCGGAATTTAGAGCTTAGGGTTAGAATTTTTGTAGCTTTGCATTTTATGCCTCACATTGTAGCTCCATCTATCCTCTCGGCAGACTTTGCCAATTTGCAACGAGACGTTGAAATGATTAACCAAAGTAAAGCCCCTTGGTTTCATATAGATGTGATGGATGGCGTGTTTGTACCCAACATTTCCTTTGGCTTTCCGGTAATTAAGGCTATTGCCAAATACGCGAAAAAGCCTCTGGATGTGCATTTAATGATTATACAACCCGAACGCTATATCACAGAGTTTAAAAACGTGGGCGCTCATATACTGACTGTGCATTACGAGGCAAGTACCCATTTGCACCGAACCTTTCAAAATATCAAAGAAGCGGGCATGAAAACCGGTGTGGCGCTTAACCCACACACACCTGTTAGCGTATTGGAAGATATTTTGCCCGACACTGATTTGGTTTGCATGATGAGTGTTAATCCCGGCTTTGGCGGACAAAAATTTATAGAAAACACCTACAAAAAGATTTTTCAATTAAAGCAAATGATAAAAGACAAAGGCTGTCATACCCTTATTGAGGTGGATGGCGGAGTTGACTTACATAACTACAAGAAATTGATAGAAACCGGAGCTGATGTGCTGGTAGCCGGAAATACGGTATTCTCCTCTTCCGATCCTTCAAAGACAATTGAAGCCTTAATGCAGTAATAGAAAATAAACCCTTAGCTCAGATTTTTTCGCCAATTGCCCAGCACCACCAAATGCCAGATGCGGCTCCAGGTAATTTGTGGGTCGCCTTTGAGGAAAGCTTGCCAAAGCTGGTTAACCCCGTTGGGGTTTAATCCCATACTTTCTAAGTAACTAAGGTTTTCTTCGCAAAAAGATTTTAAATCTTGCTTCATCCAAAGCTGCCAGGGCAATACAAAGCCCATCTTTTTGCGGTTCATTATTTCGGCGGGTAATAAATCCTGTAAAGAATCTGTCAATAATTTTTTGGGTGTATGCGGGTATTTGTGTTTATCGGCAACACCTAATACATATTCTACCAGTTTATAATCTAAAAAAGGCACACGCACTTCCAGTGCCGATGCCATACTCATTTGGTCGGTATCGCGCAGCAATACGTTTTGCATATAGGTAGTAATCTCTGCTATGGAATATTTACTCAGGCGATGGTTCTTATCATCAAATTCCAGTAAACGCAAAAAGCGATATACGGCATTCATAGGCAAATCGCTTCGGGTTAAAAGTTGTTTAACCTGTTTATCCATCAATACCTGACGGGATAATGGGTAGGCATAATTAAAACTCACCTGAGGCTTGGCAAGTATTTCAGCGAGCTTTTGTGAGGCGATACTTTTATTGAAGCCGATTAAAGCTGCTGCTCCGCTAACCCGAAGCAAACGGGGAATAAAATTAAGCCACCATTGCCGCTCTAATTTATAGCTGCGTTTAAATACATCGTACCCGCAAAACAACTCATCGCTTCCCAAACCCGACAGTGCCATGGTGATGCCTGCCTGCTTGGTAACCTTTGATACGATATAGGTGTTTGGCCCGTCTCCGCTGGGATGATCCATGGCATGAAGCGCTTCAGGCAGTTGTTGTAAAAAATCCTGCGGACTTAATTTTATTTCGTGATGCTCTGTTTTAAACTTTTCAGAAACTATGCGTGCATAAGATGCTTCCGAAAACTCACTCTCATTAAACACCACCGAAAATGTTTTTACCTGTTGTGAGGATACTTTAGTCATAGCCCCCACAATAGCACTCGAATCTATCCCCCCCGAAAGAAAAGCTCCAAAAGGGACATCGGCAACCAGCCTGCGTTCTACCGCCTCATAAAAAAGCGTACGCACATCTTTGCAAATGTCTTCGTAGGGTTTTCCTATGCTTGCATAATTTATGTTCTTTTCAAGCTGCCAGTATGCCTGCGTTTTTATTTCGTTGTTTTCAATAGTAAGGTAATGCCCGGGCAACAGCATTTTTATATCCTGCACCATCGTGTTGGGTGTATGTACCGTTTGGTATTGCAGGTAATCTACAAAAGCATCGGGATTTATTTTTTTCTCTACAAGGTTAGATTTAATAATAGCTCTTATCTCCGATGCAAATAACAAAGTGTTATTTTGGAAGGAATAATAGAGAGGTTTTATACCCATTCTATCTCTGGCAATGAAAATGCTTTTTGTTTGCCTGTCGTAAATGGCAAAAGCATACATACCGTTAAAACGTGGCAGGCAATCTGCGCCCCAACGCATATAGGCGGCTAAAACAACTTCGGTATCGGTTTGTGTTTTAAAAAAATAAGGTCGCTCTTGTGTGCCTTGTATGGCACGCTGTAATTGCAATTTAAGCTCTTTGTAATTATAGAGTTCTCCGTTATAAATAATAACGTAACGGTTATCATACGAATGCAAAGGCTGTGTGCCGCTATCGGATAAATCTATGATGGATAACCTACGATGACCAAGGTAAGCGTATTCATCATCCCACATACCTTCCGCATCAGGTCCGCGGTGCGCAATGGCATTGTTCATTTGCTGCAGAGCAGCAAGCGCTTTATTTTTTGATACATGAGAAGAAACAATTCCGGAAATACCGCACATTACAAACCAATGGAATTTAAAAAGCGTTTATCCTTCAGCATTAATTTAATCCCGTCTTCCAATGAAATCAATTTACGATTTAATAGCTTCAGCATTTTTTCATTATCAGGCTGACGACGTGTCATATCACCTTCTTTAAGCGGTGGCAGGTGTATAATTTTTGATTTTGATTTAGTAATGCTGATAACGGTTTTAGCTAAATCCAATACCGTAATGATTTGATTGTTGCCAATGTTAATCACATCATTTACAATTTCATTTTTGTACAGACAAGCCAAACAAGTGTCAATATTATCATCTATATAAGTAAAGGTGCGTGTTTGCATACCATCACCATAAATGGATATATCCTCATTTTTTAATGCGGATGCCATAAAGCGGGGCAAAACAAAGTCTGTACTTTGATTGGGTCCATATGTATTGAAGAATCTAAAAATAGTGTAGTCTAATTTATACTCTTGCTGATAGCTTTTACAAAAACTTTCCCCTACATTTTTTACAACGGCATAAGGCACACGTGAATTTAAAGGTGTAGTATGTTCATGTTGGGGAAGTGTTACGGGTTCTCCATATACTTCTGAAGAAGAAGAAAAGAACACACGTTTAACGGAAGTATTTTTAGAAAGATTCAAGATGTTTTTTATTCCGTCAATATCATTTAGTACGCTGATTGGATTTTCCTGTGTACGTTGTACACCAACCACAGCCGCTAAATGAAATACATAATCAAATTTATAGGTAAGCATAATTTCAGAGATGTCTCTGTAATTATTCACATCTCCTTTTATAAAGGTATAAGCGTGTGAATGCTGTTCGGGAAGCTTGCTTAATGAGCCTGTTGAAAGATTATCTAAAACCACTACGCAGTTCTCTTTGTTGTGAAATAATTTTTCTATCAAAGCACTACCTATGTTTCCCGCCCCTCCTGTTACTAAAATTTTAATCATACTAATTTCATTAAATTATCTGCCCATATTTTGGGTGTAATACGCTGTGCAAGTTGGTTGCTATATTCTCCCATCAAATTTAATTGTTCTGGCGACAATTGCATAACCTCTTTTAGTTTTTCTTTTAAAGAGTTTATATTACCCGCTTTAAAAACATATCCGTTTTTCTCGTCTTCTAAAAAAGATTCTATAGCTCCTACCTTATCAGACGCCAATAATGGATAGCCCATAGCGGCAAATTCGTGTAGTACAACGCCCCATGGTTCAAATAAAGAGGGCATTACAAAAACACCTGTTTGTTGGGCATACTCAAGAAAGTTTACCGGTTGCACAAATCCAAAATGCCTTATTTTTGGATGATTTACAGGCTCTAAACTACCTGTACCCAAACACCATAATTCCCATTCGTTTGAATTTTCTTCTTGCAATTCTATAAAAGCCCGCCATAATTTATCAACCCCTTTAAAGTCATGGTATCTTCCAACATAAATAAAGCGTTTCGGAAAATTCTTCTTTTTGTTATCTTTACATTTAGTATAATAATTTGAAAACAGCGTGAAATCTGCCGAATAAGCTCCTAACTGAATATCACGTTCTTTAAATCCAAGCTTAAGAGCAAATTTCTTTTGAAGCTTTCCCGGAACAAAGCATTTATTGAATTTATTTTTTATTAAAAAAGAACTAAGCAATGCCGCTGCATTTTGTTTAAATGAGCCATCCCATTTGTTATCAAAACCCACAATAGTATTGATGGAACCTAAATACTTCTTGGCTATTTTATTGTAATCCTTATCTAACCAACCTGAAAAATAAAGCGCGTTGGGTTCTATTTCGTCAATAAGGTTGCGAATTGTTGCATAATCTAATTCCGTTCTAGAAATATGTCTTATTTTAGGATGGCTATAATTAAATTCGAATGGCGCTTCAGCTTTAGAAGGATATGTTATTAGCAAGACGCTTAAATTATATTCATCAGATAGTGTCTCTAGGCACTTTAAAAAATAACCCGCCATTTCCTGATATAAAACTACGATTGTTTTGTCGGGCATTGTATCTTTGTGAGATTGTAAATGTATTGTTAATTGCAAATATATGCAAGGCGAAATAAGAATAGAGCATTACAAAGAGTGGATGAAACCACAAGTTGCCGGCTTGTTTGAGAAGGAGTATGCCATTAACAAATCAGCCTTTGAAACATTTTTTTCGAGATTTTATGAGCATGAATATCAAAAGAATAAAAGTATTCTTATCGTAGCTTTAGATAAAGATAAAGTGATTGGGTTTCAATCTTTTTTTTATTGGCCCTATTCTTTAGGGGGAAAAGAATTTTCTTCTTATCAATCGGGCAATTCACTTGTGCATCCGGATTACAGAGGAAAGGGATTGTTTAAATTAATGTTAAATTTTATTTACACAGATGAAAGAAAAAATCAAATAGATTTTTTGATGGGCTTTCCTGTTGAAGCCTCTTATCCAAGTTTTATTAAAAACGGATGGCTTAATATCTTGAATTTAAGGTGGAGTATTAAACTAATTAATCCTTTCGCTTTTTTATTTAATGCGAATAATCTTGAAAAGAAATTTCAAAGAATAAATCCTGAAACTAAAAACAAGGTGTCTGAGTTTATAAAACTGTCTGATAATAGTAATTATACTAAGTGGAGAGAAAGTTATAATTCAGATAAAATATTCTATTACGCGATAAAAGAAGATGGGAATGAGCTTTGCTTTCATTTGAAATATAATAAAAGATCGAGATTTATTAACGAGCTTATTATCGGAAATATTACATCAACCACTTATGACAAAGCATTCCTATCCCTCTGTTTCAGGAAATTAATCAAGGAGACCCGAAAATCATTCTCTATATCCATTTTATCTATTGCGATTAATGAACACTTGAAGGATACAAGTTTATTACAGGTTTTAAATGAAAACCATTTTAGGTTTATAAACAAGTATATATACTTTATTATTAAACCCATAAATGAAACTTCACTTTCTATAACAAACCCGGAAAACTGGATATTATTAAGAGGTGATATAGACACATGGTAATCCCTGATTTTAGAATACATAACGTATCCCATATTGTAAAATCTATATTGGGGTTTTTAGAGTTCTTATTATACACTCCAAAGTATAACAAAGGAGAATTAATTGTTGTAAATTATCACGGAACTCCTGCTAAATTTTTTAAAAACTTTAAAAAACAAGTAGACTTTCTAACAAGTATTTACCAGCCCTTAAAAGCAAGTGAAATAGATAAATACTTCAATGGAGAATTATCAACTAAAGGCCCTTTTATTCTTTTTACATTTGATGATGGACTGAAAAATAATTTGCAGGCAGCTAACTATTTAGCGGAGAAAAATATTTCCGCGTTTTTTTTTGTCGTCCCCTCTTTTATTGAAACTCTAAAAGATGATCAAGCGAGATATTACAAGACTCATATTAGACCTATTATTAATTCCCATATCGAATCAAAAGAAGAGGATATAACGGCATTATCATGGAATGAAATCAAAGAGCTAATTAATTCCGGGCATTGTGTTGGTTGTCATACGCGCACGCACACGTTAATATCAAACAAATCAACCGCAGATAATTCTATTTTTGAAATTGAAACCAGCAAAAAATTATTAGAAGATACATTGGCCAATAAAGTGGATAGTTTTTGTAGTATAAACAATACATTAATAAGTATAGGAAAGAAAGAAAAACACATTATTTCTGAAAATTATAAATACCATTTCACTACCATACCTGGGTATAATAATCACAGTAATCCTTTATTTATTAAAAGAAGAAATATTGAAAGTTTTTGGCTTCCGGGGGCTGTAAAATTATCTGTCGGGAAACTTGATTTAAGAAGATGGAAGAAACATGTTAGTGAATATGATTCCTATCATACAGTCTCTGAGACTCGAAACAACAACGAACGCGCCGGAGCGCACTAATACTTATCGTCGAACAAAGAGCCCCTGTTTTTTAAAGATATCTTCCCCATTTGTTTATAGGCTTTTTCCGTAGCTTCTCTTCCACGGGGTGTACGTTGCAAGTATCCTTCCTGAATTAAAAAAGGTTCATATACTTCTTCTATCGTTCCGGCTTCTTCGCCTACTGCCGTACTGATTGTTGTTATTCCAACCGGACCACCTTTAAACTTTTCTATGATGGCACTTAGTATGCGATGATCCATTTCATCCAACCCATTGGCATCTACGTTTAGCGCTTTAAGCGAGTAATGCGCAATCTCCAAATCTATTTTACCCGTACCTTTTATTTGCGCAAAATCTCTTACACGGCGCAACAAGGCATTTGCTATACGGGGGGTTCCCCTACTCCTTCGTGCAATTTCAAAAGCGGCTTCATCTTCTATTTCTACTTGTAAAATACCAGCACTGCGTTTTACAATACCTTTTAAAACAAGCGATGTATAATAATTTAAACGGGATGTAATGCCAAAGCGCGCGCGCAAGGGCGATGTAAGTAATCCACTGCGGGTTGTAGCGCCCACCAGTGTAAAGGGATTTAGTTTTATCTGCACACTGCGGGCGCTGGGACCGCTATCCAGCATAATATCTATTTTATAATCTTCCATAGCAGAGTATAAATACTCTTCTACCACAGGGCTTAACCGGTGTATCTCATCAATAAACAAAACATCATAAGGCTCTAAATTGGTAAGCAAACCCGCTAAATCGCCCGGTTTATCAAGCACTGGACCAGAGGTAATTCTGATGTTAACACCCAAATCCTGAGAGATGATATGCGCCAGTGTTGTTTTACCTAAGCCCGGAGGGCCGTGTAGCAATACATGATCTAAGGCTTCCTGTCTTTGTTTGGCGGCCTGCACAAATACACGCAGGTTATCAACCACGCTTTCCTGTCCGCTAAAATCATCAAATAATATAGGGCGTAGGGCACGTTCCGCCTCCTTTTCAGCGGATGATAAATTTTCTTCCTCGGGGTTTAAATTCTCATTCATTCTCACTTCAAAGATAGAGAATGCTTTTTTAATTTAGTAATTAAATTAAACGTTATCGCGATAACAATTAAAACTACACAGGTATGGCAAAATAAAAAACAGTTCCTTTTCCGGGCTCGCTTTCAAACCAAATAGTTCCGCTATGCTGTTCAATAATTCGTTTACACATAGCAAGTCCTAAGCCTGTACCATAAGATTTGGTAGAGAAGTTAGGTTGGAATATTTTTTCTTTAACGGCATCATCTATTCCCGTTCCGTTATCGGTAACCGAAACCATAAATTTAGTTTCTTCTTTACTGATGGATAACGTAATCTTACCATGCTCATTTGTTTGTAATGCCTGTATAGCATTATTAATAAGGTTATTCATTACACGCAGTAACTGGTCTTTATCTGCCTTTATATTTGCATACTCTTTGCAGGCAGTAAACTCAATTTTAATGTTCGGATAATCAGCATATAAAGGTAATATAGACTGAATAAAAGAATTTAGTTCAATATCCTCTAAATGAGGAGGGGGTAGTTTCCAAAAATCGCTGAACTCGGTAGCTATATGAGACAGTGCATCTATTTGTTCTAACAAAACGGGTGTAATCTTTTTCATTTGCTCCTCTGCTTCACGGGGGTTGTTTTCCATTAAACGCTGCACATGCTGTATGCTAAGCTTCATAGGCGTAAGCGGGTTCTTAATTTCGTGCGCTACTTGTCGTGCCATTTCTTTCCAGGCGCCCTCCCGCTCAGATTTGGCAAGCATTTCGGCACTTTGCTGTAATTGCACCAACATGGTATTGTAGGCAGAAATAAGTAAACCAATCTCATCGTTCTTATCATATTTAATAGAGTGGTCTTTTCTGTTTAAACCAATTTGCTTAAACTGATTTTGCAATAGGCGCAACGGACGGGTGAGCCAGTTAGCAATCAGGGCAATACCTATGCTCACAATCATAAAAGCTAAAATATAAATATTAAGCAGCGCAGATAAATAACTGAATAGTTGTCCTTGAAGTTCACTTTGCTTGGCAAAGTAAGGTAGGTTTACCACACATAAATTCTTTCCTGTTTTGTTTTTTATTAATTTGTACGAAGAATAAAAAGTAAGACTCCCAATGTTTTCATTCAACACTTCCTGATTCTCTCCCGTATTTATTATACCTGTATATACAACCGGGTTCAGCTTTTTAGAAACCAATCCTTCTTCAAATAATTTCGGAAGACTTGCTGCATAATATTCTCCGTTTGAATAAAACAGGGTAATATCATTTTTAAATAAACCGGATGCCTGAGCTAATAAATAAGAAACATAATCTTTGTTTGTAGAAGTAAGCGAGTCATAATCAGTTAAACGTAAATTCAGATAGTTGCTTACCGTTTCTATTTTATCTTTTATGTTATGGGTATTTTGTTGTTCGGTTTGATTTTTTACCAATGAAATAGTGCTAAAAGCAACGGGTATAAATAAAATTAAAATAGCTATTGCCGAGTAATGTTGTATTTTAATGGAAAGAGAATTCTCGTATTTAAGTCTGTACGAATTATAAAAACTAAATAAAAGAAAAACCGTACTGCTTGCCAGAAAAATAAACCCTATGGTAGAAAACAAATCGCTTAGGTAAGTGTATTCTTTAGAAACAATAATAATAGTATTGGCATCTGTTTTATGAATCAGATGACTATATCCGTTTTGTTGAAAAACGCGCGTATCCTGCACATCATCCAGAAAAGAGAATACAGCAGGATATTCGTAACGCCCTTGCTGCGAATGCAACTGACCTGCTTTATAAACAGCCGAAGAGTATTCTGTATTTGCCGTATGAGAAGAATGTATCAATAATAAATCGGGGAAGCTTCTGTATGTATGTGTCTTTTTAGATTCTATAACTATATAGAGTTGCAACCGCTTTGATAAAGCTTTTATCGGTGTCTTGTAGAGATAGAATGTTTTATCTTTTAGCTGTTCGTTAAAATATAAATCCGGACAAGTGGTAGGTTGCAGTTTGGAAGAAATCAGTTCATCAAAATACGTATTATTATTATATAAACCCTGCGGGTGCTGAACTAAAGGGGTACAAAGCGAATCGAATAAGCAAACTGATACGTGATATTTTTCCCAATAGCCTGTAAAGTATTTCCTTAAAACAGATTGCTCTATGTCTGCAATAGTTTTATCTTTTTTTAAGTTAAGATGAGTAAGTTCTTTGTCTTTTAAAATCTTTGTTTCTAATGATTTGAAAAGATGTTCGGCAATGTCATCCTGTGGGTCTGCCAAATCATCCATAATATTAAGGCGTTGGGTATAATCGCTTTTATTCTTTTGGTCTATACTTAAATAAGCAATAAAAAAAGAAATGAATAGGCAGATTAGCGTGCCATACAAAAAACGATTGTTGGCACATAATAGCTTTGAAACAATTATTAATGAGAAAAGTAATCCGGGCCATATAGCCGTTAAAACATCAGCTTGTCCTGATAAATGATGAATTAAAATAGATGCTATAGCTAGAATTGAAAATATAATTATCTCTGCTTTGTTATAGGTAATATTTAATAAATGAATGGCGGTTTCACAAAAAAGAACAAAGCAAAACATTACTAAAAACACACAAGCATAACTAAGGTAAATCTCAAGAGAAGAAGAAAATATAACGTCTGATAAATCGGAGGAGAGGTAAGATTTATTAAAGATGGTATTCAGAAAAATATTTATGCCATATCCGAATAGAAAAATTAAAACTATAAATAAAGTAAAGTAAACAAGGTTATTACTTGCTTTTATAACAGCTGTTAATTCCTGTCTCAATACAATAAATGTCCAAACAGATAATAAAGCAATTAAGCAAGTAATAATCAGGTTATACAGATTTTGTCTGTCGTAGGATAAAGAGCCGGGTATATGTAAAATATTCAATTGAAAAATAAGGTAAGACAGTAAGGCAATAGCAAGCAGAACAGAAGCAATCCACTTTAATATGCTAATAGCAGATTGATTTTGTATAAATCTTCTCTTTAAGAAAAATAACAGACTAAAAATAGAAACACATAAACTAAGAAAAGAAAGAAGCGACATAAACTGATTTCTTACTCTTTCTTGTATATCTATGCTAAATATAGGTAAGCCCTGGTAGTTAGAAATTTGGGCAGAATGATTTTGTTCATTATCATTTATTGAAACTCCATCAGGGATACGAAGCCTTTTATTGAATTCATTCTTTAGATATTTATTCTCATACGGAAAGTTATTCTTAATTAAAACTAAGGCGTATAATTGAAAAGGGCTATACGCGTTCTTAGGATGGCGTATAACTTCATAATAGCCATTCTTTAGTTTTACCAGACGTTTTTCTAAACACACATTCAGCATGTAATTTTCTACAGCCGGATGATTGTCTGTCCAGAATTGAAGACTATCATTCTCATAAATAAAGTAAGCTATTCCATTTTCATTAAAAGTAGTTGTGTAGTCCTTCGCTAAATATTCTACAAAGTTCTTTTTAGTAGAATGATGTAAATGCTGATGAATGAAATCTAACTGGAGGTTTGCTTTCTGCTCGAGTTTATGCAGATGCTTTTCGGCTTGTTCTTTAATAGTATTCGCTGAAGGAAAGGACAGAAAATAAAAAACTATTGCCAGCATCGCCGTGATAAGCGATATATATAGCGGAAGTTTTTTTCGCATTAAACTACTTATTGCTTGTTTTCCCCGTCTATGCGTTGCACATTTATTACGCCCGGAACTTTCTTAAGATTATTAATCAGTTGAGTTAAGTGTTCGGTACTATGCACATAAACCATAATGGTTCCTTCAAAAATTCCATCCTCGGTATCGAAAGTTATGGAGCGCATGTTTACGTTATGCTGCGTAGAGATTACCTTGGTAATGTTGTTTACAATACCCATAGCATCCGTTCCGGTAATTTTAACGCTTGATAAAAAGGTAAGTAGTTTATCGCTGTTCCATTTTGCTTTTACCACACGATAAGCATAGTTCGCAAGCAGCTTAGCGGCATTTGGGCAGTTAACACGATGTATTTTTATGCCCTCGCCAACAGTAATAAATCCAAACACGTCATCGCCGGGGATTGGCGTACAGCAAGGAGAAAGTTTGTAATCCAATTGCTGCATATCATCGCCAATAACAAGCATATCGCTTTTACCGCGTGCCTGTGTTACCATATCATCAACGGTATGCTGCTTCTCTAATTTTTTGGTAACATACTGCTCCGGATGCAATTTATAGTTTACAAAATCTTTTATTTCAGCAATACTAACCACATCTTTTGCCGCACGATAAAACACTTCCTGAGAAGAAGGAAGTTTCAGGAACTTGGTAAACTCATCAATGTTCTGAATCGTAAAATCTATTTTTTGTTTATTGAATTTTCTTTCCAGTATTTCTCTTCCTTCATCGGCAATTTTTCTTCTCTCGTTTTTTAGCGCTTGTTTTATCCTTGATTTCGCTTTGGCAGTAACTACAAAGCCCAACCAATCATCGTTAGGTGTTTGTTTTCTCGATGTAAGCAGTTCAACCTGGTCGCCACCTTTAAGCACATAACTTAACGGAACTAATTTATGATTTACTTTTGCGCCTATGCAATGCTCGCCAACCTTGCTATGTATTTCAAACGCAAAATCTAACGCGGTAGAACCGGCAGGAATAGTGCGCATTTCACCTGTAGGGGTAAACACAAAAATATCATCGGCAAAAAGATTCAGTTTAAAATCATCAATAAAATCTAAGGCATTTTCTTCCGGGCTTTCCAGCATCTCACGGATTTTAGCAATCCATTCTTCCAACTGACTTTCTTTCTCGTTTGCCTTATCTTTATATTTCCAATGTGCGGCATATCCTTTTTCGGCAATTTCATCCATTCGCTCGGTACGTATCTGCACCTCAACCCACTTGCCTTCGGGGCCCATTACGGTAGTATGTAAACTCTCATACCCGTTCGCTTTAGGTGTAGAAACCCAATCACGCAAACGCTCAGGACTTGGATGATAAAAATCGGTAATGATGGAATAGATACGCCAACAGTCTGCTTTTTCCTGGTCAGGCGGAGTGTCTATAATAATACGAATAGCAAACAGGTCGTATATTTCCTCGAACGGAACACCTTTATTTTTTATTTTATGATAGATAGAGTAAACAGATTTCGGGCGACCAAATATTTTAAACTTAAATTCCTGTTCTTTTAAAATATCTTTAATAGGCTCTATAAACTTTTGAATAAACTTCTTTCTTTCAGGCTCTGATTCTTCCAGTTTTAAAAGTATTTCGTTATACGCATCTGTATGGGTATATTTTAAGCCGAGGTCTTCGAGTTCTGTTTTGATAGCATTTAACCCCAAACGGTGGGCGAGGGGTGCATACAAGTAAAGTGTTTCAGACGCGATTTTAATTTGTTTCTCGCGCGCCATACTATCAAGAGTGCGCATGTTGTGCAATCTATCGGCAAGCTTGATGAGGATAACCCGAATATCATCGCTAAGGGTTAGCAACATCTTGCGGAAATTTTCTGCCTGTAAGGAAGATGTTTGGTCAAAGACACCTGATATTTTGGTAAGCCCGTCAATAATTTTCATTACACGCTCGCCAAACATACCTTCAATATCGGCAAGGGTAATTTCGGTATCTTCTACTGTATCATGCAGTAAACCGCAGATAATGGAGGTAGTGCCAAGCCCAATTTCTTCGGCACAAATTTGTGCGACGGCAATAGGGTGATAAATATAAGGCTCGCCCGATTTACGACGCATATCTTTATGCGCTTCTACAGCCAGCTCAAATGCTTTGCGGATTAGCTCTCTATCGCCTTTCTCTAAGCGGCGGCGCGATGCAGTAAGTAGCTTTTTGTATCTGTTTAGAATTTCTTTCTTTTCCTGCTCTTCGTTTATTATTTTTTCCATAAAAAATTTACCCCTTTAAAGGTAGCAAGATAATTTGAAATGCTGTTGTTAGAACTTAAGTTTTACAGAAGGACGTATAAATTAGCTTCTTTTGTAAAAAGAAGCTATTGATATAGTTCGTAGGTGTATTTTATAATTTCAGGTTCATCAAACGAATAATAATCTACCACCTACATTTTATTTCCGTTAGAGTCATAACAGTTAAGTTTAGGTTAATTATTGAATAATTAACACTTGAATGCCTCGAAATTGTAGTGGAAGAACACGCAAAATGTACTACCTATGCAGGTTGCCAGTTGTAATAGTTAATATCGCGGGATACTTTGCCGTCATCATAAAAATTCATTACAGAAAAAGAAGGTGCAAACTGATAATGATTTCCTTTCCACCATGAACCGCTAACCGCCCCATTGCAATAATAATCAACACCTAAATAATTCACATGGTCAATCATGTGAATGTGTCCGCTAAGACAGGCTTTAATAGCAGGGTATTGATAAAAAAGCGCGGTAAGTTCAGCCGCATCGCTATGCAAGCAGTTGTTAGGAATGCTCCAGTGAGTTTTATCTTTTTTTCCGTCAAACAACGTACAAACAGCTAAAACAGGCACATGGGTAACAATACATATAAACAAATCCTTTGGAGTGTTTTGCAATTCATCTTTTAGCCACTGCATCTGCTCCTCATCTAATTCGGCATAATAGCCCGGTATAGAGTTTTTAGCCCTAATGCTATCCAATACAATAAATTTCCACTTGCCATGTTGCATAGTGTAATAAGGAGTTTTCATTTTGTATTCATCCATGGCGGTATGTTTGCTTTCATCTTCAAAGGAAGTAGCAAGCGGCCAGCCATACAAATCATGATTGCCAATGCAATGACGAACAGGAATAGAGTTTTCATTAACTAATATATCATGAAACAAACCCCATTGTTTTTTAATTTTTTCTTTTGAGAAGGTAAATGCCGCATTCATAATAGCATCTCCGCCATTAAGAATCATGTCGGGTTTTTGAGCTAAGGAATTTACCGCATGAAGACAGGATGCAAAACCTTTTTCAGCCACTAACCCACTTTCAATATGAACATCTGTTAAGTGCGCCATTCTAAAAGGCTTGGAGGAAATTTTTTCCTCATCAAACGAACTAAAAAGACATGCCGCGGAAGCTCTCGAACCAAGCAATGCCAATGAAGAGGCGCCAATCACTTTAAGGAAATTTTTTCGGTTTAGTTTTTCCATGTTTTAATGGTGTTGTTTATTTGATGCAAACATAAGTCTGTATGATTTCCTGAATGTTAAGCCAATGTTATCAAATAGTTATTTTATTAACTTTAATTTGTTTAACGGAAGCCTTTACACTTTCTTCCTTATAAGATAAAATAGTAAGTTTACGGCGACCTTCTTTAATCAATTGGATACCGAATACGTTATATTAGTTGACGAGCAAGACCAGGAGCTTGGTGTGATGGAAAAGATGCAAGCGCATAGGCAAGCAAAACTACATCGCGCTATTTCCGTATTTGTATTTAATTCTAAAAAAGAATTGTTGTTGCAAAAACGCGCGGAGACTAAATACCATTCCGCTAATTTATGGACGAACACCTGTTGCAGTCACCCAAAACCAAAAGAAGATACACTTGATGCGGCTAAAAGAAGATTGTACGAAGAAATGGGCTTGCATTGCGAAATTAAATACGCTTTTAATTTTACGTACCTGACCAAATTTGAGAGCGGACTTAGCGAACATGAGTTCGACCATGTGTTTTTTTGTTTTAGTGATGACGCGCCAAACATAAACCCGGAAGAAGTCGCTGACTATAAATACATGAGTTTGCAGGAAACAGAAAATCAATTAAAGCAAAATCCTCAAGAGTATACAGCATGGTTTAAGCTTATCTTTGCAAGAGTAAAAAACGAATTAAATAAAATCAACTAACCATAAAACAACCTAACATGAAACACACGGCAAAAGCACATTGGCAAGGCAATTTAAAAGAAGGTAAAGGCTCGCTTACAACACCAAGCGGCGTTTTAAATAACACCAACTATAGTTTCAAAACCCGGTTTGAAGGAGAAAAAGGTACCAACCCCGAAGAGTTATTGGCTGCGTCTCATGCGGGTTGTTTTACTATGGCGGTATGTGCCATGCTAACCCAAAAAGGATTAGCCCCGGCAAGTTTAGATACTGAGGTTACTTTAACCATGGAAAATTTAACCATCACAGCCATTCATCTTTCTATTACCGGAAAAGTTGCAGGCATTACAGCCAATGAGTTTACAACCGTTACCAAAGAGGCTGAAAAAAATTGCATCATATCAAAAGCATTAAGTGTGCCTATCACTTCCGAAGCGCATTTTGTAGCTTAATTGCAACAAACGACTGCAATGGTACAAATTGCATTTGCCAAGCGTTTTTGTTTTATATTTGCTTTAATGAAACGCACCTATTATTTTTATTATTTAGTTAGGTGCAAAAACGGGTTGACTAGTCCCTTGGACAATTCAACCTATGACAAATAAAACATTTATATATATGACAGGTACAATGCAAACAAAAATATTAATGGCGGTTACTATATCGTTGCTAATTTCGACAATTATGGTTTCACAGGACTTGATTGTTAAACGCGACAGTTCAAAAATATATTGTAAAATAACCAAAGAGGACAGCTTGACAATTTTTTACAAACCATCTAGAGAAAAGCAAAATACTGAATTAAGCATCAATAAATCCGATGTAATTAAATACTTTAATAGCACGACAATTGCTAAAGAAAAGAAAACTAAAATAGATACTGCCCAAAGAATTTGGCAAGCCAAAGAATTGAAAAAAGGATTTTATAAATCATCGACAGAGTACATCACAAACTCTCCATCCATTATAAAGGACTTTGTTGTTATACAAAGAACTCAAGCAGATTTGATGTTTATGCACGGGAGTGAATTTACTTACAAAGTATCAGATGGTTCTGTAGATAACGATGAAGTTTATGGGTTTTGTGACGGTAAGGATGTTTACATTAATTATGACCATCCAAAAGGCTATTGTAAAATGGAATATATTGGCCCATATACATTTTTTACTTACGTAATTCATGCGACAGGTGCTCTTGCTTTAATTCCAGATCAATTAATGATTATTGATGAAAATGGTAAATTTCAAGATGCTACACCTCGTTACTTAAAAAAAGTATTAACCGCAAAATACCCCGAACTTGCTGCAAAATATGAAGAAGAAAAAGAACCTAAAGCGAAACGAAAAGAATACATAATTAAACTTAATGAATTTATAAAAGCTAAACAATAACTATTTGTTTCTTTCACTATAGACACTTGGCTATCGAAAAAGCATATCGTTTCTGCACCTAACAACGGCTTGCTCGGCAGTCGGGCGACGGAGGTAAACAAAAGTTTATTACTTTAGCTTAAAGTTTTTCGGTAAAGTTAGTTGGTGCTTCGTATCGCCCGACCGCCAAGCCGTGGAACGTTATGCCGCATGGGGAAAACCACAGCAGACAAATGAAAACTGTTCAAGATTATATAAATTCAGACTTATTACATTGGCTTCACGACAACAATTTCAAACACAGACGAGTCAAAATCAACACAGACGAAGGTTCTCTTAATAATTTGTATAACGACAAGTTTTGCTTAAAAATTTACGACAGACTTGGACATGGTTTTGGAGTTACCATTAATGTAGCAGACAAGTATGACGAAAGTATTTACGACAATGACAGTTTCAGTCTGTATTGGGCGTTTGAGTATTTTAAAATTAAACAAACAGCTTCGTTCAGCAGTCGGACAAAAAATCAGTATGAGCAAAACTTGCCAAACTTAATTTCGGATATTAAAAACATTATTCCGCAGCTAAATCTAATGACCTTATCTGAAGGGCGGATTATGAAAGAGTGGATAGGCAAAGAAGCGAGAAATAAATTTAAGTAACAGTAAATAGATATTATTACTTAGATAATCTTTATTTTTTGAAGCTGCGTAGGATTGCAACGAAAACCCTTTGGCGTAATTGGCAAAGAGTACAAAGCCCACCGATGCGCATAGAGATTTCTCGACTTCGCTCGCAATGACAAGTAGGATTACCTTAGAATACTCAATCTGTTTGCATCGAGCTTAATAAAGATAAAAAGCAGAATGGTAAACGACCACAACGAAGACCCCCCATAACTAAAGAAGGGTAAAGGAATACCGATTACAGGCGCAAGTCCGATAGTCATGCCCACATTAATAGCCATGTGAAAGAACAATACCGATGCTACTCCGTACCCATAAATACGACTGAAATCGGAACGTTGTCTTTCTGCCATCATAATTATTCTGAGTATTAAAGTAAGTTGCAATAAAATAACAACCGATGTTCCAAGAAACCCCCACTCCTCGCCAACGGTACAAAAAATAAAATCGGTATCCTGCTCGGGCACAAAATCGTATTTGGTTTGCGTACCTTGCAAATAGCCTTTGCCCATTAAGCCTCCGCTACCAATAGCAATCTTAGCCTGGTTTACATTGTAACCTTCTTTTTTAAGATTAATAGTCCCTCTGCCAAGTAACACATCAATACGTATTTTTTGATGCGCTTCCAGCTTTTCATAAACAGTTGATGTCGCCTTTACCATGCCGCACCCGACGACCGCAATTAGCACCGCCAAGAAAATGTTTGTGCGGCTTCTTCTGATAAAAAGCAGCGATAAGGCACATACCGAAGTGATGATGATAAATAAATAGGTGTTATCAACCAACAGTGCCAGCACAAATAATACAGCGGCGGCAAAACCGAACAACAAGAAGTTTACTGATAATCCCTCGCGATACAACATAAACACAAAAGCTGCAAACACAATAGCCAAGCCGGTTTCATCCTGTAGTTTTTTTATAATAATAAGCGGAAGACCCAAAATAAGCAGCGCTATGATGGTGTTTTTATATTTGCCGAGGAAGTTAGAAACTCCTTTTCTCGCACCATCTACCTGCAAATTGGCATTACTTAAAAATTTGGCGAGCGCCAGGTTGGTTGCAAACTTCATAAACTCGGCAGGCTGAATACCAAAATCACCGAAACGAAACCAGGAACGGCTGCCCTTTACCTCTCTGCCCAAAAAAGGAACAGCAATACAGAGCAACAAAAAGAATCCATAAAATACATAAGCAAACACCGTATAAAAATCCGCGTCAATAAATAAGATGATAGTAGCGATGACTAATGCGCTGCTAATCCAGATAAGTTGCTTGCCGTACTTCTGACTTAAATCGAAAATATTTTTGTGTTCTTCGTTATATACCGCAGCGTAAATATTAAGCCAACCCATGAGCACCAACAATAAATAGAACAATACGCAAAATAAATCAATGTTGGCAAACGGATTATAGCTTTGTCTTTGCATGATAGACAAAATTAGATGTAAAAGAATGCTTTAGGGATGTCTTGAAAAGAAAATATCAGCGATTTAATTAACAGCCGAGCAAAGCGAATACATGAGTGCCATAAAAAACCATAAAAACTAACGAATAACCGGCACAATGGCATTGTTTACATGATAATCTCCGGTGCGAGTCCTTCGTAACGAAGTAAGATAAGCGCCGCTGCCAAGAGCCAAACCAAAATCACGCGCCAAAGAACGTATATAAGTGCCTTTGCTGCTTACCACTCTAAAATCTATTTCAGGATATATTTTAGTTTTTTCATCTTGTATCTTATTGTTCGCCAAATGGCTCGGTTCAGGAAGGGCAATGCGTGTTATTTCAAATTGTTTAATTTCAATTTCTTTAGGTGTTGTTTTTATTTCCTCCACGCCTTCACGGGCCAAATCATACGCGCGTTTACCTTCTACCCTCACAGCCGAATAAGCGGGTGGTGTTTGCATTTGTTTACCGATAAACTTTTGTGCGGTTTCCAATATCAGTGCTTCGGTAATATGTTCAGTCGGAAAGGTAAAGTCTATTTCCTTTTCTTTATCAAAGCAAGGTGTAGTGGCTCCAACTAAAAAAGTGCCCGTGTATTCTTTCTCCAAAACCTGTATTTGTTCTATTTGTTTAGTCTTTTTACCTGTGCAGATAATCAACAAGCCTGTTGCCAACGGGTCTAAAGTACCGGCATGACCCACCTTTATTTTATCGGGAAAGGTTTTCTTTATAGCAATCTTTACTTTGTTTACTATTTCAAATGAGGTAACGTGGTAGGGCTTATCTATCAATAAGATCTCCCCTTCCGTTCGGTTAATATTTTGAATATGGGGAATAAATTGATTGTAATCCAGTTTGGAGAATATCATGGGCAAAGCTAAAGGAAAAACACTTGAAGTAAATAAATCAGGGAGTAATAACTCTAAGAATTATCCGTTCAATGCCTCAGCACCACCAACAATTTCTAATATCTCGTTGGTAATGGCGGCCTGACGGGCTTTGTTGTAGCTTATTTTAAGCGAACGCAACATCTCTTTGGCATTGTCGGTTGCTTTGTGCATGGCAGTCATACGCGCGCCGTGTTCAGATGCCACAGAATCTAATAGCGCTTTGTAGAATTGTACCTTTAATGATTTTGGTATCAGGTCGTTTACAATATATTCCTGATTAGGTTCAAAAATATAGTCGACACTATTCTTACTATCGGCGGCGGCGGATTTAGTGGAATCAATAGGTAAAAAACGTTCGGCAACTGTAAGCTGCACGGCCGCATTTTTAAATTGATTGTAAACCAAATAAACCCTATCGAACTGGTTATTGGCAAAAGCCTGCATTATTTTTTCGGCGACAGGAGCAACATTCTCAAAAGAAAGTTTATCAAACAACTCATTCAAGTGAGTAGGCAAATCACTTCCATGTATATGATGTTCGGTTCTCTTAAAAGCATCATCTGCTTTCTTTCCCACACACAATACGGAAACTTTAGGAGAGCCTTTATATTCGTTTTTAATCATGCTCCACGCTTTTTTAATTACGTTGGCATTAAAACCTCCTGCCAAGCCACGGTTTGAAGAGATTAAAATTAAAAGCACATTATCGCCATTAGTATCTCTGGCATATTTATTTTCAGATGTATCTAAACTGGCACTCAGGTTTTGAAGTATAGAAGTAAGTTTATTGGAATAAGGACGCATTTGAGTAACGGCATCCTGCGCGCGTTTTAATTTAGCAGCACTTACCATTTTCATGGCACTTGTAATCTGCATGGTTGAACCAACCGATGTTATTCTATTACGTACCTCTTTAAGATTTGCCATCTCTTTTTAATTTAGAATTCAGAATGCTGAATGCTGAATTTTACTTGAATTTTTTAACAGTTTCTTTCGCAACTTCCTCTAACGTATTGGTAATCTCATCGGTATATTGTCCGGCTTTTAGGCTGTCTAATATATTCTTGTGTTTTCTTTCCAATACATCCAAGAAATCTCTTTCAAATTCACGCACTTTATTTACAGGCACTTCACGCAATAAGTTACGGGTACCACAATAAATAATAGCAATCTGTTGTTCAACACGCAATGGAGAGAAAGCATTTTGTTTCAAGATCTCCACGTTACGCGCACCTTTATCAAGTACTGATTTGGTGGCTGCATCTAAATCAGAACCAAACTTGGCAAAAGCTTCAAGTTCACGGTATTGCGCTTGGTCAAGCTTTAAAGTACCCGCTACTTTTTTCATGGATTTAATTTGCGCGTTACCACCCACACGAGATACCGAAATACCCACGTTAATAGCGGGACGAACACCCGAGTTAAACAAATTACCTTCTAAGAATATCTGTCCGTCGGTAATAGAAATTACGTTTGTTGGAATGTACGCGGATACGTCACCCGCTTGTGTTTCAATAATAGGAAGTGCGGTTAATGAACCTCCGCCTTTTACAATTCCTTTAATCGATTCAGGAAGGTCGTTCATGCTCTTAGCAATATCATCAGAAGCGTTAATTTTAGCCGCGCGCTCTAACAAACGACTATGCAAATAGAACACATCACCAGGATATGCTTCACGTCCGGGAGGGCGACGCAATAACAAAGAAACCTCACGATAAGCAACGGCTTGCTTAGATAAATCATCATAAATAATTAAAGCAGGGCGACCGGTATCACGGAAAAACTCACCGATAGCAGCGCCTGCAAATGGAGCATAAAACTGTATAGAAGCAGGCTCCGCAGCAGGCGCGGCAACAATAACGGTATAAGCCATTGCTCCATTATCTTCTAAAGTACGTTGCACGTTGGCAATGGTACTTCCTTTTTGTCCGATGGCTACATATATACAGAACACAGGTTTACCTGCTTCGTAAAATTCCTTTTGATTAATAATGGTATCAATCGCAACCGTTGATTTACCTGTTTGGCGGTCACCAATGATTAACTCACGTTGTCCGCGCCCGATAGGAATCATCGCGTCAATAGCTTTGATACCCGTTTGCAAAGGCTCTGCAACCGGCTGACGATAAATTACACCCGGAGCTTTGCGCTCAAGTGGCATTTCGTAAGTTGTACCGGTAATAGGACCTTTGCCATCAATAGGTTCGCCAAGCGTGTTTACCACACGACCTAACATACCTTCACCTACTTTTAAAGAAGCTATACGTCCGGTACGTTTGCATGAAGAACCTTCGCTGATACCAACACTTGGACCAAGTAACACAGCGCCAATATTATCTTCTTCCAAGTTAAGAACGATGGCTTGTAAGCCAGTTTCAAATTCTATAAGCTCGCCTGATTGAACTTTTGATAAGCCATAAATACGCGCAATACCATCACCAACTTGTAGTACGGTACCAACTTCTTCCAGTTCAGCTTCCGATTTAAAGCCTGCTAACTGTTGACGTAAAATTGCAGATACTTCTGCGGGTTTAATTTCTGCCATCTCTTCTTGTTTTTATTATATTTAGTTTACAGAAAATGCTTTTCTTAAATCATTTAGTTTTCTAGAAACACTTGCATCCACCTGTTTATCGCCAATAGTAAGAATAAACCCACCTATTAAATCTTTATCTACTTTCTCTACTAATTCAACTTCTCCGGTAGTGGTTTGTTTTACCAATTCCAACACTTTTGTTTTTATAGCAGCGTCAATACCTATAGCAGATGTAATAACTGCTGTTAAAATATTTTTGTGCTGCTTATATTGACTAATAAACGCTTTGGCAATTTCATTTATGTAAGATTCTCTGCGCTTTTGCGTAAGGACAGTTAAAAACCCTGAAGTGATTTCACTTACCTTACCCGAAACGATTTCTTTTATAACAGCAACCTTTTTATCGGTTTTAATAATAGGACTGGTTAAGAAATTTCTAAACTCTTTATTTTCCTCGCAAATGTTTTTTACCAATTGCATATCGGCATATACTTTTTCAAGCTGCCCCTTTTCGTTGGCAAGTTGCAAAAGAGATTTCGCGTATCGTGTGGCTACCAGCATATTAGTTTAACGTAACTTCTTTTACCAGATTACCTGTAAGTGTTTTTTGCTTCTCTTCGGATGATAATTGCTCTTTTAAAATCTTCTCTGCAATATCAATAGATAAGGTAGCAACCTGCGCTTTTAATTCAGTAATAGCGGCTAATTTTTCAGAGTTAATAGCTTCACGAGCTTGAGCCAGCATACGGTCAGTATCTACTTTCGTTCTAGCGTGTGCTTCAGCAATAATAGCATCTTTCGTATCGCGTGCCTCTTTAAGCATGGCATCTTTTTCAGCGCGTGCTTCAGCTAATATTTTTTCGTTAGAAGATTTCAACAGATGCATATCCTTACGAGCTTGTTCCGCTGACTGGAGAGCTTTTTCAATTCCTTCTTCTCTTTCTTTTATCATGCCAAGAATGGGTTTCCAGGCAAATTTCTTAAGTATTAAAAAGATGATGGCAAAGGTTATTACCATCCAAAACACTAAGCCTATGGCCGGTTTTATTAGTTCCATGTTTTTCTTTGTTTAATTTTTTTCCTAAAAAATTGCGTCAACCAACCGTTGACGCAATAATTTGTTGTTACTTGAACACTACCAATAGCGCAACTACCATAGCGAAGAAAGCAGCACCCTCTACAAGAGCGGCTGTTAAAATCATGTTGCTACGGATGTCGTTTACAGCTTCCGGCTGACGCGCTACCGCTTCTAAAGCAGAACCGCCAATGCGACCAATACCCAAGCCCGCCGCCAATGCAGCTACGCCTGCACCCACAGCGGCAATACCGTGTGCTTGTACAGCTTCTAATAATACAGTTGACATCATGTTACTTTTTTTATTTAGGTTAAACAAAACCTGTTTTACGAAACAGGCAAAAACTTTTAATTTATTACTTACTAATGCGCATGGGCTTCCGCGGGATGTTCCTCGTGATGCCCTTCTTCAATAGCCGCTCCAAAATACATGGCAGATAATAGTGTAAATACATAAGCCTGTAAAAACGCTACCAGCAACTCCATAAAGCCCATAAAAACCGTAAAGGCTACGGATAGCACCGCTACACCAAAACCGGCACCCGTGCTCATTTCGCCAAAAATAAAAATCAAGCTAAAGAAAGCTAACGCTATTATATGTCCCGCGGTAATATTAGCGAACAAACGTATCATTAATACAAAAGGTCTTAATATAACACCCAATATTTCAATAGGTGTTAATATAATAAGCACCCAAGCCGGCACACCGGGCATAGCGAAAATGTGTCTCCAATAATGTCCGTTGCTGTTTGCGAAAATGATGAGTAAGGTAAAGCAAGCCAATACAGCGCAAATAGTAATATTACCGGTTAAATTAGCTCCACCCGGAAAGATGGGTATTAAGCCCATCAGGTTATTAATAAAAATAAAAAAGAAAACCGTTAATAAATAAGGCATAAACTTTTCATATTTCGGACCGATAGAAGTTTTGGCAATATCATCTCTCACAAACATAATAAGTGGCTCTACAAAAGACTGCAATCCTTTTGGCGCTTGCCCAACTCGGGTTTTGTACGATTTGGCGACACTTAAAAATATCCATAACAACAAGATGGCACTAACCAATAAAGAAGCCACGTTTTTGGTTACAGATAAATCTGTAATTTTCGCGGTAGCCTCTTCATCAACCACTCCGTTTTCAATTACCTTTATATGATTTTCTTCTAAGCGGTATATATTTTTAGCAACCACATCTTCTTCGCCATGATGAAAAGCGGAAGACATAAAAACATCTAATCCCTTATCAGAGTATAAAATTACAGGCAGTGGAATGGAAACAGCCTGATGCCCTTCGCCCCACATGTGCCAACCATAACTATCGCTAATATGTTCGGTAATTAACTTGCCGGCATCAAACCCTTTCTTTTCATGTATCGCAGTAGCTTCCTTTTTTCCTTTTAGGGTATCCTCTCCAGGGTCGTAAGCAAACGATTTTGAAACCATTAAAGAGAAAACAATACTAAGAAGAAGAGCTACTATGCTTATTTTTTTGGTTGAAAAGCTTGCTGTATAAGGCATGGAGTAGATTAACTGTTTTTAACGTTTTTCAATTTGGGTGCAAATTTAGATATAAATTGCTGTTGAAGAAATTTAGCCCCAATTTTTTTCTACTTTTATGCCATGTTTAGTCGTTTATTATTAACAATTGCCCTCTTTTTGGGGATAAGTACAGTTGCGCAAGAAAATCAAGGCTTAGTAAAGTGGCTTACATTCAAAGAAGCTCAGGAAGAAATGAAAAAGCAACAAAAACCTTTATTAATAGACATTTATACCGATTGGTGCGGTTGGTGCAAACACATGGTAAAAACCACATACGCTGACCCCGGTATTGCAAGCTACATAAATACGTATTTCTACCCCGTTCAGTTTAATGCCGAAACGCATGATACGATTGAATATAATGGAGAGAAATATGTAAATAAAAGCAAAGAAAAAAAATCTCCGCACGATTTGGCCATTAAGTTTCTGGGACAAAGTTTAAGTTACCCATCCACCATTTTTGTTAGTAATAATTATCAATTCAACCTGCTTTCTCAAGGATATTTAGAGGCAAAGAAAATAGAACCGCTTTTAGTTTATACAGTAGAAGGGGCTTTTAGAACTTCTTCTTATGATGACTTTAGCAAGCATTTTAATCATGCGTTTTATGATACGGCATTTGTAAAAAAGAAACCTAAACTCTATTCATTTAATGAAGCTTTAGCTCAGCAAAAAAAGAAGCCAAAAAAAATAGCCGTTTCTATTTCTACCGATTTTTGCAATACCTGTCGTGTAATGAACCAAACTACGTTTACAGATACGGCACTGGCATCTTATTTAAACAAGAAATATTATTTAGTTGAGTTTAACGCTCAACAAGATAAAAGCGAGATTGATTTTAAAGGAATTAAATACGCCAACAATGGCGCGGGCGGATTCCCTTTTCACGCTTTATCATTAGCGCTTACCCGAAATAATTTTGTTCTTCCTTCAATTGTATTTTTAGATGAAAACCTTGAAATACTTGATGTGGTAAGTTATTATCAAACACCTGAATGGACAAATAAAATAGCGCGCTATTTTGGCGATGATGAATTTAAAAAAATGAAATGGGATGAGTATGTAAAAAAAATTACTCCATCTATAAGCAAGTAATTTCCTGAGAGAACTTTTTATGCCTTTAAAATCCCATCAAAAAACAACCGATCGAAGCGAAGCAAAGCGAATACATGAGTACAAAAGCATAAATATCAATAAACGAATAATTACGGCTTCTCTTCTTTTCATCATCATACTCTCCCCTCTCTTTTGGAGCGGGTTTGGGGGTAAGGCTGTCGCTCAAAGATTACCTGTCGATTCCTTGAAAAAATTACCGGCAGACACCCTTACGTTAAAACAAAAAGTATTCCGTAAAACCCTTTTAATTGGCTCTATGAGCGCTTATACGGCGGGCTCATTAACATTGCTGGATTTAATTTGGTACAGACCCTATCAATCAACAGGTTTCCATTTTTTTAATGATAACTCCCAATGGTGCCAAATGGATAAATGGGGGCATGGCTTCTCTACCTATAATACTTCCCGGCTAATCATGGGGGCTATGGATTGGGCGGGTTTCGAAACATCGCCGTTTAAGGTTGGTATTGGCAATTTATCTACCGGCGGACTCAAATGGGCAGGCTTTTCAGAAAAAGAAAGTATCATTATAGGGCAGGCATTTGGCCTTTTATACTTAACCTCCATAGAAGTAATGGATGGGTTTTCCAAACAATGGGGTTTTAGCTGGGGCGATGAAGCGGCCGATGTTTTTGGGGGGTTTGCTTTTAGCATGCAACAATACTTTTGGAGAGAACAACGCATACAGTTTAAATTCTCAGACCACGAAACAGGCTTCCCACCATACCGACCAAATCTTTTAGGTGCCAATTGGGCCGAGCAAATTATTAAAGATTATAATGGCCAAACATATTGGGTATCCATAAGCCCTGGTTCTTTTCTTAAAAAAGAAAGTAAATTCCCTAAATGGATAAACATAGCGCTTGGTTATGGCGCTACCAATATGATTAGCGGAAAAAATAACACCACGGTATATCCCGATGGTACTACGGCTTATGACCCCGTATATAACCAAACCGTAGTTATTACAAAAAGCGGACAAGAAATTCCGTTTTACCGATACCGAAAATACTACCTGTCGTTAGACGTAGATTTAACTAAAATAAAAACCAAATCGCGGGTATTAAAAACCATGTTTTCTATATTTAATTGCTTCAAAATACCCTTCCCTACGCTGGAGTTTGACAAAACACACCGAGGAGCCATTTTAAAGCCTTTTTATTTTTAGAATTCACAACATGAAAGTGTACCAACGTTGAGTCCAGCATTTTAACCTTTAACCGTACTAATAATGCGAAACACCTCTTTTTTTTTGTGGGGATGACAATTTTATATACTTTTAAGGCTAAATAGAATTAGTTATGAAAAAAAATTTACTCCCCTTAACGCTGGCATTTATAGTAAGTGCTTTTGTTTTTTCGTCAAGTAACATACAAGCACAGGTTACCACTATAGGTTTTCAGAATTTTGATGATGGAAATGACCCACCTGATAATATTACGGAAGGAACGGGTAATGGCGATTGGTCTGTTGATAACGGTACTAATTCAGGCGTTCCTCAAAGTAATGATGCCACTTATGGTTATGCAGGAGCTTCGGGGAACTATTTTCTTTTAGCAGCAGATGAAGATGGTAGTTCTGATTTAGAAACAATAACCTATACAGTTTCGGCAAGAGCTTTTGGAAATTTAAGTTTGCAATGGGGTGCTTATACTTCAAATGATAATGTAGGTTCGGGTACCTTCCCTACTATTACACTTTCTTATTCTACAGATGGAGTAACATTTACCCCCATTACGTATACTCAAACATCTACCAATGATATGTGGGAACTCCTTCCTGCTGTAAGTTTACCGGCAGGGGCATCAAATGCTACTACTTTATATTTACGTTGGTCATATAATTCTGATGGAAATGAATATTTTTATGCCATAGATGATATTAATTTAACCGGAACGGTTAATACGTATTTCTCTAAGTCAAGTGGAACTTTAGATTTATTAAGCAGTTGGGGAGTTAATTTTGATGGTACAGGAACATCTCCAACTAATTTTACTACAGCAGGCATTACGTACGAAATAATTAACAATACCACCCCAACTATAGCCGCCGCATGGGCAGTATCGGGTACAGGGTCTAAAATATTGGTAGGTGATGCAACTACAACCCCTTCTATTAATTTTACTATACCAAGTGGGTTTGCCTGCACAGGAACTGTTAATGTGGCAAACAGCAGCACTTTAACCATTCAAAACACAACCGTTCCTACACTTACTACGGCTCTTTCTACCGGAAGCACTGTGAATTATGCGGCGGCGGGTTCCCAAAATATTGCAAAGGGAACTTACTATAACCTTACTATTTCTGGTTCGGGAACTAAAACTCTGCCTACAACAGCTGTAATAATTAATAATATTTTCAATATTTCTGCTGGTACTGTTGCTACAAGCACTAACTCCTTGGGTGCACTCGATATTAATGGATCTATAACGGGTGTAGGAACTATAACTACTTTCTCCACATCGGTAATAAATATAGCCGGTAGTGGTGCATTGGGTACTTTTTCTTTCACTCCCGGAAACCAAACGATAGGTACTTTTAAAATTAATCGCCCTGGCACATTTACATGCACTTTAGGTAGTAACCTTACTGTAGTAAAAGCCTTTGAACATGATAATTCGGGAGTATTGGATTTAAATGGACACACACTTAATCTTAATTTATCAGTTTCACCCGCTTCAATTGCTTTAAGCACTACAGGAGGTGCTACCATTTCAGGTTCATCTACATCTAACTTGTCATTAAAAACTTCCGGTACTCTTGGAGGAAGTTTATGGATGACACAAACCAGCGCTTCAACAAGCTCATTAAGTTCTTTAATTTTAAATAATTCCATTACACTTGGTAATGCTTTAAATATTATAGATAGTATTTGCCCAACAGCCGGAACCCTTACTACGGGAGGAAACTTAACGTTAATTGCAGACCAAACCACTGTAGGTCACGTAGGACGTATTGGAAGAGTTGGCGGAAGCGTTTCGGGTAATATTACTTCACAGGTTTATCATGCGCCCCCTGCGGGCAATACTACCAACTGGATGCTGATGGGAGTCGCCGGTGTGAGCAACGCTACTTTTAGCCAATGGAATAGCGATTTTACTATGTATTGCCCAACCTGTCCCAGTGGTACAACCCCACAAGGCGGAGGATCCGCGTTTAATTCAGTAACAACCTATAATGAGCCGGGAGATTCATTTCCTACCATTGTTTACTCTAATACCATTAATGCCGGTACAGGTTATTGGGTTTACTTAGGCACAACAAGCCCCGGCACAAGTTCCGGAGCAGAATCAATTAATGTTACAGGCACTCCTGTTACAGGTGGTGTTACCGTATCCGGCTTAACCAGCAGCGGCACTACTTCAGACAAAGGCAGCAACCTAATCGCCAACCCTTATCCATCTCCCATCTCTTGGGATAAAGTGATGACACATAACGCTGCTGCCAGTAGCGCGGGTGCAACCACTTTATACAAATATGCTCCTACCTATAGCGGCGGTAGTTATGTAACATACAATTCTTCAGGAGGCATTAGCACTCCTGCTTATTCTCCCGGTACAAATTCTACAAATGGTAAAATCTCTGCGGGAGAAGGGTTTTATGTAGTATTAAGTGGCGGCGCTTCTATTTCCTTTGCGGAAACAGACAAGGTAATGAGTGGCAGCGACAGCAGTTTTGTATTCAGAACATCAAACCCGAATCAAATAGACGCTTCCGTTACTACATCTTATTTCCGTTTAAGCGCTACAGCGGGCTCTAACACCAGTGAAGCAGTTATATCTTTTAACCCAAACGCAACTACAGGTATTGATTCTTATGATTCTCGTGCTATGACATGGAATAATGTTCTTCAACTATCTACCATAGTTCAGGGCAATAATTATGTAATAAATGGATTACCGGGTTTAACACAAAACTATTCTATCCCTGTAAAAATACTTACAGGAACTACTACGCAATACGCTATTTCAACAGCTAACTTAGCAAGCTTACCTTCCGGCGCTTGTTTAATACTGCATGATAATTATGGTGTAATGCCTGATCAGGATTTACGCGCAGGTTCATTTAACGTAACTGTAAATGACACCGAAACCGTTGCTCGTTTTGTATTAAACATTACCGTTTTACCATTGAATATTACAACGAATACCAGACAAGCGAGTTGCAATAACACCCACGATGGTTTAATTACCGCCGTTGGAACTGATGCGGGTCCTTGGAACTACACATGGAGAAATGCGAGCGGAACGGTTGTAAAAACATCTTTAAACAAATCAACCTCCGATTCTTTAACCGGATTAAACAACGGCGTATATAGTGTAGATGTTAACACCGTAGGGTCTTGCAATAGTGCTACACAAACATTTACCTTAACCGCGCCTAATGCTCCAACGGCCGTATTTATGGCTACTACAACGGTTAACGTTGGCGCGAATGTTAGCTTTACCAATAACAGTACCAACGCTACAAACTATATTTGGTACTTTGGTGATGGAGATATTTCGAGTTTGCAGACTCCAACATACGTGTACAATAATCCAGGAACGTACACCATAACCTTAGACGCTATTAATGCAAGTTGTAATGATACGGTTAGCTCTACACAGGTTATTACGGTTGAAGCAACCACCGGTATAAAACAAATTAGTGGTAGCGGAGATATTACATTAAGCCGAGATGGTTCCGGAAATTATCTTCAGTTTGATTATGCCAACCCAACCAAAGTAAACGTTACAGTTTATAATATTTTAGGGCAAAACCTGTTAAATAATGCAGGCGTAACGGTTGTAAACGATAAAGTTTATCTAAACATAAATGGCAGTGAAAATCAGGTATTGTATGTTACTATTACTAATTTAACCAACAACCAACAAACCACTAAAAAGTTTGTAAACGATTAATTTAACTTTCATTAAATGAAGAAAAAGCCTCATAGCAATTTATGAGGCTTTTTTATTAAGCAGTTGTTTAAAGTTGGTAAAATTTCTCATTACGTCATGCTGAACTCGTTTCAGCATCTCTTATAAAATAAGCAGATTCCAAAACAAGTTCGGAATAACGCTGTGGACTTTAAACAACTTCTAAGGAAAACCTCTAACAGAGTAGATTAAAATTTATTTTTTAAAAGATAAAATAATTTCTAATTTAGCTTATTATTTACAACCCGTAATAAAGTCTTTTTATGCACATAGCCATTGCCGGAAACATAGGTTCAGGTAAAACAACCTTAACCTCTATGTTGGCAAAACATTTTAAGTGGTCTCCTCATTTTGAAGATGCTGATGATAACCCATACCTAAATGATTTTTATGAAGATATGCAGCGTTGGTCATTTAACCTGCAAGTTTATTTTTTAAACAATCGCTTCGACCAAATTTTAGAAATTCACAAAGGAAAAAAAACTGTTATACAAGATCGTACCATATACGAAGACGCGTATATTTTCGCGCCCAATCTTCACGCTATGGGACTAATGACTACCCGCGATTTTGAAAATTATTTCTCCTTATTCAAATTAATGGAAAGCCTTGTAAAGCCGCCTGATTTATTGATTTATTTGCGAGCATCAGTTCCTACCTTGGTAAAGAACATTCAAAAAAGAGGTAGAGAATACGAAGCTGCCATAAGACTTGATTATTTAAAAAGATTAAACGAAAGATACGAAGCGTGGATATCTTCTTATGAAGCCGGGAGGTTTGTGGTGGTTGATGTAGACGATTTAAACATAAATGAAAAACCCGAAGACTTAGGGAAAATCATACGTCAAATTGACGCGGAATTGCACGGATTATTTAAGTAAATACTTTGAGCGAAAGCGCGAACATAGATATTTTTTTTACGGAGAAGTTTAAAACTCTCTTACAGGCCGTTCCCGCTGATGAGAATGTATTGGTTTCTTTTAATGGCGCCTTATCGCAAGAACAGGTTGCCAAATTAGAAGCCGAAGTAGAAACTAAAATTACAGAAGCCGGAGTTCCTAAAGGACCTCTCAAGAAAATTTTCTTTATTAGTGTAGAGACCCTTCAAAACATGCTTATACATGGCAATAAAGACGCGAGGGGCATGCAACACAATTTTTTTATTTTAAGAAAAAACGGAGTTAAAACCCATATTACTTCCGCTAACCTTATTCAAACAAAAAATATTGATGGTTTAGAAAATCAGATGAAAACCATTAATAATTTTGAAGATGCCGCCGCGCTCAAACAATATTATATGGGACATTTAGAAAACAACGAACTCTCAGAAAAGGGCGGTGCCGGTTTGGGTTTTATTACAATTGCCATGAAATCGGGCAATAAACTTGCCTATGAGTTTGATAAGATTAACGACGACGCGTCACTGTTTTTGCTCACTTCTACCGTAGCATCCGAGTAAGGTTTAATCAACTTCACTTATTCCGGCATTCTCAACTTTAAAGATTTTTCTGTCTGTATTGTTTTTACCAAATAGATTTTGCATTCTTTCCAAATGTGTATCCGTAATAAAAATCTGTCCGAACTCGGTTGAGGAAACTACTTCAATCAGTTTTTTAAACCGATGCGCGTCTAACTTATCGTGTATATCATCCAACAATAACAAAGGTTTTACACCCTTTTTGTTTTTGATAAATTCATACTGGGCTAATTTTAATGCAAGCAAATATGTTTTTTGTTGCCCTTGCGAAGCGAATTTTTTTATCTGATTATCATTTAATAAAAAATCTAAATCATCGCGGTGTATGCCTACGGTGGTATGTTCTAAAGTACAATCCTTTTTTATGGCAGCCTGAAGCGCTGTTTTATAATCCCGATTAATGGTTGATACATACTGCAAACTTACTTGCTCGTTGTTTTCTGAAATAAGTTTGTAGTAGCTTTCAAACACCGGAATAAATTCTTGTAAAAAAATTTCTCTCGCATGGTGTATGTACGAACCATGTTTTATAAGCTGCTCATCCCAAATATCAAGAGATATGGCGTCAAACGAACGGGTGGTATAAAACTGTTTTAACAAGGCATTGCGCTGTTGCAATATGTGATTGTATTGTACCAGATTTTCTAAATACAATTTATCAAACTGAGAAATAATGCCATCTATAAAACGCCTGCGCTCATTACTCCCTCCTGTAATAAGAATGGTATCAGCCGGACTAATCATTACCAAAGGAAACAAGCCTATATGGTCTGATAATTTTTCATACTCTTTTTTATTGCGTTTAAAAACTTTTTTTTGCGCGCGCTTTATACCGCAATAAATCTCATCAATCTCCAAGCCATTATCAAACAGACCCTGTATCATAAAAAAATCTTGCTCAAAAGAAATACTCTGACTATCAACCGTATTAAAACAACTTTTGCAAAACGAAAGATAATAAATAGCATCCAGCAAATTGGTTTTGCCCATGCCGTTAGCCCCTGTAAAACAATTTAACTTAGAATGGAACAACACCGATGCCTCGGCATAATTTTTAAAATTGATGAGACTGAGCTGCTTTAAATACATGGAGGTGCAAAGTTACCAATAGTATTTTTTAAAAGACAAGTACTTCTTCAAAAGAGGTTATTATTCATTTGTATCTGCACAGCTATAATCTTTGTTATTTTTATAAACAAAAAACGCGGGTTATTAGTCCGCACTTTCTTTTGGAATAGTCAGCCAAAGACTAACTTGGTATAACCGCGGTAATTAGTTGAATTAAAGCACCTTTCTACTCTTTAGTGTTTACCCAACAGGCAAACATAAACACCGTTTTGCCTGCATCGGCAGGAGTAAACTTTAGTTTATTGGGCAGCGGAGGTAAACAAAAATTCATCTATTATCGGCGCCTACCCATAGTACTTTGCCTTAACATGTTTTCCATAAAGCCGGAGCCGCGTGTGCCGGGGGCATCCATATTAAACCTTATGGGGTTTTGTTGATGTGGATAACTGATGGGCTGATTGAAATGAGATTGATTTATTACCGGAGATATGTGTGGGTAGTAGTTTTTGTTATTCTGCAAAAAATCAGGTCGTGAAATATTTTTACCAAACAAACCTTTGGTGTTGTTGTGGTAATCCATCTCAAACTTGCCCAGTTCTTTTATTCTGTCTGCCCGCTGTGGGTCGGCATTCAGGTACCCTTTTGGTAAACCGCTGGCATTGGTTCTTGCCCAACTATTTATTTGGTGGTTAAAGCCTGTTCTTTCATAGCGTGGACCATAATGCGCTCCGCTATAACCCAAAGCGTAATTGCTAAAGTGTGGGTAATAATAATGGTTGTATGGATTAAAAAGATACCAATTCATAAAGAAGGGAGAGGGAAGCCCCCAGAAAGTCATGCCAAAAGGTCCCCAATAAAACCCGAGGTTAAACCAAAACGGATATGGATACCAATAAGGAAATGTGTACCACCAGGGGTATCCGAACCAATAAGGATAGGGCTGAATAGGGTAACCCATATTTGGCGGATAGTTATAGTTGTTGTAGTAAGGGTCATTTAGGTTGTTGTTATTAGATGCGGTATTGCTATTACTACTATTGTTGTAAACATCATCGGTAGCGGGGTTGTAATAAACATCATCTGAAGTAGCGTTTTCTTTTATGAACTGCTTAGCTGCATTTTCCATTTCCTGTTTAGCCTGTGGGTCTTTTTCTAAGCCCGCTTTCCAGTCTTCTAAATCTTTGGCGCTTTGTTTGGCATGTTCATTTTTTATAGAATCTAATGTGGCTTTGGTTTGTTTAGGGTTTGTTACATACATATTTCCTAAAATAACGGATAGATGTAGATTAGTGCTGAGGGTGTTCAATACATCGGGGGTGCTAAGCAATTTAGTAAAAGCATCTTTTACGGGTTTGGGGTATGTTGCTACAACGTTGTTAAATTCGGTTTGAGAATTGGCGTACAACTTATTTATTTCAATTAATTTCTCATAATGTTTTCTTCCATATTCTACAATGGTACTCTGCATGGTTTTAGGGTAAGCGGTGGCAATGGTTTCCAGTTCTTCTTTAGATTTCTTTCCACCGTTTGTTATTTTTGATATTAAGTCAGGATATCTGGTTATATCCCAAAACTTTTGTTGTTCTGTTTGGGTATAATTACTCACGGCGTTTCTAAATGATTCGCTGGTACTTTTTTGCAGCGCTTCTGTGTTTACCAATACTTCGGGGTTCTGACAAGCTAATAATGCAGGTGTGCGAATACTATCGGGGTAAGAAGCTACTGTAAGTAAAGCGGTGCTATCATCGGCAGTAAAGTCTTTATCAAGTCGGGGTTCATTCTGCGCATTTATAAACAAGGAAGTAAACAATACAGCGCATAAAAATATTCTTCTCATGATTTCTTTTTAGGCAAAAGTATTTTCGGAATTTACTTTTATACATGATTGCAATCATTTATTGAATTGATATTTGTCAATAAAGGAAGCGGTTCATCTGTATTACTTTGCGACTACTTATAAAGTAGTTTTTACTTATTGGATTTATTATGCGACTATTTGTTTGCTTAATATATTTTTTTATAGTTGGGTGTTTTCATGAAGACGGAGGCGAATGGTCTTTAGCTAAAAACGAAAAGGGTATAGCCATATTTTCCAGAAAAATAGCTAGTACAGAATTTAGAGAATTAAAAGCCATAGTAACTGTAAAAGCTTCTTTAAACAGCATTGTTAATCTGTTGTATGATTGGGATTCTTACCCGAAATGGGTTTACAAATGCGGACGATCATACACCTTAAAAGAGATAAGCCCAACCGAAGAAATCCATTATGAAACCATACAAATACCATGGCCTTACGAAAGTCAGGATTTGGTTATAAATATAAAGTTTGTGCAAGATGAAAAAACAAAAACGGTAACCATTACATCAACCTGCAACTCAAATTATATTCCGCCGGTTGCCAGCCACATACGTATTACCGAATACTATGCTGTATGGACACTTGTTCCGTTAAAAAATGGTACGGTTCAGGTAACTCATCAATTGGCAGTAAACTCAACGGGACTTATTGCATGGGCGGTAAATATGGTTGCCATAGACGGCACTTATGAGACTATGTCTAATTTTAAAGAGTGGGCGATTAAAGAGAAATACCAAAAAGTAAAAAATCCCTTAGTTAAGGAGTTCAACTAAGTTTACTTAAAATCTCACTTTTTGATACATAATAAATCTCATTCTTATACATGACGAAGGTCATAATAAAGCGCTGTAAAAGCTACTTCCTTTGCTATAATGAAAACAATATCTTTTATGGTTACACTTTTATTCTCACTTCAGGTGGTAAGTGCCCAACAGAACGGGTTGGGGCCGCATGGAGGAAGATTAAAAACAGTTGGCGGTTATAAGATAGAGCTTTTAGGCTGCGATAATTATTTGGAGATTTATTTATACAATGCGGATACCAGTGCCGTTAGCAATTATGGCATAAAAGGTAATGTAGAGTTTTATTATAGCGGAACGGCTACATTAAGTTCTCCGCTTGCACATTATGGGATGGATGGTTTTACGGCAAAAATACCTGTTAATACATTTATGTATTGCAAGCCCAGCTTTGATATTAAATCTGATTTGATGATTACCGAGAAATTTGAAAACGAATGTTTAAAAAGAAACTAATTAAAATATAAACCCATGATGACGCCTATAGAAAACCTGCATTACGCCATAGGGGAATTGGCTTATGCTATAGCCGCTATTGATGGCAAGGTGCATAAAGAGCAACGCGAAAAGTTTCGCAACATTGTCGCTGCCGAAATTCGCAGTAAAGATTACGACTTTGATGTTTCTGATATCATCTTTCAAATTCTTGACAGGGATAAGGAGCATGACGCGGAAACTATGTACAAATCCGCTATGCGCACTATAAATACCAACAGTCATTACTTGAGTCCTGAACTAAAAGACACCTTTATTATTGTAATGGAAAAAGTAGCTAAGGCTTTCCCGCCGGTAACTCCGGCAGAACAAAAGCTATTGGAAAGATTTAAAAAGGATATTGCTCCTATTAACGGAGACCCCATTTTTTACGAAACGAATCATTAAAAAATAAAAACCGATACAGATGAAAACAATTTTAGTGCCCACCGACTTCTCTAAAAACGCTAAGAACGCATTGCATTATGCGGTTAACATAGCTAAAAGAATGCAGGCGAAAATTATTTTACTGCACTCTTTTCATATTGATAACAACAATGCGGCCTTGCCTGTAGATATGGTAGATAAGCAAGTTGAAACAGCCAAAAAGAAATCTGACGCTGACTTAAAAGCTCATTTCAATAGTGTTTCTCATAACTCTATGTGTACAATTGAGTATATAAGCAGCAACAATTTTTTAGTAGATGAGATACTTAGACTTACTGAAGAAAGAGATATTGATTTGATTGTGATGGGAACACAAGGAGCCAGTGGAAAACTTGGAAAACAAATATTCGGAACAAACTCCTCTAATGTAATTGAGAAAGCTAAGTGTCCTGTTCTTACCATACCTGAGGGGGCTTCAACTAACGATATTAAAACAATTGTTTATTCTACAGAGTATTTAAACAGCGATGTGGTTTGTTTGCAAACGTTGGCAGATATGGCTAAGTTGTTTGAAGCAAACATACAGGTTGTTCATATCGCTTTGTTTGATGATGCCGAAAATAAAAAAGCTTTGGAAGATTTTAAAGTAAAGGTGTCTAAAAATGTAGACTATAAAAATATTTCTTATAAATTATTAATAGGAAACAATGTTGAGCAGCGAATAGAAGGCTACATGGAAGAAGAAAAAGTTGATATGCTCGTTATGTCGGCACACCACCGCAGTTTGATGGATAAGTTATTTGGTAAGAGCATTACTAAAGTTATGGCGTTTTATTTAAAAGTGCCGCTAATGGTTTTTCACCATCATAGGACTAAGCTTGATGATGCAAGCGACCATACCGTTGCCAAACTGATTTTTTAATTTAAACTAGTTGAAATCATGATATATTACTTACCTACCATTACAAAAGAGCAATACGAATGTCTGGCAAAATTGGATGAAGATAAGAAGTCTGATTTTACTATAGAAACAAAACAGTTTGGTTTTGGCGACAGGTTAAGCGCTTTTCTTAAAGAACAGGTAGGTGAAGTAAGTTCAAACAACGCAAAGAGCGGCGTAGACTTTTACAAACTATTCGAGATGATAGCGTAATTAAATGGACTATAAAGATTATTATAAAGTATTAGGTGTAGACAAAAAAGCTTCGCAAGACGAAATAAAAAAAGCTTACAGGAAACTTGCTGTGCAACATCATCCAGATAAGAATCCGGGTAATAAAGAAGCTGAAGAAAAATTTAAACTAGCTAACGAAGCCAACGAAGTATTAAGCGACCCCGAGAAAAGAAAGAAATACGATGAGTTAGGCGAGAACTGGCAACAGTATGAACGGAGTGCAAATCAAGGAGGCGGCGGTAACCCTTTTGGTGGTACACAAGGCGGACAGCATTTTTATACAGAAGGAGAAGATGCCGATTTCTCTGATTTCTTTGAACAATTTTTTAGTGGACGAACAGGTGGTGCGGGAAGAGCACAAGGCAGAAGCGCTAACGTTAGAGGCGGTGATTATGAAACCGAGATGGAGATTACCCTCGAAGAAGCTTACCAAGGCACAAGCAGAATCATTCAATTAGAAAACGAAAAACTTAAAATAACTACCAAGCCGGGTGCTTATACCGACCAGGTATTGCGCATAAAAGGCAAAGGAGCTAAAGGCAGCAGCGAACAGCATCATGGCGATTTATATGTGCGCATTAAAGTAAAACCGCATCCGCAGTTTACCCGCAAAGGAGATGATTTATATATAAACCACAGCATTGATTTATACACCGCTTTGCTGGGTGGAGATATTATTGTAAACACATTATCAGGGCAAGTAAAAATTAAAATTACAGAAGGAACACAAAACGGTAAAACCATTCGCCTGAAGGGAAAGGGTATGCCTGTGTATGAGGAGGCGACTAAATATGGCGATTTGTATGTGCAACTACAAGTACAAATACCCGAGAAGCTTAACGACAAGCAAAAAGAATTATTTAATCAAATAAAAACAGCTGCTTAAATAACATGAACATTCATCCCATCACTCGTCATACTTCAGCAAAACATAGAGCCGGTCTAAATAATTTTGAAGATGCGCTGCATGATTCCATGTTGATATATTCACTCAGGCATTTAGCTTTTGCTGGAAACCTTTCTCAGGAACATCTTTTAAATAGCATACAAAGAGTGTTGCGAATATGTTCTTTGGTTGGTGTCGACAGCAAATACCATTTTAAGCAGGTGTATATATTTGATGAAAACTCAGGCGCGCTTTACCTTGATTGGAAGATGAGTAAAAAAGGCTTTACTCTTCTTATGATGCAAATCCCCTCATTGAACCAAGAGATGGCACATTGGTTTTGGAAACTGGCAGAACAGGATTAATTAATCCTGATTTTTTGCCCTACTCTAAGGTAAAACCTTCTGTCGGATGCATTAAGCGAAGCCAGTTGCATGGTGGTTAGTCCATAACGCTTGGCGACTTCGAACCAGCTATCGCCTCGTTGCACGGTATATACACTGGCATTGGCAGGAAAAGCGGCTATACCATATTTAGATTTACGGATAATAAGGGTATCGTTAAAAGTTTTATTTTCGGTAAATGAAATAAAGTTCGCGGGGTTAAGGGCATGCCCTTTAAACCTAACTTCAAAGTGAAGATGAGAACCCGTCGCACGTCCGGTAGCGCCACCCAAGCCAATGGTTTGTCCGGCAACCACCACATCGCCGGCTTTAACTTTTATTTTAGAGAGATGGGCATAAACAGTTTCCAGACCATTGTAGTGCCTGATAATAACCACGTTTCCATAGCCGCCATTATAACGGGCAATACGTACCATACCGTCAAATGCGACATGCACAGGTGTACCGCGCTTTAAATCGATATCAATGCCTTTGTGCATGCGGTTATCTCTCCACCCGTAATTTGAAGTAACAATACCGCAGGTTGGCGGGTAATACACACCGAGAGAATCATTGGTAATAAGCAATTTAAGGGTATCAGGCAGGCACTCATCGGGGGCAAGGGTAAAACAGGTTCGCTCATCAAAAGAATCATAGAAATCAGTAGCGGGCATATTGTTCAGCTTCTTTGTTTTCATCTTCTCCAACTCGGCACTATATTTGGTAAGCATGGCAATGGTTTGAGACGAAATGGTATCAAGGTCTAAGATGCTGTCAACCATATAAACAAGCTCTCCTTTGGTAACAGGCTTTATAGGGGTTGCATGAATGGTATCTCTTTTATTGGGGGGCACGGGAGGTTTACCATCTTCTGTTTTGGCAATAGAAAAAGAAATCCTTAGCAAAGCGAAGAATAACAAAATAAATGAAAAGTGCAGCCTATGAAAACTTGTTAGCTTTTCCTTTAAGTATTCGTAAATATTCGGTTTCATTTAAGGGCGACTAAAATAGCAAAAACATTGGTAATTGATAAGTTTTTAGTGTATTAAAATAAATTCAAGCCTCCTCTTTAGTCTAAAGTCTAATAATATACCAAGTAGAAAATTAGTTACCTTTACTTCGTTGCCTATGGTCGTCATAAATTCAAAATTATTTTCTCGTCTGCTACTTGCTATCTGCTGTTTGTTGTATGCTTGTAGCGGCCAAACAAAAAAACAAGAAAACACTGAAATACCCCCCGATACAAAATCGTATTTAGATACCCTTGTTACAGGCAAATCCTTTCCTATTAAAGGGAAAGAGGTAGAAGCCGGTAAACCCGTGGTGGTAAATGCCGGTAAACCCGAGGTTACTTCGGGGTTTAATAACACCCACGATTTAGGTAAATTTAAAACCATACGTAATGTAGAGGGTACTCCCCTTGCTGCCATTACACCCAAAATAGTGAGAGCATCTCCTAAAACGGTGCCCTGCGTAAATGTTAAAACTATTGTGGCGCAATCTCCGCGCATGAGGGAGCAAAACCCCTTAGGGCTTACCTTTTTTGATATTGAGCAAGGTCTTAGTTCATCTTACATACGCTGTATGTTGCAAGACCATAACGGCAACATTTGGTTTGGTACAGGCGGCGGCGGTGCCTGCAAATATGATGGAAGCGATTTTACCCATTACACCGAGAAGCAAGGTCTGCCCAATAATTTTGTGGTAAGCATGGCCGAAGACCACAATGGTAACATTTGGTTTGGTACCGATGGCGGCGGTGTTTGCAAGTATGATGGGATAGAGTTTACTATCCTCACCGAAAAAGAAGGTTTGATAAATAACGCGGTGTGGAGCATATTGGAAGATAAAAAAGGCAACATATGGTTTGGTACTGCCGGCGGAGGTGTTTGCAAATATGATGGTAATAATTTTATATGCTTCAATAAAGAAAACGGACTAAACACGAATTATGTTTTTAGTATGGCGCAAGACCAGCAGGGTAATATCTGGTTTGGTTCTTATGGAGATGGGGTTTTAAAATACGACGGACACCAGTTTACTTCTTTTACTGAAGATGACGGACTTGCAGGAAACACGGTTCCAACTATTGCGGTAGATAACAACGGAAGCATTTGGTTTGGTACGGATGCCAATGGTGTGAGTAATTTAAAAGGAAACACGTTTATAAATTATAATGAAGAATCGGGACTAATAAGCAATGAGATAAATTCTATTGTTCAGGATAAAGGCGGGAACATTTGGTTTGGCTGTAACAGCAGGGGGGCATGTAAATTCAACGGAATTAAGTTTACCTGCTTTACAGAATATGAAGGAATGAGTGGCAGTTCTATTCTTAGTTTACTGGAAGACAATAATGGCAATATGTGGTTTGGTACATCGGGCAAGGGCGTTACCAAATATGATAAGAGTTGTTTTATACATTTTACCAAGAAAGAAGGACTTAGCAATAATGCGGTTAATAAAACTTTTGAAGACCATAATCATAACCTTTGGTTTGGTACAAGCAGCGGGGTTTGTAAATACGATGGCGACTATTTTTATGATTACACAACCAAACAAGGCTTAGTTAATGATAAGGTATTAAGCATTATAGAAGACCACAATCATAACCTGTGGTTTGGCACACCGGGCGGTGTCTGCAAGTTTGACGGAGAAAAGTTTTATCAATACACCGATGAGCAAGGGCTAAGCGCCAATAAAGTATATAGTATTATAGAAGACCGCAACAAAAATATTTGGTTCGGCACACAAGGTGGCGGTGCCTGCAAGTTTGATGGAAAAACATTTACACGCTTTGCGCAGGAAGAAGGATTATCTAATGATAATGTTAACTCTATTATTGAAGATAAAGAAGGTAATATTTGGATTGCAACCGATGGCGGTGGTGTATGTAAATATGATGGGAAAAACCTTACCATTCTTACCAAGAAAGAAGGGCTTGCCAGTAATGTTATTTATGGAGCTTTGCAAGATGCCAAAGGAAATTATTGGTTTGGTACGGATGAAGGCGGAGTATGTCGCTACAATGGAAAAGCAATCAATTGTTACAATGAAGAAAACAAATTAAGTGATGATAAAGTATGGAGTATGTTGCAGGATACTCATGGAAACATTTGGCTGGGTACAGAAGGAGGTTTAACTAAAATAGATAACGCGTCTTTAGATAAGGATGAAATAACTACCAATATCTATAGATTCAACGATGGCTTTTTAGGGAACGATGTGCTTCAGAATTCCGGTTATCAGGATAGTAAAGGTTTCATCTGGTGGGGTACCGGCAAAATGCTTACCCGCTATGACCCTGCATTAGATGTTACAGATAAGTTGGCTCCTATCATGCACCTTAAAAATATTAAACTACAATTTGAAGTTGTGGATTGGAATACCATTTCAACCGATAAAAATTATAAAGGCATAAAAATTAAAGATGTAAGCAAGTGGTATGGCATCCCCGAAGGGCTTTCTTTGTCGCATAACCACAACCATATTACTTTTAGTTATGTTGGTATTAACTATAAGAGTCAGGATAAAATTTTTTACCAGTATAAATTAGATGGTTTAGAAAGCAAATGGTCTCCGTCAACCAATAAGACAGATGCGGTGTATAGCAACTTACCTCCGGCTGATTATACCTTTAGAGTAAGAGCAGTTAATAAAGATGGTTATTGGAGCGATGCTATTTCATTTAGTTTCACCATTCGTCCGCCCTGGTGGCAAACCTGGTGGTTCAGGGTATTTGCCCTTTTATTTATTGTGCTAAGTATTGTCGGTTACTTCAGGTACAGAACAAATGCTCTTCGTAAAAAACAAAAAGAACTGGAAGATATTGTTACCGAGCGCACAGCAGAAGTAGTGAGTCAGAAAGAAATTATAGAAGAAAAAAGTAAAGAAGTGCTGGATAGCATTAACTATGCTCAACGCATACAACGCAGCATCCTTCCTCCATCTGAGGAAATGAAAAAGGCATTGCCTAATCACTTTGTATTGTATAAACCCAAAGCTGTTATTAGCGGAGATTTTTATTGGATGGCTCAGGTGAATACCTCAGATAAAGTAAATATGGTTGTGCTTGCCGCTATAGATTGTACGGGGCACGGAGTTCCGGGAGCTTTAATGAGTATTGTAGGTAACACGCTCCTAAACCAAACTATAAAGAACAATGATATAAACACACCTGCTCAAGCTTTAGATTTCTTAAATAGTGAATTACCTAAAAACTTAAAAGCGCAACAAAGGGGAGAAATTATTCGCGATGGAATGGATATGGTTATGTGCGCCATAGACTTAACCGCCAACAAACTTTATTTTGCAGGTGCAAACAATAACTTGTACATTATACGTAAAGGAGTGATTACCGAGTTACCCGGAGATAAGCAAGCTATAAGTGGTTCTACCGATGATATTAAGAAGCCATTCACTAATCACGAGTTTACCTTAGAGAAAGATGATATGCTGTATTTGCTTACTGATGGCTATGCCGACCAATTTGGCGGACCCAAAGGAAAAAAGTTTAAGCATAAACAATTAGAGCAGCTCCTTATACAAATAAACGCATTACCCCTCGCTCAACAAAAAGAAACCTTAAATACTAAGTTTGAAGAGTGGCGTGGCACACAAGAACAGGTAGATGATGTTACCGTTATTGGAGTGAGGGTTTAGTTATTTAGGTTGTTCAGGTACAGATGTAGTATTAAGTTTTTGACCATCCCACCATAAATATCCTCCCGGGGTAGATGTATCATTTTCATTATGCATAAAATTTTCAAGGTTAGCATCAAATGAATTTGATTTGATTTCACCGGGAACATTTTTATCTATATTGCGTGAAGCGATAACCATATAACTAACCTTTATAGAGGATGTCCCATTGTTATTTTCTTTAATAAGAAACGAGTTCTTTTCTTTCATTTCAGTATAAACACCTTGTGAAACACCCATAGGAGTAATAATAATAGAAATATCATCGGCATTAACCTGTTGTATAAATAGTTCACTTAAACGAACATTAGCTACCCCATTAACAAGATTAATTGTACCTCTCTCATATATATCAGCATTTTGAGATACAGCTCCATATAAAGCGGTACGTTCGTTATTACCTGTTTGGGCTAATTCAACTACCGGTTGGCTTACAATTGTTTTTCCATCCACATATAATGAAGCACGATCACCTTTCAATGCCAAGCCATAAATACTACCACGCATCCAGCCACCAAATAAATCACCATAAGAGCCTATGCCGCAACTACGGTGTACAGTGCTGCTATTGCCTGATAATCTACCAGCACCAGTTCCTGTTGTATTTGTAATGTTAGCAAAATACCCTCCGTATGAACCGGATTGTGCGGCAGTCATATACCCCAAAGCGCCCCACTCGCTTGATGGACCATAATAGCCTATTACCCCCCCTGACGCGTCTAAATAAGGGGCGCCACTACCATAAGTGTTTCCGTTAGCTACAACGCCATATAGTCCAAATGAATACCTTGCGGCAGACGCACCTGTAAAGGTAGCATTGCCATAAATAGAATGGTTTGACGAGGCGACATCAAATGCGGTACCATTTTTTGTAGGGTTATTAGTGGCAAAAATGGTAGAAATATTTGGTGTACCTGTTGAAACAGCGGATATAGCATTACCATTCCCATTTCCGCCGGTTACGTCAGCCGTAATAGCATTTACACCCGAACTTGAATTAGTAATCTTCGCGGTAACAGCATCATTTGTTGTTGATTTGCTTTGTACTAATATGGCTGTTGCTCCTGCAGATGTTACTCCTAAAGCGGCTCCGGTTCCTGAAGTATTGGTATTATCAATTTCTACCTCCCAACCTGTTGTCATGGAACTGGATTGGATTAATAAAGCAGATCCTTTTGTTACATTATTTCCCTGTATTTGTGTAAGCGCACTACCAATCGTGGTGCCTTCGGTATTACCGGTTATGCCATTTATATGCAAAAGACTTGTTGGCGCAGCTATTCCAATACCCACATTACCGGTTGTTTGCTTAATACGCATTCTCTCAATACTATTTGTTCCAAAAGTTAAATCATTGGCATCTGTTGTACCTAACCAGTTTTCTGTAGCTGCAAAAGCAGATGTGCCATATGTTGCAGGTGTAGCGGGATCATTAGTTCCTGAATTACCCAACAATGCCCAACCGCTTAAAAATGGCAACCATGCACTTACAGCACTGCTATAATAATAAAAGCCTATTCCCATAGTGCCTGCATCAGTTTGATAAACTAATAAGCCATCTGCGGGAGTTCCTATCGCGTTTTTTTGCGCATTAGTCATACGTGGTACAAGTAAGCCTCCTGAAGTAGAAACAATATCAAGCATAGCGGAAGCATTAGGTGTTGCACCCGTTGCATTAATGCCCACATTTTGGGCAATGGTTGTTGCACTTATTAAAAATGCAATTACAAAACTGAATTTTATCTTGTTCATGTTTTATGTTTTTATTTTATTACCGGAACACGTTCTACTATGGATGCTAAATTTGTTTCTGCCTGTACTACATATATTCCGTTTGCCACAATGGGGTTAACAGTAAAAGTATTATTACCTTGTACGACCGCTAAATCCTCTTTGTAAATAAGTCTTCCCGTAACATCATATACTACCACACGCATAGGTTGATTAGATAAGGAATAAACATTTAAACTTATGTTTCCATTAGCAGAAAATGTTGTGATGTTTTCTTTTAGGTTTTCATCACATCCATTTACAACAATAGTATTAAATGTTTTTTTATTTCCGTTTACATCTGTCTCAGATAAACGATAATAAGTTACAGCACTTATATCAGTAATATCTACATAAGAATAATTTTGTTTGTGAGTGCTGTTACCAACCGCATTAACATTGGTAAGCCAAGTAAAGTTTTGTCCATCTGTACTTTTTTCAATGGTAAAATAACTACTGTTTGTTTCAATAGCCGTACTCCATGTTAAGTTAGCGTTAATGTTACCGTAGCATATACCTGAAAAACCAAGTAAATCAACGGGCAAGGGAGTTAGATGATTTACCAATGTCCAGGTACGGAAAACATTGCCAATAAGCCCTGAGCTAACACCTGCGGCACTTACAGTACCGGTAGGAGTACCGGAGGTGTTTACGCCCGTGGGACCATAATTACTCCAGGTAAAAGCCCCTTTGTCATAAGCCATAACTTGTAAATCGTTTACGGTAGGGATGGTATTACCTCCATTTGCCGCGGCTTCATTATTAATAAAACCAAAAGCTAATGTAACTGCCGGCGAAGTTGTATATCCAATTTCATCAATAACCCAAAACCTGTCAATAACTTCACTGGAGTTATCTCCTCCTCCTGTAGAAACTTGCATAGTAGTTGGATTTGCAATCACATCAGAAGGCACATATGTTGCATTATCCCAGCCGGAAGCAAACGCCGGAGCATGTTTAGATGAGAATTGCAGAAAGCAATTTGCCGCTGTACCACCTGCACCACTAATACCTGTAACTGTTAGCGGAAACTGATTGCCCGGAAATGCCCCTGTAGCATTCATAGAATAATAAGGAACCGTGAAACTTGTGGTTGATAAGCCCAAATTATATTTAGTAATGTTGTATTCACTTTCCATTATAATGCCCCCCGTAGTGCCAATAACGGTAATACCACTTGCGGGTGGGGTATTTAATACTAAATAAGCCGGCATGCCGGAAATGCCGCCGTTTATATTAATAACGGCCGCGCCATTAATAGTAACTTGTGCTTGTTGGTTTAAAAAAGAAAAAACAAGCAAGAGTACAAATAGGACAGATTTTATTTTTTGGTTAAATAAATTCATTGGCAAAATTCCGCAAAGAATTGCACAACTAAACTAATTAAAATTAGTTAAAATGCAATATTATCTTATTGTTAAGTTTTTTTTGACTTGAAATAACAACGAACACGCAGGAATATCCCGTAAAAGTTAATAGGGAATGGTCAATAGAAGTATCAGGTAATATGATATATTTTCATAATATCCTTAAGTATCTTTTGAAAGTTGATACGCAGGTTGATAAGCTTACCGGTGTGTACATCAAATACCCATCCATGCACGGTTATTTTGTGGTCTTTATGAGCCTTTTGTACTTCGGCTGTTTTAATAATATTAATGCATTGTTCTTGTACGTTTAGTTCTACAAGTCTGTTGTTTCGTTTTTCAGGATTTTTTATGGCATCCAGTTCTTTTTGGTGTATTCGATATACATCTCTTATGTTTCGCAGCCAAGGGTTTAAAATACCTAAGTCTGCCGATTGCATAGCTGCATTTACACCACCACAATAATAATGCCCGCAAACCACAATATGTTTAACGTTTAGCTGCGTTATGGCGTAATTAATAACCGACATGGCACTCAAATCTGTGCTCTGTACCATGTTAGCGATATTGCGATGTACAAATACCTCGCCGGGTGCAACGCCCATCAATTCTTCGGCGGTAACACGACTATCGGAGCAACCTATATATAAAAAATCGGGGTTCTGCCCTTTTGAAAGGTTGCTGAAATAGTTTTTATCTATTTTTAGTTTATTAGCGACCCACTTCTGATTGTTTTTAAATATCCGTTCTACATTCATAAAACAATTGGTTTAGTTTTTTCGGTTTGTCGGCACAAACTTTGCCATAAATTTATAGTAATTTTTGTTTCGCTTGCTATTTAATTAACCTTCATGATAACTTTTAAATGCGGCGGAAATATATAAACCCGCTGTTTCAGTCCGCAATCGACTAGTACCCAAAGACAAAGCTTTAAAATTAGTGTCTAAAGCAAGTTTAATTTCATCTTCGGTAAAATCTCCTTCGGGTCCAATAAGTATAAGGGTATCTTTATTTCGCAAAATGTCTTTTAATTCTGTCTTGTCTTCTTCAATGCAATGTGCAATGTATTTGGAAGAGGTATTAGTATGTTTTGCGATGAAATCTTTAAAGGATTGCGCTTCATTAATTACAGGCAGTATTGCTTGGATAGATTGCTTAACGGCGCTTTCGGCTATTTTTTTTAACCGGTCTGTTTTGACTCCAGTCTTTTCCGTTCGTTTGCATATAATAAAGGAAAACTCATCAACACCAAGCTCCGTGCACTTTTCAAGCATCCACTCAATTCTGTCCGCGTTTTTTGTAGGAGAAATAACAATATGCAGATGATGTTTTTTAGGGGAAGTAATTTGTTTTTTGCTTATAATTTTTGCGTTGCATTTTTGTGGGTTGGCATCTGTAATTTCCGCTTCGTATAAGTTTCCTTTGCCATCAATAACGTTTATAATGTCTCCGCTTTTATGACGAAGAACTCTTATGCAATGTTTAGATTCTTCCTCAGATAAAAGAATAGTATTTGTATCTGTAAAAATATTGGCAAAGAAAATCTGCATGAAAGCCGATTATTTATCCGCCTTTTGCAGATTTTTTTTCATGTATTTGGGGTTGGCGCAATTAGTCGCCATTTCCTTAGCTTCTTCCACACCACGATTGGCTGCGGCTGTAAACATTTCGCAGGCTCCTAATAAATCATTCAGGTTGTTGTGTTTTATTAAAGCTATTTTATAATAATTCATTCCGTAATCAGGACGCAGATTAATTAATTGTTTGTAATCAAAAATAGCGTTGTTCCATTTCTCCTGCTTTTCATCTACTTCTGCACGAAGCTTATACCCATCCTCATAATCCTTTTTAAGATTAAGACAGGTGTTTAGGTCATTAAAGGCCCCCTCTAAACTATCCATTTTTAAATTTATTTGCGCGCGCAGGTAATACACTTTGTAATTAGTTGTTTTTTTATCAATAGCGGTTTTTATATCAGCTAAGGCTTTTTCGGTTTCGTTCTTTTCTAAATATACTTTAGCTCTTTCAGCATATATAGAACCTGAATCGGGAAGTATAACCAATGCTTTGTTTAGTTTTACAAGTGCCGTATCATATCTTTTCAAATTCGCCTGTGTCATCCCTTCTTTATAAAGAGCAACTCCTTCGCTCCAGCAAAAACAATCTTCGAAAACTTTTTTAGCAATCTCACTTCCTTTGTTCACTTGTTCTCTCGCGATAGAACAGCCACCTCTTTTATCGCCCGCCTTATGCCTGGTATACGCCATAAGTGCCAATGCATCGGCATTCTTTGGGTCTAAAACCAATATTCTTTCAGCATCGGTTTTCATGGCACTATAGTTGCCTGTGTTATAGTAACAGGCGGCGCGCCTTGCATAAACATCGGTAATATATTTTTTATCATCGGATAATACTGTTTTAGATTTAACCGCATTATCCGCATCAGCTTGCACTAAAGCAATGGCTTTATCGTAAAATGTAATGGCTAAACTATAGCTTTTCATTTTATATTTTATGTTTCCATCTTCGTAGTTCTTTGTAAAATCAGCGGTTTGCGCATTACAATTAGCAGTTAGCAATAAACAGCAAACAGTAAGTGATGTAAAGCAAATAAACAGTCTTGAACAATATTTACTGATAACTGATACTTGATGACTGAATTGTGTTTTCATGTTTGAGTTTTTTAATCGCTAAAATTATTATTTATTTGTTATTACTTGAAAATCGATAAGACTATCTCCGTTAAAAGTTAAAGCCCAATCAGAAATGTTCCAAGTCCATAATGGAGCAATTGATGATGTAGTAGTATAGACCGCATAGGCGGATAAATTAGCTGATGTAGCGGAACTGTTTGCTACTGTTAGAATACTTTTGTTATTTATATTTGGTTGGAAAGATAACTTTTGCGCTCCGCCTGATATCAAAGGCGCGGAGATAACGTTTAAACCATTGCAGACATAAACCCCTGTATTAGTAGAAAAAATAACAAACTCGTTACTAAATAAAACAGCCGATGTTAGTTTACCTAAACCACCTGATAGCAACGAAGAAGGCGAAAACTGGTTTTCAACCGGCTGGTAGATATATAGCGCGGCGGTATTCGTAGTGGTATCATTACCCAATACATATAAACTATCCTGCTGCTTTTCAAAAATAGCCACCGCTTTAAAGTTTGAAGGGAAAGGGACACTTTTAATAAATGAGCCGCTAATATTAAATGTAGTTAAATTGTCAGGAGTGCCGGGTACTTTACTTTTAAAAGCCGCTATACCATATAAACTGGTGGCAGTAAAATAGTACGGATAACCATTTGGGGCGGTAGAAGGAAACCCATAAGAAGTGCTTATCGCTCCGTTTAGATATGAATAAACAATAGGGTTACTTGCATTATAAATATTATAATAACCAACATAAGGTTTGTTTCCATCCGTATAAAGACAGGTAAAGTTATCGTTGCTTAACGAGTTTTCGGTGTAGCTTACAGCGCCCAAAGATTGAGCTTGCATGCTATAGGCTTGAAAGAATTGTTGAGTTCCGTTTCCATTTCCGTTCACATACAATTGCTGATTATACCCGCTATACCTCATCCCGTTATAACCAACGCTCAATGCAGGAAATGTAAACAGGTTGTTTTTCGATGTATCTACATACGAAATTGCATTAGGAGCGCTTTTTAATACCACACAATAACCCCACAACTGAGCGGGAGATGTATAAATATAAATTGGTTGGTAAGCAACTGTAGTATTAGCGCCATCGCTGGCTGTAACTTGTACATAATACGTACCGCTTGCTAAATTAAACTTGGTTACTTCATAATTGATATTAAAAATAAAATCGGCAGAAGAAATAGGTACATTAACACTTGCTTGCTGCTGAACATAATTACCATCAACTAACGCGACACTTATGGATGCCAGATGCTCATTATCACTAACCTGCGCACTTACATTAATAGTGGTGGTATAAGTTTTTAAAGTGGGGTCTAACGCGTAACTAAATGGCTGGTTAGCTGCGGGCAAGGATATTGATATAACCGGAGGTGGATTATTTTTCTTATTATCCTTTTTGCAACCGCTTACAAGTAACAGGTTACAAGTAACAAGCAGCAAGTAATAAATAGCGATAACCGATACACGATATTTGATACTTGATACGTGAAGTAGTCTCATTAGCTTGGGTTGATTTTTTACGAAAATAGTAAAAAATAATTTCTTTAAGTGAAATGAGGTTTGTTAAGGTTGTACCAGATAATCGGGTGGCTTTCTTATTAAACTGATTTTATTCGTGTTTGCTCTTCAAATTAATAAACTCACTAACTAGCAACTTAAATTAAATAAGTAATTTCGTATCGGGTTTTATTATAATGTCTCGCAAATCTCTTATACTTCTTGTCTCTTGCCTATTTTTATTGGCAAGCTCCTGCAAAATGAGTAGGCTTATTATCTATAATTTTTCAGACGTAAAAGATTATAAAATATTTCCCTCCAGAGGGTTAAAAGCCTCTCCCAATCCCTTTCTGTTTTATGCCAAAACCAACCAACACATGCCTGATAGCATTATGCACAAAGGCAAAAAAGTAAATATTACCAATTTTTTGGAAGATGAAAGCACGTTGGCATTCCTTGTTATCCGCAATGATACCATGTTGTACGAAACCTATTTCAGAGATAAAGATAAGAATCTGGTGGTACCTTCTTTTTCTATGGTTAAATCATTTACATCGGCTTTAATTGGTTGCGCTATACAGGATGGGCTTATCCAATCGGTAGAAGAACCCGTTACCAATTACATACCCGAACTAAAAAAGAACGGCTTTGATAAAGTAAAAATTAAACATGTATTGCAAATGACCACAGGCTTAAAGTTTAACGAGAATTATATTAACCCTTTTAGTCAGGTAGGTACTTTTTATTATGGCTTAAATCTGCGTGAACACGTAACCAAACTAAAACTGGCATATCAACCGGGTACTAAGTTTGAATATATAAGTGGCAATACCGAAGTGTTGGGCTTGGTGCTGGAGCGCGCATTAAAAGGCAAAACCATTACCCAATATTTACAGGAAAAGATATGGACACCCCTACAAATGGAGTTTGATGCCAGTTGGAGTATAGACCAAAAGAAGAATGGATTAGAGAAAACTTTTTGTTGTTTAAACGCCCGGGCCAGAGACTTTGCTAAATTTGGCAAGCTATATCTTAACAAAGGTAATTTTAATGGCACACAGGTAGTGCCTGCATTGTGGGTAGAAGAAAGCACCAAACCCGACCTTAGCGAAGGGGGCGCACCGGATTATAAATACCAATGGTGGCTTGAGAAAGACGGAAGCTTTCAGGCAGCAGGCTATTTGGGGCAGCATATTTATATATGTCCTAAAAAAAATATTGTAATTGTAAAACTTAGTAAGTGGAGAGACCAAAAACTACCCTGGGCAGCTTACTTTAAACAAATTACCGACCAGTTATAAAGTATTTTAATTTGTTAAATTATTCGGTTAATCGATTATAAACATAATTTTGACCGCCTTTGTAATTAAACCATCAGGCAAAAAGTATATCTAAATCAAAAAATAAACCATGAAAAAAACAATCATTAAAATTTCTTCTCTAATTGCAGCAGGAGTGATTCTTACAACTGCCTGTTCAAAAACAGGCGCTACTGGTCCTGCCGGCGCGGCAGGAGCAACCGGTGCTACCGGAGCAACCGGTCCTGCTTTAACAGGAACCGTAGTGGGTTATGTAGATTTATTCGACCAGTATGGCGAAATGTTGTCTCCATCAACTGCCGGTGAAATCTATCTTACTTCTTCTAATAGCGGTCTATCCAGCTGGAAAGACTCTACTTATGTTAATGCAGGAGGGATAAGTACATATAGTGCCGCACTTTCTACCGGTACATACGAATTAAACTTAGCTGCCAAAACGGGTGGATTTGGTAACCTTGTAATTAACTCAATGAACGTTGTTGGCGGTGGCGTTCAATATAACACCACGCATTTACAAATGACCCAAGCGCCTACATTTACTATTTCCAGTTTTGCCGCCGCGGTAGGCACATCTACATTAAACCCTGAAATAACTACAACCGTTACTGTTGGTAATGTAGAACCGGTTAAAAGCCGAAAAATCGCCATCTTTTTTGGCAATTCAAGTAATGTGTCGTCTAACCCCGCCAACTACTTAGGTTATACTACAGCTACCATTGCTCCCAATACTTCTTCTGTAACTGTAAATTTAACATGCGCGGGTACATTATATCCTGCAGGCGCAGATTCCTCTAATGTGATTTATCTAACCGCTTATCCTATATCATATAGCACCGGCGCTTCTACATACGTAGACGTAAATAATACCGGCAGAACTATATTCAATAACGTAGGGATGCAAGCTGTAGGTACTCCATCGGTTTCTGTTCCTTAGTTTATTTACAGAACGCATAAAAATGGGAAGCTGTTGCTTCCCATTTTTATTTTATAGAAGTATAAGATACATTTGACCCCACTAATGGCAAACAATACTACCTTACAAGGTAACCTTGTAGATATACATCAAAGAAGAATTTATCCTGCCGAAATACAGGTTGAAAACGGAGTTGTAATTTCTATCAAAGAGATAGATTCATTAACCCCTGAATCATTAACCCTAAATCCTGCATATATCCTTCCCGGTTTTATTGATGCTCATGTGCATGTAGAAAGCTCTATGCTTATTCCATCTGAATTTGCAAGGGCGGCCGTTATACATGGCACGGTGGCAACCATCTCCGACCCGCATGAAATTGCCAACGTAATGGGCATTGAAGGTGTGGAGTATATGTTGGATAATGCCAATAAAGTACCTTTTCATTTCTTTTTTGGAGCGCCCTCTTGTGTGCCTGCTACTTCTTTCGAAACCGCAGGAGCCATTATTAATGCTAAAGATATTGAGCAACTGATGACCCGCCCCGAGGTTCTTTACCTTGCAGAGATGATGAACTTTCCGGGTGTTATTAATAAAGATGAAGAAGTTCTAAAAAAACTACAGGCGGCTAAGAAACACAACAAACCCATCGATGGGCATGCGCCGGGCTTAATGGGCGAGGTAATGAAAGATTATTTCTCGGCAGGCATTACTACAGACCACGAGTGCTACATGTATGAAGAAGCTTTAGAGAAACTAAAGTTTGGTGTGCGTGTAATGATACGCGAAGGTTCTGCCGCTAAAAACTTTGAAACACTGATTCCTTTACTGAAAGACTATCCCGGACAAATAATGTTTTGCTCGGATGATAAACACCCTGATGGTTTATTGGTTGGGCATATCAACCTCTTGGTAAAAAGAGCCATAGCCAAAGGACATGATTTATTTGATGTATTAAGAGCTGCTTCTTACAATGTGATTAAACATTACAACCTACCCGTTGGCACGCTTAGAGTAGGCGATAACGCTGATTTTATTGTTGCCGATAACCTTACCGACTTTACTATATTGGCAACTTACATAAAAGGAGTGTGCGTTGCGCAAAACGGAAAGACTACTATTAAACACGTAGAAGCAAGTATAATCAACAACTTTAATTGCTCTAAAAAGTCGCCGCACGATTTTAAGATAAAAGCGTTAGGCAAAACCATACGCGTTATTGAAGCCATAGACGGGCAACTCATTACCAACGAAGGCACTTATCCCACACACAACGTAAACGGCTTTATAGAAAGTAATACCAATGATGATGTATTAAAAATAGTGGTAATAAACCGCTATGCCCACGCTCCAGTTGCCATTGCATTTGTAAAGAACATCGGTTTAAAGCATGGAGCCATTGCAAGCTGTGTGGCGCACGATTGTCATAATATAGTTGCCGTAGGCACCAATGATACAGATTTGTGCCATGCCGTAAATCTAATTATAGAAAACAAAGGAGGCATTTCTTTAGCGCATCAAAACAACAAACAAATATTGCCTTTGCCCGTTGCCGGTATTATGACCACGGAAGATATAAACATAGTGGCACATAAATATACCACTATAGACAAAGCCGCCAAGCAATTGGGCAGCACCCTGCAAGCCCCTTACATGACTTTATCTTTCCTTGCCCTGTTGGTAATACCTCATCTAAAACTAAGCGACAAAGGCTTGTTTAACGGAAATATATTTGAATTTGTACCCAACGAAGTAGAAGTAAATTAGTTATCAATGCAAGGTTTGCTTTATAGGTCATTGGTCTTGCTTAATACGCCAGTCGCCATATAACCCGCCTAATTTAAAGCACAGGTAACAGTTTGTGTAGCCGTAGTTGCATTTAGCGCGTTACAATCGTTGGTGGCTTTTGATTTGGTATCGTTAAATTTTGTTGAAGTTGTTGAAGTTGTTCCGCTAAAATATACGTCGCATACACAAGTGTAGTTTTTTGTACAGGCTGTAGTCAAAATAAATAGTACGGCTAAGGCAAAAACAATTCTATTCATACCTTTTAAATAATATCTTTTATTAAAACATTGCCTTTGTTTTCATTTAGCACCTCGTCAAACTCATTCATTAGGTTATGTATATTTTCCAGTTCGGTAGTAGATTGTATAGGCAATTTGTTTACACCTTTAGTGTCTAGTTTATCTAAAATATATTTCACACTTAATTTATCTTCTGATATAGCAGGCTGGTAAGCTATTTCTTTTTCATTCCCTGTTTTCACTTCGCTCAGTATTTCCGTTTCGGTAAAATCAGAAATAATAATACGCGCCAACCGAATAGGTACATCCAAGCGTTCGGCTATTTGTGCGGCTGTAAGCGCCGGTTTGCCTTCCATAAAATTTCGTACCACCAAATTGGCAAGCAGTAAGGATATTACTCGCTTATAACGTGTACTGATGTTTTTTATTTCGCTCTCTAATTCATAATGGTCTACATTTTGATTGGCAAAAGAAAGCTCGGCGCCAAACAATACAATATACCAACTGTATTGCAGCCATATTAAGAACAATGGCAAGGCGGCAAAACTTCCATAAACAGCGTCGTATTTTACGGCCCCTACCTGAAACGTAATATATGCCCACTGCAACACATCAAATGCAACAGCGGCTACAATGCCCGCCATCATGGCTGATTTAAACTTTACGCGGGTATTGGGCAGCACTATATATATAAACGTAAACATACCCGACAACAACAAAAGCGACGTTATTTTTAAAAAAATTTTAAATACAATGCCAAAGTGGATGAGCCATTTAAGACTTTCTAAGGATGAAACTTCCGTGCTTAAAAAAATGCTTACACCACTTGATACAAATATTAAAACGGGAGCGAAAATGCTAATAGCAATATAATCTGTAATCCTACGAATAAAGATTCTGCCCTTTTTAATTTCCCAAATTTCATTAAAAGAGTTTTCTATGCTGCTAAGCAAACTTAGTACGGTGTATATTAACAGTAATATTCCGATAACAGCAAAAATACCTCCCTGTGTAGTTTGCAGCATTTTATCGGCATATTCAAAAGCCTGCGTAAGTATGCCTTTGTACTGAGCAAAATCGTGCAATAAATAAACTTCTAATTTTTGTTGCAAGCCAAAACCTTTTGAAACAGCAAACAATAATGCCAATAAAGGAACAATAGCAAACAACATGTAGTAGGTAAGCGCAGATGCCTTAACCATACACTTATCCTCATTAAACCCTTTAATGGATAGAATAATTATTCTTAACTGCCGTAATAAAAAACCTTGTTTTTTATCGAGCTTGTTAACGCGTATCTTCCATATTTTGCTGGTAATAAAATGTACAAGCTTTTGTATCCAAAAAAATAATTTAAACATAGTGTGCCAAATTTAATATCATTTTTTTAATTCATCTGTTTGGGATACTAACTAACTTTGGGCAATAATGACTATTTATACCTTTATACAAAAAAATGCCTGGTGGCTGCTAAGCATAGTATTTGTAGCTGTTATTATATATTGTTGCAATACCCCTGTTTTTTGGGATATGTACGGGCAAGTAAAATTAGCGCACCATTATTTGGAAACAAATTTTAAGGAAATGTTGCCTAATGGGAATGGCTTTACCGATAACGGGCATTTTCCTTTATCTAGTTTATACTTAGCGGCTTTGTTTAAGCTCTTTGGGTTTAAGTTGTGGTTGGCTCATGTTTCTATTATTCCTTTTGTTGTTGGTGTTTTATACCAACTGCAAGTATTGTGCAAGCGTTTTCTATCTGATGAAAAAACTTTGTGGGTTATGCTGCTAACACTTATACACCCTGCATTAGCGGCACAAAGCATTTATTTTAGCGGCGAGGTCTGTTTTGTGTTCTTTGCTTTATGGATGCTAAATTCCATAAAAGATGCGAGGGCGTCGCGTATGGTGTTATCATCAAGCCTGTTGTGTTTACTTAATTTGCGGGCTCTTCCTTTGGTATTAATTGTACTGCTGTATTTTGTGTTTGTAAAGAAGCAAAGAAGTGCTTGGTATTTATCCTTGTCCATTATAGGCGCCGTGGTATGGATGTTTATTCATTATTATGCAAGCGGATGGTTTTTTATAAACCCCGAGAATGTAGGACACCGAACTGTTTTAGGCTTTATAGGAATGATGAAAAATTTATTCTGGTGCTTTATTAAACTAACTGATTATGGAAACATCATCGCTTTAATTTTTATAAGCCTTTTTTGTTTTAAGCGGAAGGCAATGCCTGAACCCGTTGTTTTTCTCACGCTAACAACCATAGCGGTTTTCGCTTTTTGCGTTCCCTTATCTAACCCAATTGGCAACAGGTATTTTTTATTGGTATACATACTTTCTCTTCCCGCTTTTATGTATTCCATTTCACTGTTTACCAAACAAAAAACAGCGGCGGCTTGTTTGGTTTTTGTTTTATTAATGATACAAAGCAACAGACTTACTATGCCCAATAAATATGGCAATGCCTGGGATTGCAATTTACAAAGTCTGAATTATTTTGATGTACGCAAAGAGTTGGATAATTACGTGGCTGAAAAGCATATATCGCCCAAAGATGTGGCAGCCGGTTTTCAGGTATATTTTAATGACAGGTATTATTTAATGAATGATTCGGATAAGGAATATGATTTACTAAGCGACACGGAAATGAATGAAAACCCATACATAGCCGATAGTAATATTTGCAATAACTACAATGCGCAACGCACACATTATTTAGAAGAAAATTACACCTTGATAAAGAGTTTTGTAAAAGGCGGTATTTATATCAAACTGTATAAAAGGAATGATTTGCTTTTGGCTATGAGCTTAATCAATAGTTGCCATCACTTTTAACTCAATAGCAATAGGCGTTGGCAGGCAATTAATTTCTATCGTAGTGCGGCATGGAGGGTTTTCTTTAAAGTATTCCGCCCAAATTTTATTGTATTTCGGGAAATCATCTTTCATGTTGGTTAAGAAAACCGTTACGTCCACAATTTTATTCCAGCTGCTGCCAGCGTCTTCCAGTATGTATTTAATATTACGAAACACGCTGTGGCATTGCGCCTCAATGTCGTAAGAAACAATTTTACCATTCGCGTCCAATTCCACACCGGGTATTTTTTTTGTACCACGTTCGCGCGGACCAACCCCGCTTAAAAACAATAAATTGCCCACTCTTTTGGCATGTGGATATAAACCAACAGGTTCAGGGGCTTTGCCCGACTCTATACTATTACTCATTCTTTTTAATTGTTTTTATTTAGTATTCATGTGTTAGCTCTTCGTTCCCAGTTGATTTTTAATGACTTCGCTGAGTGCTCCGCAATTCGCTTCGCTCGGCTGTTTTCCGAACTCATATTCTTAAAGAGATTGGGAAACAAATATACAAACCATTTGCAATTTTTTTATTTATTAAATTAGCCGAATAAAGCAAGCTTGGGATTTACTATATGCGAGCAAAACATTATTTAATCTTTCTTTTCCTGTTAGCTTATGGTGTTTCTCTGCCCCAAAGTTTAAGCTCAAAGCAAATACATTTACGAGACTCATTAAAATCCCAATTAGTAGCAGATAGCACTTATATATATCGTTTTCAACGATACAGACCCTACATTAATATAGACCAAAGAAATTCTTATATAAGGGGTCAGGCTATTAATATAAACGGACTTCAATTGGGGCTATTAATAAACGAAAAACATGTTATAGGCTTTGGTGGTTATGCAATAGCGTTTAGTTCTAAGAAAAAGCTTACAGCTAAAGATGATAAGAATATTCCCATAACCAGATCTCTTAATATGGATTATGGCACTTTCTTTTATCAATATGTAGCCTTAGATAAACGCTATTGGGAAATAGACCTGCAGTGCGAAATAGGTGGTGGCGTATATGATTATAAAAATTATAATTATAACACGGGCGATTTACTACCTAAACAGCCACAACCGGCAAAAATTTTAGTTGGCGGTTTGGGACCGTTGCTTGCCTTTAAACCCACCAAATGGATTGGTATTATTGTGATGGTAGGCTACAGGTTTACCTCAGAAAAAAACGCGAATCTTAATTTCAATGGATTGTATTACTCGTATGGTGTATGGTTTGATGTAAGGCAAATGATAAGAGATTATAAATACCGTGTGGTTAAAAAGCGTAAATACCGTGAAGCCTTAAAAGCAATTATGCTTACTCCTTAATTAATTTTTGCCGGAAAAGAAGTAACCACGCTATAGGTTTTACTATTGTATTTCACTTTTCTAATAAGCTTTTTAGCTTCAGGTAATTCAAACACTTCTTTCAGGTTTCTAATCTTAGCAAAAGGCACACCTTGTTTGGTGCATTGTTTTTGCATGTATGCGAGCGTTTGTTTGCTTACTTCTTTGTTGAGAATAGAAAATAGTTGCTTCCGATTTTCTACACGTAATGAATTATTTAAGTAATTCTTGTCGCTGCTTGTTTCAGAAATACGCAATAACGCGCAAAGCTTTGTAAACTGATTATTACTGCCAATGGCAAAGGTTACGGGATGCCCGTCTTTTGTTTTAAATATTTCTCCGTAAGGCGCGATGTTTGGATGCAGCGAACCTGTTGGTTTTGGCAATTGTTTTGCCACCAGCCAGTTTGTTGCCTGATTAGCTAATGATGCCACCGCCACATCAAACAAAGAAACAGCAACATCACTGCCCTGTTTTGTTTTCTCTCTTTTTAATAATGCCAACAGTACCGCTTCCTTTAAATGATGCCCGGCCAACACATCAATCAGTGCCACAGGCATTTTAAGCGGACCGCTTTCTTCGGTTCCGTTCATGCTCATAAAACCGCTCTCTGCCTGTAATATTAAATCAAACGCCACTCGCTCATCTGTATCAGAAAATCCGATAATACTTGCATAAATAAGTTTAGGGTTTATCTTTTTCAACGAAGCATAATCAAGCTTTAGTTTTTTATCGTCGCCTTTTTTATAATTAACAATAACCACATCTGCCTTTTTAATATGGGCAATGCACTTCTTATAATCTTCTTCCCGGCTTACATCTAAAAACAAATGTTTCTTTAAAAAGTTTACCGATAAAAAGTAAGCCGATACATCCGTTGTTTTATCTTCCGAAGGGAGCTTCCAGCCGCGGGTAACATCTCCTCCGCTCTTTTTGTTTTCTATTTTAATTACCTCTGCGCCCAACTCGGCGAAGAACAAACCCACTGAAGGACCTGCCAAAACACTTGCCAGTTCTACTACTTTAAGGTCTTTAAAGAAATTATTTTTCTTGTTTGACATTGGTTTACAAAAATGCAAATATTTCTTTTGGTTTTAGCCTCTTATATCTACTAATACAAACGGGATTAAAAATTTAAAAAGCAGTAAGTATAAGCATCATCTGTAACATATAACTTGTATCTTTACTGTTACTTTTTGCATGGGTACCACCGATAATATTATCATACAAAAGCTGGATGAGTTTATACGCAAGTATTACAAAAATCAACTCATCAAAGGCTTGCTGTATTCGGTTGGTTTGGTGTTGTTGTTTTATATAGGCGTTAGTACCTTAGAGTATTTTGCTGAGTTCAATACCGTAATACGCACCATTTTGTTTTATGGCTTTATAGCTACCAGTGGCTATGTAATAGCAAAGTACATTATAGTGCCGCTTTTAAAGTTAAACAGCTTTGGGTCGGTTATCAGTTACAAACAGGCCGCAGGCATTATAGGCAGCCATTTCAGTAATGTGCAGGATAAACTGCTGAATGTATTGCAACTTGCCACAGATTTCGCAGATTACACAGAAAATAATCAGCGCCATTCTGTGGAATCTGTGGAGTTATTGCAGGCAAGCATTAACCAAAAAGTTACCGAATTAAGACCCATTCCGTTTACGGCTGCTATTGATATAAACGAGAACAGAAAGTACCTGAAGTATGTTTCCATTCCTTTCCTGCTGTTGTTCACCATCCTGATTGTAAACAAAAAAATATTAAAAACGGGCACTACCCGCTTAATTCATCATTCATCGTATTACGAAAAAGAAGCGCCCTTTCAGTTTGAAATAGAAAATAAAGATTTAAAGGCCGTGCAACAACAGGATTTTACCCTTCATGTAAAAATTAACGGCAGCGAGGCCCCTGCCGAAGTGTTTGTAGTTATAAAAGGAAATGAATTAAAACTGGAAAAACAAAAAACAGATGTGTTTACCTACACCTTTAAAAACGTGCAACAGGACATTGACTTTCAGTTATCGGGTGGCGGATTCAAATCAAAACCCTATAACTTAACTGTGTTGCCAAAGCCTATTCTGCTTGGCTTTGAAGCGCAACTGAAATACCCTGTCTACCTGAACCGTAAAGATGAAGTAGTAAGCAATACCGGAGATATGCTGGTGCCGCAGGGAACAAAAATTACTTGGACGTTTAATACCAAAAACAGCGATGGTATCTCGCTGCACTTTGCCGATTCATTACTTGAATTAAAACCTACGGCAGAAAACAAGTTCTCATTCAGCAAACGTTTTATGCAGAACTCAGCTTACACCATAAACACCAACAACCGTTTTGTGCAGAAGGCAGATTCGGTTAATTATGCTATTAATGTGATACCGGATGCTTATCCCGTAATTGAAATGCACGAAAAAACGGACTCGCTTAAAAAAGATATTATTTATTTCTCGGGCAACATAAAAGATGATTATGGGTTTAACCGCTTTCAGTTTCATTACAAAGTGTATAGTTCAGATACCAGCGGAACAGCATCAGAAAAAGCACAGGAATATACTATGCCCTTACAGGCGGGTCAGCTTACACAGCCTTTTGTACACTATATAGATGTTTCTAAACTGGCTTTAAAACCCGGAGATAAAGTAGAATACTATTTTGAAGTGTGGGATAACGACGGGGTAAATGGTTCTAAATCTGCCAAAACAAGTATTGAAACTTTTAAGGCACCAACCCTTGATGAACTTGAAAAAGAAACAGATAAAAACAACGCCAGTATTAAAGAAGATTTAGAGGCAAGCCTGAAAAAGGCTAAAGACCTGCAAAAAGAAATTGCCGACCTGAACAAAAAAGTACTGGAGAAAAAGGAATTGGGCTATGATGAAAAGAAACAACTGGAAAAGCTTTTGAAAAACGAAAAAGAACTGGAAAAGAAGATAGACCAGATGAAACAGGATAACGCGCAGAATAATGAAGAGCAGAATAAATACAAAAATCAGAACGAAAGAATTTTAGAAAAACAGAAAGAGTTGGAAAAGCTTTTTGAAAATATGATGACACCCGAGATGAAGAAAATGTTTGATGAACTGCAAAAGCTGATGGATAAAATGGATAAGAATAAAGTGCAGGAAACTTTAGAGAAATTAAAACTAAATGATAAGGATATTGAAAAAGAACTGGACAGGACACTTGAGCAGTTTAAGCAAATGGAAGTTGAGCAGAAGATGGAAGATGTTACCAAAAAGCTGGATGAGCTTGCTAAGAAACAAGAAGAACTAAGTAAAGAAACAGAAAACAAAAAAGCTGACGATAAGAACGACAAGAATAAGACTGCTGATAAGGAGAATAAAAATGCAGAACAAAAGAAGCAGGACGAAAAGAATCAGGTAGGAGAGAACAAAAAAGAAGACACCAATAAAACTGCCGAGCAAAAGCAGGATGAGCTGACAAAGAAATTTGATGATATAAAAAAGGATATTGAAAAAATGCAGGAACTTAATAAGAGCATGGAAAATCAATTACCTATGCCCGATACCAAAGCACAGGAACAAAAGGCCAGTGAACAACAACAAAATGCATCACAACAATTGCAGAAGAAGAACAAAAAGGGCGCATCTAAATCTCAGAAAGAGGCAGCAGAGCAAATGCAGGAAATGAGTAATCAGATACAGGCGGCTTTAGATAAAATGCAGAAAGAAGAAGAAGGCGAAGATATGCTCGCCATCAGGCAGGTATTAGAAAACCTGTTGCATGTGTCTTTTGCGCAGGAAGAGTTGGATAAGGATATTAAAAAGACAAAAACCAACGACCCTCATTATACTAAGCTGGCACAAAACCAAAAGCAATTGCAAGACGATAGTAAGATTATAGAAGACAGTTTGTTTGCCATCAGTAAACGTAACCCGAAAGTTTCTGCCGTTATAAACCGTGAGATAAGCAGCGTGCAAATGAATATGGAAAAAGCTATCAGCGCGCTTGAAGAACGTAATAATGGAGACGCACAGGTACGCGGACAAAACGCCATGACCTCTATCAATAATCTTGCCCTTATGCTGAACGAATCGCTTGAGAAAATGCAAAAACAAATGCAGATGAAAGGTAAACCTAATGATAAACCGGGAAGCGGTAAATGCAAAAAACCGGGTAGTGGACAAGGACAAAAACCAAGCATGAGCAGCATGCGCAAAATGCAGGAACAATTAAATAAACAAATTGAGCAGATGAAAAAAATGCTGGAAGAAGGTAAACAAGCCGGAGGTAAAAAACCGGGCGATAAACCAGGGCAACAAAAAGGAGGAAATAACCCCTACGGTAATATGCCGGGCATGAGTGAAAGTATTGCTAAAATGGCTGCTGAGCAGGAAGCTATACGCAGAAGTGTACAAGAAGCTATGCAAAAATTAAAAGAAGGCGGACAACAACCCGGTGGAGATATGCTTAGCAAAATGGAAGAAACAGAAACTGATTTGGTAAATAAACGCATCACGCAAGAAACCATTAAGCGCCAACAGGAAATAATGACTAAAATGCTGGAAAGTGAAAAAGCCGAACGCCAGCAGGAGCAGGATGAACAACGTAAGAGCAATGAAGCCAAAGAACAAAATTATGCCAATCCCGCCTTATTCTTAGAATACCAGAAACTAAAAGAAAAAGAAACGGAATTACTAAAAACTATCCCTGCCGACTTAACCCCTTACTATCGTCAGAAAGTAACCGAGTACTTTAATGCGGTTGAGAAATAGCAATTAAGGTAATCCAAATTAGTTGTTCAACTTTATTACAAAGATTAATCTCCCATATAGGAGTTTGAAAACGAGAGGATTTATTATTTCGCTGAACGCTGAAAAAGCATTTGGCTGCTTAGCTAATGTTTGTTAGATTTGTTTATATGAAAAAACTAATACTCGGGTTTCTTATAGCAAGCGTTATATTTTCTTCTTGCAAGAAAAGCTCCACTACTACCGGCGGTGTCGGCGCAGCCACATCACAAGCTTATGGCGAATTAACGGTGCTAAGGTCATATAGCTATAACTCGGGTTTTTTATCTGCACCCACCAACACTGGTTACGCTAATTTTAGAACCAACATAAATAACATTGCTTCACTCATACAAATTAGTAGTGTAAGCGCAAATAGTGTTAAATTAAAATACCAGTCGGTAAGCACTTCTTATCTTGATACTACCAATACCCTACCTATTATACCTACAACCTGGAAGGTAGCGGGTGCTTCGTCAATTCCTTCATTTACCTACACAGATAACGACTCCTTGCCGGGCTATACAGGTTATGTATTATTACCGGATACTATATACAGAAGTCAAACCTCTACCCTTCAAATTAATGGCATTAGTGGTGCCGATGCTATTGAAGTATCGTTTTATAACCCCACTATTCCATCTCTCAATATTTATCAAATGAAATCAACGGGCGTTACAACTAATAATGCCTTTAGTTTTTCTCCGACCGCTTTATCTCCTTTGCCACTCAGTGCTTCATCCGGTCCAACTCTTTTAATCATTTCTGTTTTTAAACATAACAGTCAGTTTATTTCAGGCGTAAACTTTAGTTTTGTAACCCAGTTAGAAATTAATACGCAGGTCTATATAAAATAAAACCTTTCTGTTTTAAGGTTTTGTGTTAATAATTCCCCATCCAAAACCGCGGTTTTAGCTTAAATTTGCGCAAAATTTTAAGATTCAGGTATGGCTTTAAAGTGTGGCATTGTAGGATTACCCAATGTGGGCAAATCAACTCTTTTTAATTGTTTAAGTAATGCCAAAGCACAGGCAGCTAACTTTCCGTTTTGTACCATCGACCCCAACGTGGGAACCATTACCGTGCCCGATGAGCGTTTAAACAAACTCGCATCAATGGTAAACCCGCAAAACATTGTACCTACCACGGTAGAGATTGTTGATATTGCCGGTTTGGTAAAAGGTGCCAGCAAAGGCGAGGGCTTGGGCAATAAGTTTTTGGGCAACATCCGCGAGTGTAATGCTATACTGCATGTGCTTCGTTGTTTTGAAGACCCTAACGTAGTGCATGTGGATGGCTCTGTTAATCCTGTTCGTGATAAAGAAATTATTGATACCGAGCTTCAACTGAAAGATTTGGAAAGTGTAGAAACCAAACAAAAAAAGTTTGAGCGTCAGGCAAAAACAGGTACTGATAAAGAAGCTGTAAAGACATACAACGTTCTTTCCAAAGTGAAAGAAACATTAGAGAGCGGACAATCTGCGCGTGCTGCCAACTTAGACGAGAAAGAACTGGAATACATTGCCGACTTGCATTTGCTTACTATTAAACCTGTGATGTACGTTTGCAATGTAGATGAAGCTTCGGCAAAAACAGGCAATCATTTTGTAGATGCAGTTAAAGAAGCCGTGAAGGGAGAGAACGCCGAAATACTGGTTATTACCGCGCAAATGGAAAGTGAAATCGCCGCCTTGGAAACCTTTGAAGAAAAACAAATGTTCCTTGCCGAGATGGGCTTGGATGAACCCGGTGTAAACAAACTTATTAAATCGGCATACAGATTATTAAACCTGCAAACCTACTTTACAGTGGGCGTAAAAGAAGTTCGTGCCTGGACTATTGATAAAGGCTGGAAAGCCCCGCAGGCAGCCGGCGTTATACATACCGATTTTGAAAAAGGATTTATTAAAGCAGAGGTAATGGCGTATAACGACTTTACCACGCTTGGCTCCGAGGTTGCCTGCAAAGAAGTTGGCAAGTTGCGTATAGAAGGCAAAGAATATACCGTAGCAGACGGAGATATTATGAATTTCAGGTTCAACGTATAAGATATGGGCGTTCCGGCGCGCTCGATGTCATTTCGAGCGAAGTCGAGAACTACGCGAAGCGAAATCACGAATTCCGTATCAAAAATTAAAGACAGATGAGTAAATCTAAGCGCGCCGTCGGGCTTTGCACTTCAATCTTTTTGTCGATTTAGAGTTGTGCACCAACAACCGGTTAACTAATCAGAAAGGAAAATTAAAACTTTTTGTTTTGATTGAAAGGCTTGGTTGCCTTTTGTATGGTGGTAAGAATAGACATTGTTTTATCGGTGCTGGCAAGGGTACCTATAGCCAGTTGCGCGTCATTATCATAAGACATAGAAGATTCTATTCGCCCGCTTAAATAATAAAACCGAGAAACAATTTCATCTTCTATCATGCGCTTAATTTCGGGTTTAAATTTTAGTAAATCGTCTTTCTTTCTGTCCATTAATTTCTTTTGTAGTTGTTTATATTCAGGCTCTATATCGGCAAAGTATTTATCGGTTTCGGCACTCTTTTTAAGGGCTTCCATATCTTCTTCACTGGCAGTTTTATAATTAATATCTTTTCCCTGAAGGAACGTTACAAAATCATTGTAGTCATCATCAGTCATTCTAAAACTGCGCGCATCCGCATTTAGTTTTTTGTTCTTAATTACATAATTGGTGGCGTAATCAAAAATATAATTCTTGGTAACCAACACATAAGTAATTTCACTTAATATTTGCGGTTCAGTTTGTATATCGGGCAATATGCCTGCACCATCATATACAATGCGCCCATTGCGGGTTTTAAAAGCGGTAATTAAAGAATCGGGCACATGGTCTACACTACCGTCTTCATTACGATGGGTATAGTCTAACGCCTGAATGCATCTGCCACTGGGGATATAATATTTTGCCACCGTTACTTTAACCTGCGCGTTATAAGTAAGCGGTTTGGTTTGCTGCACCAATCCTTTTCCATAAGTACGCTGACCAATGATAACGGCTCTGTCCAAATCCTGTAAAGAGCCCGAAACAATCTCAGATGCAGAAGCCGAATTACGATTTACAATAACCGCCAAAGGCATCGTTAAGTCAATGGGATTATTAACGGTTTTGAAAGGCTGAGTCCACTCTTTGGCTCGTCCTTTAGTAACAGCCACATCAACACCTTTTTCTACAAACAGGTTAACAATATTAACAGCTTCATTAAGCAAGCCACCCGGGTTATCTCGCAAGTCAAGTATCAGCGCTTTGCAATTATTTTCGTTCTTTAATTTTAAGAAAGCGTCTTTAACTTCTTTAGATGCGGTGGTGGTAAAACCGGTAAGCTTTATATAACCAACCTGACTATTTAGCATGCCATAATAAGGCACATCTTTTACTTTTATGTCATCTCTAACAATAGTAAACTCAAGAGGTTTTGTTTCGCCGGGTCTTTCAATTAATAACTTAACAGGAGTACCTGATTGCCCTTTCATCATCTTACTAATCTCATCAGATGATTTCCCCTTTACGGTAACATCATTTATCTGCGAGATAACATCTCCTGCTTTTAAGCCCGCCTTCATTGCCGGAGAATTTTCATAAGGCTCTGTAATAATTACTCTGTCTTTTATCTCGCGCACAGCGGCACCAATACCACCGTATTGTCCGGTAGTTACCATTTTATAATCTTCAATATCGTTTTCGGTGTAGTATTCGGTGTAGGGGTCTAATGACTGCAACATAGCATCGGCGGCTGTTTTAATAAGCTGTCCGGGTTTTGTATCATCCACATAATAAAGATTTACCTCCTTAAAAAGCGAATTAAAAATATCTAAGTTTTTACTTACTTCAAATAAGTCTTCGGTAAAAGCAAAAGAAATAATGCTTGCAAGAATAACAACAGGAAGTGCTATAGTTAAAAAAAGTTTGCGCCTTTTGTTCATGGTAAAAATTACTCGTTATAAAGGTAAGGTTTATATTTAATTCAGCTTGCTAACAACAATTTTTAACGCTTTTGGTATGGCATCTTTCAATTCATCAAAAGGTATAATTTCTTTGGGCAGATAAATCATATAAATATGAATGCTCTTTTGTTTTTCATTCAAATCATTGTAGAGTATATGTTTATGATTTCTATAAACCTCGCGCATTCTGCGTTTAATGAGGTTCCTATCTACAGCTCTTTTAAAACTTCTTTTAGGTACAGAGAATATGACACGGCAGGGGTAATTAGTTTCAGGTACTTCGAGGTAAATTATTTTGATTGAGTGGCTTGATATATGCTTGCCGTTATTATAAAGGGTATCAAGAGCAGCGTGCCCATAAAGCCGCTCTTCTTTTTTAAAAGTAAAGCGCATTAAAATTTAGCGTTTGTTGGCTTCTCGAATGTAATTTTCTAAAGCCATTACCATACTTGGGGCTTCAGGATTTGGCGAGGCAATATCAATACGTAAGTTATGCTCTTTCAAGGCAATTACAGTAGCGGCGCCATAAGCGGCGATGCGCGTATCTCCTTGCTTAAAATGAGGGAAGTTTTTAAATAATGATTTGATACCTGCCGGGGTAAAGAATACCAACACATCATAATTGAGCACGCCTTTATAATCACTTAAATCCGCACTGATGGTGCGGTAGATGACAGCTTTTTTGTAACGCAATTTAAGTAAATCAAGTACGTCAATTATTTTTTCTTCTCGATGTACGTCGGCAACCGGAAGTAAAAAATTTTCATCTTTATTTTTACGCAAAGCCTCCGCTAAATCCGCAATGGTTCCGTTTCCAAAAAATATTTTACGCTTACGATACTGGATATACTTCTGCAAATAATAAGCGGTCGCTTCATTCAAACAGAAATACTTTGTGGTTTCGGGTACATTATAACGCATCTCGCCGCATACTCTGTAAAAATGATCTACAGCGTTTCTGCTGGTAAGTATAACGGCATTATGTTCGGTAAGATTTATGCGTTGTTGTCTGAATTCTTTCGAAGTAATACCTTCTATTTTTATAAAATGTCTGAAATCAACTTTAATATTTAATTTATGCGCTAACTCTAAATAAGGGTTCTTCTCACTTTCGGGTCTTGGTTGAGATATTAAAAGTGTTTTTACTCTTGCTTTTAGGGCGTCTTTATCGGGGTAAGCAACCTGTGGGGGAATGTTTGGAATTACTATTTTAGGTTCTTTAACCTTTAGTGGCTTAAGCGCGTCAATATCTGCCTGTTTAACGGCTTTTACAACTTTCTTTGGCGCAATCTTCTTTAAAGGGGGGGTAACTGCTTTTTTTGTAAGTTTCTTTTTTGAGACCTTCTTCGCTTTGTGATTATCTTTTTTAGGAGAGGCTTTTTTTGCTTTAAGGAGTTTCTTTTTGGCAGAAGGTTTAGCTACTTTGTGGGCTGGTTTATTGCTCTTCTTACTAACAGCCTTAGGTTTTTTGGTAGCTTTTTTCTTAATCGCCATATTACGTAACTTACATTAACCTTTAGCTATCAACTCCTTACAATTATCTTAACAAAGATGGCTAAGGGAATTATTTCAACGGCGCAAAGATACAAAACTAAATGAAATACGGAAAAACCGTATTGCAAATAACCAAAAGCTACTGTTTTTAGTGTTCTGAATATAAAAAAAAGCGCGCCTATGCCTATTCCGATTGGGAATAAATAGGCGGAGGGAAAATTGGAGTAATGTAATAGCAGGCAGACAACGAAAATGACTAACCCGCCGATGTATATATTAGAGGTGTATTGAAAAAAGGAATCATCCGTTGCGTTTTTTTCTTTGATGATAAGACCTAATATGTTTCCTAAAAAAGCTTTTACAAGAATGAGGGTTGTAATTCCTATTATACATAATATGGTAATGAGTTTGGTGGGAAGGTTTTTGAACCAACCTAAATGAATACTTAAATCGGTAAAGAAGATGGAGCAAGATAATATGTAGATTAGGAACAAGCATATGGAAAACGACCTGAGAAAAGAAAAGCCTTCTCGTTGGATTTGTTGGGATGTACCGTAACTTACAACGGATGAAAATATTTGCAATATTTTTTTATAGTAATGCAGGTAAACATAAATAAACAAAGCGCAACAAATAAAAAGAGAAATGAAAACAGCTATGTTATATGATGGGATTCTTAACAGCGTTTCCGAGTGCTGTGGGGTAAGTTGATTGTTAGCGAATATGCCTGGTATTATTTCGAGAAAGTTTTTCAATTTTTGTAAAAGTAAAAAGCCTCTACATACCGTAAAGGCTTTTAATTAAAATCTTTCAACAAAAATTATTCAGTAACTATTACCAAGTATTTGGATGCGCTCCAAAAGTCGGTCGCGTTGCTGATATCTAAACTTTTAACCGGCTTTTCTCCTGTTAAGGTATAAGAGGTACTTGGATGAGTAGTAAGTACCTTTGCTTTTTTAGCCCCGATGGGTATGCTTGTTACCTGAGTAATATCAATTTTAGTAAATTTATCCTTATTAAAATCTGATTTTACTTCCATTTTCTTGCCTAATCCAATAAAGCCACCTTCTTTAGAGGTAACTCCATATTCTTTAAGTTCTTTACCTGTGCCAATTATATAATAGGCGGTATTGAGTTGTTGTGTTTTACCTTGATTATCTTGTTCAAGGTTTTGGTAATTAGTGTTTAGGTTGTTGAGCTCTATATTCTTTTGCTCTAACTGATTTTTTAAGTCTCCTATTTGAGCGTCCTTATCGCTAAGCTGAGCTTCTAATCCGGCAATCATTTTTTCTAATCCGTCAATTTTTGTGTTGGAAGTTTTAAGTTTACTTCTTAGGGCGGAGATATTGGCTTTGTTTTTGTTCATCAAATCATAGATACTTTGGATGTCTTGTTTGATTTGATCTTCTTTACTTTTAACATCGCCGCTTTGAGCTGCATTGGTAACGATTTTTTCTTTGGCTTTGATTTCATCTAAATTAGCCTGAATATCGTTAAAGCCATTTACAAAATCTTGAAGGGCGGCTTCTTTTTCGGTTAACTCGCCTTTAAGATTGGAGTTGTCTGAAGCGAGGCTATCTGCCTTTGGGTTGGTTTCTTTTTCAGTTTTAGAGCCGCCGCATGATGTGGTTGTTAATAATGTTGTAGCAAGTAAACCGGCTACGAATAATTTAAAGATTGATTTCATTTTAATTAGGGTTTAATGTTAATGGAGGCAAATGTAAACAGTTTAGCTTATTGGCAAGAGGATATTTGTGATTTTTTAGCCGAACAGGGATTGGTTTATCTCGTTAGGAGTTAATAATACGTTACTAGGACCGCCGTATTTGCAGTTTTGGGGTCTATTCAGTAAGCCGTATCAAGATTAAGCAAACGATTAATTTTAATATGGAAAAGAACAAAAAACAATTCGATTACAATAAGTTTGAAGAAGAGGCTCTTCAACAACTTAAAACAGGTAACTGTTTAGAAGGAACAGACGGGATATTAGTTCTCTTTATTGTATAAAAACCGCCCCTTTGATTTATTTAAGTGTTGCGGAGTTTTGGTATTTACTTAGCCAAGTTTGTTTGAGTGGGAGTTCGAAAGAGGTATTTAATTCTTCTTCGGTTGAAAGGGCTATATTGAAAACAGTTGTGTTTTCATTTATAAGACCTTGGGTTAAAAGCTCCGGTATTTTTGAAGAGTGGGTTAAGAGAATTTCATTGCCATTTTTGTAGGCAACCATTAATCTATTTAGTAATGAAAGGTTGTGTTTTTTTTCGAGTTCTTTTATAAACTGAAGTTGTTTATCTATGCTGCAACCCGAAGCGCTATATTGTGCTTCATCTGCCTTTATGATAATAAAATGATGATGCCTGATTTCGTAGCTGGCTGAAAGCGCTTTACCATGAGCATTCCAGGAAAGAAGAAAATTTTGTATAGCTGTTTTTAAATCGGTTTTAGTTTGTTGGTTAAAGGGGTTATCGCTTAGATAAATCCATATTCGGTTTGTGTTCATGATTAAAAAATGAGGGTACTCAAAGGTAGGAAACTTTATTTTCTTGAGGAGTTAAACTTTTGTACGCAAATGAGCTGGTCGTAGTATGAACCCATAGGTTTGTAGTAGACATATATGGTGTAATCGTTTTCGGTTTCCCAATGGTCGCCTTCTATCTGGTTGGTTTGGGCAGTGGTTTTTCCATCGGGTAGAAAGACATACATGTAATCGTAATATCCTTGTTTGAGGTATAAATCGCATTCGTAATTTTTGGTAAAGTAGTTGAAGGTCATTTTAGTTTCTTTGGTAAAATGGTTGTCTGTAAGATTACCGAGGAGATAAAAGTCTCCTTCATTCATAGGAAACTCAAAAGGAAATTTAAAATGTACATGAGCGTATTCACCTACCAAATCTATAAGATTGCTGTCTCTTTCTTCGACGGTGATTAAAAAACGCCCATTCATATCTTGAGTTTCAAAATAGCGTTTGAATGTTTTTACTTCATCGGGCAATAAGTTTACCTGCCAACTGCCGGAGGAATCTTTATACATTTTATCTGTGTTGCCCGTAACAAACTTGAAGTTTTTAAAAATGGCTGCTCTGTATTCGTTACCTCCATCAAAATCGTTGGTGCCGTCATCGTAATCATAACTATACTCGTTTGGCTTGATGTAGATGGGCTGTATGTTGTAGATGGCGTTATCCCAACGACCATTTTGTTGCACAATGACTTTTAAATCATTTAGCTGGGGCAGGTTATAATCTGAAGTATAGAAGATACTGAAATCAACTTCCTGTTTATTCATATAATCGTCGGAACCCGCTGCCTGGTGTATGTTGGCTTTGATGGTTACTTTGTTTGAGAATACCATAAAGCGGCGTGTAAAAACAGGTTTATCTTTAGCGCCCGCAACATATACCGCTAAGATATAGTTGCCTGTTTTGTTGATGCGCATGTTGTTGTTTGGGAATGACCATGCGTAATGTGTGTATCGTTGTATGGTTCCCTGAGAAAAAGTAGCTGTAGAAATTTTTTCTTCGATAGCATTGGGAAGATATTCCTGAGGAGAGAGATCTGATGGTTTCCAAAAAGCGTCGCAATGTATGAGGGTGTAGAGATAGGGTTTGTTATCGGCATCTAAATCATCAAAGCTTAGGGAAAGCTGTTCGCCTGCATCAAAATCAATAATGGGTGAGGAGAGTAAGAAAGAGCTTTCGTGCAATACAACACTTTTGATGTTGGGTACATATACCCAATCTTCATACCTTATTTGACTATTGTTTACAGGAGTTCCGGTTACTTTTGAGGTAGTATCGTTTTGTGAAAAAGAAAAAAAATTATTCTGTAAAAAACAGAACAGAAAGAAATTGCGTAAAACAAACCGCATTAATTTTGAATTAATTTTCCGCTTCCTATTCCGGATTTATGTATAGTAGCCGGATTTCCGCTATAGTATATGTTACCCTGATAGCTAATGGTAGCATCCAACCAACCGGACACATTTATGTTTGCCTGTCCAGTAGAATTATATACAATAAAAGTATAAGAAGTCTGCAGGTTCTGCGCGTTTACAAAGCATTCTCCGGCCGCATTCACATTGTGGTTTTGCGTAGTTCCTGTTAAATAAATATCGCCTACGCCATATATACTTCCTTTTATGGATTGTACATTTACATTTAAGTACATGTCGCCCGAATTATTAATTTGATAACTTAAGGTATCCTGCGTAATCATGTTTGTGGCGGAAATAGTCCCTACGCCATCTTGTATCAGCCTGCCAATAAAAGGCGTAGTAACATAAACGGTAACATCGTTATGACTACCTCTTACAAAATTACATTTATTGTTGTTTTTAATTTGAAGCACTCCGTTAGTTACTACCGTTGAAATATTGGATAATAAATGTTTGCCGGTTACTACTTTTACCGAGTATGAACTTACTGTAGCATCTTGCGTATAATAGACATCTATTTTATCAAATACATCCAACGTAGTAAACGGAGGTACAATATTTGTAACACTTACAATATCGCCATACGATTTAAGGCAATCGCACATGTTTTGCCTTTTGCAGGAATTAAAAAGAATAAAATAAGAGAGTAATGATAAGTATGTACAAATGCGGCTACGCATTTATTTTACATCCAATAATTCAACGTCAAATATTAACCAAGCGTTTGGCGGTATTGCACCACCCGCGCCTGCCGCGCCATAACCTAAATCGGGAGGAATAATAAATTTGGTCTTCCCTCCTACTTTCATCAGTTGCAACCCTTCTGTCCAACCCTTAATTACCTGATTTAACGGAAAGGTGGCAGGTTGCCCTCTGTCAACAGAGCTATCAAATTTTTTGCCATTCAGCAAAGTTCCTGTATAATGCACAGTTACCTGATTTGTAGCCAAAGGAGACGCTCCTGTTCCTTCTTTTTCTACAATGTAACGCAAACCACTCGCGGTAACTTTCGCGCCGGCATATTTTTCATTCAATGTTTTATCCATAGCTGCTTGTTCGGCTTTAGCTTTTTCTTCCGCCTTTTTAGATACATTTCCTTTTTCGAATTCAAACACTTTGGCAGCATCAAAGGCTTCCGCTTTTTTTCCTTTACGAAGGATAGTAACAGTTTTCAACGTATCGTTTTGCTGAACAGCATCAACTACTTCTTGTCCTTTTACTACATGTCCGAATATGGTATGCTTGTTATTTAACCAAGGGGTTTCTACGTGCGTAATAAAAAACTGACTGCCATTTGTACCCGGACCGGCATTTGCCATAGACAATACACCCGGACCGGAATGCTTTAATGTAGTATCAAACTCGTCAGGAAATTTATAACCCGGACCGCCTGCACCTGTACCTTGTGGGTCTCCACCTTGTATCATAAACTTAGGAATTACACGATGAAATTTTAATCCGTCATAAAAAGGAACTCCGTCCGCTTTGGCGGTATTCTTAATTGTTCCTTCTGATAAGCCTACAAAGTTTGCGGTCGTCATCGGAATTTTTTCAAACTCTAATAACAAGTATATATCTCCACGATTGGTAGTCATTTTAGCGTACATACCATCGGCTTGTGTTTTTAAAAACTCTTTATCCATTTTAGAAATTTTTTTCTTAGGGTTTTTACCTGCTAATGCAATCAGCGAGGTAAATACTAATGCAAGGGTTATTACTTTTTTCATCGCAACAAAAATCAATTTTATTTTTGAGCAGGAGCAGGGTTTACTTTTACTACTTCAATTTCAAAAACTAAAGGCGAGTATGGAGGGATAGGTCCCTGACCATTAGGTCCATACGCTATAGCCGAAGGACAAACGATAAGCGCTTTTGTGCCAACTTTCATGGTTTGTAAGGCTTCGTCCCAAGCAGGAATTACTTGTTGTTGACCTACATTAAAACTAAACGCTTTATCATGTTTCGCAGACTCATCAAAAACCTGACCGTTAGTTAACATGCCCTTATATTTCACTTCTACATTATCTCCTTTTTTAACTTTTTCTCCTTTTCCATTTTCTTTAATAACAATATACAATCCACTTTCAGTAGGTTTCTCTGTAATTTTATTATCAGCAAGGTATTTTTTCATGAGACTGTCTTCCGCGGTTTTCGCTTTTTCTAAAAAAGCTTCTTGTTTTGCTTTGTTTGCTTTTTCAATTTCATCCACTTTTGCGGAGGAATACACGCTATCAATTCTTACATGATATACGATGTATCCGGTAGAATCTAAAAATTTAGGAATGGGTTGGTGGTAATATTTGTGGAACATAGAATCTATACGCAGCATAAAAGAAGCGCTATCCTTGTCATGCATTTTTAGCATCATTTCAAACATATCTCCTTTGTATTTGGGTAAATCAAGGCGCATAGCATACGGCTGACCGGGACGCAACATGGTTTTATAACTGAATAAAAGAGAATCTTTTTCATTAGTCATGGTATGAGACATAAAAACAACATCGCCTTTATTAAGGGTTTTGCTTTCATCGCCTTTTTTATCCATTTTAAAATAAGATCCTGATATTTCTTCGTACCCCGGAAATTTACTGTTTTTGCAAGCAGTTAATGATAATAATGCCGCAGCTGTAATTAAGATTGTTTTTTTCATTATTCGTTTTCTATTTATTTTTAATTGTACTCATGTATTCGTTTCACTCGGCTGTTTAATTTATATCTACTATTTCTATTTGATAAACTAATGGCGTATAAGGTGGTACAGCACCGTTGCTGCTTCCTTTTTCTCCAAAAGCAAGTTGCGAAGGTAATATTATTTTTGCTTTTTCGCCTTTTTTCAGTTTATAAAGCGCAAGCTGCAATCCGTCTATTAATTGCCCCTCTTGTCCCAATGTAAACTCAAAAGCCCAGTTGTTGGGCGTGTAATCTACTAAGGTGCCATCTAAGAAATACCCCTTATACATCAGCTTTATTTTTTTACCTTTTTTAACAGAATCTAATGAGGTAGTTACGGTTTTTTCTAAAAAAGCATTAGCCGCAAACTCATTTACCTGTTTGCAATTCTTTGTAATATAATCCTGTATCTGTATAATCTCTTTATCTCTTTGCTGATTTATAAATACATTTAAACTATCGTTAAACGCGTTAAATTGATTGGCGTTTAATGCACGGATTATTTTTACAGAGAATTTTACACAAGAATCATTCTTGCAAAAGAAAGGAACGGGCGAATTATAAAATTCTTTAAAGAATTTCTCTGTTGGGAAAAGATATTGCAAACTGTCTCCTATAGAAAAGCCGTATATGTTTTTTAAAAACGCAGACGAATTCTTTGTAATAAAGAAAGCCTGGTTACTATTATGTTTGGTGTCCCAAAACACAGAGTCTGAAAGCGTTGTACAGGAAGCCGATATCCAAAGGCATTGAGATGAATCGGTTTTCTTTGTTTCATCACCTAATGAGATTAATTTGTAGTAGAAATCTTTTTGCTTTGAATACCCCTGATATGTTTTAGGTTTTTCTTTACAGGAGAAAATAAGAAACATACTCATTATTGGTACGAGAAAACTATATGCTGCTTGTTTATTAAGAAGTTTCATATTATTGAATAGAAATAAGTTCAACTTCATAAACAACAGCTGCTTTGGGTGGAATTTTATCCCTATCACCAATTAAGCCAAAGGCAAGATGCGCGGGTAAAATAAAGATAGCTTTATCATGCAGGCGCATAAGTTGCACGCCTTCATGTATGCCACTTTCTACGTTATCAGACCCAACCATAAACTCCTTTGCACCTTTTTTGTCTGATGAATAACACACCGTGCCATCCAACAGAGAAACTTTATAATTCACTTTTATTCTATTGCCCTTTTCTACTTTCTTCTCTTTAGGGTTTTCTTTTATAAACAGGTAACGCAAGCCTGTGCCTGTTATTTGCATATTGTAGTTGTGCGCTTTTATGTAAGCGTTTATTTCATCATTCTCCATCACAACGGCGGGCTTATTAACCTGTATGATGTCTTCTTTTAGTTTGTTGTAATTTATAACAACAGGTTTTTCTTTGGGTTTATCCGTACAAGCTGCAAATAACAGGTAGCAGGTAGCAAACAGTGTGGGAATTTTGAATTGACACATAATGGTGCTACTTTTTAAGCAACTCTGCTTTGTATTGTGGTAATAGTGCAACAAACTTGGCTACGGTATCTTTTAAAGATAATTCGCTTTTAGCGCCTGCCGCGTTTATATGTCCGCCACCACTAAAGTGCGCGCGTGCAAATTTATTTACATCAAACTTTTTACTGCGGAAGGATATTCTTATTGCCCCATCTTTATCTGAAAAGAAAGCGGAAAAATCTATTCCTCCAACCGATAAAGCATAGTTTACAATACCTTCGGTATCTCCTTTTTTGAAATTGAATTTCTTTAACTCTGCTTCGCTAAGCGCTATGTAAGCCACTTTATATTCAGGAACAAAGACTAATTTTTCATGCAAACAATAACCCAACAACTTCAAACGGTTTTCGGTGTAATCATCAAATACGTTGTTATATATAGTCGCGTTCTCTGCGCCTGCTTTAATTAAGGCTGCGGCTACGGTAAATGTTTTTTCGTTAGTACCCCTGAATCTGAATGAGCCTGTATCTGTCATGATACCGGTATATAAACAGTTGGCTGTTTTTTTATCAATGACTTTAGGAGAATCTATACCGCAGATAAAATCATAAATCAATTCGCAGGTAGAAGAAGCTGCTGTATCATGAAAATAATAATCAAAGCAAGTATCAGGTGCCTGATGATGGTCTATCAATACTTTTTTTGAAGCAGCGTTTTTTATCAGTTCGCCCAAAGCATCAATGCGGTTGTAGTTATTAAAGTCGAGAATAAAAACAACATCGCTTTTGTTTATTTGTTTCTTTACCGCAACTTCATTTCCTTCAAACACCATCGCTTGCTTGCTTGCAGGCATCCATGCCAAAAAATCGGGAAAGGCATTCGGCACAATAACTTTTACATTCTTACCTTTAGTTTTTAAATAATGATACAAACCCAATGATGAACCCATGGCATCTCCATCAGGATTTACATGGGTTACAATGGAAATGGTTTCAGCTTTTGAAACCAACTTTTTTAAACTGCTGAAGGGAGTCTTTTGCATGGATGTTTATTAGTTATCTAAAATTAAAAATTCTGTCCTGCGGTTTTTCGCTCTGCCGGCAGCCGTATTATTATCCGCCATAGGTTTGCTCGCGCCATAGCCTTTGGCGGTTATTCTGTTTGCGGCAATACCTTTTTCCTGTAAATAATTTTTCACGTTAATGGCACGCTTTTCAGATAGGGCTCTGTTCTCCGCTTCACTACCTACATTATCGGTATGCCCCTGTATTTCAACTTTCATCTTTGGATTAAATTTTAAGTAGTCGACAAATTCATCCAGCGTAATAAACGATTGCGGAAATAAATCGGCTGCGCCTGTGGCGTATAAAATATTATCCAACACAAACGATTTGCCTTTCTCGGCTTTCTCTACATTAAGCGTAGTGGGCGGAGGTGGCTTTTCAAAGGATGCTGTTTTTATATCCACCGTTTGTGAGGCGAAAGAGTAATCGGGTGCTTTTACCGTAACTACCAAAGGATCTTTATTTTTCTTCAGATTAACGGCCGCTACATAACTGCCGCTGGTAGAATCGTACACGGCTTTAGTTATTTCTTTTGTTTTGGTATTCTTTAATTCTACACTTGCATTGGCAACAGGCGTGCCATCGGCTTGCTTTACTTCGCCACGCAAAAAGGTAACCGCTTCGGGGCGGGCTTCTTTATATAAATCAAAATAATACACATCGTATTTACCAATACCTTTGCCGCGCACCTTGCCCGCATCATTAGAACAGAAGTATCCATTGATGCCATCGGTGCTCACAAAAAAACCCGCATCATCTCCTTCGCCGTTTATGGGAGAGCCAATGTTCTCAGGTTCTTTCCAGTTGCCTTTATCATCTTTTCGAACTAAATAAATATCCATGCCGCCAAAGCCAAACAAGCCATCGCTGCTGTAATAAAGTGTTTCAGAATCGGAATGTATAAACGGACATTTATCGATGCCCGATGTATTTATTTTAGGTCCTAAATTTACGGGTGCTTGCCACTGGCGAGTTACGGGATGACGGTCGCTTTTCCAGATGTCAACTTTGCCCTGCCCTCCTGGTCTGTCGCTGGCAAAATAAAGCGTGTTACCATCGGCTGAAATAGAAGGCTGAGAATCCCAATAAATAGGATGATTGATGTTGGGTACTTTTTTAATATCCGTCCATTCGCCGTCCACAAAATCGCTGTAGTATATATCGGCATTGGGCTGCGCGCCACCTTCCATTTTAAAGATGGTATAAAACAAATGCTTATTATCAATACTTAAACAGGCGCCCCCTTCATTATCGTTTTGGTTAAAAGGTGGTTCCATGGGTTTGCCCACCTCAAACTTCCCATCTTTTTGCTTGCGCGAAATAGTAAACACTTCCTTCTCCTTATCGGTTTGATACACCTTGTCTTTACTTTGGTCGGGCATGGTGCGCGTAAAAAGAAAAATAGTTTCATCGGGAGAGAGATAAGGCAAGTACTCGTTATTGGCGGTAGAAATAGGTAGCAACACTTTAGGGTCGAAGGGAACGGTTTTCTTTTTCAATTCGGTTTCTTTCTTAACCGTCTTTACCATTTCTTTACTTTGGTATTGCTCAAACTGATAATCTTTAGAGAATTTTTTCTCGTCATCATCGGTAAATTTTAAAAACAGGTTGAGGTACTTAACCGCAGAATCGTTCTTACCATCCTCGTAATAACTATAACCAATGTAATAGAAAGGCTGCGAGTGTATTTTTGGGCAAGCCGCCACAGCTATTTTAAAATAGGGCAGAGCCAGGTTGAAAGGAAGGTTATCAAGCTTGCACTTTACAATAATTTCGTTGCCCATAGCCATGGCAGCCTGCGCGTAAGCGGGCTCTAACTCTAATGCTTCTTTAAGATATTTTAGGCGGTCGGGCTTTTGGTATTTCTTTTTGTCGGTTCCTTTCTGATATAAACTAAGTGCTTTTTTGTTTTCGGGAGGCGGACAATCGGTTTTTTTTTCTTCGTCTTGAGCGAGGCAGTTTACAGTAAACAGCAAACAATTAGCAGTTAGCAGCAGGCAGCAAAAATGTTTACTGAAAATTGATACCTGATAATTGAATAATTGTCGCATTGGCGCTGCGAAGATACTAATTAAGAGTTATTAGAAATGCAGACTTATAAGAGGTTTTTAAGAAGCGGATTCATTTTGGGGCTTACCATCGCGGTAGTTAGTAACTTGTTATCATTCGATTTAGTAAGTAAGCGGACTTTGTTTTATTTTTGAATCTGATGACTGAAGCCCCCGAGAAGTTATTTTACTCCATTACCGAAGTAGCTGAGCAGTTTAAGGTAAATGCCTCTCTTATTCGTTTTTGGGAGAAAGAGTTTGCCTTTTTAAAACCCCGGAAAACAGCCAAAGGCAACCGCAGATACACCAAAAAAGATATTGAAAACATCAGACTGGTATATCATTTGGTAAAAGAAAAAGGCTTTACCCTGCAAGGCGCTAAAGATAAGCTGAAGGAGAAGCCTACTCAAGACACAAGAACCAAGAATCAAGACACAACCAAAAACGCGAAGGTTATAGAAAACCTCAACAAACTAAAATCGTTTTTGCAGGAGCTGAAAGCTCAGCTTTAGCCTCTCTAAATAATTCACTATTTCTTAATGTAAAAAGCCACTTGCATTATGGCTAAATACTGTATATTTGCTCGAATTAATTTTGAATTTTAATTGTCAATTTTTAAATTATAAGTATGGCACAGCATGAGTTAGTAATGCCTAAAATGGGTGAGAGTGTTGCCGAGGCAACCATTATTAAATGGGTAAAAAACGAAGGTGATAAAATTAAAATTGATGAAACAGTTTTAGAAATTGCTACTGATAAAGTAGATAGCGAAATCCCTTCGTCATTTGAAGGTGTTTTAGTGAAGAAACTTTTTAAAGAAGGCGATGTGGTGCAGGTAGGTACTGTTATTGCGCTTATTTCTTCGGATGTAAATGCAACGACAAGCGCGCCACAAACACAAGCCCCTGCTGCTGCAAGTCGTGAGTCGCAAGTCGTAAGCCAGGTGTCGGACTCAAGAATCAAGAATCAAGAATCAAGACACGAGCATCAGGATTTTTCTCAATCAAATAAATTTTTCTCTCCGCTGGTAAAAAGCATCGCTAAAGAAGAAGGCATCTCTGTGCAAGAACTTGAAAAAATTGCCGGTACCGGAAAAGACGGGCGTGTTACCAAAACGGATATTCTATCATACATCCCTAACCGTGGTTCGCAACAGGCAACCGTTGTAGAAGAACGCATTGAAAAACCTGTCGCTAAACCAAGCGGTAATGGCAACGGACAAAGTGCTGTGGTTATCAATAAACCGGCAGTATCGTTAATGGCAGGCGATGAGATTATAGAAATGGACAGGATGCGTAAGCTTATTGCCGACCACATGGTAATGAGTAAACACGTATCGCCACACGTTACTTCGTTTGTAGAAGCTGATGTAACTAACATGGTTTTGTGGAGAGATAAAATAAAATCCGCTTTCGAAAAACGTGAAGGAGAAAAAATGACTTTCACTCCATTGTTTGTAGAAGCCGTTGCCAAAGCCATTAAAGATTTTCCGATGGTAAACGTGTCGGTAGACGGAACAAACATCATTAAACGTAAAAATATTAATATTGGTATGGCGGCCGCTTTGCCAAGCGGTAACCTGATTGTACCTGTAATAAAAAACGCAGACGAAAAGAATTTAGTTGGCTTAACTAAAAATGTAAATGATTTAGCTAACCGAGCTCGTGCCAATAAACTTGCCCCTGATGATATACAAGGTGGTACTTTTACCTTAACTAATGTAGGTGGTTTTGGAAACGTAATGGGTACACCTATTATCAACCAACCACAGGTTGCTATTTTAGCTACGGGTACTATTAAAAAGAAACCCGCTGTTCTTGAAACTCCGCAAGGAGATGTAATTGCCATCAGACACATGATGTTCCTCTCTTTATCATACGACCACCGTGTAGTGGACGGTTCTTTGGGCGGAAGTTTCCTTCGCAGAGTAGCCGATTACATGGAGAACTTCGATAGTAATCGTCCGTTTTAAAGTATATATCGCCTAAATATTCCTTTTATTATATTTGCACGTTAAAAAAAACAGACAAATGAAGAAAATCGTTGCTTCACTCTTATTTCTTATTATAAGCCTTTCATTTTTTGCTCAAACATTTACACCGGTAGATAAAGGTTCTTATAGAAAAAATTTTACCGAAGGAAATCTTACCGAAGGAGATTTAGAATATGATGTAGCGCTAAAATATTATCTGTTCGCCTATAAATATGATTCTACCAATGCCAACATCAATTTTAAGATAGGTTTTTGCTATTTAAAAAATGCTACGCAAAAGCACTTAGCCGAAAAGTATTTGGAAAAAGCCATTCTAAATGTGGCTAAACGTTACAGTGGCGATGATCCGGGTTTTAAGAAAGCGCCTATTCAAGCTTATTTTTACTTGGGACAATCTTATCATTTTGATGGCAGATTAGATGACGCGGGAAAAATGTATGGTACCTATGAATCATTTATTACCCCAAAAGATAAAGAGGAACACGCAACCATACAACATTTTAAAAAGCAGGTGCTTAATGCTCAAAAAATGTTAGCGGCACCTCTTAATGTTACTATCAAAAATATGGGAGATAGTATAAATAGTGAATATCCTGAATACTCTCCGGTAATAACCGCGGATGAGCAGATACTCTATTACACTACCCGTCGCCCATCAACAAGCGGAGGAGAAAGAGCGCCTGATGGTATGTATTACGAAGACATTGTGGTATCTTATAAAGATTTAAACGGAATATGGAGTAAACCCGTATCAATCAGCCCCTTTATTAATTCACAGGGGCACGAGGCTACTGTAAGTCTTACGCCTGATGGGCAAACACTAATCATTTATCGTGGCGATGTTGGAAACGGAGATTTATTCTATTCTTCTTTTGATGGAAAAGATTGGACTATTCCTCAAAAATATGGTTCAAACATTAATACCGAATACTGGGAAACACATGCTACCTTGTCTCGTGATGGAAACACCATTTATTTTGTAAGCGATAGACCCGGTGGGTTAGGCGGAAGAGATGTTTACCGCTGTGTAAAATTACCAAACGGGCAATGGAGTTTAGCGCAAAATGTGGGCGCTCCTATAAACACGCCTTACGATGAAGATTGCCCTTTTTTAGGTGCTGATGGAGTAACTTTCTACTTCTCATCTAACAGCGATAAATCTATGGGGGGATTTGATATTATGTTCTCCATTATTGATGAGAACGGAAAATTCTCCGACCCTTTTAATATGGGTTCTCCCATCAATACCACGGATGATGATGTGTTTTATGTAGCCACGCCTGATAACAAACGTTTCTATCTTTCTTCAGCGCATGAATATGTAAATAAAGGAGATTTACATGATAGGAGTTTTGGAGACAAAGATATCTACGTAGGCAGTGTAGATTTAATTAAAGAAAATCCATTGGCTTTATTTAGAGGAAGGTTTACACCCGGTCCTTGTGACAGCTTACCCGATGATTTATCGGTAATTGTTACATCGGTTGGTACCGGCGAGATTGTTGGTACGTATCGTCCAAATCGCCGCACGGGTACATTCAGTATTATCATACCTCCGGGAAGCAAGTATAACTTTTCTTATCAGCAAAACGGACAAGAATTATCCAGTGAAGAAGTGTTTGTGCCTGCCGATATAACCTATCAGGAAATTCAAAAAGGCATTAACCTGAAACCACTTAAAACATGCCCCGGCATGATTGTTAAAAACGATACTACTACCGATAAAATTGCCGCAAATATTTTAGTGCTGAATAACAGTCGTGAGAAAAAACCGGTTGCCAATGCAGACATTAAAATAGTTAGTAAAGGATTAGCTGATTATAACACCAAATCTGATGAAGACGGGCATAAAAACGGCGCTGAACTTCAGGCAGAAAAGAGTTATGAAATTACCGCATCGGCAAATGGGAAATCAGGGAAATCAATTGTGTTTAATACTATTGGTGTAAAAGGCGCGAAAATTTATGACAAAGTAGTTTATGTAGAAAGAAATCCTGAAGATGATATTAATCTACCTTTAACTATTACCGTGCTTGATAACAAAAAAACACATGTACCTGTTGCAGGAGCCAAGGTTAAAGTTACAGGAACTGATGGTAGTGTATTTGAAGGGGTGTCGGATGCCAAAGGAAAAGTTACGGGCATGAACTTAGTACCCGAAGTTAATTATGTTATTATAAGTGAGAAAGACGGAGTTCTTAACAGGGCCGTGCTATCAACCACCGGAGCTAAAAAATCCAAGAAAGTCGAGAAGACTATATACTTACAAGGACCTTCTGAAGTACCTGATAACAGCGAGTTTAGCGGAGACTGCTTTACCTTTTACTTTAAATATAACATGAATGAGCTTGATGAAACAGCGCCTGAATACAAAGCGTTTATAGACCGAGTGCTTGCCTTTAAAACAGGTGGGGGCAAGATTGTGTTTAATGCTATGGGCAGCGCGTCTACCGTGCCCACACGTAAATATAAAAACAACCAAGAGATTGCGCAATTACGTCTTAATCAGGGTTTGCTTAAAATTACAAACAGCTTGAAACAACGTGGACTTACGGATGCTGATATTATTGTTGGAAGTAATAAAGCGGTAGTTGCCGGTCCCGCATATAAAGGTGATTACCTGACTAACGCGACTGAGTATGAGAAATACCAGTTTGTAAAGATTTGCATAGCTAAGTAACAGCAGTTATTAATAATTCCTCCCGAGAGCCACAGGTTTTGCAAATAGCACAGATGTTTATATCTGTGTATTCGTGTAATCAGTTTTTTATAGACGCATAGGCTTTATTGTGCATAAGCAATAGATGCTACCGATACTTTTACGTTGGCGCATTTTTGTAATTGAATAATACAGGCTTCCAGCGTAGCGCCCGTTGTAATAACATCATCAACCAGCAGAATATTTTTGTTATCTATCATCTCTGCATGTTCAATAGAAAAAGATTGCAAAATATTTTCCGCACGCTCTGCCCTGGTTTTATGCGTTTGGGTTTCGGTAAAGTAGTTTTTAATAAGCACATGGGTAATAACAGGAATATCCAATACTTCGCTTAAGCCTTTAGCAAAATATTGGCTTTGGTTATATCCTCTTTTTTGTTGTCGTTTTTTATGCAAGGGTACAGGGATGATATAATCAAAAGAATAAGGCACATTGCTTTGCTTTAAATCTTGAGCATACCATTTACCTAATAGTTGGGCCACCTCGGGCTTACCTTTATACTTTAAGGCATGAAGCATTTTTTGTACCATGCCCTTTTTCTGAAAGAATAAAAAACTACTTGCCAACGTAACATCTGCCCTGCCATAAAATACTTTATGCAGCGGGTTATCTTTCTGCAAATGATAATCTGTTTTGGGAAGTATAATATAACACTTGTTGCAAATGTGTTGTTCATGCTTAAACAAGCTGCCAGTGCAAGCCACACAAACACGCGGGTATATGAGCGAAGCTATATCAAGTAAAAAATCTTTCACAGATGTATTTAGGGTAAAGATTTAAAGACTTTAAATTACGTATTTAGCTTTACCTGCAAAAATTATTTAGGGGTGGCGGAACTACAACGGGGGGGCTATGCCGATACCAACTGCATAAGAGCCTCATCCCCAGCCCTTCTCCAAAGGAGAAGGGAGGTTGGAATAATTAAATCCTTTGCCAAATGACAAGGGTTTTTTGTAGGTTTGATGAAGATTAAAAAGGAGCATGCTGAAAACCATTAAAAAGTTAGATGAAATATTAAATCTTTTATACACTAAAAAAATTGGAGACGACCCTCTTATTACAAGCCAAAGGAATGAATATATTAATGAATTCGATGCTGCAAAAAGCTTAAATATTTCTGCGCAAGAATTAGGATATTTTTTAGCTTTACTTGAAGAAGATAAACATGTAAAAATAGTTTTGTACGACAATGAGAGGAATTTAAAATCTTGTTTTATTACTATTAAAGGTAAGTTTTTTAAAGAATCTGGAGGGTATTTACAAATAGAAAAGGATAAGTCTAACGAGAGAGTTTTGAGGATGATAGAGAAAGTGTTGCTTGTTTTTGGAGCTGTTGCTGCTGGAATATATTCTCTCTATCAGTTATATCAAGCCATTTTTCCAAATTGTTATTGTCATCATTGAATTAAAGGCACTTTTTTGCCTTTTGGCAATTAGTGATAGTTTTGTTTAATCTTTAAAAACAAATAACAAATGAAAAAAACAATTACTCTCATAGTCGTAGTATTTTGTTTAAATACACTGGCGCAAACTAAAATGGACAAAACCTATTATCCAAGCGGTAAACTACATAAGGAAACCCCTTATACCAATGGTAAAATAAATGGGGTGAGCAAAGTATATTATGAGAGTGGTCAATTAGAATATGAAACCCCTTATACTAATGGCAAAGCATATGGAGTAGGCAAAGCATATTATAAGAGTGGCAAATTAGAAATCGAAACCCATTATCCCAATGGCAAACTAAATGGGGTAAGCAAAGGATATTATGAGAACGGCAAATTACATTATGAAATTCCTTATCCCAATAAAAATGGAGTTGAGAAATGGTACTATGAAAATGGTCAATTAGAAAAGGAAACCCCTTATACCAATGGTAAAATAAATGGAGTGTACAAAATCTATTATGAAAATGGTAAATTACATGAGGAAAGACCCTACATCAATAATGAAATAAGTGGTAAATGGAAAAAGTATGATAAGAACGGTAATTTAGTAGAGTAATTTAGATGTTCGCGTTATGGGATTGCAGTAGAAAGCCTTTTGTAATCAAAAGCTTGCAACGGAAAGCCCGACTGCAGTAATCTGCCGGAACGCCCCAAAAAGCACAATTTTATATTTTATTGTAAATTCGTGGCATGAGCAAGTTTTTAATTGCAGGCTTAGGCAACATTGGCGATGAATATGCGGAGACACGCCACAACATTGGTTTTAAAATAGCGGATGAACTGGCTAATGATGCAGGTACTTTGTTCCGTAACGACAGGCTGGCGAGTGTAGCGGAGTTTAAATACAAAGGCAGGCAAATCATTTTAATAAAGCCTACCACGTTTATGAACCTAAGCGGGAAGGCTATTAACTACTGGTTGCAGGCAGAGAAAATACCGGTAGAGAATTTATTGGTGCTGGTAGATGAACTTGCTTTTCCTTTCGGACAAATACGCATACACCCCAAAGGCAGTGATGGCGGACATAACGGCTTGAAAGACATACAGGCAACCTTGAATACACAAAACTATGCACGTCTGCGGTTTGGTATTGCCAACGTATTTAGCAAAGGCAAACAGGTAGATTATGTGCTTGGCAAATGGAATGAAGAGGAGCGCAAAACGTTGAATGAACGGATTAAAGTTTCTGCTGATGCGGTAAAATCTTTTGTGTTTGCAGGCTTGCCCATGACTATGAATGCTTTTAACAGCAAATAAGTTGAATAAGAAAATACTATCGCCGGTTGTTATTTTACTTTCTATACTAAGCGCGATATTCTTTTTAGTTTTATTTTCTTCTGTTCGTTGCGAGCCCGATGATATGATCATCAGTTTAGAAATCAGAAACGGGTCTTTTCTAAAAGCATTTTTAGACCGATACAATTTCTATTCATTCAGACCCACTTATACCATAGGTTCTTTCCTTACCATAGGCTATTCAAACAACCCAGCTGATTATCCGTTTAGCATTTTTGTTTTTTATGTAGGGCTGTATGTCCTTTTTATTTTTGCTATTTATAAACTCTTACAGGAATGGTTTTCTTTAAAAGAGTTATCATTAAAAGAAAAGTTTCTTCTGATAAGTTTTTCAAACATCTTAATTATGTGCCTGTACTTTCTAACTACAGAACGCATTGAGATTTTTGGTTGGGTATCGGCATCTATCATTCATTTGGTTCCTGTTGTGTTTGTCTTCTTAAGTGCCTGGCTTATTATTAAACAAAATAAAATAACCGACTATATATTATTAGTAATAGCTGCTGCTATTATTGCAGGAGGGGCAGAGCATATTTCTGCGTCTGTGATAGCAAGTATAATGGCTGTGCTTTTAATACTCTTTTATAATAAAAAGAAAGACAAACAATTCTATCAGGATAATAGAAAGCAAATTAAGAAGGTAATATTCTTTGCAGGTTCTCTGGTATTATTTTTAATTATCTGTATCTCCAACCCCGGTGTGAGTATACATTATAATGAAGTGCATCAATCAACAGATGGTTTTGCTACGCATCATGATATGAATGTTATAGAAGCCATTAAATTATTTTGCAAACCACATAAGCTAATCGGACTTGTATTTTTAATTGTTTTCTGGATAATATTTCAAAACATATTTAACCTTACTAATACTATCAAAATCAAAGCCATTTATTTCTTAGTTGTTATTATTTGTGTGATTGGTGTTTCTTCCGCAGCAAGTATATATGCTTATCATACGCTTTCCATTGGTAGAATTTGGTTTGTGCTTGATGTGGCTCTTTTTGTTTTTTTAAGTGCTGCTATTCTTCAGTTTATTCATTTCTTTAAAAACAATAGTATTGTTTTGTACGTGGGTGCAGCAATCTTTTTCATCACACTTATTCTATTTGATATCAGACATATTCCCGCTCTGATAAATTTCTCTTCAGGATATGATGCTGCCCTGTGCTCCATGCAACAACAGGATTCTACCAAAACGATTTCTCTTACACAATTTCCTCCCGATTTGGTAAACCAGGTTGACTTGGATAAAGACCCAAACAATGATGTAAACCAATTATTTTGTAGGTTTTACAATATAAAAGCAAAAATTTCTGTAAAGAAATAGAAAGGCTTATCTTTGATACCCCTTGATACCAAAAGACACCGTAGATAAAATTATTGAAACTGCCCGCGTTGAAGAAGTGGTAGGTGATTTTATTACACTAAAGAAACGCGGTGCTAATCTGCTTGGCTTATGTCCTTTTCATGGTGAGAAAAGTCCTTCGTTTACTGTCTCTCCTGCCAAAGGAATTTATAAATGTTTTGGTTGCGGTAAAGCAGGTAACTCGGTTAATTTTATCATGGAGCATGAAAGCCTTTCTTACCCAGAGGCTTTGCGTTACCTGGCTGCCAAGTATAATATAGAGATTGTTGAGAAAGAAATTACTCCAGAAGAGAAGGCGCAGATTACTGAAAAAGAAAGCCTTTATATTGTTACCAACTATGCCCAAAAGTATTTTACCGATAATTTATGGAATACGGATGAGGGGAAATCAGTCGGATTAAGTTATTTTCGTGAAAGGGGTTTTACCGATGAGATTATAAAAAAATTCCAGCTTGGTTTTTCTTTCGAGGATAGAAAAGCTTTCTCTAAAGCAGCTATAGCGGCGGGTTACAAACCTGAGTATTTGGTAAAGACAGGCTTATCTATTTTGTCGGACAAGCATGTGGAGGGAACTCCTATAACCATCAACGATATTTTTGACAGATATACCGGTCGTGTTATTTTCCCGATACATAACGGAACGGGCAAGGTTATTGGCTTTGGCGGACGTATATTAAACAGCGATAAGAAATTTGCCAAATACATTAACTCTCCGCAAACCGATATTTACGATAAGAGTAAGGTTTTATATGGTTTGTTCTTCGCTAAAAAGCAAATTACACAGGAAGATAATTGTTATCTGGTGGAAGGTTATACCGATGTAACCTCCATGCATCAGGCAGGTATTGAAAATGTAGTAGCATCCTCAGGTACTTCTTTAACGGTTGACCAAATACGATTGATACATCGCTTCACTAAAAACATTACCATTCTATATGATGGCGATGTGGCAGGTATTAAAGCCAGTTTCAGAGGGATTGATTTGATTTTGGAAGAAGGCATGAACGTAAAAGTGCTTCTGTTCCCTGATGGAGATGACCCTGATTCGTTTTCCAAGAAAGTTAGCGGCGATGATTTGAAAGCATTCATTAAAAAGAACTCGCTCGATTTCATAAAGTTTAAAACCAATCTGCTTTTTGAAGAAGCCAGACACGAGCCGGTAAAAAAAGCCGCGCTGGTAAAAGATATTATTGAAAGTATTGCCATAGTACCTGATGCCATTACACGCAATGAATACATTACCGAATGTAGTCATATATTGCAGGTAGATGAGCAAACGCTGGTGTTTCAGGTAAAAGCTTCGCGTGATAAGAAAATAGCTAAGAAAAATTTTCAACCTGAAACAACTGTAGTTGAACAGCAAAATATTTCTGAAAATACCAATCAGGAAGTAAAAGACGATTTACAAAAACTATTAGATGCCGACCTGAACCCCTTTGCCGAGCAGGAAAAGAATTTAGTTCGTTTGTTGCTTCACTATGGCACACATTTGATTGAGATTGAACACAGGAATGAGGATAATGAAATTATTACAGCTGAAGTATCTGTAGCTGAGTTTATGTTACATGAATTAGAGCAAGACGAACTTAGTTTTGTTGATTCTACTTATGAATTATTCTTGTATGAGTTTAAGATACAAATGCAAAAGGAAGTAATACCCAATGCCGATTATTTTGTAAAACATCGCAACCCGCAGTTGGCGCAAATAACCATAAACCTTATCAGCAGTAATGACCAGTTAAGCGAAAAATGGAAAACAAAGCATAATATTATGGTTGCGCATGAAACAGATAATATTAAAAAAACAATCCATCACGATTTATTTATCTATAAAGAAAAGCGATTGCAGAAATTGTTGAGAGAAGAAAAAGAAAAACTGCGCACCGCCACTTCCGACGAAGAAATACAAAATATTTTAATTTCCATACAAAAATTAGACACCCTAAAATCCAGAGTTAACAAGCTTTTGGGCAGGACTATTATTTAATATATTTGCTATACATAATTAAAACCAAAATATCATGTCGCATATTGCACACTTGTTTCATAAACACCACACGCCCACTTCGCACCCTGATGTAATTTTAATTGGTGCGGGTATTATGAGCGCTACCTTGGGCGTTATGCTAAAGGAGCTTCACCCTGCGTTAAAGATTGAAATATACGAACGCCTGGATGTAGTTGCCGCCGAAAGTTCAGATGCCTGGAACAATGCGGGTACGGGGCATTCCGCTTTTTGCGAATTGAATTATACACCTCAGCATGATGATGGTACAGTTGATGCGAGTAAAGCATTTAAAATTGCCGAGCAGTTTGAACTTTCCAAACAATTCTGGTCTTACCTGATAGAAAAGCAATATATAAAAGACCCACACACGTTTATTAATTCTATTCCGCACATGAGTCTTGTGTGGGATACCGATGTAGATTATTTGAAGAAGCGTTTTGATTTATTGAAAGACCACCCTTTATTTAAAGGCATGGTTTATTCCGAAGATAAAGAGCAGCTTACCAAGTGGATGCCGCTGATAATGCAGGGCAGAGATGCGAACCAAAGGGTAGCCGCTACCCGTATGGAACTGGGTACCGACATGAACTTTGGCGAACTGACCTGCGCCTTATTTAAGCATTTAGAAAGTCTGCCCGATGTGAACATATATCTTAATCACGAAGTAACTTTTATTGAGAAAAGAAAAACAGACGGGCATTGGGAGTTGGATGTGAAAGATATAAAGACCCACGCCAAGAAAACTATAGAAACAAAATTCTTGTTTATTGGCGCGGGCGGCGGTTCTCTTCCGTTGTTAGAAAAAACTGAAATACCTGAAGCCAATGGTTACGGCGGCTTTCCGGTGGGCGGACAATGGCTTGTTTGTCAGAATGAAGAAGTGATAAAACAGCACGCCGCCAAAGTATATGGCAAAGCCGAAGTGGGCGCGCCACCTATGTCGGTACCGCATTTAGATACCCGCGTTATTAATGGCAAAAAAGCTTTGTTGTTTGGGCCTTTTGCAGGCTTCTCTACCAAGTTTTTAAAACACGGCTCGCTGATGGATTTACCGCATTCATTACAGGTAAATAATCTTGTCCCTATTATGTCGGTTGGTTTGCATAACATACCGCTTACCAAATATTTAATAGACCAAGTGCGTCAATCGCCTGAAGACAGATTAAATGCGCTAAAGAAATTTGTGCCCACAGCCAAGTTAGCCGATTGGAAGCTGGAGGAAGCCGGACAGCGTGTGCAGGTAATTAAAAAAGACCACGACCATGGCGGTGTGTTAGAGTTTGGTACCGAAATAGTAAACTCAGCCGATGGTTCTATCGCGGCTTTGTTGGGTGCTTCTCCCGGGGCATCTACGGCGGTGGCTATTATGTTAGATTTACTGAAACGTTGTTTTAAAGATCAGGTAGATACCGAAGAGTGGCAAACAAAACTAAAAGCCATGATACCTTCTTACGGACAATCATTAGCCAACAATACCGAACTTCTTGATTTGGTAAGAGAGAAAAGCAGCAGTGTCTTACAATTAAAAAATACTAAGCATATAGATTTGGAGGTAAATTAAAACACTCATACATACCCAAATAATGGTAAAAACATCGTTAAAATTTATAACCCATGATTGCAGGTTTCTTCTAAATTAAAACGAAGCCATTGATTTGAATACGGGCGTACCTTTTTTGCCATATATTACAAGTGTCATTTCAAAAGCGCCTTTACCGGTTGTATAATAAGTAAGGTATGATGTATTTATATCATAACTTATTCTTAAAGCGATGTTATCTTTTTTAAGTCCTGCCTGAATAATAATGGCATCTTTTAAACGATAATTAAGTCCCATCAGTAAATCATATTTTACATTTTTATCGTCTTTTAATCTGTAATTCCATAACACACCCATATTTAATTCTGAAGATGATGCCTGATTCAAATACATAACAGTAGGGGTTAATTTTATTTTTTCATTAATTATAAAATCACAGCCTGCCTGAGCGTCCCAACGCACGGGAAGTTTGCTGGTATATCCTCCAAAATTTTCTTTCGGTTGGTTTACATGAAATACGGATAAACCTACATAAGGCCACCATTTTTTAGTTACGTCTCTATACTTATAAAAAATACCCATGTTGGCATCAAAGTTTACCAAGCTGTTTCGTTGAAAATTTTCTCCGCTATTAATATTCGAGTTGAGTGTTCCTGTTGAGTTGTCATACTGACTATCAAACAATAAGGAGTTAGGGTTGAAGCTTTTATAAAACATACCCATTTGCAAGCCGGTACTTAATAAATGGGGCGATATTTTAGGGTCTGTAATAAGATAAGAACCCGAAAGCTGAACATTCAGGGTGTTATAGTTTCCTACTCCTTCCTTATCATTAAGAATGTAGCCTCCCACACCAAATCTTTTAACGGTTTGGTCGTAAGCCACTCCATAGGTTGTATAGGGTTTTGGAGTGAGTGCCCGCCATTGGGAACGATAAACAGAAGAGATTCTATAATCCGCGTCTTCTCCAAGATAATTTCCTGTCAGTGATGGATTCAAATAAACAGGAAAAGCATCATACTGTGATAAATGAGGATCCTGTGCTTTCAGTTGCATACATGCTACAACCCAGCAAAGAAAAACGGATATGCGTATTTTTGTTTTCATAGCTTATCGTATTATGTTTATACCACCGCTTAGTTTCAAATTTCCTGAATCGAGTGTACCATTAAATGTGTACATATAGGTGCCAATAGGTTGTGGAATTCCGTTAAATGTTCCATCCCATTTATCAGACTGGCTGTTCGACATAAATATTTGTTGTCCCCATTCATTAAATACTCTTAGTTCATATTGACTGAACGGACCTCCTCTTATATAGAAATAATCATTAAGCCCATCTCCGTTAGGCGAGAAACCTGTGGCTGCTGTATAACCTTCAGAGTTAATAGTAAACTCGTACTTACTTGTATCACTACAACCCTGATTATTGGTTGCAATTAAGGTAACTATGTATGTTCCTGAAGGATTAAAGCTATGGGTAGGATTAGTTGCAGAAGAAAAAGGGGTATTATCTCCAAAGCTCCATGTGTAAGTAGTTGCCCCCGTAGATTGGTTTGTAAAATCAATTTCCTGATTGACGTTATAGGTTCCTCCGGCAGGTGTGTATTGAGCCAATACCGCTTGTCCGGTGTTAATTACAACAGTAGCTGTATTTGAACATCCTGTTGAAGTTTGTACTTGTACTAATACAGTATATGTTCCGGATGAAGCATAGGTGTGAGATGGGTTCTGTTGTGTGGATGTACCTCCGTCTCCAAAAGTCCAGTTATAAGATGTAATAGTGCCTGAGCTTACTTTTGATGTGTCTTTAAAATTAACCAGCAACGAACCGCAAGTTGCCTTTGTAGTAAATCCTGCTATAGGTAAAGGATTTATATTTATTGTTTGCGTAACAGAAGCTGAACATCCAAAACTTGAAGTTGCTGTTAACATTACTGAATATGCTGCTACACTTCCATATAAATGATTTGGGTTTTCTAAAATAGAAGTACCTCCATCACCAAAAGTCCATGACCATGAATTAATTGTTCCGAGAGTTATAGTGGAATTATCCATAAACTTAACTGAATCGCTCATGCAGTTTCCAGAGTATGTAAACGAAGGAACAGGCACAGGATTTATGTTTATTGTTTTAGTAATGGAATCCTTGCAACTTGTGCCTGTAGAAACCACTAAGCTAACCGAATATGTTCCGCTTGTTGTATATGTGTATGTTGGGTTTTTTACATTGGAAGTGTCTCCTGTTCCAAAATTCCAATGCCATGTATTTATTGTTCCGCCATTAGCTTTTGAACTGTCTGCAAAGTTTACAGTTTGTCCTATACATGAATTGCTTGCAAAGAAGGATGCCGTAGGCTGTCCGTTTCTATATATCACCACCGTATCTGATACCATTCCGCATGAGTTGGCTTTAGTGGTTAACACAAATTGTAAGGTATCATTATCAGTTATTGATGGCGTATAACTTGCATTTAAAGTACTATCGTTTGGCATAAATGTTCCGGTTCCAACTGTTGACCAATGTGCAATTGTAGTAGCAGAACCATTCAGGTTAATAACATTACTTGAACAAACCGTTTGATTAACTCCGGCATTAACGGTAGCCGTTGGAGCAAATGTAATTTTTATGGTGTCGCTTGGGTTTATACAATTACCGGTTGAAGTTAAAACAAGTGTTACGCTTCCATTACTAACATCAGTTGCACTGGGCTGGTAACTTGCATTTAGTGTAGTATTGTTTGGTGTAAATGTTCCGGCTCCAATACTTGACCATATTCCGGTTGGAGAACTTCCGCTTATGTTTCCATTTAATTGTATGCTGCTAACGCTTGAGCAAACCGTAGTATCATTACCTGCTGTTGTAATGGCAGTAGAGTTTGTTATAGTAATATGAACAGTATCTGATATAGCAGAACAACCGTCATTGTGTGTTGAAGTAAGTACAAGAGCTACGTTTCCTGCAGAAGTATCAGCGGTACTTAAATTATAAGTAGCATTTAATGTACTGTCGTTCGGTGTAAATGTTCCGCTTCCTAAAGTTGTCCAAATACCTGTAGTACTTCCACCTGCTACACTTCCATTTAATGATGTACTCATTATTCCATGACAGATAGAAATATTTGTTCCCGCATTTACAACAATAGCCGGAGCGAAATGAATACGCATGGAATCTACCGCAGATGGACAATGTCCGTTTGCATTTGAAGTTAATGTAAGTAATACCGTACCTGCACTTATATCGGTTGAACCCGGAGTATATGTTCCATTTAATGTACTGTCATTTGGAGCAAATGTTCCATTTCCGTTTGTTGTCCAATGCCCTCTTATACCTCCTGAAATAGATCCGTTAAGTGATATTGCATTTGTATTTCCGCAAACAGTTGTATCGTTTCCGGCAAATACAATAGGAGCAGCATTAAGTTTAATTTTCAGAGTATCTGTTACCGCTAAGCAGCTTGAGTTATTTGTGGAAGTAAGAACAAGTTTTACTGTACCCGCTGTTGTATCTGCATTGCTTAAATTATAAGTAGCATTTAATGTACTATCGTTTGGTGTAAATGTTCCGCTTCCTAAAGTTGTCCAAACACCTGTTGTTGTACCCCCGCCTATACTTCCGTTTAAAGCAGCAGACATTCCGCTATTACAGATAAAAATTTCAGAACCTGCATTTACAATTGGTGGAGGAATTAAATTAACTTTCATTGTATCGGTAACTGCCTGACACAACCCGTTTCCGGTTGAGCTAAGAATAAGCGTAACAGAACCTGAACTGATTTCCGCAGCGCTTGGGCTATATGTTGCATTTAAGGTTGTATTGTTTGGTGTAAAGGTTCCTGTTCCCAATGAACTCCATTGACCACCCGTAGCAATAGCCACCGAACCATTCAAGCTGATAGTACTGTTATTTGCACATACGGTTTGATTTCCTCCCGCATTCACAATAGGTCCCGGATTGACAGTAATAAACATGGTATCTGACGAAGCTAGGCATCCTCCATTGTTTGTTGAAGTAAGAATAAGCATAACACTTGCAACAGCTGTGTCTGCATTAACCGCATTATAAGACGCATTAAGGGTAGTATTATTCGGGGTAAAACTTCCGCTTCCGCTTGTTGTAGTCCATATACCATCTCCGCTTCCTCCTGAAATAGCTCCATTTAATACAACGGCATTATTTGCACAAACAGTTACATTACTTCCTGCATTAGCATGTGGAGCATGTGTATACGTAATTTGCATTGAATCCGTAGCTGCCGAACAATTTCCGTTTCCGGTTGATGTTAGAACAAGCATTACACTTCCCGCAGTTGTATCGGCACTACTTGGAATGTAAGTAGCATTTAATGTAGTATTATTCGGATTAAATGTTCCTGTTCCGCTTGTATTCCATATTCCGGTTGAAGTTGCGCCACTTACAGTTCCATTTAAAACTACATTAGGGTTATTGGCACAAACAGTTACATTAGCCCCTGCATTTACACCAGGCGCATGGGTAATTGTTACTAAAATATTTTGTGATACAGGGCTACAGCCACCGGTAGCAATAATTGTTAAAGTTATATTTCCCGCTGCTGTATCGGCAGCACTTGGGATATAAGTTCCGTTTAGTGTTGTATTATTAGGAGTAAAAGTTCCTGTTCCGCTTGTGCTCCATATTCCTGTTCCTGTTGATGATGAGCCGCTCAATACAACATTTGCATTATTTGCACAAACCGTTTGATTACTTCCAGCATTTACAGTTGGAATGTTTGTATAAACAATTTTCATGGTATCTGTTACTGCGTTACATCCTCCGTTGTTTGCTGATGTTAATACCAGCGTTACAGTTCCGGCACTTGTGTCAGCAGTACTTGGAATATAAGTTGCATTAAGTGTGGTATTGTTCGGGCTAAATGTTCCGCTGCCAAGGGTTGTCCAAACACCTGAACCCGTTGAAGAGGTTCCGTTTAAAGTATAATCAGGATTACTTAAACAAGCATTGGCATTAGCTCCTGCCGAGAGACTTGGTGCATTTGTAATGGTAACTACCATGGTATCTGTGGTTGCATTACAATTTCCGTTTCCGGTTGTAGTAAGAATAATATGTACACTTCCTGCAGCTGTATCTGCATTACTTGGAATATAAGTAGTATTCATATTTGTATTAGTAGGGGAGAAGGTACCTGTTCCGGTTGTTGACCAAACAGCCCCTGAAGAAATAGTAAACGAACCGTTTAATATTACATTGGCATTATTAGCACAAACAGTTTGGTTACTTCCTGCATTGGCAGTAGGACCCGGAGTAATTGTCAATGTTATTTGACTTGTAACGGGTATGCAACCTCCATTATTTGCTGAAGTTAAAGTAAGTGTTACATTTCCGGCGCTTGCATCTGCAGCACTTGGATTATAGGTGGCATTTAATGTATTATTATTTGGCGTAAAAGTTCCGGTTCCGCTTGTACTCCATACACCTGAACCTGTTGATGAGGTTCCATTTAGGATAACAGAAGAATTATTAGCACAGACACTTACGCCTGACCCTGCATTAACCGTTGGCGGTGCAGTGTATTTAATTGTAGTGGTATCTGAAACGGCTACACAATTTGCATTATTAGCTGATGTAAGCGTAAGAGTTACTATCCCTCCTGAAATATCAGTTGCGCTTGGTATATAAGTAGCGTTTAGAGTAGTATTATTCGGATTAAAAGTTCCGGTTCCGCTTGAGTTCCACTGTGCAAAACCTGTACTGGATGTTCCGTTAAGGGTTGCATTCGGATTATTTGAACAAACAAAAATATCTGTTCCGGCATTAACAACAGGTTGAGGAGTAATTGTAATTACCATAGAGTTTGACACCTGTAGGCAATTCCCGTTTCCGGTTGATGTTATAGTTAACGTTACGCTTCCTGCTGTTACATCAGCAGCACTTGGAAAATAACTTGCATTTGGTGTAGTGTTATTCGGAGTAAAAGTTCCGCTACCTGATGAAGCCCAGCTAATTCCGCTTGCAATACTAACCGTTCCATTTAAAGTAACATTTGCATTATTTGCACAAACAGTTTGGTTAGAGCCTGCACTTATAGTTGGAGAAGGAGTAACTGTAATTGTCATTTGGTCTGTAACAGCTACGCAAGCGCCATTATTTAAAGAAGAAAGTGTAAGTGTTATATCACCGGCAGTAATATCCGCGGCACTGGGGGTATATGTTGCAGTGAGTGCAGTACTATTAGGAGCAAATACCCCTGTACCGCTTGAACTCCATTGTCCTGAACCTGTGCTTGATGTTCCGTTAAGAGCCACATTCGCATTATTAGCACAAACTGTTTGGCTTGCTCCTGCATTTACTAAAGCAGGGGAATTAATAACAATATTTACAGTTCCTGTGGGGCTTGTACATCCTGCAACCGTTGCATCAACTGTATATGTTCCTGCTTCAACAGTTGAAGTATTTATAATACTTGGGTTTTGTACTGATGAGGTAAATGTATTCGGACCTATCCAATTATAGGTAGCTCCTCCAATATTACTTGCAGTTAAGTTTAATGTTGAACCTACACATAAAGGCGAGTTACTTCCTGCAGTAGGTGATGCAGGAGTTTGATTTACTAAAACAGTTATGGTTCCAACCGGACTAACACAATTTCCAATAGTTGCAGTTACACTGTAAGTTCCACTTCCTGCAGTTGTAATATTATTAATAGAAGGGTTTTGTACAGATGAAGTAAATGTATTCGGACCTGTCCAGCTATAGGTTGCTCCTGTAATATTACTTGCAGTTAGATTTAATGTTTGTCCTGAACAAATCGGACTGTTGCTTCCCAATGTTGGTGTAGAAGGCGGTGGACTGATAATTACATTAACAGTTGCAGTAGGACTTACACAACCGCTTACGGTAACTTCAACAGAATAAGTACCTGCTTCAGTTACGTTAACGTTAGTTATAGAAGGATTTTGAGTAGATGACGTAAATGTATTAGGGCCTGTCCAGCTATAGCTTGCCCCTGCTACTGTACCACAGGTAAGATTTAGATTTTGACTTACACAAAGCGGTGAATTACTTCCGGCTGTTGGTATAGCAGGAATGGGATTCACTAGTACAGAAACTGTTCCATCAGGGCTTGTGCAACCTGTAACAGTTGCATTTACAGAATATGTTCCGCTTGCTAATGTTGTTGTATTTAGTATGGAAGGATTTTGTACAGAGGATGTGAATGTATTGGGACCTGCCCAATTGTAGCTTGCTCCCGCAATGTTACTGGCAGTTAAATTTAATGTTGAGCCTGCACAAATTGCAGAGTTACTTCCCGCTATCGGTGAAGCCGGTGTCGGATTTACAAGTACTGTTGTTGTTCCTGCGGTACCGGGGCAACCTGCCACGGTTACAGATACACTATAAGTTCCGCTTGCTGCGGTTGTAATATTATTGATAGAAGGGTTTTGTGCAGATGAAGTAAATGTATTCGGACCTGTCCAGTTATAAGTTGCTCCAACAATATTGCTTGCAGTAAGATTTAATGTTTGTCCCGAACAAACTGGGCTGTTACTTCCAATAGTTGGGGCAGAAGGAATAGGGTTTACTAATACATTTACAGTGCCTGTAGGGCTTATACATCCTGCAACCGTTTGAGTTATGGAATACGTTCCGCTTGCTGCTGTTGTAACATTATTAATAGAAGGATTTTGTACAGACGAAGTAAATGTATTGGGTCCTGTCCAGTTATAAGTTGCTCCGGCTATATTATTTGAAGCTAAGTTCAATGTTGAACCAACACATAAAGGCGAGTTACTTCCCACAACCGGCATAGCAGGAGTTTGGTTTACCAAAACAGCAACTGTTCCTTGTGGGCTAGTACAAATTCCTATGGTTGCGGTTACGGTATATGTTCCGCTCTCAGTAGTTGTTGCGTTAGCAAGAGAAGGATTTTGAACAGATGAAGTAAACGAGTTAGGTCCTGTCCAATTATAAGAAGCTCCTGCAATAGTGCTTGCGGTAAGATTAAGTGCTTGCCCCGAACAAACCGGACTGTTGCTTCCTGCAGTTGGTGCCACCGGTGGTGGACTGATAATTACATTTATAGTTCCGTCAGGGCTTGTACATCCACTTACAGTTACATTAACAGAATAAGTTCCGGCTTCCGAAGTTGTAACACTTGCTATGGAAGGATTTTGTGCAGAGGATGTAAATGTATTTGGTCCGGCCCAATTATAAGTTGCACCTGCAACTGTACCACAGGTAAGATTTAAATTTTGTCCCACGCAAAGTGGTGCATTGCTTCCTGCGGTTGGTGTAGCAGGGATTGGATTTACGGTTACCGAAGTTGTTCCGGCAGGGCCAACACAACCCAAAACGGTAGCCATAACAGAATAAATTCCGCTTGCAGCAACTGTAGCACCTGCTATGTTTGGATTTTGTACAGACGATGTAAATGTATTAGGACCCGTCCAGTTATAACTTGCTCCTGCCATGTTATTGGCAGTTAAATTTAATGTTGTTCCCTGACAAATAGGAGAATTACTTCCTGCGGTTGGTGCTGCCGGAGTTGGATTTATAGTTACTGTTGTTATTCCTGCAACACTAATACAACCTAAAACAATTGCTGTAACAGAATAAGTTCCATTTGCTGCTATTGTTACATTGGTAATAGAAGGATTTTGTGCAGATGATGTAAATGTATTAGGTCCTGTCCAGTTATAGGTTGCGCCTGCAATAGTGCTTGCAGTTAAATTTAATGTTGTTCCCTGACAAATAGGAGAATTACTTCCTGCGGTTGGTGCGGCAGGAATCGGATTAATGGTTACACTTACTGTTCCATTTGAGCTTGTGCAACCCGCAACTGTTGCAGTAACAGAATACGTTCCGCTTTCAGTTGTTGTCGCATTCGTAATACTCGGATTTTGTACGGATGAAGTAAATGTATTAGGCCCTGTCCAACTATATGTCGCACCTGCAATAGTATTTGACGTTAAATTCAATGTTGAACCAACGCATAAAGGAGAATTACTTCCTGCGGTTGGTGTTGCAGGAATAGGATTAACTGAAACTGTAACAGTTCCAACAGGACTGGTAGCGCATCCCGGAACGGTAGCCGTAACACTGTAAGTTCCGCTGGCTGTTGTAGTTGCATTAGCAATATTTGGGTTTTGTACAGATGATGTAAATGCATTTGGTCCTGTCCAGTTATATGTTGCACTTGCAATAGTATTTGCTGTAAGATTTAATGTTGAACCTGTACAGATAGGTGAATTACTTCCTGCGGTTGGCATAGCAGGTGGAGCATTAACAACAACAGCTACTGTGGCAGTCGAACTTGTACATCCGGCAACGATTGCATTTACGCTATATGTTCCGGTAGCTGCCGCTGTTGCTCCTGCTATAGAAGGGTTTTGAATTGCTGATGAGAACGCATTAGGTCCCGTCCAGTTATAAGTTGCACCTGCAATATTGCTCGCGGTTAAGTTTATAGTTCCGCTTAAACAAACAGGCGAGTTACTTCCTGCTGTCGGTGTAGCCGGAATCGGATTGACTGTAACAGCAGTTGTACCTATGGCACTGGGGCATCCGGCAACGGTTGCAGTAACAGAATAAGTTCCACTTGCAGTAGTTGTTGCATTAGCAATATTTGGGTTTTGTACAGATGAAGTAAATGTATTTGGTCCTGTCCAATTATAGGTTGCACCTGCAATTGTACTTGCTGTAAGATTTAATGTTGAACCTGCACAAATAGGCGAATTACTTCCCGCGGTTGGAGTTGCGGGAATCGGATTAACTAAAATGGTAACTGTTCCAACAGGGCTGGTAGCGCATCCGGGAACTGTAGCAGTAACACTATACGTTCCGCCTGCCGCTGTGGTTGCATTTGCAATAGAAGGATTTTGTACTGATGAAGTAAATGTATTTGGACCAGTCCAGTTATAAGTTGCACCTGCAATTGTACTTGCTGTAAGATTTAATGTTGAACCTGCGCAAATAGGCGAATTACTTCCTGCGGTTGGTGCGGCAGGGGGAGGATTTACAACGACTCCTACCGTAGCAGTTGAGCTTGTACATCCTGCTACTGTTGCACTAACACTATATGTTCCGGTAGCTGCCGCCGTTGCTCCTGGTATAGAAGGGTTTTGTGTTGCTGATGTGAACATGTTGGGCCCTGTCCAGTTATAGGTTGCACCTGCTATGTTACTTGCCGTTAAATTTAATGTTGAACCGACGCATACAGGAGAATTACTTCCTGCAGTTGGCGCAGTTGGAATCGGATTGACAGTTACATTTACTGTTCCCATAGCGCCGGGGCATCCTGCAACTATTGCGGTAACAGAATAAGTTCCGCTTGTTAATGTAGTGGTACCCGCAATAGAAGGGTTTTGTATTGCAGATGTATAACTGTTCGGTCCTGCCCAACTATAAGTTGCACTTGCTATATTACTTGCGGTTAAATTTAGTGTTGAACCAACACATAAAGGAGAATTACTTCCGGCGGTTGGTGCAATTGGAGAAGGATTAACGGTAACAACTACTGTCCCTGCGGGACCAGCACAACCTGCAACAGTAGCGTTGACAGAATAGGTTCCGCTTGTTGCGGTAGTGGTTGCTGGAATAGAAGGATTTTGAGTCGAAGACGTATAACTTACAGGTCCTGTCCAACTATAAGTTGCACCTGCAATAGTACTTGCGGTAAGATTTAAAGTTTGTCCTGCACAAATAGGAGAATTGCTTCCTGCCGTTGGTGCGGCAGGTATCGGTGAAACAAGAACAGTGGTAGTTCCTATAGGACCCATACAACCTGCAACGGTAGCTGTAACACTATATGTTCCGCTGGCAGCAGTAGTTGCTCCTGCTATGTTTGGATTTTGTACAGATGATGTGAATGAATTAGGTCCTGTCCAGTTATAAGTTGCACCTGCTACGTTACTTGCCGTTAAATTAAGTGTTGAACCAACGCATATAGGCGAGTTACTTCCTGCGGTTGGAGCTACAGGAGGAGGCGCTACAGAAACTGTAACTGTTCCTGCCGGACCTGTACAACCGGCAACATCTGCGGTAACACTATATGTTCCGGTTGCGGCAGCAGTAGCTCCTGCTATGGAAGGATTTTGAGCAGACGATGTAAATGTATTCGGACCCGTCCAGTTATAAGTTGCACCTGCTATGTTACTTGCCGTTAAATTTAATGTGGAACCAACGCATAATGGAGAATTGCTTCCTGCGGATGGCGCTGCAGGTATAGGAGAAACCGTAGCATTTATTGTACCCGCAATACTGGTACAACCTAAAGCAGTAGCTGTAACACTGTATGTTCCGCTGGCAGCAGCAGTTGCTCCTGCTATGGTCGGGTTTTGTACAGATGATGTAAATGTATTAGGGCCTGTCCAGTTGTAAGTTGCTCCCGCAATAGTACTTGCCGTTAAATTAAGCGTTGAACCGACACATAACGGAGAATTACTTCCTACGGTTGGCGTAGCAGGTATCGGATTAACAGTAATCGTAAGCGTTTGAGAAGTTCCCGTACACCCTCCTTCTGAAGGAGTAACCGTATAAATAACAGCTTGTACGCTTGTGGTACTATTGCTAATTAAATCATTTATAGTACTTGTAGTTTGTGTCGTAGTACTTTCTCCTGTTGTGTTTGGGTTACTTGCTGCTACCCAGGTAAAAGTAGAACCGGCAATATTACTTGTTAAAGGAATATTTACCGAAGACCCGCTACAAATAGTTGCTGTATTTGCGCTGGTCATAGCTGGAGCAGGGTTTACGGTAACAGTAACTATTTGTGGTGTACCAATACAGCTTCCTAATGTAGAAGTGGGAGTAACCGTGTATATAACTGTTTGAACGCTGGTTGTAGTATTAATAAGAGTGTTGTTTAAGGTAGTGGTTGTTTGTGTTGTAATACTTTGTCCTGTTGTGTTCGGGTTACTTGCCGCAACCCAACTATAGGTAGATACTAAGTTACTGGTAAGAGGAATATTCACTGTTCCACCGCTGCAAATAGCGGCACTATTTGTATTCGTCATAACAGGAGTTGGATTTACATGAACAGTCATTGTAGAGGGTCCCATAATACACCCTCCGTTAAATCCTATCAATGAATAGACCTGAGTAGCTGTAAGAGTTGCAACAGGATTGCAAGTAGTCGTACTGCTTAATCCTACTGTGGGGGTCCAAATATAATTAGCTCCTGATGCACAAACAGGACCAATCGTAATGCTTTGGTTAGCGCAAGTAGTTGGCGAAGTCATGGCAATCGGAAAAGAAGTAGGGCGATGGGCAGGGATCAATGTCGCGTTAAGATACATTCTAACTCCATTTTCTGTATTGTTAGTAGCTCCTACATATTGATGCCCACCTAAATAAAAAACATTGGAACCAACCGAATCTGGGTTAGTAAGATGCACCGCGCTTGCAATTACAGTATTACTTGCCGCAGGGGTACTAACTCCATAAAAAGTTTCCGGTTTATATATTGATGAACCAACAACCGGCCAAAAACCTGCTATAGTACCTGCTTCAGAAGTTACCTGTCCTTGGTATTGACAAAAAGCCATATCAGGATTATAATCTGTATTAGTAGTAGTCGTGCTAAAAGCAACTCCTCCGGTAGTTTGAAAATGTTCTCCCCCGGGTTGATGGTTTTCATATAAATCAATCCCAGCGCATTGAGCTAAAAAATTTCCTCCTTCATTAACAAAATCTATTACCCGTTGTACAGGTCGTGTATCTGGGTTTTTAGCATAATCCCAATGCGCTTCCGAACAAAAGGTATAGCATGAGGCAAGCCCTGTAAAATCTCCAGCATCCTGAACAAAGTAATTCGTAACCCCTGCATTAGTTAACATGGTTGTTTGAATAGCTTCATTTCCACCATTACTGAATACAGCAATTTTTGGGCGATGATTTAATGTATACCGAACATCTACCGAAACATCAGCAGTTAGCTTATAAACATTTACATTATTTCCAAAAGCGGTTATTACCTGCGTAGCTGTTAGTCCCCCTGAATAAAAGGAATGGTCAAGATAAAAACTGTCAATAGCAAATTCGCTCGCTATAAAGGTATGTGTAGCAGCGGCTCCTGCGGCCGGGTAAACCTGAGTAACATTAGCTATAAAATCAGGCGCATCTTTTGCTTTACCGGACTTTATTATCCATTTAACGGGCACATCGTTCATAAGAAGTGCGTGCACCAATCCGTATGCTTTTAGATTAAAAATGCCTGCAATGGCCTGATTGGTATTATCCATCGGAATAATAAGAGAGCCTGCCGTTATAGTTTGTATGTTTGCAACCGGAGAGGGTGCATCACCCGCATCTAAGCAAGTACCTGCTACAATAGAACAACCACCGACAGGACTTGGCGTTGTCATATTAGTTATAGTAGTGCCATTAAATACAAAGGAAGTCATAGAAGCATCCAGCATATCGCCTACAGTTGCTGTAGCCGGAACCGTATAAGCCAAATAAAAATAATACGGACCATTCCCAAGATTTAATCCCTGACTGCCGGTAATTGTAAATGTACCACTGGGGCTATTTACGGAACCAAAAAAATTAGCATCGGTAAAACCCTGTGTAGTATCCGTATAATATACTTCAGCTATACTAATATCTGTTGCAGGGCTGGTAGAACCCGCATCTCCGGCAGTATTAAAAACGAACTGGGTAATAACATCATTAGGAGTACACTCACCTCCGGTTATATTTACTTTAAATTGTAAAATTGGGTTTTTGGTTGCATTACATCCTCTAATAATATTAGCTGTGCTATATTGTGTTACCGCGCTTGAATTATATACAGTAGGGCTACTGGTAGCTAAATGTCCAAACGGTTGAGAGGCTGCGGGAATGCCTGTACTTCCATTAATTTTAAAGGTCCCTCCTGTTCTTATTAAAGTGCCGCTACTTGGGGCAGCGGTGGCTCGTATTTGAAAACCATTAAAATTAATTTCGTCTATGTTATTCTGAGTAGCCGCGGTAGTAAGATTAACAGTAACAGATGTAGTTGTTATAGTAACTGCACCTATAGTAATGTCTTGTCCCGGAGCCGCTGTATTTCTGGTAACTGTTCCTGCAGTTGTATTAAATTGAAACCCGGCAGGCAACGTAAGTATAAGGGTTTGATTTGTTTGGTTTGCATCAAAATTAGTTTCGGCATTTTCTATAAGAGAAAAGTTAACCGTGTTATATGCAGTTGGCGTAGTAAATGTAGCGGCACAAAATGTTTGGTTCGGAAAAGAGTCTATAGCGGGTAATGGATTAATGTAGGAAACTATGACTTGTCCGGCACCACCGGCACCGCCTGTTTCATTTGCTCCATTTCTTCGGGTACCACCGCCACCGCCACCAGGGGTAGTCCCTGCGGCTCCTACAGCGCCACTTGCACCTGTACCTCCCACACCACCACCTGCAACTCCGCCCGCGCCTGCTGCCGGTGCAACACCGGCATTTCCACCTACAGCGCTATTTCCTGCACCACCTCCACCTCCACCTCCATCAGCTGTTGTAACTCCAATGGCTCCATTACCACCTGCAAAATTGGTTCCCGCTGTATTACCCGTTGTTGTTCCTGTTCCTCCGGCAGCTCCTCCGGCAGTTGTAGCGCCTGTTCCTCCGGGTCCTCCAACGGCAATTATATTAGTACCATCAAAAGTAGAGCTGCCACCGGTACTACCGTTAGTTCCTGTATTTAAACCTCCTGCCCCACCGGCACCCACAGTAACATTATAAGAAGTTGCGGAAGTAACTGTATAAATAGTGCTGTTATATGAACCTCCGGCACCGCCACCACTGGCTGCATTATTGATAGTTGCCACTCCGCCCCCGCCTCCACCTCCGCCCCAAGCTTGAACGGTTACAGTAGTAACACCCGATGGACAAGTCCATGTATAGGTTCCGGCACCAGAATAGGTGGTCGTTCCTATCGTTTGCGCAAAAAGAGAACGAGAACTAAAAAATAGAAAAGCTAACAGAAATAATATGAAACCGTAGCGCTTCAGTAAATAATAATATGTACACGCAGTAATGTTATAGACTGCAGAACCACCATTAGGCTTTGAAGTGTTTGTAAGACCTGTAAGATTCGATGTAAAGTAAAGTTTCTTCATAAGACTCGTATTTAGATTTTTTCATTTAATGAACTGAGCGTTTGAATGAACTTATATTTACGAAGTTACAAAAAAAATCAAAAACTATCAAAATAATTTTAGAAACTATTAACTGTTTTATTTTGCTGAGTATTAGGCGACTGTTTAAATTTTACTTAAACATTTCTTTATGATTCCTTTGTTTGATACTTCGGCAGGCTCAGTACAAACTCAAATTCAAACGCATAAAATAACAAAAATTAAGAAATAGTACCATTTTTATTACACACCTTTGCCCAAAATTAAAAAACAGGTTAAGACCCTTGCGTATGAAAAGAATTTTTACCCTTATAACCTTGTCTGTTTTATTGCTTAACACAGGTTGTAAACACAAAAGCGAAGAAACAGAAGAAGAACTTAAGTTTTTAGCTACGAGTCCGCTAAAAAAAGATACTACAATTACCAGGCAGTATGTTTGTCAAATACGGGCTATTAGTCATATCGAACTAAGAGCCTTAGAACGAGGGTATCTGCAAGATATTTTTGTAGATGAGGGGCAATCTGTACAAAAAGGGCAGCTTATGTTTCGTATTATGCCCATGATATATCAGGCCGAAATGCAAAAAGCGCAGGCCGAAGCTAACTTTGCAGAGATAGAATACCTAAACACCAAACGCCTTGCCGATAGCAATGTAGTATCGGCAAACGAATTGGCTATGACTAAAGCCAAATTCGAGAAAGCAAAAGCCGAACTGTCTTTAGCCCAAGTGCATTTAGGATTTACCGAAATTAAAGCCCCTTTTGATGGCATCATGGATCATTTCCATGTTCGGTTAGGAAGTCTTTTAGATGAAGGCGATTTACTTACTACCTTATCCGATAATAACGAAATGTGGGTTTACTTTAATGTTCCGGAAGCTGAATACCTAAACTATAAAACTAATTCCACAGAAGAGAATTTGCAAGTAAGCCTGCTAATGGCAAACAACCAAGTGTTTAAATACCCCGGGGTAGTTAAAACTATTGAAGCCGATTTTAATAACGAAACCGGTAACATTGCTTTTAGGGCTACGTTTCCTAACCCCGATAAACTATTAAGACATGGTGAAACAGGCAACATACAAATGGTTTTGCCGCTTAAAAACGCGCTTATTATTCCACAAAAAGCCACTTACGAGATTCTTGAAAAGAAATACGTATTTGTTTTAGATAAAAGTGACGTAGTACATGCAAGAGAAATTAAAATTGCTTCCGAACTACCCGACCTTTATATAATAAAAGATGGTTTACAAGAAAACGAACGAATATTACTGGAAGGAATTAGAAAGGTAAAAGATGGCGATAAAATAACCTATACATACGAAGATCCGAAGAAGGTAATACCCACCCTAAAGGTATTTGTTGAATAAATTGAAGTAAGGTAACTATTAAAAATAAAGAAGGAATGTTCAATAAATTTATTCATAGGCCGGTACTTGCCATCGTAATATCGCTTGTTATCTTGTTTTTAGGTGGGCTGGCTATCAAAACACTGCCCACATCACAGTTTCCTGAAGTAGCCCCCCCCATGGTAATGGTTAGTGCATCGTATCCGGGAGCCAGTGCCAAATCATTGGCAGAATCGGTTATTATTCCGTTAGAACAAGCCATTAACGGTGCTTGGGGCATGCGCTACATGACTTCTGATGCTACCAGTGCCGGCGAAGCTAACATTCAGGTAATATTTAACCCCGGTACCGATATTAATCAGGCATTGGTTCAGGTATCTAACCGTGTTGAACAGGTAAGAAACAGGTTGCCCATACTGGTTCAACGGGAAGGAGTAATTATTACTCCTGTAATACCCAGTATGTTGATGTATGTTAATCTTTACAGCAAGGACAAGGATGCAAACATGAAATTCCTATTCAATTATGCCGGTGTTAACATGGTGCCGGAACTGCAACGAATAAATGGTATAGGGCAAGTTAGGATATTAGGCAGCCGGCAATATGCCATGCGTGTTTGGCTAAATCCAGATAGAATGCGGGCATACAAAATATCGCCGGACGAAGTAATGGACGCGATGGCCGATCAAAGTATTATCGGGAAACCGGGCAGGATAGGAAGAGGTGATGGTAATCGCGCCGAGGCGCTTGAATATGTATTGGCATATACAGACAGGTTTAACGAACCAAGTCAGTACGAAAATATTATTATTAAGGCTAATCCAAAAGGGGAACTTCTTCGATTAAAAGATATAGCTACTGTTTCTTTAGGAAGTGAATACTATGATATTTATTCTAATATGAACGGAAATCCTTCGGCGGCCATTGTATTAAAGCAGACTTACGGAAGTAATGCCAGCGCGGTTATTGACAAGGTAAAAGAAAAATTAGAAGACCTAAAAAAAACATTCCCCCCGGGAATGGATTATGAAATAAGCTATGACGTATCCAATTTCCTTGATGCCTCCATTGAGAACGTAATCCACACTTTGCGAGACGCCTTTATCTTGGTGGCATTGGTGGTATTTATATTTCTTGGCGACTGGCGCTCTACGCTTATTCCAACTCTTGCTGTTCCAATATCATTGGTTGGTGCCTTTTTATTTATGCAGTTTTTCGGGCTAACCATCAATATGATTACTCTATTTGCCCTTGTACTCGCCATAGGTATTGTGGTAGATGATGCCATTGTCGTGGTAGAAGCCGTACACGCTAAAATGGAAGAAGAACATCTTTCACCCTATCGCGCGGTACAAAAAGTAATTAAAGAAATAAGCGGCGCCGTTATTGCTATTACACTACTGATGGTGTCTGTGTTTGTTCCCGTATCATTTATGTCGGGTCCGGTAGGTACGTTTTACCGCCAGTTTTCTATTACCATGGCGTCTTCTATCGTTCTTTCTGGTATCGTAGCTCTTACGGTTACACCTGTGCTTTGCGCCATGATATTAAAGAATACACACGGAAAACCTAAAAAGAGAACATGGTTAAGTAGGTTTTTAGATAGCTTTAACAGAGGCTTTGAAAAACTTACCGGAAAATACGTTTGGTTATTACGCTTAATCGCGCACCGAAGAATAATTACGGTTTCTTTATTTGTGGTATTTGCTATTGGCATATTTTTAATCGCCAATAACCTCCCCTCCGGATTTGTTCCCAGTGAAGACCAGGGGATGTTGTATGCCATTATTCAGACACCTCCTGGTTCTACCTTGGAAAGGACCAATGATTTATCAAATAAATTGGAAGGAATTATTCAGAAAGTAGAGGGTGTACAATCTGTTTCTTCTATAGCAGGGTATGAAGTGCTGACCGAAGGAAGGGGTTCTAATGCGGGTACTTGTTTAATTAACCTAAAGCCTTGGTCTCAGCGCAAACATACCGTAAGCGAAATTATTGCCGAATTAGAAGAAAAAGCGAAGGAACTTCCCGGAGCAACTATCGAGTTTTTTGATCCTCCGGCTATTCCCGGATTTGGCGCGGCAGGTGGCTTTGCCCTACAGTTATTAGACAAAACTAATGGTGGCGATTACAATTTACTTGAAAAGGTTAAAAATGATTTTATGGCTAACCTTGAAAAACGTAAGGAGCTAACCGGTTTATTTACCTTTTTCAGCACTAACTACCCGCAGTACGAAATTGAATTTGACAACCAAGCCGCCATGCAAAAAGGTGTTACCATAGGCAACGCTATGAATACGCTGTCTATTTTTGTTGGAAGTACCTACGAGCTTGGTTTTATTAAATATCAACGTTTTTTTAAAGTATTTGTTCAGGCATCACCGGAGTACAGGAGGCTTCCAACCGATATTATGAATCTGTACGTAAAAAGCACCCATGATGAAATGGTTCCTTTTTCGGCTTTTATGAAAATAAAAAAGAAACAGGGTCCTAATGAAATTAACCGATACAATATGTATAACACAGCCGCTATAAGAGGCGGGCCCGCTAAAGGGTATAGTAGCGGTGAGGCTATTAAAGCTGTACAAGAAGTAGCCGCAAAGACCTTACCTCACGGGTTTGATATTGATTGGGCGGCACTTTCTTATGATGAAACCAAACGTGGAAACGAAGCCATTTATATCTTTATTATTGTGTTGGTGTTTGTATACTTCGTTTTGGCTGCGCAATATGAAAGCTTTATCATACCACTGTCGGTTATTTTTTCTCTGCCGGCAGGTGTATTTGGGTCGTTTCTGCTGATTAAGACTATGGGATTGGCGAACGATATTTATGCGCAGGTGGGATTGGTAATGTTAGTAGGACTCTTAGGTAAAAATGCCGTATTGATAGTAGAGTTTGCTGTGCAAAAACAAAAACAGGGAGCAACCGTTCTTGAAGCGGCTATAGAAGGAGCTAAGGTACGTTTCAGGCCCATCCTTATGACCTCTTTCGCCTTTATTGCGGGTTTAATTCCACTTGTTATGGCTCATGGTGCAGGCGCTATCGGTAACAGAACCATTGGTACCTCTGCGCTTGGCGGTATGCTTTTCGGGACATTTTTCGGGGTAATTATTGTTCCCGGATTATATTACATATTCGGCTCAATGGCTGAAGGCAGAAAGATGATCAAAGATGAAGAAGAGGGTAGTTTAACCGAAGGACTTGTTCATTCAATAGATGCTTTTCCTCAACACACAGAAAGTGATGACCATGCATAGACATAAAACAATAAATTATATAGGAATTGCGCTTGTTGCTTTACTATATACATCGTGTAGTGTGCCAAACTTTGGGCGTAAATCAGAGAATAAAGTAGTTCCTGCTAATTTCAGTAATGAGAAGGATAGCGTTAATACAGCCAAGACTAAATGGAAAGACTTTTTTACCGACCCTAACTTGGCGGCGCTTATTGATACGGCGCTAAGAAACAATCAGGAATTAAACATCATGATGCAAGAAATTAATCTTGCCCAAAACCAAATAAGAGCTAAAAAAGGAGCTTACCTCCCCTTTTTAGGTGTAGGCGCAGGCGCAGGCATTGAAAAAGTTGGTAATTATACAAGTCAGGGTGCAAGTGATGCCACCAACTATATTACACCCAACCAAAAAGTGCCGGTTAATTTGCCAAATTTTGTAGTAGGTTTTGATGCCTCATGGGAAGTAGATATTTGGAAAAAATTACGCAATGCCCGAAAATCGGCGATGTATAGATATTTGTCTACCGTGGAAGGAAGAAACTTTACCATTACGCGTCTTATCGCTGAGATTGCCAATTCGTATTATGAGTTAATGGCATTAGACAATCAGCTGGAGATACTAAAAAAGAACATTGAAATACAAACAAACGCGTTAGAAATAGTAAAGTTAGAAAAAATAGCCGCCAAGGTTACCGAATTGGCCGTTCGTAAATTTGAAGCAGAGGTGTTTAAAAACCAAAGCAGACTATATTATATTTCTCAGCAAATTATAGAAACCGAGAACCGAATTAATTTTTTAGTTGGTAGGTTTCCTCAGCCCGTTGTAAGAAATTCCACAGCCTTTAGTACCTTACCTACGGGCGATATACACGCGGGTATTCCGTCGCAAATGCTGCAAAACCGCCCCGATGTAAGACAAGCCGAGCAAGAGTTATCCGCTACCAAGATGGATGTAAAAGCTACAAAGGCTAATTTTTATCCTAACTTAACGATTACTGCCGCTTTAGGTTTAGATGCCTTTAACCCTAAATATTTGGTTAAGTTGCCCGAATCCATACTGTATAACATCGTAGGTGGGTTAATGGCTCCGCTAATTAACCGAAACGCTATTAAGGCGGAGTATTATTCGGCGAACTCAAAACAAATACAAGCGGTATATAATTATGAGCGTACTATTTTGCGGGCGCATATAGAAGTTACCAATCAGCTTTCTAACATAAATAATTTAGAAAAAAGCTACGAACTAAAAGCGAAACAGGTAGAAGCCCTTACTCGTTCCGTTGAAATCTCTACCGGGCTTTTTAAATCCGCACGGGCAGACTATATGGAAGTATTACTAACCCAAAGAGACGCGTTGGACTCTAAGTTTGAACTTATTGAAACAAAAAAGCTGCAAATGAATGCCAAAGTTAATATCTATCAGGCTTTAGGCGGAGGTTGGAATTAATAATTAACCTTATGAATACCACTTCGCTGGATTTGATTCCTTTGGGGCTTTTATAATTGCCGCAGGATTGCAAATCCTGCGGAGCGGGAAGGTTGTTGAAATTTAGGGTGCTACTGGCGGCTCTTTAATTACATCGACTGTTTCAGTTTTTTTCCTTTTGTATAGATTCGTTGATTGAGATAATTGTTGTATCGGTTTCATTGGCAAAAATTATTTCTATCAACCTCCCTTTTGAATCATATTTCTTTGTCTTTCTATAAAATGTTTTACCAACGCAACCATGAAATTTAATTTTCCTCTTCGTTTTAGATGTTATTTTCCCACTATCATTAAACACTTTTTCTGTTTCATTAATACGTGAAGGACCACTTCCATTCTTTCCTCCGCCATATCCCCAGTAAACTTCTCTCGTAATGGTTTTATTGAAATTGTCATCTATTCCTACCTCTCGAGAAAATTTAGGCACAAAACAACTCTGAAGAAAAAAGCAAATAATACTGTATTTAATGAGTTGTCCCATTTTATTCCTTCCTCCTTCCCCCGCTCCGCAGGATTTGCAATCCTTCGGCTTAGTACATTTGCTATTATTTTTAGCTGCTAAAATTTAAAATTAGTGTGTTTTTTGCGGGGAATATTCAAATCACACGTTAACCATTCATTTTTCCCGTAAGGCTTAGCTTTACTTAATCAATGTAACCGTTCCATGGTATTCATGTTCGGCATGGGTAATTGCATCATTAAACTTAACCTTCCAAACATATACGTCTTCCTGCAAAATAGGTCTTCCTTCATCTCCGCGCATGTGTCCGTCCCATACCTGATTCAAATCACTTGTATAATATATCATCATTCCCCAACGGTCAAATACCCACATGTTATACGTAGAATTATCAATACCTTCTCCTATACCTTTAAAACCTTCGTTTTTACCATCTCCGTTTGGCGTAAACGCGTTAGGAATATAAAAAGTAAAGATGGGATTAATAATTACCGGTTTGGTAATCGAATCCGTACAACCATAACTGTTAACTACCCACTGGGTTACAGTATATGTTTCCTGTACATCGGCAAGATCAGGATTATTGTATGAATGGGTAAAACCGGAAGCATTATAAACCGTGTTAGGATTGGAATTTGTAGCTAAGTTATCGCCTAAAGAATACTCAACGCCATATTGTCCATATACATATACCGGAGGATTACTTCCGCCGGAATAAGGCGCATAACCCTGTGCCTGATTAGCAAAGGTAATAACCGGACTGTTTATGTCAGCATCGGAAGGACCCCATGAGAAATCAGCGACAGGATTGGGATATACTTCAATATAATTAGATTTTGGTAGTGTGCTTGAACATCCTGCGGCAGAGGTTACGGTTAATGAAACATTATAATAAGCAGGCATCGTATTAGACATGTTGGTATAAGTTTCCGACAGCGGTCCAGGACCAACTTGCATAACCGGTTGCCCAACATTACCAAGAAAATTCCAAGTCCAACTTACAATAGAGCCGGTTGATATTGTTGATAAATTAGTAAACGTAGGATATATATTGGGGCAGCCGATTAAGTTAACACCCGTAAAATTAGCCACAGGGTTAGGATTTACAACTACTGTATTTGTTACGGTAGCGGTACAAGAGGGCGCTGAACTGGAAGCCACAATTAAGCTAACCGGGTCTGTGCCTACAGGTTTAATTACTTGCGAAGGATTTTGACTATTGCTTGTTTGAAAGTTGCCAAAATTCCAGGTATAGCTATTTACCGTAAACCCTCCGCCAACGGTAGATGTATTTGTAAAATGAGTGAGGCTGTCAAAACACGCAGGCGTAGCTGTGAAACTGGCAACAGGGTTTGGATATACCGTAATACTAAATGTGGAAAAAGGTCCCGGGCAACTATTTAAAGTAGCATTTACCGAAAATGTAGTTACAAGGGTTGTATTGGTATTATTGTTGGTTAAAAATGAAGGTAAGTTCCCTGTTTGCATTCCACCCAATCCGCTGGAACCTTGCCAATGAAAGATAGGAACCCCTCCGGCAGGCGAGCACGCGAAATTTATAGGAGTTGTAGAGTCATTAGGGCAATACGCCGGACTTGGCACCATATTTACAACAGGCGTTGGTTTTATATTAACAGTGTCTGTGGTCGGTAATCCAACACAACCATTTAAGGCAGGCGTGTAAGTTATCACTCCTATTTCGTTGCTTCCGGTCATGTTTGTAGCCGCGGCGGTATACTGGGCAGGCGTTCCTGTACCCGATACAGGCATACCTATGTTGCCTGCAAGGTTGGTAACGGTCCAGTTATATGTAACGCCTGCCGCAGGATTCGCGGGGTTAGTTACTATAGTTGGCTGCGGTACTATATCGCCCGGGCAAACCGTTGAACCTACTGCCGTCATGGCCGGTATTGGATTTACGGTAATACTAAAACCGGAAGGAGTTCCTACGCAACCATTTGCCATAGGAGTAATGCTTAGTGTGGTAACCGCCGGAACATTCGCGGTATTCGTTCCGGTAAAAGGGGCTACATTACCCGTACCTGTGGCTGCAACACCTATATTGCCGCCGGATTGAGCCGTGGTGCTCCAGGTAAATGTTTCCGGAGTGGGGCAACCCGCAAATGCCGGTACGTTTACCGGTTGGTTGGCGCAAACTGTAATATCCGCCACCGGTGTTACCGTTGGAGTTGGAAAAACATTGGCCGTATAATAAACGGCATTACCCACACAGCCTGCTCCGGAAACAGCTACGGCATAAACTGTATCTTGCAAGATATTACAGGTTGTGTTCTGCGCAACAGCCGTATAACTTGGCACAACATTAATCCCCCCTGTGGTTGTAAAAAACGGAGGGGCGCCGGTATTATTAGAAGGTGGAGTTTTTAAAGATTGAAGCCACGCAGCGTATGGAGTTCCGCCATTAGTACAAGTAGTTGTAAAAGTTTGTTGAGGTGTTACCGCACCGGGACATACCGTGAAACCAGGTAATACCGCTACAGAAGGAATACAATAAACGGTATCACCGGTTAAGGTTACGGTGTTCGTACAGTTGTTGTTAGTGGTTACTGTTAACGTAATATTATAAGGACCGCAAGCCGCATAAGTATGTTTAACGGTATCCGCGAAAACAGTATTTGTAGATGTTTGTCCGTCTCCATAAGACCATTGCCAGGAAGTGAGTTGATCATTTAAACAACCAGGATTTGTAACAGATGAAGCATCCATAAAATCAGAGGTTGTGCCTAAGCATGCTTCTAAGGCATTAAAATCCGCGACAGGATTTGGATGTATATTAACCGTAGTGCTAAAAGTGCCTGAACAACCTGTTGTAGCGGTTGCCGTAAGAACAGCCGTATAACAATTTGTTGCCGGATAAGTGTGCGCCGGTGGGGTTGCCGTTGTGGCATCAGCGCTTCCGTCGCCAAAATTCCAATCCCAATTTGTAATAGTTCCCTGATTTGCCGTTGTGTTTACAAAATTAGCGGCCGTTCCATCACAGGGATGATCTACCGTAAAACCCAAAACCGGAAATGTATTTACAACGGCATTACCCGTTGCGGTAGCGGTACAAGTACCAACTAAAACTATCAAGGTTACGGGAAAAGTACCGGATGCGGAATATGTATGGTTATCTGTTGGAGTGGTAACCGTGGCGGTATTTGGAGCGGCTCCACCAAAACTCCAATTATAAGTGGCGCCTACAGTAGGCGTTGACGCGCTTGCATCAAAAAATGACGCTGTGCCTTCGCAAACCGGACCTACCGTAAAAGAGGCCGTAGGATTGGGAGTTACCAAAGCCGTATTAGTGGCAACCGCCGTACAGGAACCTATCGTAACAGTTAAGGTTACATTGTATGTATTATCTGTCGCATAGGTATGTGTTGGATTATTAACTGTTGATGTTCCCGCATCCCCAAAATCCCAACTATAGTTCAAACCCGCTGTAGGTGTTGTTGCCGTTGTAAATGAACTCGCAACACCCAAACACACGGGATTAACACTAAAACTTACTGTCGGGTTAGATATTACCGCTACGGTTTGCGTCCCATTAGCAACACAGCCACTGGCTGTTGTTACAGTTAAGCTAACCGCATAATTACTTGCCGCTGTGTAGGTGTATGAAGGATTTTCTAACGTTGAAGTTCCTACACCATCGCCAAATGCCCAGCTATAGGTTGATCCTCCTGCCGTAGTATTAGTAAAGTTGGTAGCACTGCCTAAACATACCGTGGGAGCCGTAAAAGTTGGTGGCGGAGATGGGTTTACGGTAACAGTAGCAACGGCTGTGTTTGTACAATTGTGCACGCTTGTTCCGGTAACCGTGTATGAACCTGTAGAAGCAGGAATAATAGTGCCCGAACTATCTCCTGCCGCAAAGGTAAAACCTGCTGCCGGATTCCAGGTGTAATTTAATGTACCCGCACTACCGGTACTGGCTGCCGTTAAAGTAGCTGTGCCTCCCGCGCAAACAGACATACTATTAACGGTAACAGTTGGATTTGGGAAAAGTGTTATAGTAGTATCTAACTTATAAGAACAAGAAGTTAATGTTTCTGTTACAACGTTCCCAGCGCTATTAACGCTAGATTTTGTAGGGGTTATGGTTACAGAATAGGTTCCCGATTGATTTACAACAACGGTATCATTCGTGCTACCGCTAACGATATTACCATTTGGCGTAGTCCATTGAAAGACTGCATTTCCAAGCGGAGGAGCTATTAAGCTGGTGTTTCCACCCTCGCAGGCCGTAAAAGGAATAATAATTTGTTGCGGCTGGCAAGCACAATCTACATAGGCGTAACCAAAATGACCTCCTACAATACAGCCCGCCACGGTAAACTGAACGGTTATGGGTTGTCCCATATAAGGCAGCAGGTTTAATGAGCTAGTCTGCCATGAAGAGGTATAATAAAGACCACCTCCACCTGCATAGCCAGGAGGGGCGTGTGTAACACCGCATCCGTTCCCTAAACCTTGCTGAAAGTAATTCAAACAATTAATTTCGTTTCCGTTTTGGTCTAAAACCCGTACCTTAAAATAGGGTTGTTGCGTTGTATCATGATCACCGTTATCTGTATATGCAAATAAGTATGAGTACTGAAAAGCTGAGTTTTGTGTAGTAACAGTAAATGTAGTTTCTAAGACCTCACCTACCGATGCATCCAACTCTAATTGCTCACCAACATTTACGGTTTGACCACTATTTGTTGAAAAATAATTAGCCACACATTGCGAAGGAATGGTATAATTGAAAGTTCCACTATTGTTTCCAGTACAGTAATAATACGTAGTGCCTGCTTGAGTAAACTGGTCAGCAAGGTTCCTGTTTTCACCGCCCATACGTGCGCAGTTGCCTCCTAATGGCGATGTAAGGACTATACCCGTGTTGGGATCGGTACTACCGTTGGAAATGATGGAAAAGTAATTACAACTAGTTTCGGCACTGTTGAGATTGGTAGGCGGAGGACCAATAGGGCCTACAACGGTTGTAAGAGGATTATTGGTGCCTTCATTATAACCTTCATAACCTACCCAGTTGGTAAAATTCCCATCCTCAAAGTCAATGTTGTTACAACTTGAAGCAAGGGGTGTCGGTGGATTGTTTTTGCGGTATAATTGTTGTTTTTGTTGAGTTATTATTTGTTTGGTGTTTTGCTCACGGAGTTTTTCTTGAGCAATTTCGTAGGGTAATTTATCTATATGATATTTTTGCTTTACAAACTTAGCCTCTCTTCGTTTTAGGAGGTATTTATATTCATACAAAGCTCCCGGACTTTGTGCAAGTTTCTGGCATTTAATAAACTCATTTTCAATAGGAAAGCCATTTAACGAGTCACCTTTAAAAAAAATTAAATCCTGTTGCTTTACAAAGCCTTTATCAGCTTTCTGTGCCATTTGGCTGAAACCAAGCAACAAAGTGAAAACAATAAAAAGTAAATAAGAGAATTTGGTTGTTTTGTAATGTTTCTTCATTTTCAAAAACAAATAAATTAATAATTTTATTCAAAAGTGGTTAAAGATAGTTTAGTATCTTTTAGGGTATTCACTTTTATGAACTACCAAATATAGGTTAAGATATGTAAAAGTCAAGTCTTTTTTTGTTAAAAAAGATCTGATTTTCGTCGAATTTGTTATACAGAGGGCAACATCCTACTCCCACTCAATAGTAGCAGGTGGTTTAGAGCTAATATCGTAAACCACACGATTTACGCCTTTTACTTTATTAATGATTTCGTTGGATATTTTAGCCAGAAACTCATAAGGCAAATGGCACCAGTCTGCCGTCATACCATCTGTTGACGAAACAGCGCGCAGCGCCACTACTTTTTCATAGGTGCGTTCATCTCCCATTACTCCAACCGATTGTATAGGTAACAATATGGCGCCTGCCTGCCATACCTGATTATATAAGCCGTTTGCTTTTAATCCTTCAATAAATATAGCGTCTACATCTTGTAAGGTTCTTACTTTTTCTTCGGTAACATCTCCTAATATTCTGATGGCGAGACCAGGACCGGGGAATGGATGACGATTAAGAATAGCATCATCTATATTTAATGCTCTCCCTACACGACGCACCTCATCTTTAAACAGGCTTCGTAAAGGCTCTACTACCTGTAGTTTCATGTAATCGGGTAAACCACCCACATTGTGATGCGATTTAATAGTGGCTGAAGGACCTTTTACCGAAACACTTTCAATAACATCGGGGTAGATGGTGCCTTGCGCGAGCCATTTGGCATCTTTTACTAATTTAGATTCGTCATCAAACACATCTACAAATACTTTGCCGATGGCTTTGCGTTTCTTTTCGGGGTCTGAAATGTCTTTTAACTCATCATAAAAACGTTTGGAGGCATTAACCCCTTTTACGTTCAATCCCATATTTTTGTAGGAATCTAATACGGTTTCAAATTCATTTTTGCGAAGTAAGCCGTTATCTACAAATATGCAATGCAGGTTGGCACCAATGGCTTTATGCAACAACACAGCCGCAACACTGCTATCTACACCACCTGATAAACCAAGAATAACTTTATCATTGCCTATCTTATTTTTTAACTCAGCTACGGTAGTTTCTATAAAAGAAGCGGATGTCCAGTTGCCTTTGCAGCCGCAGATGTCTATCACAAAATTCTTAAGCACTCTGCTTCCTTCCTTAGTATGATAAACTTCAGGATGAAATTGTATGCCATAGGTTTTTTCACTTTTCACGTAGAAGCCCGCCACTTTCACATCGTGCGTACTGGCAATAATTTCGTAGTTATCGGGTATTTTAACAATGCTGTCTCCGTGAGACATCCATACCACAGAGTCTTCGCTAATATCCGTAAACAATTCGTTTTTACTGTTTACAAATTCTAAATGCGCTCTGCCATATTCGCGGGTATTGCTTTGCGCTACTTCTCCGCCAAAATAATGCGCCAGGTACTGTGCGCCATAACACACACCCAGTAAAGGAAGTTTTCCTTTTATGTTTGTTAAGTCAGGTTTTGGAGCATCAACCTCGCGAACACTGTGCGGACTACCGGAGAGAATAACTCCTTTAAAGTCCTTAGTTATTTCAGGAATTTTGTTGTAGGGATGTATTTCACAATACACATTAAGTTCTCTTACACGACGCGCTATAAGTTGTGTAAACTGTGAACCAAAATCTAAGATTAAGATACTTTCTTGCATGTGCAAAGATAAAATTTAGGTTTTATTATGAATGTATAATTCTTTTAATCTAAAGCTCAAAAGAGAATTATTTGTAGTTTTAGAAATTATTCCTAATAAATGGTTAAACGTCAATTTTTGTGAAAAAAATTATCTTGTCATCTATAGTTTTAACTGCTTTATTAATGACTTCTTGCAAAAAGAAATACAATTGTATTTGTACAATTGCTCAACCGGGATTTCCATTTGAAACCACAACAACTGTTATAGATGATACTAAGTCGCATGCTACAACAACTTGCACGGCATTGGCAAATCCAGCTGCGGGCGTATCAGTTTCATGCGCAATTCAATAACTGGTGGAGATATGAATACCAATTAATTACTTTTGTAAAATGAAGAATCTGATATTGTTTGCCGTTCTGCTTTTTTTTGTTGCTTGCCAAAAGAAGTCGAATATAGTTTCTTCACCTCCTGTCAGGAATCTTGTTTTTACTTGGTGGGCTGCCCCCTCAGATTCTACAAATACATATACGCCCACTGCCTCATCTTATATTAATATAAATGGGACTCAATATAGTTATCCGTTTCCGGGCATTTCTCTGAATGGGCATAAATGGGTATATCCATCGGTGCTTAGTCAGGGAACTATTTTCTCCAGTGAATTTGCAGGTACATTTTCACATTTAGGAGGGCTTTTAGAAAATAATTTTGCCATGCAAGTGCATTGTGATTGCGATTTAAATCCACTCTTAAACAATGGAGATGTATTGGTTTCACAGTTGCCGAACGGGGACATTGTTTTTGGCGCTAACCCAAGCAATCATAATTATAAGTATGTTATTGTGATTCCTTAAGCTAATTGTTTCTACTTCCAATTACCGCTATTGATTGCCATCAATATTGTAGTCGCATTTTTATTTTTTGGAAATAATTTTAATTTCAAGGGTTGTGTGGGAACTACCACAGTAACAGTTAATGTAAATCCATTACCTACGTTAAGTATCTCCGCTACACCAACTGCAATATGCGTAAGCTTTAGTTCTAACTCTTAGGTTAAGATAAGTTTTGAAGTTTAAACAGCTTCTTAGTAACACAAATTTTTAAAGAATTATATTTAACAATAACACCTTGTTTGTGCTATACTTTATCTGCACTCAACTATTTTTTAACGTAAGGCTCCATTACCGTAGTAATATCTACCTCAATTTCTTCGGCAATTTCTTTTACATAAAGAGAAGGTACTTTGATTTTATAATCAGCCGGTTTTACTTTAAACTTCGAATAAATGGTTACCTGATTTCCTTTAACGCTTACGGTTCCCGGAGCTGTAATTTGTTGGGTAACTCCATGCATCTCCATCGTACCGGTACAAGTTACTTTGTATTCGCCATCTTTCGCGTAATCTACTTTCTCATTTATTTTTCCTTTGAAAGTATCGAACGGGTATTTTTCAGACTCCATGTAATTTTCATTAAAATGTTCTTGCATAAAGGAAGACTCGAATTTGAAAGACGTGTTTTGCACACGCATTTGAAAAGCGCCGGAAGCGGCGTCTAAAACGGGTTTCGCGGTGTTGCTTGTAGCTTCTATATCTTTCATGGATGTTTTAGAAAAGAAATGCGTTACGCAAGTTTTACCCGCATAAATTTGCGCTTGAATATTATTTATTAGTACAACACCGGCAATTAATAAAAGTGATTTTTTCATCTTGAGTTTAGTTTTAACGGGTGTAAATATATCAGGTAATTCTGTATGAAAACTGATTTATTGAACGACAACTTATTTAATTACGACGATTCTTTGAGAATATATATTGTTGGAAAACCGCACTCGTGCAATATAAATTCCGCTTGAAAGGTTTTGCAAATTAATTTCTTCGGAAGATAAAATAGTTTTGGTGTACATATTTTCGCCTAAATTGTTTTCTATTGACACAATCAGGTTGTCTTTACTTATGCTGTTGCATGAAATGGTAAAGGTGCCATTATTAGGATTTGGAAACAAGTTAATGAAAGGTTGATTCTCGGCGATATATTTTATGCCGGCAGAATAACAAGCGTTTGTAATAACGTTACCTGTATCAATAAGTGTATTTACATTATGTACTTGTGTATTAGTCGTATATGTCCGCATTATTTGATTGCTTTGCATGGTAGCGGGATTTTTCATCGTGTTGTTTGAGTTTGTTTGATTGCAGGAATTGCCATTAGCGTCTGTTTTTAGCAAATAAAAATTGTAATTACCGGCACCAAAACTACTGGTCAATCCGGCAATAATATATCCACCGTCAGTTGTTTGATAAACGGAATTTCCTTCATCATCGCCACTACCGCCATTGGTGTTTGACCAAAGTAAATTCCCATTGGCGTCTGTTTTAATAAGATAAACATTGTAATTACAGGTATCGCAAGTATTGGTATAACCTGTAATGATATAACCACCATCGGTTGTTTGTTCAATAGTTTGCCCAAAGTCGTAGCCGGCACCACCGTATGTTTTAGTCCAAAGGGTATCTCCTATAGCATTGGTTTTAATTACATACACATCTATTAAGTTTGTGCTATCAAAGCTTGATGAACCTGCTATGATATAACCTCCATCGTTGGTTTGCTTAACAGAATTACCCCAATCGAGACCCGGGCTGCCATAGGTTTTCGTCCAGGAAACAGTTCCCATGGAATCAGTTTTGAAAAGAAAAGCGTCTCCGTTGGGTTCTCCAAAACCATTGGTATACCCGGTTATGATATATCCTTTATCGGCAGTTTGCCTAACACTATATCCGTCGCTAATATTAAGCGTAGCGCCTAAAGATTTTGACCAAGAGAGATTTCCGTTGACATCTGTTTTAACTAAATAAATATTACCTGAGTCGGGACTTGATACAAAACTGGTTGTATAACCTGAAAAGACATAACCTCCATCTGCGGTTTGCTGAATAGCGTTTGCATAATCATCTTTGCCGCCGCCATATGTTCTTGTCCAAAGAGTATCTCCTTGAGCATTTGTTTTAACCAGATAGGCGTCATAATTAGTCGCGCCAAAACTATTGGAATATCCCGCTATGATATAACCTCCATCCGTTGTTTGTTGTGCGGCATAAGCCTCATCATCATGGGCGCCTCCATAAGTTTTTGCCCAAATGGCATTTCCGGCAGAATCTGTTTTAATGACATAAAAATCATTATCTCCAACACCATAACTATCTGTATATCCCGCCATAATAAAGCCTTTGTCTGTAGTTGAATTGACAGAAAAAGCGCGCTCATCGGAAGTGCCCCCATAGGTTTTTTCGAATGTTGTTTGAGATTTGCCGATGTGAGTTAACGCGCAGCAAAAGACAAGCATAAGGATAACACGAAAAGATATGCGCATTACACTCATGCGTTTAGTTTGATACATACGGTATGTAACTCTTCGGTGTAATTGTAGGTAATCGTAAGACCATAAATATCGCAGATTTTTTTTACGATAGCTAAACCCAATCCCAAAGACTCTTGATGTCCATCTTTATAAAATCGTTCAAAAAATTTATCGGTACTTACTTTAGGCGGGGCGCCTGTGTTGGCTATTTTAATAAACTGAGGCGCTACTTCTATTTTAATTTTGCCTCCGGTAACTACATTGTGTCTTATGGCGTTTTTTATAAGGTTATCGAACAGTATTCCGGCAAGTGTTGTATCCATCTTAAGGATAACGTGATTATCTATTTTTAAATCTAAATCAATGTCTTTTTCCTGAATAAATTCTTCAAACAAATTCAGTCGTTTGTATATTTTATCACTGATGTTAACCTTAGTGGGGGGGTCTATCTGGTTGTTATCCAATTTAGTTAACGTAATTAAACTCTTGTTAAGGTTAACCAAACTGTTTACGGCATAGCTGGCTTCGATTAAAAGCTTGCCTTGTTCAGGACTTAGTTGCTTATCCTGCAAACACATTTCTATTTTGGAATTAATAACGGCTAATGGGGTTTGAATTTCGTGCGAAGCGTTTTCGGTAAATTCTTTTAGAGAAAGATAATCTCTTGATATTTTTTCAGCCATTAAGGTAATAGCGCTATTTAGTTGACTAAACTCGGTAGTTTTTGTTTGAGGGAATTTGATGACTTCTCGTTTAGAGATATTAAAGCTTTTCAATTCTTTTAATGTGCTGTAAAAAGGCGCCCATATTTTTTTATAGATAAAAGTGTTTACCAAAACAATGGCTATAATCATAAGGATGGCGGAAATAGTTACGGCTTCAGAAATATTTTGCCCTAACTCTTCATCATTATCGGCGGATTTGATGATGGTAATTTGATAGTCTTTATCCTTAGCGGCGAATTCGAACACGATAGCTTGCGCGTCAAAAAGATCATTATCTTCTTCTTCCAGTTTTTCGTTTTCTTCTTCGTATTCTTCTTTTTGTTCGATGGTTTTAAAGAAAGGCTTTCGTCCTGAAAGTGACGTAATTTCTTTGGCGATAATTTTATCTCCAACATTATTTTGGAATGCAGATAGTTGTGCGCCTTTTTTTAATTCGGTTTCTATCTGTTGTTTTTCGGCCATGAGATGTTCTTCGGACTCCTGATGTATTTTGTATACGATAAAGAAATAGGTAATGACGCCTCCAATCAGTATAATGACAAGGGACGCGAGTGCGTTGATGACTATATTTTTATAGAGTAAGCGCATTTTATTCGCCAAACTTATAGCCTACGCCATAAACAGCCTGCACATAATCTTTGGCGCCGGATTCGATTAATTTTTTTCGAAGGTTTTTGATGTGTGTATAAATAATTTCGCTGGATACGGCAAGGTCGGCATTATTTTTCCAAAGGTTATAGGCAATGGCATCTTTGGTAATTAATTTATTGGCGTTGGAGATAAAGTAGATGAGCAAATCCATTTCTTTTTTGGTAAGACCGACTTTTTTTTTGTTTACAAAAACGGTTTTGTTTTGGAGTTGAATACTGATTTCGTTGTAGTCGAGGATTTCCTGGCCATCGAATTTTTTTCTTTTCACAAGGGCATTGATGCGGGCATTGAGCTCAGAGAGATGAAAGGGTTTTACAAGAAAATCGTCGGCACCTGTATCAAAACCTTCCAGTTTGTCTTCTAAGGAGTTGCGTGCGGATACAATGATGAGACCGGATTGGTATTTTTTTCTTTTTACGTATTTTATTAAATCAATACCCGAGCCATCGGGCAGACCAATATCGATAATGAGGCAATCGAAGCTGGCAATCCCTAATTTATTGACAGCGCTGCTGTATGTATATGCCTGTGTACAGGTAATGCCGCTATTGCTAAGATACTTAACAATGTCTTCGCTGAGAGGTTTTTCGTCTTCAACAATTAAGAGAGTGGTATTCATAACTAAGTTCAAAGTAAAAACATTTTGGGTGATGTTGGTTATGTGCAGACGGTATTTATTTTGCACAGGGCAGAGATTTATATGGATAACTTCAGGATTAGTTCAGAAGGTCTGTAATTGAAAGGTTTGTAGAGGGCATTAATTATTTTAATTCAAGTTGCTAGTTAGTGAGTTTGTTAATAGGTTTTAGTTTATTGGTTCGCAAAACAAATTTACTTACCCTTTGGCTAACCCTGTTTTTAAATTGCTTTAACTAACAACTGGAATTAATTAATGTCAGAACAAACGTTCAATCCAATTACTTAGATACCTCCATTTTAATCTTGCGTCCCTTTATTTTCTCGTCTTTAATTATACGCAACAACGAATCTATTTTGCTGCGTTTTATGGCAGCGTAAGAAGAATGGTCGAGTACCTCTATTAAACCCAGCTCGTCTTTTTGCAGTTTGCCCTTTTGCAAAAGCATACCTACAATATCCATTTTATTAATCTTATCTTTTTTACCTGCGCCAATGTAGAGTGTACTCCAGGGTGGCATATCAGGGGCTTCGTATCTGCCCGATACTTTTTCTTCTTCTACATCTTCGGTTATAAAAGCAGGTATGATTTCTTCTTCAGCTAAGATGAGGTACGATGTTCCTTTGGCGTTCATGCGTGCGGTACGCCCGTTACGATGTATAAAAGAATCTTCGGTAAGCGGTAACTGATAATGAATAACAGTTTCAATTTCGGGAATATCCAAACCACGTGAAGCAAGGTCGGTAGTAACTAATATTCTATGACTTCCGTTACGGAATTTAATCAATGCTCGCTCGCGGTCTTCTTGTTCCATACGTCCGTGAAAAATATCATGTGCCAATCCTTTTTTCTCCAGCATAAAACTAATACGGTCAACCGCATCTCGGTGATTGCAAAACACAAGCGTAGCTTTAGCGCCTGTTTTATATATTAAAGAAATCAAGGTATCCAGCTTTTCTTTATTTTCTACGCGCACATATTTTAGTTTCAATCCTTCCAGTTTAGCCGGAACATCAGGCAAGTAATTGATTTCAAAAGGGTGCTTCACTCCTGTAAAAGCAGGAATCTCCTTCATTTTGGTAGCCGAAGTAAGTGTACGTTTCTTTAGATGTTTTAATTGAGAAATGATATACGACATATCATCCTGAAAACCGAACTCGAGAGCTTTATCAAATTCATCTAAGACCAAAGCGTGAATGTTCTTTGTATCAAAATTATTCAGTCGCATGTGATAGGCTATTCTGCCGGGTGTGCCAATCAATAAAGTGGGAGGATGTTCTAAATTGTTCTTTTCTATACGAGTGGCATGCCCGCCATAACAGCAATTTACTTTAAAACCCGTGCTCATTTGTTTAAACACCTGCTCTATTTGTAATGATAATTCGCGAGAAGGAACCACAATTAAAGCCTGCACGCCTGCTTTATCTTTTTCGAAATGGTTTAAAAGAGGCAACAAAAAAGCCAATGTTTTACCCGAACCTGTAGGAGAAAGAATAAGTATATCGTTGTGTTTTTTTGCGGCAGCTAAGGAATCTAACTGCATGGGGTTTAAAGCTTCAATCTTTAAATTTTTAAGGGTCTGGTGTGTCGTCATAATAAGCTTTAAAAGTACGCTAAATAAAAACAACACAAGCCACTATCATTTTACAATAAAATAAGGAGTATTTTTAGGCATTCTTATGTCCAAGAAACTAAACAACATTACTGATAAAATAATTTTAGGCATAGACCCCGGTACGGTTATTATGGGTTTTGGTTTGCTGCACATCAAAGGCAGTGAAATGAAGTTGATTGAATTAGACGTTATTAAACTGGATAAGGAAGACGACCACACGCTACGCTTGCAAAAAATATTTGCGGCTGTAACTACTTTGGTAAAAAAGCACAAGCCCGATGAGTTTGCTATTGAAGCTCCTTTCTTTGGGAAGAATGTGCAGAGCATGCTTAAACTTGGACGAGCACAAGGTGTGGCTATGGCAGCAGCCTTAAATTTTGATATTCCCATTTTTGAATACTCTCCTAAAAAAATAAAACTAAGTATTACGGGCAATGGTAATGCCGCTAAAGAGCAGGTGGCTGCTATGCTGCAACAAATTTTAAAGTTTACCAACAGTAATAAATTCTTAGACGCTACCGATGCGTTGGCGGTTGCGGTTTGTCACCACTTTCAAAGTAAGGGGCATGCAGTTTCTGCAAAAAAAACGTATAAGAACTGGGGTGCTTTTTTAACGGATAATCCGGATAGGAAAGGATAGTAATATCTTTGGAAGCTATTAAAATTTTAATAGGATTTTTTATTTAATACTTTTTTCTGCCGCAAAAAAGTATTGCAAAAAGCCACCACGAACGCCAACCTAAAGCTTTTCTTGGCGCACGGGCTGCCCCGCTTGGCTTAGAAAACTTTCGGTTCGCACCGTTCGTGGACACCAGCCCCGGAGTTAGGTAACCAACGTCATCTGAAAACCGAGCGCGAGCCCGACAAAACGCGGAGCTGACGTGCCTTGTGTATGGCAGATCGTTTTGTCTTGACTTTTTGTTTCTTTTTCGTCAAGGAAAAAGAAAATTGAAGCAGCTTCTTACTTCACCTCTCCCATTAATTTCTTAACGAGTGGAGACGCCACAATTAAAAACACTCCGCAAACCAAAGCATATATAGCCAGGTGTTTGTAGCCTTCGGTGTAGGATTGCAGTTTAATTAACAGCGATGCATTGTTATCGTCTGTTGACATTTCCGCGCCGAAAATTCCTGCGGCGTATTGTCCGTAAGCAGAGGCTAGAAACCAAAGTCCCATCATCATGCCGAACAAAGGCTTTGGAGATAGTTTGGTAATGATAGACATACCAATGGGTCCTAAACACAACTCGCCAAAGGTAATGATTAAGTAAGCCAGCGTAAATACATTTAAAGATGTTATCCCTTGTGCATCTGCAAAAAAGCGGGTGTAATAGAAAACATAAAACGCCAACGCTAAAAACAAAAAGCCAATACCGAATTTAATAACCGTGTTGGGCTCTATCTTTCTTTTATACATGCCCAGCCATATTAAACCCATTATAGGGCTAAACACAATTACAAATAAGGAGTTAGAACTGTTATTGATAAAGTTTGGATCCATGGGAATGGATAACAAACTGTGGTGCAAATTGTTTTCGGCAAAAAGGTTTAGCGAGCCGCCGCTTTGTTCGAAGAAGGCATTGAAGAACAGGTAAAACAGGATAAAGATAAAAGCAGCAATCAGTTTCTTTTGGTAGCTGATGTTGCCCACTTTATAAGTCTCGTAAAAGAAATAAATCATGGCAAGCGGGCCAATGGTGTACATAAACATATCAGTATAACTGGTGTTCTTCACCATAATCAAAATAAAGGGAATGCTTAACAGTGAGCCTACATACACAGCAATTTCTCTTAGTCGGCGCTTAGGAACGGTAAGGTTTAGCAAAGGCGAATTACCTATAGGTCCTAAATGTTTTTTTGTAAACATAAAAGTAACCAGCCCGATAACCATTACAATGGCAGAAGCTAGAAAAGCATAACTCCATGAATGATATTTGCCCAAATACACGCATAAAATACCACCGAAGAATGCGCCAATGTTTATGCCTGAATAGAACAAACTAAAACCCGCATCACGCCTGCCATCGTTTTCGTGGTACAACTCACCAACCATAGAAGAGATATTGGGTTTAAAAAAACCGGTGCCAATAATAGAAAGCGTAATGCCCAGGTAAAACAATTCGTTGGGAGATATGGCAATAAGTATGTTGCCCAATATCATAATAGTGCCGCCAAAGAATAGCGATTTTTTGAAGCCCAACACCTTATCGGCAAAAATGCCCCCTATAAACGTAAACGCGTATACAAAGGCTTGTATGGCGCCATACTTAAGGTTAGATTCTTTATCGGTAAAGTGCAGTTGCCCCACCATAAAAATAGTGAGGATGCCCCGCATGCCATAAAAACAAAAGCGTTCCCACATCTCGGTAAGAAACAGCATCCACAGTTGCTTAGGGTACTTACCTTTAAAACCTTGTATTTCTTCTATGCTTAATTGTTTGTCCACTTGCGGTTTCTCTGTAAAAAATGCCGAAAACAATTAATTAGTAGACCCGACAGACGAAAAGTCGAACTCTTTAATCCAAGATTTTCAAATTTTATCTAAACTAAAATCTTATTTAACAACTGTTTAACCTATATATTTAAGTGATTAAAAAAATCCACCTTCTTCTTCATCTGCCCATATTTCTATATGTAAATCCTGTTCGCTTAGTAATTGAAGAACTCCAAAATTACGTTCCATATTCATGCTTTCGATTTCTCCATGAAATTGAAAATATGTCTGCCCTCCTTCTTTCAATTCAATAGATTGGGACACAGCTTGACCTGAAGCATCTTTAAAAGCAATAGTGATTCGCTTTCCAAAATCTGATTTAGGGTAACGGAAATGAATTCGAGTATTATAGTAATCAATGCCATCTTTAACAAAAATATCATGCGGAACTCTCGCCTTTAAAGAAATTAATTGACGTTCGATTTTAGAACCCCAAAAGTTCTTACTTGGACGTTTTATAAGAACTAAAAATCTTTCTTTTTCTTGTTCATTTACAAATCTAATATCAGGATAAATTGCTACCGCTCTCATAATTCCAGTTCCTAATCCTTTATATGGTAATGCGTGCTGTGCTATTGATTGTAAAATAGGGTTTCTTGGTATGGAGATGCCACTTATAATATTTTCAACTGTCAATGAATTAGGAAGTTTACCCGGACTTATAATTTCAATCCTATCAGAGAAAATAAATACTTTAATAGTGGAAGTAATAAAGTAATCCCGATGAATCAATGAATTAACAATTAACTCTTCAAATACCTCATACGGAATTTCCCATACAGTTTGGCTATTGAAAGAATCACCTGTCGGCACTTTTTTTAAATTCCTTCCTATGAAAGAAATTGTTTGGTCAAAAACTTGTTTAAGATTACCTTCAAATGGAGGCTCATTATCATCAAACTCATTACCAGTTATTTTTGTTGAATTTACAGCTACACATTGAATAGAAAATTGTGGTCTATATTTTTGCCTATTTTTACTAAAAAATAAAAGACCTGCTAAGGTAAGATTGCCATCTTTCATCAGATTTAAGTTTTCTAAGGCTTGCTTTAATTCAAGACCAATATCCTCAAAAGTTTTGCTAAACTTTTTATTTATATATTCCTTAAAATATTCAAAGTCAATATCAGCTCCTGAAGTTCCAGAAACAGGCAGTTCATCAGCGTACATAGCTTTACTACTTTGCAGAAGTCTTGCAATTTCATCATTTGAGGTAACCCGTCTTTTATCAGAACCATTCTTAACGTAAATTGAACCAAGCCTATCTTTATAAGGTTTACTAATGCCCTCTTTTATTCCTACCAAAATGATATTGTTTCCGTTAGCATTTACAGTTTCAGTAGAAATAATTATCGGCGGAAATACTTGTGATGATGCAACTTCAACTAATTTTCTATTTATTGATTGAATCTCATCATAAGAAAGTCCATTTAATCCGCCCGTTTTATCATTTATTCCAACAAGTATTGTTCCTCCATCAGAATTTGAAAAAGCTACCATTTCTTGAGCAAGTGAATCCTGATGAGGTAATCGTTCTTTAAACTGAACTTTACTGCTTTCACCCTTCTGTATTAATTCAAGTAATTCTAATGCTTCCATAATTCGTAAATCATTTTGCGTTGATTAAATGCTTCATCGCCACCCTCCATTATATCTACGATATTCTTTTGGATTTCCTTACTATCAATACTTCCAATTTTAGTGTCAATAGTATTGTTATTGAAGGAACAACTAATTATTTGTTCGCAATCACCCAATACGGGAATATTTGGATTGTGGGTAGCAAATATAAATTGTGTTTTATTTTTAAGTTTTTTAAGTTCAGAGATAACGTCAAGATAAATAGTTTGATTATCTAAATCATCTTCTGGTTGGTCAATAATTATTAAGTCATTTTCCTTTAAAGTAAGTATAAATATTATTAATGCCGATGCTCGTTGCCCCAAAGAATGCTCTTGCAAGGGTCTTCCTTTGTAATAAATTGTAAATTTATCTGGTACACGGTAAGTTAAAAACTCATTTATGTTTTCGAGAAATTTTGTTTTAAAGTTATGTAAATTGCTCCCACCAGAGCATAATTCATTGATTCTACTGCCTTCAACCGCAAAGTCATTATAGATTTCAATCAAATCAGGATACTCATCTGCTATATCACCAATCAACGCATCACGCAACCCGCTTCCTCTAACATAAGATTTCAGAAACTCCTTTAATTTTTCTTTATTTCCTTTAAACTCAGGTACAATTTCTATTGCTTGTTTACCATCCGTACCTTTTGGTTGTTCTTTGTTCAAATTTTGAATTTCCTCTTGTATTAATTGAAACTCTTTGTGCCACAATGAACGCAAAGTTGTAAGTGCTTGTATAACATTTTTCCTAAGTAATGTTTTACGCTCACCAAGTTTTTTTATTTCTCCTAACTTAGCTATTTGTAAATCAAAATCCTTTGAAAGTTTTACATAAGTATCTGCTTGAATGTTAGGGAGATTAATAGTTCTTTTAATTTCAGAAAATTCCTCTTTTAATTCCTCATACTTTTCTTTAAAGGTCTTTTTTATTTTCTCTAAATTTACTTTTTCCGTTTTAAGTTGTTTTGTAACCTCTGTTAGTTTTGAGAATGCTTGTTGGAATTTTGCAAAGGATTCAAATGCCTGTTTAAATAATTCGGAATTTTCTTTTGATTCGTACGCTATATATGTTGCAAAAGAGTTTTGATATTCTTTATAAATATTTTCTACCTCTTCAATAATTGAAGTTTGAAATTCTAAAATACTATCTAACCGATTACTATCTTTATTAAATTCAATTTGTTTATTTAATTTTTCATCTACTTTATGCTCTTTAAAGATTTTCATATCCTTTTCAATAGAAGCTTTTTTTGCCTCAATTTCATCTTTTTGAGCTAATTGTTTATCTACTTTTTTTATGTCAGCAATAAGATTAGTGATTTTTGTATTTTGCTCTTCAATTTCTTGCTTAACGGAGTTAAGTTTTTCCCCCATTAATTTATTTATTAAATCTTCGGTTGAAGTTTCTCCCCCAATATCTGAAAGGTCTTTTTGACCGTAATAGAGAGGTTTATTTATAATGGCACTAACCTTTAAGTTGTGTACTAATTCTTCATTTTGATAAATACTTGTAGATTCTCCATAAATTCTTTCGGCAATAAATATTTTACCATGTTTATCTTTTAATTCTATTTCCATTTTCCCACCGCTCCCTAAAAAATTTTGAACTAATTTTTCTTTGTACTTGGGTTCGTGAGAATTCGTCCCTATGGGAATATCTAAAGCATAACGAACGGTTTCCAGTAGTGTTGATTTTCCACTACCGCGAATTCCAATAAAATTATTCATGCCACAACTAAATGAAATCTTTTTACCCTTCCATTTTCCTGTAGTGAAGGTAATTGATTGCAAATATGCCTTTTCAATTTTTGGCTCTATATCAGAAGCTATACGATTATCAGCATCAAGTAAAGCATACATTAAAGCATCAAAATTAAATGCACCAATTTTTACAAAGGTTTTCTTTTCTATTCCATTTTGTTGATGTGCTTTTCCAACATCTTCAATTTTTTTGCAATCAGAACCTTCTACAAGTGCAGGTATTTTATTATTAAACCAGTTTTTTATGGTGGTAAGTTGGTCATACGTTCTAAGTTTTTGAAATCCTAAAACAATATCTCTGAAATTTTCATTTTCTGCACATTGCTTAATCCTGCCACCATCAAGCTCCTTTATAAATCCACTATTTTGTTCTATATGAGCCATTACAATAAATGAGTTTCTGCCATTTATTCTATGTTCTGCAAGTTTTTTTAAAGTGTCATTCAAACTATAATTACAACGGGTATTTTCATTTTCCCTATTCGCAATCCCCTCGAAAGCTGCCGTTAAAAACTGGTTAATATAATCTTCTCCATTTGTTAACCACTGTTCGTTATCAAATGCAATTAAGCAATGAATTCCATTTGTCCCATCATTAACTGATAATTCAACTCCTGGCAAAATCCAAATATCCTCTTTAATTGCTTTTTTTCTAAGATTTACATATTCATCTTTATCAAATTTATTATGGTTAGTTATTACGCCAATGCGGACATTCTCTTCCTTTAACCTTTGAATATATTGAGTAAAAAAATCATTAGGGTTTCCTGTAAACTGAAATTCCTTATCCTTAATCGTATGTAAATGAAAATCGGCACGGAGCCATGTCGCACCATTTTCAAATATAGGTTGTACGCCTTCTTCTTGTGCCATTTTTTAGTTCTTTTTATTTTTTTTAAAAAGGTCAATCTTTTTGCCAGCAATCTTCAATGCTTCTTTTGCAAAATCTTCGTCTTTTAAATCAAAGGCTACTTTATCGCTTAAGAAATTAAGAAGTAGTTCTTTCTCATCTATTTCAAATGTTTTAGCCAAGTTTATCAGTTGTTCTCTTGTAGGTTTGCGTTCACCTTTTTCAAATTTACTTATCATAGCCGTATCTACCTCAATAGATGCTGCAACTTGCCTAAGTAATAGTCCTTTGGTTTCCCTTAATTCTTTTAATAATTCACCTAATGTTTTCATTTGGCTAATTCATTCTTGTCAATATTTGCCAAAAATAATAATTTTCAACTTTATACCGTAATTACTGATTTATTTCTTTCCAATTTAAGTAAATTTTGCTCTATTGTGATACACTCACTATTGTTTAAATTATATAGCTTGTAAAACATAGCATCAATTTTTCTTTCTAAAAAAGAGGAATCCTTTTTTTGTTTCTTTATTTCCAAAATATCTTCAACCAAATCAATAAACATTTGTTGCTCCTTTTTAGGAATTTTCTTGATGGACATTTTAGAAACATTGGGAGAACTGTATAGCAAATACCCCCCTTGCATTTTTAACCCTTCAAAAAAGCACTCGAAGGTATATTGAAATAACTTACTATTTAGCCATGCTAATATATACTTTGAATCAAAATCATCATTAAAAGTGTGCAAGCAGTTGGTATTAATTGATGCGTATTCTCCTTTAGAATCTAAAAAGGCTTCTACCCTTATCGCAATCTTAGCTAAGACAATTTTTGGGGAGTTATACAAATTTCTCCTGTTATCACTAATGAGATTGTTGTCTTTGGGTAAATAAGGTTTTAAGAACCTTTTACCCTTGTCTGTTAGGGTTTCCTTTCCCCAAAGACTTTCATACCTGTCTATTGTGCCAGTATTTACAAGTTTAAATCCCGACTTCTCATTTATTAAATTATGGTACTCATCTGCTTCTGATGCCGTAGATGTTGCATTTATTGTAGCACAATGAGTTATGGAAACCGATTGTGAAATTACTTTTTCAGTTATCTGAATCTTATCATTTAGTAAATAACCCCAAATATATCCTTCAAGAAAATTAAGTTTCACTGAAGTAACATTTTTGATTACAATATTATCTGCGACCGTATCGTATTTACCAACGATTATAGGATATTCCTTTCCGTTTGTTTCTGTTTTAATAAGGGAAGTAACAATAGGATAGGTGCTCGCTTCCTCAAATACTTTAACATGGGAATAATCTATAATCTCGGTAATTTGTGCCTGCTTATACAAATACTCTCTTAATGCTTCGCCATAACTTACTGATAAATACCGATTAGGGGTAATAAAAGTGAGTATCGCATTGCTTTTTATAAGTTTTAATCCTCTTTCAAAGAAATAAATAAACAAATCCACCGTGCCTTTCGCGGTTTGATAATCTAACTTTAGTTGTTTGTACGCTAATTCAGAAAGTGATTTTTTTAAATCAATAGCACTAATATAAGGTGGATTACCAATGATAATATCAAACCCTTCAAAATCGCCATTGTTATTTAATACTTCGGGAAATTCAAATCGCCACTCAAAAGCATTCTTATAAATAGCGTTTGTTTTTATTTCCTCTATCTCTTTGGTTAGTTTCTTTATTTCTGCTTCGTATTTTTGTTGCTTTTCCTTCCTGACCTTTTTTTGTTTTGCATCTTCATCAAAAAGTTTGGTTTGGTTGAGCAAATTAAATAATTCACCTCCAATTTTATTTAATCTTACTACTTTAGGGTCATTATTAAATATCTCCGTTTTAAAATCACTTTTAATCGTATCAATAATTTTTTGTAAGCCGCGCTTTATATCTCTGTTTCTTTCATTCTTGTAATCATTTACAAAACCTCGATATTGCTCTATATTGTATTTAATACTCTTTAATGCTTTACTTAAATCAGCATCCAACGGGAAGCGGTTTAATAAACTATTTCCGCATTTTATATTAATATCAATATTAGGCAAGGTTTCAAGTTCAGCAAAGTTTGTTTCCTCTTTGTAATAGGCATTCTTTAATAATTCAATCCACAATCGTAAACGACAAATTTTTACTGAATTTGGATTAATATCTACGCCAAACAAACAATTTTCGATTAAACTCTGCTTCTCATGGAATAAACTTTTTTGCAACCGTTGAGCTTCTTTGCTTTTAGGTCTACCATTTTGAAGTTGATATTCAAAAATATCTCCATTGTGGTCGGTAACAAATAGTTCATCATGGCTGATTTCTATTTCATATTCGGTCAAACGAACTCCTTTTTCATCTGCCAATATACCTAACTCAGATTTGATGGCAATTAATTCATTAAGCGCAGAAACTAAAAAGTGCCCACTACCCACAGCAGGGTCGCAAATGTGAAGTGAATTGATAACTGCATTAAACTCTAAAATATCTTTACTACCTTTTCTGTCAGCGGTATAATTCTTTATGTCTTCAATCTGTTCTATATTCCATCTATATTTCTCTTGAAATTTCTTAATCACAGCAAGACGTATAGATTGCCTACACATATACATAGTTATAAATCCAGGTGTAAAAATAGACCCATCTTTATAGCCATTTATTTTTTCAAAAACTTTCCCTAAAACGGAAGCATTAATAAGCGTTTTATTATCTTCCTGTATATCTTCAGTTCCTTCGCTTGCAAAGTCATACGCATCAAGGAATTTAAACAAGTAGTCAAGTGTTTGTATTTTTTCTTTTTTCTTTTTTATATCCTTTAAAACGGTATTACTTATTAATTCAAGTGTTTCCGAATTGTCGAGCGAATTAATCTTTATGGTCAAATCTTCAAGCCCACCAGATTCAATATCGAACAAGGAACTATTTAAATACGGCACACGACTATACTTTTGCTGAATTGCTGGCGTTCTATCTTTATGATTAACAGCTAATACTTTGTGAAATAGTTTAAAAAGTTCATCAAAATCATTAATAGTTTCGTTGCTTAAAAAGCGGTATTGTTTATCTCCATTATGATAGATAACCAACTGACCTTCCAAAAGTTTTAGAAATAATATCCGATTTATCCATATAATAGTTAATTCCAACGCAATATTGAAAAGCCTGTCCTCTTTGTTTTCTCCATATACAGAGAGGTCGGGAATTTTGTGAAAAGGGTCTTCAGTTTCTAAAACCGAAATAGTGTTTTCGATTAGTGAACCTGCATTTCGGTCTTTCTCTTTCCTACGAATAATATTTTTTCCGTTTTCCTTTGCTTCTTCCAGTCCAATGATATGTAGAAGTTCCCTGTAAAATCTTTCATTAAGTGAATTGCTATCATTGGTAAAAGGAACTTTAAGTAAATGAAACGGAGATAGAATTTTTTGTAAAGCAATTAAATTCTTGTCGTCTATCTTATTAGTGTTTTTTAATGACTTTTCGTAATCCCTAATATCAAAATATACGCAAGGAATTTCATCAGTTAATTTATTAATAAAAGGTTTTACAATGTCGTTATAAAACAAGTTAGTATCCTTTGTTACTTTCCTACCATCTCTCCATTCTTCATATTGTGTAACAAATTGCTTGTTGCGATAAAACAACTTTTCAAAATACGATGCTTCAATAATGTACCACTCATATATATTTGTAGCAACCAAATACTTTATATCAATATTGTTTGCTTCTATACGTTCGCGCATATAGTACAATACTAATTCATGCAAAGCTTTGCTATTTGGCTTATCGGCAGTTAACCATTCCGCTTTATTACTTGGACGTTTAGCTTCAATTATAACCCCGACCGTACTCTTGTTATCTTTCCCTGTATGAATGACTAAATCCTGACTTCCCTTAGTGTTTACTTCATTAGTTTGTTTATAAAATGTGTCGCGTAAAAAATCACGGATGTGGTTTTTTTGGTTTTCCTCTCTCTCAATTTCGTCAATCTTACTAAGAAGATTAATCAAGTTAGTTTTAAATAAATCAATATCACCCCTCAAAGGTCGCTGTTTTAAAAATGCCTTATTTAGCGCTTGTTTAGGTTGTAATAGCTTTAACTTCATTTGCTATAATAGAATGTTCTTTCTTTTGTATTTTACTTTGTAAATGTACTAAAATTATGCCCTCTATTAAGTGTATAACCTAAAAGGCTTATAAATGCTGCATTTTTTTAACTTCTACCCGTAATATTTGTAACCGTAATTTGGAGTACCAGAGAAATTAAGATTTCATTTTTTTAGATTAAAATGCTTGTCATTACTACAAAATCTTTAAATTATTTTTTACTCTTTAAATTTCGACACCCATTTCCTTTTTTTAAAAATTTAATCTTTAAATTTTTTTAGCTATCATATTTTAAAGATTTTTAAAACAAATGAGGTCGAAAAAGAGGACATTTCTTTTAAATTAATGGCTTGAAACACTTATCAATGCTGCAATGTTTTAAATTTCTTTAAATTTTTCTTGCCGTAAGAATTTTAAAGATTAGGGATTGAGCCTAAACTATCTTATTCACGTTAAAAAGGACATATTACCACATGCAACTCTGTCATACAATTTTCACCAAAGCTGTATCCCTTTGCTATATTTAGGTGCAAGGTACAAACAATGTATGACAGGTTTAACGCTTCTCTATCCCTTGACAGCATGGTGTCATACGTTGTTAAACATTGTATGACAAACCTTATCGGCTACATCCCTTTACTATATGGCTATATAGGATGAGTAGGAAAGTGTATGACAGCGTAACACAAAAACTTACCTGTTTTTACGAGAAAAAAATACGGTTATTGAAAAACAACAATCCGTTTTAAATATTTAAACCCGAAATCTTTAAATGTGTCTTTTTATTTGGAGTGTCAGAACGACACTCTAAATGGTGCGCCCTATTGCCCACACTTTTATTTACGTCCAATTTTGCAGCATCTTTTTATAACAACAAATATGATGGGCAGCAAAACACATTTACGCACGACAAACTTTCATTTAGAGTCTCATTATGAGACTCTAAATGATGTACTCTATTGCCTACGGTTTTATTTACACTCAATTTTGCACCGTCCTTTAAACCCCGACAAAGAAGCCATGTTTACAGCAAGAAAAGAAAAAGAAGTAAGGAGCTTCAAATATCCTCAATCATTATCAGTCATTATTAATCATTTTCCGTATGCTTTATTCCTTATTAATACTCATCAGTGCTTTTTATTGCTTTTCGTTGCCTTTCGATACCTTTTAATCCCTTTCAGTGCCTTTCGATGCTTTTCAGTACCCTCGACAAAACCGTCTGCTATAACCTTTGTATCCTGATTAAAATATAAAATAAATCCGTGAAAAGAACAATTATCAGCATAGAAATCAATAAAGACCAAGAAGCGGTTTTAAAATATATAGCCCTTATAGTCAATAAAGAAACCGTAAGCGACTATTGCCGCAGAAAAATATTTGAACCCGTTACAGAAACTACAGAAGTTGCAGAAGATACAAGCAATTATGTAGCCGAAATTAATACACTAAAAGCAGATTTGGAAAAACTGCAATCAGATAAAGCAGATTGCGATACAAAAAATAAAGAACAGGCAAACGAAATCGCCACACTTAAAAACGATTTAGAAACCCTGCAAACCAACAGCAAAAACACAGCTATACAAAAACTGGCTAAACAGGCACAGGAAATTAAAGAACAGGCTAAACAGATTAAAGCACTTACCGAAGAATATGAAGCGGTTAGCGATGAGTTCATAAAACTGCAAGACAAAACCTTTGTATCTCCAAGTGATTTG